>Ga0302323_100002685_pt1 | contig 14473 bp, 11 predicted proteins | sample Fen_T0_3_FD_201950 | JGI IMG/M metagenome (GOLD analysis project Ga0302323, IMG submission 201950) | Peat permafrost microbial communities from Stordalen Mire near Abisko, Sweden - Fen_T0_3 | ecosystem: Environmental > Terrestrial > Soil > Wetlands > Permafrost | place: Sweden: Abisko... | reverse complement strand
CGCCGCACCGGCGCGATCACGGTGTGCGTGGCGCTGAGCTCCGTGAGCCAGCGGCTGAGCGCGTCCTTGGCGATGAACTGCTCACTCATGGCCGCACCCCGGAAGGACTTCGTCCTTTCTGAATGTCGTGAACGGTAGCGGCTTGCCTGGATCAAGACCTGTGTCGTAGCCGCCGAACAAGGCCTCGACCACCTTGGCCACCTTCTGATTGAGAAGCCCCAGCGGGATGCCCGCAGGGCAGGCGTCCACGCACGACTTGCAGCCCGTGCAGCGGCCAGCGAGGTGGAAGGCGCGCATCAGGTGGAAAAAGCCCTTTTCCTCGGTGTCGATGGCGATCGACTGCCAGGCCGGATCGAGCTGCTCGGACAGGCACTCTTGGCAGTAGCAGAGCGGGCAGGCCTGGCGGCAGGCGTAGCAGCGCAGGCACTTGTCGAACTGCGCGTTCCAGAAAGCCGCGCGCTTCTCGGCCGGCCAGCCGTCGATCTCCTCAACTGCAACGAAACGCGGCATGCCGCCGTCGATGGTCTCGGGCGCCTTGCCGAGCAGCGCGTCGTAGGCCGATGCCGGAAGAGGACCACGGCCGCTGTCTGCGCCCACGCCGATCAGGAACAGGTTCTTGCGATCGAGCTGGCCTTCGTGCAACAGCACATTGAGCGCGCGCGCATCGGCCGGTCGAATGACGACCGCCACGCGCTGATTTTTGACGTTGCGCAGGAAGTTGACGAGGTTCAGAAGTGCGGTCGAGTCAAAGACGAGCCGTGCCGCTTGCTCGGCAGTGCGCGCAAAGAGCGGCCGGCTGCCGAGCGTGCCCTTTTCCCAGCCGAGCACGATGTCGACGCGCTTCTCTTCGAGCAGCGTCTTTGCGATCTTGCGCAGCTCAGCCGTGAGCGGCGCGTAGTCCGCTGCCAGCGGCGGCGGAGCGGGCGCTGTGGGCGTCGCGATCGAATGATCAGCAGCGACGTGGCGCGGGCCCATGCGTCGCACGGCCTCGGTGAATTCGCCGACCACCTTGGCAAAGCGTGCGCCTTCTGATGCACTCACCCAGTCGAGCCGCAGCCGCTCCGGCTCGACGCCCAGAAAGATCAGCAGATCACGCATGACGGCGTAGCGCCGGCGCGCGTAGTAGTTGCCGTCTGCGTAGTGGCAGTCGCCCGGATGGCAGCCCAGCACGATCACGCCATCAGCGCCTTCCTTGAGCGCCTGCGCGATGAAGAGCGGATCCACGCGACCAGAGCAGGGCACGCGCACGATGCGCACGTTGGCCGGATAACTCGATCGGCTCGTGCCAGCCAGATCTGCGCCAGCGTAGCTGCACCAGTTGCAGAGGAAGCCGACGATGCGCGGTTCAAAGGTCTCTGCCATCGCCTCCTCCTATTTCGAGAGCAACGGCTCGGGTTCGGACCGAGCCGCGCGCAGCGGCACGGGCCGTGCGAAGAGCGATTCCACTTGGGCCAGCACCTGCTGGTCAGCAAAGCCGTGCAGCAAAATGGCGCGACCGCGACAGCCCGCGGTGCACAGGCCGCAGCCCTTGCAGACCGCTGGGTTGATCTGGGCCACCTGCCGGCCGCCCTTGACCTCGACAAAGGTCACGGCGCCGAAGGGGCAGATCTCTTCGCAGAGGTGGCAGGCCACACAGCGCGCCTGATTCACCTCGGAGATCGTGGGCTCGGTCTCGATGAACGGCCGCGCAAAGAGGCCGGCCACCTTGACCGCGGCAGCGCTCGCTTGCGCCACTGTGTCAGGGATGTCCTTGGGGCCAGCAGCGCAGCCGGCGAGATAGATGCCGGCGGTGTTCGTCTCAACTGGCCGGAGCTTGACGTGCGCCTCGTTGATGAAGCCGTACCCGTCGTAGCTGATGCCGAGCGTCTGCATCAGGTCGACTGAGCCGCGCGCCGACGTCACGCCATTGGCCAGGACCACGAGATCAGCCTCGACCTCGATAGCGCGCCCGAGCAGCGTGTCGTAGCCCTGCACCACGTAGTGGCCGTTCTGCGGATAGACGCGACTGACGCGGCCTCGCAGGTACTGCGCGCCAAAGGTCTCTTGCGCGCGGCGCGTGAACTCGTCGTAGTAGCGGCCAGCCGCGCGCAGATCCATGTAGAACACGTAGGTCTGGACCGACGGATCGTGCTCCTTGAGCATGATCGCCTGCTTGGCTGTGTACATGCAGCAGATCTTGGAGCAGTAGGGCCGGCCGACCTTTTCGTCGCGCGAGCCGACACAGGCTATGAACGCGATCGTCTTGGGGTGCTTGCCGTCCGAGGGCCGCACCACCTCGCCCTTTGTGGGACCAGAGGCATTCATCAGCCGCTCGAGCTGGAGCGCTGTGATCACGTCGGGATAGCGGCCGTAGCCGTATTCGCCGTAGTACGGCTTGCGCGCCTGTGGCGCCAGGGCTTCGTCATGGCTGCCGTCGAGCATGAAGAGGTCGTACCCGCTCGCAACGATCACAGCGCCAAAGCGCTCCTTGACCACGCGATCCGTGTCGTCGAAGCGAATCGCCTTGGTGGCGCAGAGTTTCTCGCAGATGCCGCACGGCACCAGCTTCTTGCCGTCCGGCCCCACCGGCTTGAGCTTGCCCGCCTCTTCCGGCGAGAGCCCTTGCTCCGCCGCCTGCTTGAGCTGGGCCTCGCGATACGCGATCGAGCGGCAGTGCGGCGCGTCGATGACCGGCTTGTTCGGGATGGCCTGCGGGAACGGCAGGTAAATCGCGGTGCGCTTTCCCATGCCCTGGTCGAACTCACTCGTGACGTCCTTGACCGGGCATTTGCCCCAGCAGGTGCCGCAGCCGTTACAGATCGAGTGATCGACGTAGCGCGCCTTCTGTCGGATCGCCACCTCGAAGTTGCCGACAAAGCCGTGCACTTCCTCGACCTCGGCTGACGTCATGAGCGTGATGTTGGGATGCTGCGCCACGTCGACCATCAAGGGCGTCAGGATGCAGGCTGAGCAATCCAGTGTCGGGAAGGTCTTGTCGAGCATGGCCATCTTGCCGCCGATGGTCGGCGTGCGCTCGAGCAGCGTGACCTGATAACCGGCGTTGGCCACGTCGAGAGCGGCCTGGATACCGGCAATGCCGCCGCCGATTACCAGCAGGCGTTTGGTCAGCTCGGCGCGGCCGGCGCGCAGGGCCTCGTCGCGGCTGACCTTGGCGACCATCATGCCGACCAGCTCGATCGCCTTGGCTGTGGCCACTGGCTTGTCCTGGTGCACCCAGCTGCAGTGCTCGCGCAGGTTGGCCATCTCCATGCGGTAAGGATTCACGCCGGCTGCGGCCACAGTGCGGCGGACAGTCGGTTCGTGCATGCGCGGCGAGCACGAGGCCACCACCACGCGGTCGAGCTTCTCTGCTGCGATCGTGTCCTGGATCAGCTTCTGCCCTGGCTCGGAGCACATGTACTTGTAGTCAGATGCGAAGACCACGCCAGGCATCTTGCGGGCCGCGGCTGCGACGCCTGGACAGTCGACGGTGCCCGCGATGTTCGTGCCGCAGTGACAGACAAAGACACCGATGCGCGCCATGGCGTTAGCTCCTCGCCTCTGCCGGCACGCGGGTCAGCGGCGCGACTGCGTCGGTCAGGTGCTTCGGGATGCCCAGCTCAGAGAGCCCAAGCCCGAGTGCCACGCCCATCAGCTCGGTGAAGTAGTAGACGGCCATCTGGTGGTCTCCGCGACCTGAGCGCCGCATCTGGCCCTGGCGCGTGTCGAGGTTCGAGTGGCACATGGGGCAGGCTGTGACGATTGCGTCAGCGCCAGCGGCCTCGGCCCACGCCAGGAGCTGGTGCGAGAGATCGAGCGCGATGTCCGTGCGGGTCAGCGCCAGGTTTGAGCCGCAGCAAGCGGTCTTGCCAGGCCAGGCCACGACCTCAGCGCCCAGGACGCGCATGAGCTGATCGAGCGTCTGCGGATCCTCAGGATCGTCAAAGTGCGTGACGTCCGGCGGCCGCGTGAGCAGGCAGCCGTAGTAGGGCGCGACCTTGAGCCCCTTGAGCGGACGCACGACGCTGGCCTGCAGATGCTCCATGCGTGCGGGTTCGACCACGATCTTGAGCAGCGGCTCGATGGCCAGATCGCGCGGCACGTTGCCACCCGCGACCTCCTCGATGCGCGCCGCGACAGCCGGATCCCCGAGCGCGTGCGTGGTCTCCTTGAAGCGCGCGTAGCAGGCCGTGCAGGGCAGCACCACGTCCTTGAGCCCGGTGGCGGCTGCGAGCTTGAGGTTCCGCGCCACAAGGCCGTGGCCGAGCCACGGGTTCACTGTGTGCGCAGACGACGCGCCGCAGCAGTTCCAGTCTTCCAGTTCCTTGAGCTCGATGCCCAGTACACGGCACACGGCGTTAGTCGACTTCGCGTACTCGATGCCTGTGCCGTGCAGCGAGCAGCCAGGGTAGTAGGCGTAGGCCGTCATCGCGCCGCTCCTTCCGCCTTGCGCGCGGCCGTGATCTCGCTCGCTCGCATCGCCTCAGCGCGCTCGAAGATCGCCGCCACTTGTGCCCGGCCGCGTATGTGCCGTGGGATCGGCTTGAGCTTGCCACGCACGAACATCGGCCAGCCGAGATCCGCGCTGCCGAGGAGGTGGCCTGAGAGCGTGTTGAAGCCGCCCACCACGCCAACTTCGTACGCGCGGCCGAGCAGCTCGACGGTCTTGAGAAACACGCGGTGGAAGATGGGCACCTCGCGTTGGGCGCTGCGTCGTCCATTGGCCATGGCCCAGACGCGCAGCGCATCCATCACGCGCGGCAGATCGATCTCGCAGGGGCAGCGCGTGACGCAGGTCTGACAACCGACACACAACCAGAGCCCGCGACTGTCGAGCGCGACGTCGGCCTGACCGAGTTGCAGCGCGCGAATGATTTGTTGCGGCGAGAGGTCGGTCGCGCGCGCCAGTGGACATCCTGCGGCGCATTTGCCGCACTGATAGCAGTCGTGAAGCGACTGCCCGCTCGTTGTCTCGACGAAGCAGATGGCGTCGCGCGACACGGCGGGATTCAACCGAAGGGCATCTGGCATCAGGCCCTCCTCGTGGCTGACGGGCAGCTCATATCCATGATCGTCACTGCGTCTGGGGATATCACACCGAACAAGGCAAAGAGCAAGCCAGGTGCCATGGCCGAGCTTCGCATGCGTGAGCCGCCAACCAGTTGATCTTGAGTCACTTGTGACGGCGGATCTGAGCCGGCGCCCCACGTCCTGGCCATCCGATCCCGCAATCCTTTCGTCGTCATCTGACCCAGGCGGCGCTGCCGCGCGCAATCGGCGGGCAGCCGTCCGGCGGTAGGCCGAACTTGCGGCTGGGCGACCGCTCGGACTGACTGGGCTACAATCCGCGACGTGTGGCAGCACTTGGGCGAGCGAGATCCCTCATGAGCGACTTTGAGGGATCGCATCGGCGCTACAACCCGCTTCTCGACGAGTGGGTGCTGTGTTCGCCGCACCGTCTCAAGCGGCCGTGGCAAGGCCAGATCGAGGCCACAGCGCCTGACGCGCGGCCGGCCCATGACCCGACCTGCTACCTCTGCCCTGGCAACGAGCGCGCGGGCGGCGCGCGCAATCCGCCATATGCGACGACATACGTGTTCGATAACGATTTTCCGGCGCTGCTTCCGGCAGCGGTGACCGGCGAGACCAACGATGGCGGCCTGCTCGTCGCGCAGTCGGTGCAAGGCACTTGTCGCGTCATGTGCTTCTCACCGCGTCACGATCTTACGCTGGCGCGGATGAGCGCGGAGGAGATCCGCCGCGTCGTCGACGCCTGGGCAGACCAAGTCGCTGAGCTCGGGCGCAGCGAATCGACGCAGTATGTGCAGGTCTTCGAGAACAAGGGCGCGATGATGGGCTGCTCCAACCCACACCCGCACTGCCAGATCTGGGCGACAGGCCATGTCCCCTACTACCCGGCCAAGAAACTCCAAGCCCAGAAGCGCTACTTCGAGGCGCGCGGCCGCGACCTGCTCGGCGACTATCTGGAGCGCGAAACCGCCGCGCGAGAACGGATCGTCTGCGAGAACGACCACTGGGTGGCGCTCGTTCCGTTCTGGGCGACCTGGCCCTTTGAGGCGATGCTAGTTCCGCGTCGACGCGTTCCGGACCTGCCCTCGCTCACGCCGCGCGAGCGTGACGCGGCCGCCGACATCATGCGCCGGCTGTGTGCGCGCTACGACAACCTTTTTCGGACATCGTTCCCCTACTCAATGGGCTGGCACGGCCGTCCGACCGATGGCGAAGAGCACGCCTGCTGGCGGCTGCACGCGGTCTACTTCCCTCCGCTGCTGCGCTCAGCCACGGTCAGGAAGTTCCTGGTCGGTTTCGAGATGACGGGCGAGCCGCAACGGGACTTGACCGCTGAGCAGGCCGCAGCGCGTCTGCGCGAAATGGGCGAGACGCACTATCTGGCGGAGTGAGTCTGCGGCCGACCGCCGGCCGGGACTTGATTGCCGGCACAGACACCGCTAGACTATCCGCTTCGCGCGGGCCCATGCCCATGCCGAGGAGGATGACGTGGCGCAGCGATGTGATATCTGTGGCAAGGGAGCGCAGTTCGGTAACCGAATCAGTCACGCCCACAACGTGACCCACCGGCGTTTCCGCGTGAATCTGCAGAGTGTGCGCGCAGTGGTCGGCGGCACGCACAAGCGCGTGCGCGTCTGCACGCGTTGCCTGCGGTCCGGCAAGATCGTCAAGCCCATCCCGCAGAAGAAGACGGCCGCTACCGCAAGCGCCTGAACAACGGACGGCCGCCTCGCCGTAGGGGCGACCGGCCGGTCGCCCCCACACATCAATCTGGGATTCAGAACGCCGCGATGGCGTCGATCTCGACGCGCGCCCCAGCCGGGAGCGCGCTCACTTCAATTGTGGCGCGGGCCGGCGGCTCAGATGCGAAGTAGCGACCGTAGACAGCGTTGACCTTGGGAAAGTCCGCCAGGTCTGCCAGGTAGATCGTGGTCTTGACCACGTTCTCGGCGTTGAGCTGCGCTGCTTGCAGCACCGCGACGAGGTTCTTGAGCACCTGCTCGGTCTGCACCTCGATGTCGCCCTCGACCAGTCGGCCGGTGTCCGGATCGAGCGGGATCTGGCCGGAAACGAAGAGCAGGCCAGAGGCGGCAATGCCCTGTGAATACGGTCCAATAGGGCGAGGGCTCTGGCTCGACGTGATCTGCTTCTTCGGCATAGAGATCCTCCGGCTGGTCGGCGCTCGTCAGCGCGCGCCGCCCTGTCGCTCGACGTCGATCACGCCCGACACGCCGCGAATGGCCTTGACCACGCGCTCGAGATGCTTGAGATCGTGGATGCGGACAGTCAGGCCAACAGCGGCCGTGTGATCGTCAAATGCGTTGGCCTCAGCGTTGCGAATGTCCGTGCTCAACTCAGCGAGCACACCCGTGATGGCCGCCAAGATGCCCGAGCGGTCCTCGACGGTCACGGCCAGGCCGACATCGTAGTCTTCGTCGCCGCCGGTCTCCCAATCGACCTCAACGCGGCGTTCGGGGTCGTACATGAGGTTGACGATGTTCGGGCACTGCTGCGAGTGCACCGAGACGCCGCGACCGCGCGTGATGTAGCCGACGATCGGCTCACCCAGGATGGGATTGCAGCACTTGGCGCGAGCGATCAGGAGATCGTCGACGCCTCGCACGCGGATGCGCTGCTCGCCGCCGCGCAACAAGCGCCCGACAGCGGCGATCGGGCGCAGCTTCTCCTGGGGCGGCTCTGCCAAGCGATCAGGCGGCAGCAGCTTCGCCAGTACCTGGCGCACGGCGACCTTGCCGTAGCCCAGCGCCACGAAGAGATCTTCGGCCTTGGATCCGCCGCCCAGCTCTTCGGTGATCGCGGTGATCTTCGCGGTGTCGCTCAGCACCTTCTTGAGCGAGAGCCCGTAGCGTCTGAGCTCGCGCTCGAGGTGCTTGCGCCCGATCTCCAGCGCTTGCTGTTTCGCCGTCGTGTTGAGGTAGTGGCGGATCTTGGTACGCGCGCGGTTCGTGACCGCGATCGAAAGCCAGTCACGGCTGGGTTTGTGACCGGGCGCGGTGAGGATCTCGACGATGTCGCCGTTCTGTAGCCGATAGCGCAGCGGCACGATCTTGCCGTTGACGCGTGCGCCAACGCATTGATGACCGACCTCCGTATGCACGGCATAGGCGAAGTCGATCGGAGAAGCGTTGCGCTGGAAGGTCTTCACCGCACCTTTGGGCGTGAAGCAGTAGACCTCCTCGGGATAGAGGTCGAGCTTGAGCGAGTTCAAGAACTCGTGCGGATCCTTGATCTCCTGCTGCCACTCGAGCAGCTGACGCAGCCAGGCGAAAGCCTGGTCGTCTTTGTCGGGTCCTGTGCGGCCTTCTTTGTACTTCCAGTGCGCGGCGATGCCTTCCTCGGCGATGTGGTGCATCTCGTATGTGCGGATCTGCACCTCGAAGGGTTGGCCTTCGTCTCCGATGACGGAGGTGTGCAGCGACTGATAGCCGTTGGGCCGAGGCATGGCGATGAAGTCCTTGATCCGGCCAGGCACCGGGCGCCAGAAGTTGTGGAGCACGCCGAGCACGGCGTAGCAGTCGGGCACTGTGGCCACGAGCACGCGAAAAGCGACGAAGTCGTAGACCTGCTCCAGATCGATGCGCTGCTTGCGCAGCTTCTGGTAGAGCGAATAGAGCCGCTTGATGCGGCTGTCCACCTGCGCCTCGATGCCTGCGGTCTTGAGGCGCTCCTGGATCGTGGCCTTGATCTTGTCAATGAAGACCTGCGCCTTCTGGTGGCGGTCCTGGACGCGCGCTGCCAGATCGCGATAGTCGGCAGGCTCGAGATACTGAAACGCGAGGTCCTCCAGCTCGTTCTTGACCTTGCCCATTCCCAAGCGACCCGCGATAGGGACGTAGATCTCCGTGGTCTCTCGCGCGATCTTCAGCCGCCGCTCCTCGGGCAGGTGCATGAGGGTGCGCATGTTGTGGAGCCGGTCCGCCAACTTGACCATGATCACGCGGATGTCATTGACCATGGCCAGGAGCATCTTGCGGTAGTTCTCCGCTTGGCGCTCCTCCGAGGTCGCGTAAGTGAGCTTGCTGATCTTGGTCACGGCCTCGACGATATGCAGCACGTCCTCGCCGAAGTACTCGCGCAGCTTGTCCGGGGTGGTGAGCGTGTCCTCGAGCACGTCGTGCAGAAGGCCGACGGCCACGCACACTGGATCCATATGCATGTCAGCCAGGATCGCGGCCACCTCGAGCGGGTGCACGAGATAGGGTTCGCCCGAGGCCCGTACTTGGCCCTTGTGCTCCATCGCGGAGAAGACGTACGCCTTGCGCAGCATCTCCAGGGCAGCTGTCGGATGGTGCCGCCGGACCGTGTCGACGATGTCCTCGAAGCGGATCATGTGCCCTAAGGCCAGTCTAGAAAGCGCGCCCGAGGGGCGTCAAGCCGGCCCGGCCCGCGGGTCCGGTCTCCTTGACACGCCTCAGGGCCTTGAATATATTGCATTTTCTGCGCGCGAGGGCCGCAGATCGGACCGCGGCCGGTCGGTCCCCCCGCAATCCGCGCTAGAGAGAGGACGTCGACATGGCGAACCCTGGTGAGAACAACGGCGTGCTGCGCACGCTTCCTGGCGACGACGTGCGCCAGATCATGTGGCGCTTCTCCGAGCGCTTCGACTTGCAGATGCTGGTGCAGTCGGTGCGTGGCGTCGCGCGCGGTCCGGTTGCGCGCCTCGTGGCGGCCGGGGGCCGGAACTCCCACGAGTGGACGCCCGAGAAGAACGAGCTGCTCAAGCACTACGACGAGTCGGGCATCACCTCGGCTTTCATGGATCCCGAAGAGGGCGGCTACATCGAGGGACCGAAGAACCTCGCCCTCTCGCTGATGGCCTTTGAGCTGTGCTGGGTCGACGCCGGCGCGTCCACTGGCTCCCTGGCCGGGAACCTCGCGCTCGAGCCGATCCACGAGCGCGGTACAAAGGAGCAGCGCCACAAGTACATGGGCGGCTCAGTCCCGCCCAAACCGGGTGAGAGCCGCAAGATCCTGCGCGGCTCGTTCGTCCTCACGGAGCCCATCCCGTTCGTCGGCGTGGACACAGGCGTGCTCAACGGCACGGTGCGTGTCGCGGAGTGGAAGGACGGTCAAGAGCCGATCCTGCAAGTCGACAAGCGCGGCCGTTTCATCACCAACATGGGCTACGCCAACTTCGTCACCGCCGCGGTCGACACGGCAGACGCACGCATCAAGTCGAGCTGCATGATCATCTTGGAGGAAGGCGATCCCGGTACTTGGGACCGCGGCACACCGACCAAGAAGATGGTGCATCAGCTGTCGTCGACCTCGGATCCGGTCTTCTCGCTGCGCGTGCCGGCCAACCGCATCATCGGCGGCTACACGATCAAGGACGGCGTGATCGTGCCCAACTTCAACCACGGCGAGATCATCGAGGCGGTCTTCAGCCACACGCGCGTCAGTGTCGGCCTAATGGCGGCTGCCAAATTGCTCTCGTCCGTAGAGCCGATCGTTCGTTACCATCGCGGCCGGTTCCGTGGCGGCGACGGCGTCGTGCCTGGCTCGCCGCGCTACGACCTTGGCATACAGCAAAAGGAAGATGCGCTCCATCGCCTGATCGACATCTGGGCCTTCGGAGAGGCCTCGGCCTCGCTGGGCTTCGAAGGCTCGCGCGTCTTCGATGTGCTCGACCCGCTCGAGAAGGTCAAGGACCGGCTCTTCAAGGAACAAGGCGTCGAGGGCGGCCGCGCGCAGATGCGTGCGCTCATGAAGCTGACCAAGGACGGTTGCGAGCTGATCGCGTTCGATGCCAAGCCAGCGGCCGAGCGCGACCAGGAGCGTTACGCGGAGCTCAAGGCCAATCCGTTGGTCGAGTTCGTCGTCGTGGACGCCCTGGCCAACGTCTTGTGCCCGGCCATCAAGCTCTGGAACACCGGCGTCGGTGCCAACGTGATGCGCGAGGCGGTCAGCCTCATGGGTGGTTACGGCATCACCGAGGACTGTCCGGGCTTCCTCGGCCAGAAGTGGATGGACACACAGCTCGAGGCCACCTACGAAGGCCCGGAGGTCGTGCAGCGCCGCCAGCTCAGCCTGACGATGACCAACGAGGTCTTCCTCGCGCAGTTCCGCGTTTGGATGGCCGAGATGCGTGCGCTATCGACGACACAGCCGGCGATGGGCTCCTGCGCTCTGGCCTCGGCCATGGAGCTGTGGCTCGCGACGCTCGAGCACCTGCAGCGATCCAAGGACGCCGCGGGCGCGAAGCTCTATCAGAGCGCCCGTCACGGTGTGAGCTTCGCCATGGCAGATGCCCTGTGCTGGCTGCTAGCGGCCAGAAGCCTGATCGCGGACGTGCTCGAGCTGCAGGTCAAGGGCCCCGAGAATCCGACGGTGGCCGAGGGCCTTGAGGGGCTGATGCACTTCTACAAGGATCTGTGTGCCGTGCTCGCAGCCCGCGCTGCCGGCGAGGTCGGACGCATCACCGCTGATCTTGTCTACGGCTACAACGGCGGAGAGACGTGCTGCAGCCAGCCGGCAGAGCTGGCGTCGTTCGAGGAGCTGCGCCGCAAGGTCGATCGCGGGCTGGCCGGCTCGCGCCTCGCAAAGGACCGCGCCGCAGACTCAGTCAGCAAGGTCATGATCCCAGAGGCGCTGGACTACCCGGCATGAGCGACACGAGCGACAGCGTCGGCGGCGCTGCCGTCGAGCGCGCGCGCCTGGACGTTGACATCGCCTGTGTCGGCTTCGGGCCGGCGACCGGTGGCTTCCTGACGACGCTCTCGAGGCACCTTGTCAAGGACGACGGATCGCCCGCCCTGGAGAGTCGCACGTCGCCAGGCATGCCGCTCCAGGTGATGTGCTACGAGCGCGCCGACGACCTGAGCTTCGGCGTGTCGGGCGTCTGCACGCGCGCCCGAGCGATCCAAGACAGCCTGCCGGACCTTGATCCCGACGTCATCCCCATGGCCGCGCCGGTGCACAACGAGAAGGTCCTGTATCTGCTAGACCCTGTCGGCGCCTCGCGTCGCTCGAGGCTTGTGAAGCTCGGCGACCTGTTCATCCGCGCGTTGCGTTTCCTGCTGCCATTCGAGACGGACGCGTTGCGTCTGCCGTACATCCCGCCCTTCCTGCGCAAGGACGGCGGCCTGATCCTCTCCATCGGGCAGTTCAACCAGTGGATCGCGCAGCAGATCATGGGCACAGGCCTGGTGCAGATCTGGCCTGGGACGCCGGTCGCTGAGCCGCTGATCGAGGACGACAAGGTCGTCGGCGTGCGTCTCGTCGATCAGGGCGTTGACAAGCTAGGCCAGCCGGATGCGGGCTTCATGCCGGGCATGGACGTACATGCCGCGCTGACGGTGGTGGGCGATGGTCCGGTCGGACCTGTCGGGCGCCAACTCGACGAACGCTTCGGACTGCCCGAAGGCCATCACCAGCGCGAGTGGGCCATCGGCATGAAGTTCGTCGTCGACCTGCGCGAGCATTCTGGGCTTGAAGCCGGGACGATCCTGCACACCTTCGGCTATCCGGAGCCCGAGATCTTCGGCTTTCTCTACGTGCACCCTGGCGACGTGGCGTCTGTCGGCATCTTCGTGCCGACGTGGTTCGACAGCCCGGCGCGCACGGCCTATCGCTACCTTCAGCACTGGATGCTGCATCCCTATCTGTGGCGCTATCTCAAGGGCGGCAAGCTGCGCTCATGGGGCGCCAAGACTCTCGGAGAGAGCGGCCGGCGGGGCGAGCCGCATCTGGTGGGTGACGGGTATGCTCGCATTGGCGAGGGCTCGGGGTCCACGAACGTGCTCACAGGCTCGGGTGTAGACGAGGCCTGGGAAACGGGCGCGCTCCTCGCGCAAGCGGTGATCGAGCTCGTCAGACTCGACAAGCCCTTCACAAGAGAGAGCCTCCAAGCGACCTACGTGAGTCGCCGCCGCGCGAGCTGGATGGAGCGTGAGAGCCAGGTCGCCGAAAAGGCGCGCGACGGGTTCCAACGAGGGTTCGTCACCGGTATGGTCGGCATGGGGCTCGCTGGCTTCACGCGTGGAGCGGTTACGGTGCCAGGCGGGCCTGTGCCGCCGTACAAGCGGCTGCCGACGCTCGAAGGGTACTACCGCGGCCGCGTCGCGCCAGACGAGATCGCCCGGATTCAGCGAGAGGCGCTGGAGAAGGGCGGCAGCGTGCACGGCGCGTTGATGGACCGCTGCGGCTGGCCACAGATCCCGATGGACGGCCAGCTCCTGGTCTCACACCAAGACGCGCTCCTCATGGGCGGCAAGGTGCAGGCGCCTGCGGGCTACGCCGACCACGTCGTTTTCCTGTATCCGAACCTGTGCGAGCAGTGTGGCACGAAGATCTGCGTCGAGGTCTGCTCTGGACAAGCGATCACACCAGGACCGAACGGCGTGCCTGCGTTCGACCGCGAGAAGTGCGTGCACTGTGGCGTCTGCATGTGGAACTGTGCAGTGCCGCACCCCGACGATCCGGAGCGCACGAACGTAGCGTTCCGCGCAGGCACCGGCGGCCTGCACTCGTCCGAGAACTGAGGGGGCCGGCGCCTCATGCCTTTCATTCGCGTAGAGCTACTCGCAGGCAAATCGCCCGCCTTCAAGCAAGCGGTGCTCGATCAGGTACACGAAGCACTGGTCGAGGCCTTCCGCATCCCGGACCACGACCGCACACAGCGGCTGATCGAGCTGCCGCGCGAGCACTTCGAGTTCCCGATTGCCCGGCGTCCGGATCCGATACTGATCGAGATCACCTGTTTCACCGGACGCTCGATCGAGGCAAAGCGCCTTTTGTACCGGCGGCTGGCCGAGAGATTGAAGGAAAGACCGGGCGTCGATCCGGCCAACGTGTGCGTCGTGCTCAAGGAAGTGCCGCGCGAGAACTGGGGCCTAGGCGGTGTCGGCGCTGACGAGATCGACCTTGGCTTCAGGGTCGACGTCTAGAAGTCGCTCAAGGGAGAACGAGATGAGCATTCAGTACCAGATCGTGGTTTGCGGGAGCATCGTGCCTGACCCGCTGCAGACGCTCGAGCCGGTCACAAGCGCCGCTGGCCCAGCGCTCAAGAACGAGATGATGCTGCCAGCGGTGCTCGACCCTTGGGCTGGACACGCGCTCTTCGAGGCGGCCAACATCGCGAGGCAGCACCCAGGCAGCAAGGTGTACCTCGTCAGCCTTGGACCCAAGGCCAAGCTGCAGCAGGTGATGATGACGGTCGCGCAGAAAGCGCCCTTCGAGTTGTTCGCGCTGGACGGCCCGTCGAGCGGCTTCACAGAGGCGGCCGAGGTCGCGGCCGCGTTGGCGGAGGCGATCAAAGGTATCCCCGGCATCGACATGTCGCGTCTGCTCGTCTTCGGCGGCTGGGAATCCGCCAGCCGCGGCGCTGGCGCCACGATGCAGATGGTCGGCGAGCTCCTCGGCATCTCTGAGCAGTTCCAGGGCGTGGATCAGATCACGATCGCCGCGGAAGGTTCGTTCGAGATCCTCGAGCGCATCGAGG
>Ga0302323_100002684_pt1 | contig 14474 bp, 11 predicted proteins | sample Fen_T0_3_FD_201950 | JGI IMG/M metagenome (GOLD analysis project Ga0302323, IMG submission 201950) | Peat permafrost microbial communities from Stordalen Mire near Abisko, Sweden - Fen_T0_3 | ecosystem: Environmental > Terrestrial > Soil > Wetlands > Permafrost | place: Sweden: Abisko... | reverse complement strand
GTGCGACACGCAGGTGGAGCGTGCCTTGGCCGAGAGCGGTTACAATCAGCGCCGCAGCCAGTGCGAAGCGGGCGTGGCGTTGTTGCGGAAATACGCCCCGGACGTTCGCAGTCTTCGCGATGTGAGTCTGGAACTGCTTGACGCCCATCGGCTGGAGTTCGAACCCGTCACCTACCGCCGCTGCCGCTACGTCATCGAGGAGAACCTGCGGGTCATCGCCGCCTGCGCCGCCCTGGAGAGCGAGGATCTGCCAGCCTTCGGGCGCCTGATGAATCAGAGCCACCAGGGTCTTTCCAAGGAATACGAGGTGAGTTGCCCAGAACTGGACGTGCTGGCGGAAGCCGCCACCGTTCTTCCCGGCGTGTTGGGTGCGCGCATGATGGGCGCCGGCTTCGGCGGATGCACCATCAACCTTGTCGAAGTCGGCCAGGAAGAGGCGTTCGTGGACGGCATGGCGCCCGCCTTTGCCAGGATCGGCAAGACCCCGAAGATCCACGCTTGCGCCCCCCATTGCGGAACGGAGCGATGGCTGTGATGGAAACCAGGCAGTATCCCCACCGCCGTTTCAATCCGCTCACCGGCGAATGGGTGTTGGTATCGCCGCACCGTCTGTTGCGGCCCTGGCAAGGGAAGGTGGAGCGCCTGCCCGAAGACCAGCGTCCCCGGTACGATCCCGACTGCTACCTTTGTCCGGGCAACACGCGCGCGGGTCCGGTTCGAAATCCCGCCTACCAGAGCACTTTCGTCTTTGACAACGATTTTCCCGCCCTGCTGCCCGAGGCCGCCACCTTCCCCGGCGAATCGAGCGCTCTGTTCCGAAGCGAAGGAGAGCCCGGCCGCTGCCAGGTGGTCTGCTTCAGTCCCCGCCATGATCTGAGCCTCCCGGAACTGAGTGTTTCGCAAATCGCCGCGGTCATCGGCGCGTGGACCGAACAGACCCGCCTGCTGCTGGAGGATCCCGGTATCGCGCATGTCCAGATCTTCGAGAACAAGGGCGAGCTGATGGGCTGCTCGAATCCGCATCCGCACAGTCAGATCTGGGCCACTTGTCACCTGCCCAACGAGGTCCAGAAGGAACTCGATCATCAACGCGCATACCGCGAGCGCCACGGTTCCTCCTTGCTGCTGGGCTATCTGGCACAAGAGCAGCAACGTAGTGAGCGCATCGTGTGCGCCAACCAGCATTTTACCGCCTTGGTGCCCTACTGGGCGGTGTGGCCCTTCGAGACGCTGGTACTGCCCCACCGCGCCGCCGGACGCCTGACGGACCTCAATGACAAGGAGATTGACGCCCTGGCGGATCTGCTGAAGCGTCTGACCACCCGCTACGACAACCTCTTCCAGTGCAGCTTCCCCTACTCCATGGGCTTCCACCAAGCTCCCAGGACGGAAGGCGCCGGTGACTTCCAGCTTCACATGCACTTCTTTCCGCCCCTGCTGCGCAGCCCGGTTGTGCGGAAGTTCATGGTTGGTTTCGAGATGCTTGGCATGCCCCAGCGGGACTTGACACCTGAACAGGCGGCGGACCGCCTGCGGGAATCGAGCGAGGTTCACTACAAAGAGGACAGAAGATGAACCAAGGATCTTTCCGTCGCCCAAACGTCGGCGCGGCCCTTGGAGTCAATCTCTTCTCAGAACGGAATGGCCCCGAGCAAGGTCCATCGAAAGCTGGAGCATCAGGCGTCTCTGCTGCGATTCGGAAAGCCGACCTCTTGCGAAAAATCCCTTGAAGGTTGCCGGAAGCTCGCGCCCTTGTAGCGGGTAGGCTGGATCCAGCCTTCGGAAACCGCTACTGCACGTTGGGCAAGGAGACGTCGCATGAAGAAGATCTGCCACTTGGTTTTCGCAGCCTCTCTGGCTGCCTCTCTTGGCTGTGGAAATGACCAAAAGGCCGCGCCGAACACCGGCCCCCAAGGAGGCGGCGGCTCGGCCCCGACCGGCGGCGTAACAGGCGCCACCACCAGCGTTCCAAGCGCCGGGGGCACGGTGACCGGGAGTGGCGGAAGCCAAAGTTCTAGCGGGGGCCAAACTGTTGCGACCGGCGGCAATAGCGCGACCGGCGGCAATAGCGTGAGCGGCGGCAGCAGTGCCACCAGCGGCAGTAGCGTCACCGGCGGCAAGAGCACGTCTGGCGGCACAACCTCGGTGGGCGGTTCTACCCCCACAGGCGGTTCTACCCCCACCGGCGGCTCTACCCAGGCCGGCGGTTCTACCCAGGCCGGCGGTTCTACCCCCACCGGCGGTTCTACCCAGGCCGGCGGTTCTACCCCCACCGGCGGCTCTACCTCTACCGGCGGTACGACCCGGACCGGCGGCACCACGGCGACCGGCGGCACGACCGCGCCCGGGGGTACGACCGCAATCGGCGGTACGACCCGGACTGGCGGTACGACCGCAACTGGCGGTACGACCGCAACCGGTGGTACGACCCGGACCGGCGGTACCTCAACCGGCGGTACCTCGACCGGCGGTACGACCTCGACCGGCGGTACCGGCGCGGGCGGCTCGGTCGGCCCATGCAGCGCCCTGCCCGTCAGTCCCACTCCCACGGCTCAGGCCAAGAACCTGCTCTGCTTCATCTACAGCCAATACGGCAACCACGTCATCTCAGGGCAGCAAGAAACCAGCTGGTCCAGTCCTGAGGCTGACATAAGCTGGTACGCCACCAATGGCCTGAAGACCCCAGCCATTCTTGGCGGCGACTTCCTGTATCCCTCCGGTGGCAGCGACACTTCCGTTATCAGCGGGATCACGCGCGCCATCGCCTACTGGAACGCGGGTGGCATTTCCATGTTCCGCTACCACCAGGGCATGCCGGTGGCCGGCACAACCTATAAGAACGACTGCTACACGGGTACCAACTGTGCCGAGTCTACTCCCCCGAGCGGCCTTCTTACCGCTGCGGTAACGGCAGGAGCCCCTGAGAATACGGCGTTCCTTAACAGGCTCGACTATATTGCCTTCCAGATCAAGGCCATGCAGACCGCCAACGTGCCCATCATACTGGCGATCTTCCACGAGACGCAGCCCAACGGTTGGTTCTGGTGGAGCAAAGGAACTGGAGCCGAGCTCATTGCCCTGTGGAAGTACACCTTCAATTACCTCACGGTGACGAAGGATCTCCACAATATCATCTGGCTCTTTCCCTTCAGTGGACTCAATGGCTTCAGCACCACTCAATTCGGTGCCTATTTCCCGGGCAAGGACACCGTCGATCTTTCGGGTCCCGACTACCAGGGCGATTCCGCAACCTATTCCAAGGTCAAGACCGTGGTCGGCACCATGCCGATTCCTCTCCACGAATCCAGCAATTTCCCAAATCCCAGTACCCTGTTCCCCAGTTCCGCGCCGTGGGTGCTTTTCAATACCTGGGCGGGCTCCCAGAAAAACAACAGCAGTATTCCCACTGCCTTCAACAGCACCTTTACTGTCACTCGCGACCAGGTCCCCAATCTCAAGTAGACGCCCGGCAGGCGGTGCCAGACCCCTCAGATTCCGGCGTCCCCGCAAGAGACGCCGGGTGGCGGGCTGCCTACCAACACGCACTTGCTTCGGACACAGGTTGAATCTGGGAAGCGCCCGGCGGACAGCGACCAAAAGGACCCTGCGTCAGCCCCAAACGGACAAGGGGTGGGAATGTCCGAGACTTTCTTTTCACCCACGAGCAGACCGGTGGTCCGATCGTATACGTGCTGAGGATAGGCGACATTCATGATCGTCGTTGTGACGACGACGAGGTTGCAGTTTGCGTACTCCTGAATCGCAGCGATGTTCGAACCGATGCCCGCGTCCGAATAATATGCACCGAGGTTTGTTGCGCAGGCGCTCGCGTATGCCATGCAGTAGCAATCCCACGACGTGGTCCCTGTGGCGCACGAACAACTAGGCGCGGTTCCAGCAACATCGACACCGGCGTCGCCGGTGCCCGCAGTTCCCCCCGTAGATATCGCGCCACCGGTGCCCGTGCCGCCGGTTGCTACGCCGCCGGCCGCGCTAGACGTTCCGCCGCTGCTCATGGCTCCGCCGCTGGCGGCTCCGCCGGCCGCGCTCGACGTTCCGCCACTGCTCATGGCTCCGCCGCTGGTGGCCCCGCCGGCCGCGCTAGATGTTCCGCCGCCGCTCATGAGTCCGCCGCTGGCTGCGCCGCCAGCCGCGCTGGACGTTCCACCGCTGCTCATGACTCCGCCGCTTGCTACGCCGCCGCTCGCGGTCATTCCACCGCTGCTCATGGCCCCACCGCCCCCTGCTGCCCCGCCCGATCCCACGGCTCCCCCTGCAGAAGCAATTCCGCCCGTGGAACTCACGCCGCCGGTATTAGTGACTCCGCCGGCCGCAATGCCGCCACTCGCAGCAGGTTTTCCACCACTACTCAGGATTCCACCGCTCCCTACCGCCCCGCCCGACCCCACGGAACCGTCTGGAGAATTCGGCAGGGTCGACTTGCCACCATTGCTGCATGCATAGCCTGCAAGCAGCGCGACGGTCAGCAGGACTGGGTTTGCGAACGGTGATCTCATATGGGTCCTCCTGAGCTTCAATCAGGCGTGTCGCCTGAACGCAGCGAGCCCTGACGGCCGATGCGGGCAGAATACCATGCAGGTTGCGCGCCAGGCCCAAGGCACAGGAAAAGCTTGGCCATCAACGACGTGATCACGACGTCCATGTCGCGCTTTCATCGCGCCGACGCCGACGTGCCGGTCTGCTACGCGCTGCCGCTCGCTGCGCTCTTCTGATAGATGAGCAGCGGCTGCTCGCCCTTCTGAATCGTCTCCTCGCTGATCACGACTTCCCGCACCGCCGGCGATGCCGAAGGAACCTCGAACATCACGTCCAGCATTGCCTGCTCGAGAATCGCACGCAGGCCGCGCGCGCCGGACTTGTGCTTTTGCGCCTCTTGCGCAATGGCCGAAAGCGATCCCTTGGTAAAGCGCAGTCGCACGCCGTCCATCTCGAACAGCTTCTGGTACTGCTTGGTCAGCGCGTTCTTGGGCTTGGTCAAGATGTCGATGAGGGTCGCTTCGTCGAGTTCGTGCAAGGGAGCGACGACCGGCATGCGCCCCACGAATTCGGGGATCATGCCGTACTTGAGCAGATCCTCGGGCTGCACTTCGCGCAGCAGCTCCCACACCCGACGCTCCTTCTTCGACTGGATCTTGGCGCCGAAGCCGATCTGCTTCTGCCCGATGCGCTGCTCGATGATGTCTTCCAGACCCACGAACGCGCCGCCGCAGATGAACAAGATGTGCGTGGTGTCGACCTGCAGGAATTCCTGCTGGGGGTGCTTCCGACCGCCCTTGGGCGGCACGTTGCAGACCGTGCCTTCCAGGATCTTGAGCAACGCCTGCTGCACGCCCTCGCCCGACACGTCGCGGGTGATGGACGGGTTCTCGCCCTTGCGCGCGATCTTGTCGATCTCGTCGATGTAGACGATTCCACGCTCGGCCTTCTCGATGTCGTGCTCGGCGTTCTGCAGCAGGTTGACGATGATGTTCTCCACATCCTCGCCCACGTAGCCGGCCTCGGTCAGGTTGGTGGCATCCGCGATGGCAAAGGGAACGTTGAGAATCTTGGCCAGGGTCTGGGCCAGCAGGGTCTTGCCCGAGCCGGTGGGGCCCAGCAGCAGGATGTTGGACTTGCCCAGTTCGCATTCATCGGGGCCCACCTTGGCGTCGATGCGGCGGTAGTGGTTGTGGATGGCAACCGACAGGATCTTCTTGGCGCGCTCCTGGCCGATCACGTACTCGTCGAGCACGGCCTTGATGTCGACCGGCTTGGGCACGCTGGCCAGGCCGAAGCCCTCGGTGTCCTTCTCGATCTCTTCGGCGATGATGTCGTTGCACAGCCCGATGCACTCGTCGCAGATGTACACCGTCGGGCCGGCAATCAGCTTCCTGACTTCCTTCTGGCCTTTGCCGCAGAAGGAGCAAGATAGACTTCCCGTATCGTCGCGCTTGCCGGGTGGCACAGGAGAACGTTAGCACCGGCCCGGCCCCGCCGCCACCCGGGGGCCTACTTGTCTTTGCCGTGGTTCTTGTGCGCGATCACTTCATCCACCAGGCCATACTCTTTTGCCTCGGCCGGGCTCATGAAGTAGTCGCGCTCGGTGTCGTGCTTGATGCGTTCCATGGGCTGGCCGGTGTGCTTGACCAGCAGCTCGTTCAGGTTGTCGCGCGTGCGCAGGATCTCGCGCGCGTGGATGTCCACGTCAGTGGCCTGACCCGAGAAGCCGCCCAGGGGCTGGTGGATCAAGATGCGCGAGTGAGGCAGGGCGTAGCGCTTGCCCTTGGCCCCGCCGGCCAGAAGGAACGCGCCCATCGAGGCTGCCTGGCCCATGCAGAAGGTGGCCACGTCAGGCCGCACGTATTGCATGGTGTCGTAGATGGCCATGCCCGCGGTCACCATTCCCCCTGGTGAGTTGATGTAGAGCATGACGTCCTTGTCGGGGTCCTCGCTTTCGAGGAAGAGCAACTGGGCGATCACGATGTTGGCGACAAGGTCGTCCACCGCGCTGCCCAGGAAGATGATGCGATCCTTGAGCAGGCGCGAGAAGATGTCCCAGCCACGTTCGCCACGGTGGGTTTGCTCGATGACCGTCGGGATGATGAAATTGCCGGTCATGGGGGGCATGGCCGAAGTCGGATTCCTGGGGTCCTGCATGGACATTACTTTCCGGGCGGCTCGCCGCCCTTCCGGCGAGCCTCGGCAACCGCTTCCTCGGGGGTGAGGACCAGCCGCTGCCCGCCGACCTGATCCGGCGTGACAATCAAGCTATCCGGATCTTCGTCGACAATCTTAGCCTGGGCCAGGAGCATATCAAGCGCCTTCTCCTCCAGCAGTTGCGCGCGAACCCCGTCGATGCGGCCCGACTGCTCCAGTTCGGTCTTGAGCCTGTTGACGTTCTCATTGCGCGCGTTGGCCAGCTCGACCAGGCGCTTCTGCAGGTCGCCCGCGTCGACCTGCAGCCCCTCGCGCTCGGCGATGGCACGCAGAAGCACGCTGGCCCGCGCCGACTCCTCGGCCTCGGCGTGTACCTCTTTCTTCATGGCCTCGTGGTCGTAGCCTCCCCCTGCCTCCACGTCGATGCCGGCCAGCATGAGCTGGGTCTTGACCCGAGCGACGATGTTCTCGGCGTGGCGCTCGGTGAGCGAGGGCGCGATGGGGAAGTCGTTGCGCTTCACCACCTCTTTGACCAGGGCAGAGGCCATCTCGCGCCGGATGCGCTGCTTGTCCGCCTCGATCAGCTTGTCGCGTATCTTCGCCCTCAACTGGTCGAGCGTGTCCGCTTCGCCGGTGTCCTTGGCCAGCTCGTCGTCGAGCGCCGGCACCTTGCGGCCGCGCGCCTCCTTGATAGTCACGCGCAGGCTGACGTCCTTGCCCGCCAGGCTCTTGATGGCGATATCGTCGTCCAGCCGGTAGCGAAGCTCCAGGCCGGAAGCGTTGACGGGCACGCCACGCAGGCGCGGTGCCAGACCAGGCAGGCCGCCGGCGTTCTCGTCGGTCAAGTCCACCGTGACGGTCTTGGTCTTGATCTTGTGCTCGCCCACCTTGCCATGGACCTCGACCCGCAAAAGATCGTCGTCCGCCGTCGTGTCGCGACCCTCGACCGGCAGGAATGCAGTGTGTTGCCGGCGATAGCCTTCCAGCGCCTGTGCCACCTGCTCGTCGGTGACCTTGGTCGGCCGCCGCGACACGCGAACCCCGGTATAGTCCTTGGGCGTCACCTGGGCGCGCACCTCGATGCGGGTCGAGAAGCGCAAGGGCTCGTTCTGCTTCAGCTCCAGCTTGTCGACCGTGGGCGGGGCCACCGGCTGGATTTGCTTCTCGTCGATGGCTTGCCGGATGGACAGCTCGACCAGTTCGCCCGCCACCTCACCCTCGACCTGATTGCGGTATAGGCGTTCGACGACCTGGCGCGGAACCTTGCCAGGACGGAACCCCTTGAGGTGCACCTCGCGCCGCAGCTTCTCGTAGGCGGTGTGCAGGCGCGGCGCCACGTCCGCCCAGGGGACTTCAAAATCCACGCGCTTTTCGACCGGGGAAATGTCTTCAATGGTTATTTGCATCGCGAGCGCCCAAGGATGGGGAGAGAGGAACGGCGCAGTCAACCCAAAAGCAGCACTCGCCGCCACGAGTCAAGACACATCGACTTGTTGCTTGCTTTGGGCAGGCTATCTTTGCCACCATACGAGCCTTTCCGATGGCCGCAGGAAAATTCACCCTTGCCGATAGGCTGGGCGCCAAGTCGGTGCCCTGCCGAGTTGCCGGCTGCAGCCGGACATGGATCCAACTCTCGAGCAAGGCCTTTGGCCTGGGCGGAAGCGTGGCAGCCGCAGGCGACGCCACCGAAGGCATGTGCGACCCGTGTCGAGAAAAGTTTCGCACCCTGCAAGATGCTGTGCGCCCTTGCGACCGCAAGGGATGCACCGGCACGTGGACCTGGCCGGCGATGGCCCAGCTCGAAGCATTTGCCACACACCGGCCTGCGCCCAAGCACCTGTGCGAAGACTGCCAGAAGCTGCTCGACAGCCTGCAGGACAAGGAAATCCCCTGCGCCGTGCCCGGCTGCGCACGCACAGCCACGCTGACCCGCGAACAACAGCTCGTGTCGCAGGGCGAACCGCCTGGCGAGTCGGCATCGTCGCCCGCCACGAATGGCGTGACCATCGCGGGTCTCCTGTGCGAGCCGTGCGCCCAGATCGCGCGCAAGCTGAAGGACCGGGCCGTCAACTGCGGGATCATCTCGTGTTCGCGCAAATGGACGTGGAAAGCCGACGACCAGATCCAGGCCTTCGCCGCCGGCAAGCCCAACGAGCCGCCCCGGCGCATGTGCGCCGAGTGCCGCGCCGAATTCGGCAAGCTTGGCGACCGTGAGATCCGTTGCCGCACGTCCGGCTGCAAGACCACCTGGACCTGGACGCGCAGCGACCAGCTCGATGCCTGCGTGGCCGACAAGCCAGCGCCCAAGGCGCCGTCCCGTATGTGCAAGCGTTGCTTCGATCTGTGGAGCAGCCTCAAGGACGTGGAGCGTCCCTGCCGACGCGCGGGGTGCAAGGGCACCTGGAGCGACAAGCGGGGCGCGCAGCTGGCCCGCCAGGTGCGCGGCAAGAGCGCGGAACCCTATCCGCGCTACTGCGGCGAGTGCGAGAAGGAGCTGGGAGATCTGGAGGATCGGGAGATTGCCTGTCGCACCGATGGCTGCCCAGGGACCTTCACCTGGAGCAAGGAACAGCAACTCGCGGCCGGCGTGCGGCCGAAGTTCAAGGAACCGCCGCCGAGCGAGGCGCCGGCTGACGCGACTGCGGTTGTTCCGGCCGGCGCGCCTGCGGCCGACGCTGCAGTTGCCCCCGAGGCCGTGGCCGGTGCAATCGAGACCGCGCCTGCGGCCGAGAACGCCCCGGCGCCTGCTGCCGGGACACCTGCTGCGCCGTTGCCGGGCAAGGGCAAGAAGAACCGACGTCGGCGCGAGCCGCAGCCGCCCGAACGACGTTGCTCGGCCTGCGCCGAGTTCCTGGCCGGCCGAAAGACGCAGGAGATCCCCTGCATGCAGTGTGGTACGCCCATCTACTGGCCGCCGGAGAGCCAGCTGCAAACCCACCTGGGCAACTGGGCTGCACCCGGACTGTGTGGGGCTTGCAAGCTGGCCCAGGTCACGGCCGCACGCGAAGCTGCGCGCGAGGCTCTGCGCCACCCGCACCTGCCCACTCCCCCCGCCGCCGACGCGCCCCCGCCCGCGCCACCGGAAAGCGACGGCCGCGGCGGGTAGCTAACTTCCGCATTCGCCTGCCAGGCGGCGAGCCAGCGGCAGATCGGCTGGCGTGAAGGCCAGGCTTGCAAGCTCGGCCCGTGCGACCCAGGCCACAGCGGCCACCTGCCGCGCAACCGGCACTCCGGTGCGAATCGTGGCTCGATACACAGGCATGACGAGATCAAAGGTGTCGTAGGCGAAGAACACCACGTCGACGACCGCACCCACTTGGATTGAACACGCCAGCTCTTCTTGGATTTCGCGCACCAGGGCCTGGCTGGGTGACTCGCCTGGCTCGACCTTGCCGCCCGGGAATTCCCAGGTCAAAGGTTGCGTCTGGTCAGCCCGCCGCTGCGCCACCAGCACCCTCTTCTGTTGCTCGATGAGGGCAGCCACCACGAGTAGTTGCTTTCTTGCCATCGTCACCCCATGAAATGAGCCGCTATCCTTCGGCGTCCGGGTCGCGCGCGGCCGCCTCACGGCGCCGCAGGCCGAGCACGTAGAGCACGCCCAGCACGGCCAGACACAGGGCGCCCAGCACGACATAGCGATGGACCATGGTGCTGGTGGCCCAGCCGTACTCATCCACCAGCCGGCTGGGATCGCTCGGGCCGGAGCCTTCGTTCTCGCCGAACGGAATGGCCTCGAAGTTCTTGCGCGCATCCCACCAGGTGGCGTAAGCGTCGCAGAAAGCAGCGGCGCCGATGACCAGGAAGCCCCAGCGCAGCCAGCCTCGGTACAGAACATGGCCGCGCCGCACGTAGAGCGTGGCCATCAACAGGGTGCCCAGCACCATGCACCCGGCGTCGCCACCGAAGATCATCAGTTCCTGCGCACGGCTCAGGCTGAGGGCCAGCGTCCCGAACCCCTGGAGCACGAGCAGGATCCCGCACAACACGGCCGCCACGCGATGCTTGCTGAGCCAGGCTCGCTGCGCACAGAAGACAATAATCCCAGCCAGGCACAAGCCAAAGACCCAGCTCCGTTCCTGAGAGACGGGCGTGAACCAAGGACCAGGAAAGGCAGGCAGGCTGCACAGCCACGCCGTGACCGCGTGGCCGCTCTCGTGGATCCACATGCTGAGGAAGATGCGCATGAGCGCGTGGGGCATGTTCGTGTGGGCCACACTCCAGGCCACGGCAATCGCCAAGGGAAGCGCCAGCACCCGCATACGCAGCTCCATGGCTGTCTCTTTGGCCGGCAGATCCCACTTTGCCGTTCCCAGCGCGGGCCGGGGCGGAACCCAGGCAGCAGGCGCCGGCTCGCGGATCGCGGAGCGCGGGCGCGAGAGCGGCTCGCGGCTGGGTGGAGGCGGGCTTTCGGCCTTGAGGACATCCGGCAGCGGAGGCTCAGGCTGTTCGCTCGCTCCCACCACTGCACCGCACGCTGCACAGCCACTGGCCTTGGTGCGAGGCGCACCACAGCGAGGACAGTTCAGCCAGGGCGCCATGGCCCATCATTGTAACACCGCTGCTGCTTGCTACCGCCGCCTGCCGCCTGGACCGCCGCTACGGTAGTCGGATCGGCGCCGGAAGCATAGGGTCCGGGTGAAGCCGAGCTGACCACCCTCGACTACTCGGCCGAAGACGACGAGCGGCCGGTCTGCCAGGTTCACGTCAAGCTCCACGGCGCGCTGGTCCCGCAATGAAACTTCCGCTTTGAAAATAGACCTGACCCGCGGGGCGACCGCAGGTCGCCCCTACCCCGAACGCGCATGCGACTACGCCCCGAAGATCTCCTTGCCATGCCCGCGGGGCGACCGCAGGTCGCCCCGGGAACGCGGGTGCGCGCGTCTACGCGCCGAAGATCTCTTTGCCGTGGCCGGCGGAGCCGAGCACGTTGCGGTTCTTCTCGGCGATCAGCACCTTGAGTTCGTCACGCGCCGGTCCTAGATACTTGCGCGGATCGAATTCCTTGGGGTTCTCCCACAGCGCCTTGCGAATCAGCGCCGTCATGGCCAGGCGGCCGTCCGAGTCGATGTTGATCTTGCACACGGCGGAACCCGCCGCGCGACGCAGTTGCTCCTCGGGGATGCCGACCGCGTCGTCCAGCTTGCCGCCGAACTTGTTGATCATCTCGACGTACTTGAGCACGACCGAGGAGGCCCCGTGCAGCACGATGGGGAAGCCGGGAATGCGCTTCTCGACCTCCTCCAGGATGTCGAAGCGCAAGGGAGGCGGCTCGAGCACGCCCTTGGCGTTGCGCGTGCACTGCGACGGCTTGAACTTGTACGCGCCATGTGAGGTGCCGATGGAGATGGCCAGCGAGTCCACCCCGGTGGCCTTGACGAACTTCTCGACGTCGTCAGGCTGGGTGTAGATGGACTTGGCCGCCACCACGTCGTCCTCGATCCCGGCCAGCACGCCCAGCTCGCCCTCGACGGTGACGTCGTGCTGGTGGGCGTATTCCACCACCTTGCGCGTCTCCTCGATGTTCTTCTCGAACGGGTGGTGCGAGCAGTCGATCATTACCGACGAGAAACCGGTGTCGACGCACGACTTGCACAGCTCGACGGTGTCACCATGGTCCAGGTGCAAGGAGAAGTTCAGCTTGCTGCCCGTGCTGCGGATCATGGCCAGCGCGCCCTGGGCCAGGTAGCGCAGGAGCACCTGATTGGCGTACTTGCGGGCGCCCGAGCTGACCTGGAGGATGAAGGGCGAATCCGACTCCACGCAGCCCATCACGATGGCTTGCAGCTGCTCCATGTTGTTGAAGTTGTAGGCCGGGATGGCGAACTTGCCCGCCATCGCCGCCTTGAACATCGCGCGCGTGTTGACGATGCCCAGTTCCTTGTACGAAACGCGTGACTCTGCCATTGGGTTCTCCTTGTATTGAACTACTCGCCCTTGATCTTGTGTACAGCCGGTGCGGCGATGCGCCCGACGTCCGGCAACTCGCCCACCAGGGGCCGTGCATAGTTCTTGAATGCCTCGGTGACGTCGTTGCCAGCCGGGTTGATATATTCGTCGGCCATGTGTTTGGTCTTGGCCGCCACGTCGGTCAGCTTCAGCAGGTCGTACTCGACCGCGTAGTCGCCAACGCGCCGGATGGCCACCGAGCCGTCCACGTTGTGCCAGGCTGCATACTGCACGGCCTTTTCGCCCACTTCGCGCGCCTCGCTGGCATCCGTGGCGCTCACGCAGCCGAGGAACGAGCGCTGCAGATAGCCGAGCGTATCGGCGCGCACGCGCTTGATCTTGGTCTTGGCCTTGATCAGGTCGGCCAGAAGATCGCCGAGAGCGCCAGTGCCCGAGAGCTGCACGTTGCCGTGCGCATCCTTTTCTGCTGACGGTTTGAGCGTGGTCATGACGGGCTGGCCGTCGGGGCCGGAAATGCCCTCGGATACCGCGATGATGCAGCGACCGTGCTTGTCGTAGACCGTCTGCACATCATGGATGAATCGTTCCGGGTTGAAAGCGCGCTCGGGCAGGTAGATGAGGTGCGGACCGTCGGCGGGATACTTGCGCGCAAAGACCGAGGCCGCGGTGAGGAAGCCCGCGTGCCGGCCCATGACCACGGCGATGTACACGCCCGGCAGGGCGCGGTTGTCCTGGTTCGCGCCGGCGAAGGCCTGGGCCACAAACTTGCCCGCTGAACCGAAGCCTGGGCAGTGGTCTGTGCCCACGAGATCGTTGTCGATGGTCTTGGGTACATGGATGGTGCGCAGCTCGTAGTTGGCAGCCTTGGCCTGCTCGTTCACGATGCGGCAGGTGTCCGACGAGTCGTTGCCACCGATGTAGAAGAAGTACCGGATTTCATGCGCCAGCATGATCTTGAACATCTTGCGGCAGTATTCCTCGTCCGGCTTGTCGCGGGTGGAACCGAGCGCCGAGGCCGGCGTACACGCAACCTCTTCCAGGTTGTGGGTGGTGGCCTGGGTCAGGTCGATGAAGTCCTCGTTCAAGATTCCGCGCACGCCATGGCGAGCGCCGTAGACCTTGGTGATCTCGGGGAACTTGCGCGCCTCGAGAACCACACCGACCAGGCTTTGGTTGATGACGGCGGTGGGACCACCTCCCTGGGCGACCAGGGCCTTTCCGGACAGTTTCGCCATTTGGGGTACTCCAGCTAGGGGGACTTGTTGCGGGAACCGATGCGACGGCGAATGGTAAGGAGATACGGGGCACACTGCAAGTGCCGATGTCGCACAAACATGGGAACCCTGGGAGGGTTCCCAAACCCTCCCGCGATGGTACGCGGCGAGCAAAGCTCGCCGGCTCCCCACGCGCTACGGCGCACGATGTTGTGCGGCCAGCACTCGCTCGACGACTTCGGCAAAGCCCGCCGCTGCTTCTCCGTCGGTGATGTAGGCAGGGCGATCCTCCCCCAGCTCGGCGAGAAAACGCACGACGTTGCGCACGCCCACGCTGGTGTAGGGAAAACGCGCAAAGAGCGGCCGATCGTTGCTGCTATCGCCCACGAAGAGAATGCTCGCGTCCGGGTCGTCCAGCGTGGCGGGCACGATGGGCGCGAGCCCGGCCAGCAGGCCGTCTGCCTTGTCCCAGCCCGAGGGTCGCACGTGGATGTGAATCGAGCTCGCGATGACCTCGAAGCCGGGGTCGACAAGCTGCTGGCAGTCCCGCAAGGCGTCTGCGCCGAAGCCGGCGGGCCGAAAGAAAGCGCGCTCGAACAAGCGAAAGACGTCGTCGTCGGTGCGGGTGAGAGCAAAGCCACGCGCGACGCGTTCCGCGTTCTCCGCCAGCGCGCGGCCGAAGGTCGCATCGCGCGG
>Ga0302323_100002682_pt1 | contig 14475 bp, 14 predicted proteins | sample Fen_T0_3_FD_201950 | JGI IMG/M metagenome (GOLD analysis project Ga0302323, IMG submission 201950) | Peat permafrost microbial communities from Stordalen Mire near Abisko, Sweden - Fen_T0_3 | ecosystem: Environmental > Terrestrial > Soil > Wetlands > Permafrost | place: Sweden: Abisko... | reverse complement strand
GCGCCGCGGGGGCCGATGTCTCCGCATGTCCAGGATGCCGGGGCCGAGCGGGGCGCCATGGGCCAGGCCCGCCGCGCCGCCCGCCGGGGGCCTTCCATTCCGGCCCTCCAGCTTCCGGCCGGCAGCGTTCGGGTGAAGGACAAAGTCCCGGATATCAGCGGGTGGCGGGCCTATGCAATCGAGGTGCCCAGCGGTGGGTCCGTGAAGGTCCACGTGGTGGAAGGGCGGAAGGCCTGGTTCCGGGTCCTTGGCGTAAACGCCTGGGGCAGGGATGAGCCCGGATTGCTCCAGAACCGCATCTACACGGGCGAGCCCCAGGCTTCCTACAAAAACCCCAGCACGGAGAACCGCACCATCTATTTCATTGTGGACACCCTGGACGTGAACATGACCGGGGATGAGTTCACGATCGAGGTCACTCGCGGTTAAGGGCGGGATTGGGTGGTGCGGCGGGCATCCGCTGAGGAAAGGCATCCTGGAAGGCTTTGCGGAGGGGTTCTGGTGCGGTTCGCCAAGCTTTCAGGGCGAGGGCTCGACTGGTGAACGCGCCATAACAGGCTTGCCAGAATCGAAATCCGTCCTTCCGGAGGAATGGGAGCACCAGAATGTCCCCAGCCTTTGGACCGGCGGCCCGGGCCACTTGCCGCACGCCATCAGCGCGGCCTGAGACCACCAATCGCATGGTCCACGCACCCTCCGGGGCCGCAGCGCGCAGGGCTTCGCCCCGCTGGAAGGCCTCGGGCAGATCCATGAGCTCCAGTGTTTTGACGGCCTCCTCCGGGGTTTCCAGATCCTTTTCGGTCAGCATCAGCCGGGGGGCTTCCACCCGCACTTCCACGCTCCGCGACGATCCACCCAGGATGTTGCTGACGCTCAGGGTGTAGACCGTCGTTTTGTCTGGAACCACCGCAATGCTGGATTGCCCGTCCAGTTCGAGGCCCCCGGGTTCCAGCCTCACTTTGGCGTCGCCCTGGCAGATCCAGCGCAGGTCCACCTGCTCACCAGCCTTCACCAGGGTCCGACTCGCTTCGAAGGTGCAAACCGTGGCGGACGCGGGAAGGGCTGCTGTCAGCCGCCCCAGCACCGAGACTTCCACCGTGCGGCTCTGGCCCCCGGCCGCGTTGTTCGCGGTGATGGTGTAGCGGGTGGTCTCCAGGGGGGTGACGGTGATTTCACTCTTGCCGTCCAATTCGAGTCCGCCGGGTTCGATGCGGATCTTGGCGCTGCCCGCGCATTCCCACTTCAGCACCACGGGCTCGCCAGGAAGCACCGCCTTCGCACTGGCGTCGAAGGCGCAGATGCGGGCGGCCTCGCCCAGAGGCAGACCCGGGGTGACGCGGACTTCGGCCTGACCCAGCTCCGGACCCCCGGGGCGTGCATCAAAGACGCGGTAGGTGGTCGTGTAGGCGGGTCGCAGCGTCACCTGGAACTTCCCCGGCAGCACCATGCCACCGGGCTCCAAGCGGATCTGGGGCGTCTGCGGGCAGGCCCAGGTCAGCAGCACCGAATCCGTGGGGCGCACCTCGCGGGGTTCGAGGGTCAGGGTGCAAGGAACCTGGGCCTGAACCATGAGGAGCGGTGCGATCACGAGCAGGGAAGAGAGCATTCCCAGAGTGTAATCGGAGGGAACCCTCCCGGGGTTGGCCGGGTGGCGATTGACCTCGACGTGGCCTTCCTCAAGCGCTGAGGCTCAGTTCCCCAGATAAGTGAACCAGAACCGCACGCCCAGATACTGGCCTTCGTAGCCTTCCGGCAGCCGCTGCAGGGGCGCGGAGCGCAGGACGGCCATGCGGGCACTTTCATCCATGGCGGCATTGCCGCTGGGGATTTCCACGCGCACCCGATCAAGGGCGCCGTCCTTGGCGATGCGGAAGTAGATCTGCACCCGTCCCTGGGTGCTCGACACGCGGTTCCAGTTGGTGGTGATGCGGGTTTGCACCTGCTGCAGGTACCAGGTGTACGGGAAGTCACCATCCACACCGCCCACCATACCCACGCCACCCTGGACCCCGGAAGTGGGGTTGAGGCCCGGGATGCCGCTGCCCGCGCCGAAGGCCGCGCCATTCCCCGTTCCCACGGCCCCGGCCACGGGGTTTGCAGTGGCCGTCTTGCCCTTGGCGGCGGTGGTGCCCGTGCCCTGGCTGGCGGCTTCCTTGTTGTCGCCCTTGGCGGCGGCTTTGGTGGTCTTGGTGGCGAAGGGATCGGGAGCGGTGGCCGAAGGTGCGGTGGCCCGGACCGGAGCCACTTCCTCCACGCGGCGAAGGCGTTCCCCGGACTTGCCCACCACCATGGCTTCGGAACCGCCGGAGGCACCTGCCATGGCCGCGGGCAGGTTCACCCAAGTGACCTTCACGTCTTCGGCGGGGTCCGCGGAAACGCCCCTGGGCCAGAAGAACACGGCGCCGAGAGTCAGGTGCAGGCCTAGGCTCAGAGCCAGGCCTGGTCCCCAGCGCAGCTCACCGAGGTGAGTGCGGGTCCGGAGAAAGACTTGTAGATCCTGGCTCATTTCACTTCGAGGGGAGGTGCGATGGGCGCAGCGGCCGTGACGAAGCCCACCTGCGTAAAGCCCGCATCGCGGATGACATCCACCACCTGGATGACGCGGCCATAGGGCACGTTGTGATCCGCGCGGACCAGGATGGGTCGCTTGCCGTCACTCTGGGCCTTGGCCTTCAATTGATTGGCCAGCACGGGGAGTGCCATGAAGGCCTGTCCGAACTGCAACCGCCCGTCGAAGGTGATGGAGACGGTGAGCGCTTCACTCTCCAGGTTGCGACCCGTGCGGCTCTCCGGCAGCTTCACATCGACGCCGGTGGTCATCATGGGCGCCGCGATCATGAAGATGATCAACAGCACCAACATCACGTCGATGAGCGGCGTCATGTTGATGTCGGCCATCGCGCCGCGCCTGCTGCCTGGAGTGAATGCCACGGGCACCTCGATTGGGAGGCGTTCAGTTTAGCGGGAGTCATGACGGACCAACCGCCCGAAGCGCTACCCACTGTTCGCTTCTCCTGGCGGTAGGCGCTTCAGAAGGGCCCCAGACCTGATTCAGCGGGCCAGGCGGGCCCGCGAAAATACCTTCAGGACTAAAGTCCGCAAGGAGGAATCAGGACTTTCGACGGATGGATTGGAGGAGCCCATGACCCTACTTTCTTCTCGGAAGGCTCTTTTCTTCCTTTCCGGGAACCGACGATGACCTCGTTTCCATTGTTTGTTGGCTTCAGTTCAAAGAGGAGGTGGTCATGCCCACGTGGTTCGAGAGGTGCCCGGTTGGGGGCTTGGTTGGCTGTGCACTGAGCCTCGGATTCTCCCTGGGGTGTTCCCTGGCCTATCCGAATCTTTCCGTGGCTCCCCTGCCAAGTCAGGCCCAGATTGACGCGTTGAATACGGTCCAGAGCCGGAGCCTGCCTGTTCCAAGCACCCAGGTCTTTCCCAAGGTCCTCGGCGTGCTCATGGACATGGGCTACCAGGTCCGGTGCGCCAACCAGGAACTCGGCCAGGTGAACATCTACCAGACTTGGTACGACGAAACCCGGGCGGCCCGGCCCGAACTGTCCATGGAAGCGACCCTGCTCTTCCAAACTGAGGGAACCGGTTCGACCCGAGTTCGCATCGTGGCCACGGGGCGTTGGAACCTCATCAGCGTCGGCCGCCACGGGGATGCCACGGTGACCGGGGCGCGGCCTGCCTTGGATTCAGTCGAATGCAAACGCTTCCTTGAACAGCTGGAGGCAAGGCTCTGTCCTCCCCCCGCTCCAGGTCGCTGAGGCCCAAACCATGTCGGGTCATCCGCACTTTTCCTTTGCCCCAGGAGGTTCAAATGAACGTGATCACTCGCCTTTGCACCGTGATCTTTTGTCTGCCACTCGTGGCCCAGGGTTCTCCCGATCTCCGGGTCGATTCCGCTTCCTGGGGCATCGGTTATGCGCCTCAGGGGTACATGATCACCGCCATGAGCACGGGCCCGGTCCTGGGCTTTTTTGTGGGAATTGAGGGCCTGCCCGACACCTCGAACCATTCCATGGAAGAGCCGGGCAGCGGCAGTCCGAGGTGGGTTCAGCACAAGAGCGCGACGAGTGGGGCTCACCTGGGCCTGGCCTACCGGCTGGATTCTCGCTGGGTGGTGGGTCTTGGGGTGGGCTATTCCTCCACCATGTACCGCTACACCTACAACCCCGGTTCCAATCCCTTTCCCTTCGGCACCACGCCGCCAAGTCCGGGGCCGCTGTCGGACCATACGGTCGGCTTGGTGGCCATGGTGGATGTCCGGTTGGGCCCCATCTGGGGCGTCGAGGTGATTGGAAGCAGCGAAGGTCTTGGAGGAGCTGTGACGCTCCGCTTCTAGAGATGAACGGGCGTGACCAGGTACTTGCCCTTCGCATCCCTGCTGACAGTTCCTGCGGGAATGTCGGGATCGTGCTCAAACACGCAGATGGTGCCAGTGCCCGTGACTTCTTCGAGGAGCTTCTGGCGCTCGTTCACGCAGGTCACCACATCCAGGTCGTAGCCCATGACCCAGGCGGGCTGGATGTGGCGGGCGGTGGGGATGAGATCGGCGAGGTAGACGAGACGCTGGCCGCCGCCCTCGATGACCACGTTCTGCAGGCCTTCGATGTGGCCCGGCGCGGGGCGCACGGAGATGCCGGGCAGGATCTCGGTGGTGCCTTCCACCGTGTCGAGGATGCCCGCGGCTTCCATGGGTTCCCAATTCTGAGGCAGGTAGCTGGCCTTCACACGCAGGTGGGGATGTTTCGCGTCGGCGAGATCCTTCGCCTGCACCACGTAGCGGGCATTGGGGAAGCTGGGAATGGTCTTCCCATCCGCATCGAAGCGCGTGCTGCCGCCTGCGTGATCGAAGTGCAGGTGGGTGAGGATGCAGAGCGTGATGTCCTCGGGCTTCACGCCATGCTTGGCGAGGTGGGCATCCAGCACGCCCCGGCCCTCGAACTTGAACCGGGCCATGAAGTCGTCGGTCTCCTTGTCGCCGTTGCCGTTGTCTACGAGGACGACGTGCTTCTGGCCGTCCACCTCCCCGCGAATCAGCAGGCAATTGGTCCCCATGAGGATTTGGTTCTCCTCATCGGCTGGGTAGATCTTGTTCCACACCACCTTGGGCACGGTGCCGAACATGGCGCCGCCATCCAGCCGAAAGGTGCCACCGCTGACGATCTGGACATTCCAAGGTCCGAACTGCATGGGCGCTCCATCAAGGGGAAAAACGGAACCGCGAAACACGCGAAAAAGCGCGAAAAGGAATGCGGAATGAACCATGAACTCTGAAAATCGATCGCTTGCCCGTTTTCCTTTCGCCCGCCCGCAGGGCGTTTCGCGTTTTTCGCGGTTGCTTTTTTGAAGATTCAGAACGAAAGAACCTTGCGCGCCGCGGTCAGCACCTTGTCGACATTGGGCAGGGTGGCGCGTTCGAGGATGCGGTTGAAACCCACGGGTGTGAACTCCGAGCCCACGCGCTCCACGGGGGCATCGAGCCAGGGGAAGCACTCGGACGCTGCGATGGCCGCCAACTCGCCACCAAAGCCGCCAAAGACTTTGTCTTCATGGGCGATGAGCACGCGGTGGGTTTTCTTGATGGACTGGACGATGGCGTCGGTGTCGAGGGGGCTGAGGCAGCGCAGATCGATAACCTCGACGGACTTGCCTTCCTTTTCCAGCTTGGCCGCTGCCTCCAGGGCAAAGTGAACCGGGGTGCCGTAGGCCAGGATGGTGAGCTCTGTGCCTTCGCGGCGAACGCGCGCCTTGCCAAAGGGAACCGCGAAATCCGGTGGCACGAATGCGTGGGCCATCTTCGCGTTGTAGAGGAATTTGGGCTCGAGGTAGAGGGTGGTTCCGCGGCTGCGCATGGCGGTGCGGAGCAGGCCCGCGGCATCATCCGCGAAGGCCGGCACCACCACGCGGATGCCAGGCAGGGTGGTGAGCCAGCCCTCGACATTCTGGGAGTGGTAGAGGCCTCCCCCGATGTAGCCACCGGAGGCGAGGCGGATGGTGATGTTGGGGGAGAACTGGCCGTGGCTGCGCCAGTAGTCGTGGCTGGTCTCTACGATCTGCTCGGCGGCGGGCCAGATGTAGTCGGCGAATTCGGCGCCTTCCACCACCACGCGGATCTTGTCGTCGAACCGCGAGAAGCCGTTGGCGGTGCCGACAATGAAGTCCTCGGCGATGGGGGCGTTGAAGACCCGCTTCTCGCCGAATTCCTGCTGCAGCCCCTTCGACACGTTGAAGATGCCGCCCTTCTCCTTGTTGGCCATGTCCTGGCCCCAGATGAAGGTGTCGGGGTTGTGCCTGAATTCTTCCTTGAGGGTCTGGTTCAGGGCCGCGATGACGCTGAGGGTATCGCCGGTGCTCGTGTGGGTGCCATCGGGGTACTGCTCCGAAACCCAACTTTCGGGAATGACGAAGTCGTAGATGCTGGCGGGATCGGGGCTGGGCGCGGCCATGGCCTTGTCGTGGGCCGCCAGGTAGCGGGCCTGGTTGTCGATCTCGATGGCCTTGAGTTCCTCTTCGCTGAGGCCGTGCTCCAGGCAGTAGGCGCGGAACTTGGGCAGGGGATCCTTGGCCTTGGCCTCGGCGCGTTCCGTGTCATCCCGGTAGAGCTCGTGCCGATCGGAGTTGGAGTGGCTGCCGATGCGCACGCAGGTGGCGTAGACCATGGCGGGCCCTTTGCCGGTGCGGACATAGGCCAGCGCCTCTTCCATGGCGCGCATGGAATCTGGAAAATCGAGGCCATTGCACTTGATGATCTTCAGGTTGGGGAAGCCGCTGAAGTTGTCGCAGATGGATTCGTTGGAGCTCTGATCGCTCTTGGGCACGGAGATGCCGTAGCCGTTGTCCTGAACGACAAACACCACGGGCAGCTGCTCGCGGTCGGCGCCGTTGATGCTTTCGAAGCAGTAGCCCTCGGACAGGGACGATTCGCCCTGGCTGCTGAACACGACGGAATCGCGATCATAGTACTTGACCGCGCGGGCCAGACCCACCGCGTGCTGGGTGTGATTGCCGGTGAGGCTGGACACGTTCTGGATGCCGATGGAGGGCTTGGCGAAATGGTTGCTCATGTGGCGCCCGCCGCCCGCGACATCCGTGGCCTTGGAAATGCCATTGAGAATAATCTCTTCGGGTGTGATCCCCGCGGCGAGGCAGGTCAGCAGATCGCGATAATAGGGAAAGAGGAAATCACGACCCGGTCGGAACGTCAGGCCTGCGGCCAGCTGGATGCCATCGTGGCCCGCGCAGGGCGCATGGTAGGACCAGCCGATGGCTTGCTTCAGATAGTTTGGCGCCTTGTCGTCTAACAGACGGCCGAGGTGCATCAGCTCATACCAGTGGCAGAGGTCCTCCCGGCTGGGTCCTTCAGGGCCATCCAGCGCATTCAGGGCCACTTTCACCAGGGTCGGAGTGTCCAACATCCACCTCCAAAGGGCCGGGCTTCGACCGGCTGTACCAGAGCCTTTCATCATCCCATGGACGCGGGACCTGGGCCAGCGATGAGGTCCGGGCGCATCCGTCAGTCGTGATTCCAGACGAGGGGAGAACCCTCGCGATTGGCGTCGGTAAAGGCTTTAGCGACGCGGCGTAAAGCTGACTTCATGGTCATGTCCTTGCCGTCCGGAAGCCAGAGCGCGGCACCGGTTGCGTGTTTCCCGACGGTACTGCGAAGTCGCGCAAGCAGGACATCCGCACCCGAATCGCTTGTGTGGGGCAGGAGCAGCAGGTACTGATCCGTGGAGAGTTCCACCAGAAGGTCTTCGCCGCGAAGGTGTCCCGCGGCGGCGGCAAGGCGGCCTTTGGTTCCCGCCACCATGGGTTGCGACCAGAGCGCGAGGGCCATCGGCTCCCTGCGGCGACGCGCCATGAACAGCGCGGAGCGCAGCCAGATGTCGAGGTAGCGACGGTTGGGAAGGCCCGATCGCGCACTCAGCAGAGCGCTGTCCTCGACGATGGCGCTGCTGAGTTCCAGAGCCTCCAAGGCCGCCTGCAGCTCCTGTTTGGTGTTCTCGGCTTCCAGCGCCCGCTCCACGAGGTGCCCCATGGTTTTCAGCAGCGCCAGTTCCGCTCCGGTGAAGGCGCGCGGCGCGTGGTGCTGCACGCAAAGGGTTCCGAGGACCCGATCTCCGACCTTGAGCGCCACGCCCGCGTAAGCACGGATGCCGAGTTCCACGAAACCCTGGGATTTGCGCCAGCGGGGCTCCAGGGAGGAGTCTTTGATGGTGAGCGGTCGGTCCGGATGGGCAATCACGAAAGGGCAGAAGCCCTTCTCTGGGGATTCGAAGATGCCTGTCATGGGCGTGCGTGGCGCAGACGCCCACCAGAGCACTTCATGCCCCAGCTGGGTGACCCGTGTGAGCAATGCCTGGTCGACGCCCAACGCCTGGATCAGCAGCGCCAAGCCATGTTCGAAGAGCTTGGCCGCGTCCGCGCGACTGTCTTGCAGCAGATCAGATAGAGCTGCCAGATGGCCGGAGGTTCCACCACGACGCTTGACGGGCTTGACCAACACCACGCGATCTCCGGGAGTTGCCTCTAGAGTGGCGTGCTTTTCCTGGGGTGCAAGAGCTACCAGCTGACCACACGGAGGCTGGGACTGATTTCCACTCGGCATGGCCTGCGGCCATGACCGAGGTGCCGTGGATGGTCTTGGGCCAGACCTCAGATTTGCGACCTACCAGCTAACCACGCGGAGGCTGGGACTGATCTCCACTCGATCATGGCCTGCGGCCATGATCGAGGTGCCGTGGGACGGTCTTGGGCCAGACCTCGGATTTGCGACCTACCAGCTGACCACGCGGAGGCTGGGACTGATCTCCTCCTGCAGCAACCCCTCGATGTAGCGCAGGGTGCCGCTGGTGGAGGAGGGGCAGGAGCCGCAGGCGCCGTGGTAGCTGATCTGCAGGGTCTGGCCATCGAAGGAGATCACCTCCAGGCCGCCGCCGTCCCCGGCCAGGCCTGGCCGGATGCGGGAATCCAGCAGGTGGTTGATGCGCTCCAGGGTGGCCTCGGAATCGCCGCCCGTGACCTGGGCCCCGGCCTCGCCCGTGTCGTTGTCCGGCAGCTTCAGATCTTCAATGGCTTCGCAGATGGGATCGATGAGATCGCTCCATTCCGCCGAAGGCTCCTTGTTGACCGTCACGAAGCGGTCCATGTAGAACACCGAGGTCACCTTGCCCAGCCCGAAGAGGCAGGAGCCCAGCGGATCGCCCACGGCGGCACCGAAATCCTTGAAAGAACGCGAACCCGCCTTGAGGATGGCCGGATGCACCAGGAACTTCAGCGCGTCCGGGTTGGGCGTGGGTTCGATGTTGATGACCTTGGGCATGGCAGGCTCCCAGTAAAGTTTACCAAATTCGTCAGGATTTGCGAGAGGCCATACTTTCGCCACAGGAGATCCCATGACACGACCCAAGGCTCTGCTGAGCTGGTCCAGCGGAAAGGATGCCGCCTGGGCCCTGCACGTGCTTCGCCAGCAGGGGGAAGTGGAGGTCGTCGGGCTGCTCACCACCACCAACGAGGCTTTCGAGCGGGTGGCCATGCATGGGGTGCGGGAAGCCCTGCTGGCGGCCCAGGCCGAAGCCGCCGGGTTGCTGCTGTGGAAAGTGCCCTTGCCCTGGCCTTGCTCCAACGAGGCCTACGAAGCCTGCATGGCCAAGGTCTGTGGCGACGCCGCGGCCCAGGGCATCGAGAGCATGGCCTTCGGCGATCTCTTCCTGGAGGATGTGCGGGACTACCGCATCCAGAAACTCGCGGGCACGGGCCTGAAGCCCCTCTTTCCCATCTGGAATCCCGATACGGCCTCCCTCGCCCGGGAGATGGTCGCGGCTGGGCTGAAGGCCACGCTGGCCTGTGTGGACCCCCGTGTGCTGGCCGCCCCCTTTGCCGGGCGGGAGTTCGACGCTGCCCTGCTGGCGGATCTTCCTTCGACCGTGGATCCCTGTGGCGAACGGGGCGAATTTCACACGTTTGCCTGGGATGGGCCGATGTTCAGGCATCCCATCGCGTTTCACCGCGGGGCAGTGGTGGAACGGGACGGATTCGTCTTCGCTGATCTGGTGCCTGCATGACCGTTTTCAATCCCATCGGGGCAACCCTCATGGATCCCGGCAAGCCCCTCATCCTGGTGACGGGCGCCACGGGCTACATTGGGGGCAGGCTCGTGCCGAGGCTCCTGGAGGCAGGGCACCGGGTGCGGTGCCTTTCCCGCAATCCGGAACGTCTGGCAGGCAGGCCGTGGCCAGGGGTCGAGATGGCCCAGGGCGACGTGTCGGATCCTGTCTCCCTAGGGATCGCCCTTCGCGGCGTGGCGCAAGCCTACTACCTGGTCCACGCCATGGGGGAGGATCGCCCGGATTTCCGGGGCAGGGATCTGCGCCAGGCCCTCATCTTCGCGGAAGCCTGCGCGAAAGCCGGTGTGCGGCGGATCATCTACCTTGGTGGTTTGGGCGATCCCACCCGGGACCGCAGTGATCATCTGGCCAGCCGCCAGGAGGTGGGGTCGGCCCTCGGGGTTTCGGGAGTGCCCGTGCTGGAATTTCGGGCGGCTGTGATCGTCGGCAGCGGCAGCGCCAGCTTCGAGATGATCCGTCATCTGACCGAGCGCCTGCCCATCATGATCACGCCCCGCTGGGTGAACACCCGCTGCCAGCCCATCGGCGTGCGGGATGTGCTGGCCTATCTCATCGAAGGGCTCGACCATCCGGATGTGTCAGGCATTTTCGAGATCGGCGGGGGAGATGTGCTGGACTACCGCCAGATGATGCTGGGTTATGCCGAGGCCCAGGGACTGCATCGCATCATCCTACCCATGAAGGTTCCCCTTCCGATCCTTTCGGTGCTGTGGGTCGATCTGGTGACCCCCATCCCCCTGGAGCTCGCCAAGCCCCTCATCGAAGGCATGAACACGGAGGTGGTGGTCCAGGATTCCCGCGCCCTCGATGTCTTCCGTGTGAAGCCCATGACCTATCGCGAGGCGCTGGCGCTGGCCCTGCAACGTCTGGACGCAGATTCGGTGGAGACCACTTGGGCCTCCGGCCTCGCCGGTGAATCCGAAGGACGGGCTCTGGGATCCCACGAGGGCATGCTGCTTGAGCGTCATTCCAGACACGTCAAAGCCCCACCGGCGGCCGTCTTCCAGGCCTTCTGCGCCCTGGGAGGGGAGAACGGCTGGCCGGCGGGCAACTGGCTCTGGCAGCTGCGAGGCGTGATGGATCGCGCTTTGCGTGGGACGGGCATGCGGCGGGGGCGTCGGCATCCGAGAGAGCTGCGGGTGGGTGACCCTGTGGATTTCTGGCGGGTGGAAGCCCTTGAGACGGATCGGCTCCTCCGCCTCCGCTCCGAGATGAAGCTGGATGGGCACGCCTGGCTCCAGTTCACCGTTCGGCCCGAAGGAACGGGCTCGCGGCTGGAGCAGACCGCCTTCTTCGAGCCGCACGGCCTGCTGGGATTGCTCTATTGGTATTCGGTTCTGCCCTTTCACTGGTTCGTGTTCCCAGGCATGATCCGCACCCTGAAACGCCGGGCCGAAGCCTCCATGACAGAATCAGGAAGAGGACGGTGACCATGTTCGACGCGCAACGAGAGGCCTGTGTGGCCGCGGCCCAGGCGGGTGGCCAGGTGCTGGTGGGGTATTTCCGCAAGCTCGATCCCGCCATGATCACCGAGAAAACGAAGAATGATTATGTGAGCGAAGCCGACCGCGGGGCCGAGGCGGCCATCCGCGCCGAACTGGCCTTCCGCTTTCCCCAGTACGGCTTCGTGGGTGAGGAAGGCGGCGCTTCAGGTGATACCGAGCGGCGCTGGATCGTGGATCCCCTGGATGGCACCCTGAACTTCGTCCAGGGCTTCCCCCACTGGTGCGTGTCCGTGGCCCTGTGGGATGCCGAAGGCCCTGTGGTGGGCTGCGTGCTCGATCCCCTGCGCGGGGACTGTTTCCTGGCGGTGCGGGGCCAGGGCGCCACCTGGAATGGCAAGCCCATGCGCGTGTCGCAGCAGGCGGGCCTCGATGGCGCCTTCCTGGCCACGGGGTTCGCCTTTCAGCTGGGTGACCGTTGGCCGATGTTCAATGCCGTCCTGGGCCGGGTCTTTCCCCGCGCCAAGGGCATCCGCCGCGCCGGCAGCGCCGCCCTGGATCTGGCTCACGTGGCCTGTGGCATCTACGATGGCTACTTCGAGCTGGGCCTCAAACCCTGGGACATCGCCGCCGGCGCCCTGCTGGTACAGGAAGCGGGCGGCGTGATCTCCGATTGGGACGGCGGGCAGGGGTGGTTCGAGAGCGGAAGCGTGGTGACCGGGACCCAAGGCGTGCTGCGGGATTTGTTGGGATGCTTCAAAGGCTGACAAATCAAAAGCGTTCTGTAAGCGGAGGAGAACAGAGGAAAGGTGAGGAAAGCGGAGGAAAGAAAATCCTTTCTCCGCTTTCCTCAGCTGCTCCGCCTACCTCCGCTTATCAAAGCTTTTCAAGAAGCAGAAGTGGCGATGGCTCCTGGATCTAATTCACACGCCGGGCCGTGAGGACGATGACCAGGCCCTGATCCTTGATTACGGATGTGCCGACGACCACATGCTCGCCCTCCTTCAGGCTCACACCGGTCTCGATCTTGGCCAGGCTGTGCGAGCTGCCTCCACTGCGTTCTTCTGTGGCAAAGAATTGGAATTTGGGGATCTGAAGCGATGCCGGGGCATTCAGCCGTTGCTCCATGCCAAGCCCTCCAGAAGCCTCCCACTCGAGCCGCAGATGGGAGGGATCCTTGGCGGTACCGAAACCCAGTGTGGAACCTTCGATCTGGCCTTTGCCTTGGATCATCCGGCCACTCCTGGTGTCGCACCGCTGAACGAAGCTGGCAGCCAGGGTGTACCCCCGATAGGCGAGCGCGCCTTTCAGTGACTTGACGACCTCCTGGAGCTCTTCGGGAACGTTGCTGGCGGCGGTTGGCTGTTTCGATGCGAACAGAACCTGGACGTGTAGCTCCACGTCCGGGGCATTTGATGCCGCTGAAGGCACATCCAGGCGTTTGATGGCCTCCTCGATGAGGGCCAGGTTCTCCGGGAAATCACGGACGGTGATGGTGTTGAAGCCCTCATCCTTGGACCAGTTCATCCTGGCCCCTTTGGTGCCACTGCCCAGGAGTTCGAGGCTCATCTGCAACCGGAACGGATCCCGGTGCTGGATCACAAACACCTTGCTCCGCATGGCCTTCAAGATGGCGGGATCGGGCTCCACCTGCGGGGCGGGCGTGGCCGGGGGTGCCTGGGCCACGAGGGCGGAGGCCAGCAGGGCGGCCAGGGCGAGGGTGCGAATGAGGGTCATGATTTCTCCTCTATGGATGGGGTCGTTTCAGGAAGGGATTTGCTCTGGGCCAGCCAGATGATGCGGATGGTGGGGTTGGCGGTCTGGAATTCGATGCGGGTGGGTTCACCCTGGGCTGATGCTTCGAGGTCCTGTCTGGGGGCGGGGCGCCCGCGGGGGTGGGGCAGGGACGCGGTCTGGCGGCCCACCGTGCTGGATGGAAGATCTGGTGCGGAGGGAGGCTGGACGACTTCTGGCAGCGGAGGGGGCATAAGCTGGGGGATCCCACCTTCCACCTCATGGCCCCGTCGCCAGACGAGGGTCGCGACCAGCAGCGAGGCGACGCAGGCGGCCAGTAGGGCGGGGCGGACCGCGAGGCGGCGGATGGGTTTGGCCGGGATTTCTGCGCGGATCTGGTCCATCACCCTGCGACGGAGACGGTCCTGATCGGAAGCGTCAAAGGGCGCTGCCATCGCCTCGCGCAGCCATGCCTGGCTGGTCTTCAGCTGCTCGGTGGCCGACTGGCAGGCGGGGCATACAGCAAGGTGGCGATCGACCGCGGCCCGTTCCGTGGCAGTCAGATCGCCTTCGACCCAAAGGGGCAGCAGATCGAGGACATGGCTCGTCATGGGCGCCCTCCCTGGGGTGGTTGCAATAAACGCGAACAAAAGGCTTGGACCTTGGCCCGAGCCGATGAAACCTGCGATCGGATGGTGACGGGGCGGACGCCCAGGATGCGGGCCGCTTCCTCGGTGGAGAAACCTTCCAGGTCGCGCAGCACCAGGGCGGCACGCTCGGCTTGGGGCAGGCTCCTCAGGGCCCGCTGGATCATGGCGCGGCGCTGTTGGAGCAGGACCGCCTCCTCGGCGTTCATGGGGGCGGCATCGCCCTCTAGGATCTCCAGGGTTTCCATCGGCAGGGGCAGGGGACCGCGCTTGCGGGACAGGTCGTGGCAGACGTTCACCGCGATCCGGACCATCCAGGCCTCGAAGGGTTCACCCAGACGGAAGGTGTTCAGCGAGCGGAATACGCGCAAGAAGGTTTCCTGGGCGGCATCCTCGGCCAGGTGGCGATCGCCGAGGATCCGCCATGCCAAGGCCAGAAGGCGCGCTTCGGTGCGGGCCATGAGGGCTTCGAAGGCTTCCCCTTCACCCGCACGGATGTGCCGAACTAGGTGCTCC
>Ga0302323_100002679_pt1 | contig 14482 bp, 13 predicted proteins | sample Fen_T0_3_FD_201950 | JGI IMG/M metagenome (GOLD analysis project Ga0302323, IMG submission 201950) | Peat permafrost microbial communities from Stordalen Mire near Abisko, Sweden - Fen_T0_3 | ecosystem: Environmental > Terrestrial > Soil > Wetlands > Permafrost | place: Sweden: Abisko... | reverse complement strand
AATCGGCGTCATCGTGGCGCGGTTCAAAGGCGTCGATTTGCGAAAGATAGGAAGCGGCAACATCGGCGCCACCAACGTGGGGCGTGCCCTGGGAAAAAAGTGGGCGGTCTTGGTGCTCCTGGCCGACGCCAGCAAGGGGGCGCTGCCGGTGCTGGTCCTCGGTCGATGGTTTGCCGATCCTTGGTTTCCGGCACTGGGCGGAATAGCGGCGGTCTTCGGCCAGGTATTTTCGGTCTTCTTGGGCGGACGAGGTGGCAAAGGTGTGGCCACATCGCTCGGCGCAGGGCTGGCCTTGGCACCGCTGCCTGCTCTTGCCTGTGGTGGCATTTTTGCCGTTCTTTTTGCCTTGTTCCGCATTGCCTCCGTCGGATCGCTGGCGGCGGTCGTGACCTTTCCAGCCTGTCTATACTTGTTCGATCTCGGCACCCGGCCACGGCTGGTCTTTGCCGCTACCATCGCGGTCCTGGTCATCATCCGCCACAAGGACAACTTGGTGCGGCTGCTTAACGGCCAAGAGAATCGCGTTTGAAACGCACGTCCTTCCTGGCGTCCTGGCCATTGCGCCGATCGAAGGGGAATGGCAGTGTGCTTCGCCATGTCCAACACCATTCCTTCCGAATTCGCCAATGTCACTGCGGTTGCCAAGGCCAACATCTATTTCGGTGGCAAGGTGGTAAGCCATAGCCTCAAACTCGCCGACGGGGTCAAGAAGACCCTCGGTCTGATCTATCCCGGCGAATACCACTTCGGCACCGATGCGCCCGAGAGAATGGAAATCGTCGCCGGTCAATGCAAGGTCAAGCTGGATGGCAGCGACGATTGGCAGAACTATTCTGCCGGCACGCGGTTTCGCGTACCGGGCAAGAGCGGCTTCTCGATCGTGGTCGACGAAGCGATCACCGAGTACATCTGCTCTTTCGAGTAGGGACAGCCGACACTGCGGCTGCGATCTGCCTAGTGGATGGGGGCGGCGGCGCGCATGCCCGCATCCCGAAGCAGCTTCTGATCGGCATCCAGCTCGGGATTCCCCGTGACCAGCAGCTTTTCGCCGTAGAAGATAGAATTTGCGCCCGCGAGGAAGCACATCACCTGCGCCTCGCGCGAGAGTGCCGACCGCCCGGCCGACAGCCGAACTTGGGTCTTGGGCATCACGATGCGCGCCGTTGCGATCATGCGCACCAGCTCCAGCGGATCCACCGGAGGTTGGTCTTGCAATGGTGTTCCCTTGACCGCCACCAAGGCGTTGATGGGAACGCTCTCGGGGTGCGGGTCGAGATTGGCCAGGGTCACCAGCATACCGCAACGGTCGTCGATCGATTCGCCCATGCCGATGATACCGCCGCTGCAGACTTTCATTCCCGCCTTGCGCACCCGTGCCAGCGTTGCCAGCCGATCGTCGTAGGTTCGCGTGGAAATGATCGATCCGTAGAACTCGCGGGACGTATCGACGTTGTGGTTGTAGACCGTCAGGCCAGCCTCGGCGAGGCGCGTGGCTTGATCATCGTTCAGCATGCCGAGCGTGATACAGGCTTCCATGCCCAGGCCCCGCACCGCACGCACCATCGCCAGGATGTCATCGAAACTTTCCCCCGTCGGGGCATTGCGCCCCGCGCTGCCCATGCAGAAGCGTGTTGCGCCAGCGTTCTGTGCTCGCGTCGCTGCTTGCACGGCATCACCGACGGACATCATTTTCTGCCGCTCCACCCCGGTGGAATAGTGGCTGGACTGAGGACAGTAGGAGCAATCCTCAGGACAGCCGCCGGTCTTCACCGACAACAGCGAGCACAGCTGGACCTCGTTCGCCTTGTGGTGCTCTCGATGCACCACTTGGGCTCGAAAAATGAGGTCAGGAAGCGACAGATCATGGATCGATCGCAGGTCGGAAACCGAATACTTGGGCCGGGTCACGGCTCCTTCTTAGTTTATTTTTCGCAAGACGACCAGGACGCGTAGGGTCAGACCGATCGCTTCGCTGATTTCTTTCGCATCTTTGACGTTCTTGGTGGACGCTTTTGCCGGCGAGCGCGAAAGCGCGCTGTCGCCTTTCACAGGCATACCGGGATACCACAAGCCGTCCTTGGCTTGGCGGGCCCGCAGGTAGGCCTCGGCGGTGCGCACGCCGGAGTTCTCCTTGCCGAGGCCAATGCTGGTGATGGTGTCCAAAGCATCGAGAACGTCGGTGTAGAAGCGTGGTTCGGTCAGCGCTTCCCAATAGGTTGGGGCCTTGCGATCTTCGTAGCGATCCGGTTGCAGAAAGCGTGTTGCCAGAAGCTCTGCCGCCCGACGCGCTTCGCGCGAACCACGTCGATCCTTCGACGAGGCAAAGGCTCGCAAGACCATTCCCGTGATGAGGTGGCTAGAAGGTCGGGCGGCCGAATCGGTACGCACGCCACGCCACGCCCAGCCCCCATCGTCTTGGCGCAGCGACAACAGGAAGCGAAATCCCTTTTCGACTTTGGGGTCGCCTTCGAACCCTGCCCGGGACAGCGCCGACAGCGCCCAGCCCTGGAAATGGAGGGCTACGACTTTCGTGCGCCCCTTGGGGCTGTCGGAAAGAGCCAAGTCCGCGATGCCACCATCGGTTTCCTGGGAGGAAAGGATGAAATCGGCGCTCTTGCGCAGCATCTTGCTGCTATCGCTTTCAGCCTCTGCGCGCATGCCCAGGTCGGCCAGTCGATCCAGGGCGCGCAGCGTGGATAGGCAGGCGGTGAATTTCGGTCCGCCGATTTCCTTGTCACTAGCACGAGGTGCGTAGCTGCCATCCTTTTCCATCTTTCGCGTGATGGCCTTTACCTCGGGATATTCGGCGATCTCGTCGGTGGTAGGGGCTTCGCTGTCGTCGATGAGATCACGACGGACGCGAGCCAAGACGCTAGGTGCGCCTTCGCGAAGGAGGCGCGGAATGGGATCGCTGGCCAGTCGGGCGCGCCAACCGGAAAGCGCCCGGGGTGGTGGGGACGCGGGTGGCGGGAGAGGAGGGAACAAACTCGGACGGTTCATGTCGGCTGCCAAGATGGACGCATTATATAGGGTCGGCGGCCCTGCGTCCGTGTGTTCTTGGCAGGAGCCCTCAAACGGGACCCGTCGCGGGCAAGGTTGTACGGGGCTACCGTCCTGCCCGACCAAAGGTGGCCATCCCCAAGTCAAGCCCCTAACATCGCCATTTCTAAGCAATAATGCGTCCATCCCACGACGGTTATTCTGCCTCGTCCCCTCAACTTGGCCTGGCAAGCCCCAACGAGGAAGGGTACAACAGAGAACCTTCTCTGCGTGGGGCTGAGCAATGGACGACAGTGAAAGACCGTCAAAAAGGGACGCCTTCCTCGCACTCCTCCGGGACGAGTGGGTATCGTTGCACTTAGATGCTCGAAGTCCCGGCGTGGTTGTGCCCGCGCCATTTTCTTCGCAGGCGCATCTGGTTTTGCAATACGGGCGGAATATGCCCATTCCCATCGTCGATCTAGAGGTTACGGACGCGGGGTTGAGTGGGACGCTTTCGTTTTCGCGCATTCCTCACCGCACCTACGTGCCCTGGTCGGCGGTCTATGCCATCACATCTACCGACGGTTGCGGCATTCTTTACCGCGAGGACGTCCCTTCCGACGTCGCGCTGGCTACCCCAGACGCCGACAAGACCGTCCAACTACCCAACGACGGGCTGGCGCCCGTGCCCCTGATGCAGGGCCGGGTGGCAGATGATCGTGGGCCCAACGATCGGATTGGCGATGCAATCGAGGCACCTTCGCCGTGGCTTCGTGCCGTCCCTGCCGATGAGGAGATTTCCGCTGAAGGGCTGGCCATGCATCTCCATACCCGCCGTCGTCGACCCCAGTTGCGTGTCGTCAAATAGCGACCTGGTTCACCGGGAGGAGGGCTCGTCCCTTAGGGTGCTGCGCTTTCTGGCCCCTTCGGCCCCTTCCGATCGATGACTTGGACAGTGATGGTCTGGTGTCCGCTGATCACGCGAGACCTGGGAAAGACAGTTCGTTCGACCACCTGAAAGATGTCAGCGCGTCGGGTCTGGTGGACTCCTCGCAGCGAATCGAGGGCCGAAGGTGGCAGATTGTGGATCAGCTGACCACGCAGCGAAGCCCCGTCTTCTTTGGTAACGACACTGACCACCATGGTCGACGCCGCGTAGTAGGTGCGGAGGTTCTCGATGAAGTCGCGCAGGTTCTCGGCGCGCGGCAGGTCAGGCTTCACCTGGGCGCCGCCCGCCACTTCGATCTTCATGGTTCGGCCCGCGAGCTCTCTTGGTACGTCGATGGTCAAGGTCTCGACGAATTCGGCACCAGCATAAGGTCGCAAGGTCACGCGCAGGGGCAAAGTGGTGGCGGCTGTCACGTCTTCGCCTGGTGCGGCCAAGCCCACAATTTCGGCAATGTCAGCGCGAAAGTCGACGCTGACCCCAATGTCGATTTTTTCGACGATGGCCGGTGCAAAGGGGTTGCCGAGCAGGTCCGACAGAGCACGCATTCCGTGCGACATTGCCAAGATCCGGGGCGCAAGCGCTTCATTTGCATGAATTTGATCGCGCAGCTCGATGGGGTCGAAGCCGCGCACATGAAGTCGAGTCGTCACGTCGGCCATCATGTCCGTGACGTCCGGTATGGCATCCGAAAGTGCCGTCGAAACTGCCATGACGGCCAGCAAGGGCATGAGTCGGCGATGTCGAGCGACCTCGACCGAAAACGGCAGTTTTCTGACGCCGCGGCTGACGACACGAACCTGGATTGGGACCGTGCTGGCGTGTCCGCCGATAAGCCCGACGATGCCATTCTTGGTGTCATCGGTGATGCTACCGATCTCTGCAATCGGCGACGCCATCTTCACCGACGAAGCAAGGCTGGGAATGATGGCGTGAATTTCACCGAGCACCATGGGCAGGTTCACGGCACCTATGCCGAACATAGGATGACCAAAGGCGACGACTTGTTTGCCGTCCGTGTGGGTCAATGTGCCCATCGCAGTTATCGACATGTCGCCACGGATAAGGGCGGCCCCCAAGGCAGCGCCCGGGATCATGGGTGGCACTGCTACCCTACCCGGCCCGGGTCTTTCCCCGGCCCCACCTGCGCGCACTGGATGAAGGCCGAAGCTACGTAATTCTTCGCTGAAGTACGCGAAAGCGGCCTCGGTCGTACCCGAGACCGAAAGTGGAATGGCCACCGGTTGAACGTGAGCACCGAATTCGTCCCTCGACGGACCGGGAGTAGGATCCAAGGACTGAGCTTGGTAGGGATCGGGCGGGGGGCGACCGGTGCGCCCCTTTTCAGCCAGCATCGACTCGATTGGCGTGACGCCTGCCAGTGGCTCTTTTGCGAATGACCAACCGTAGGCGATGGCGCCGACCAGCTTGTGGTCGATGTAGACGGGACTGCCGCTCATACCGGAAGCGATCCCGGTTATCGCCACGCGCGGATCTTCTGCGCGCACGAGGATGATGTCTTGCTTGGGCAGGAAATTGCGCAGGATGGAGATCACCCGGACCTTGAAGGCCTCGGGCTGGGTTCCTTGAAAGACAGTGTATGCCTCCCCCACCATGCCCGGCGCTACCTGTGCGAGCGGCATGATGGTGGTGGCAGCGGAAGCCTTTTGTCTCGCCGAGATCGTCGTACCCAGGGCACACGAGACCAAGAGAGCCGACACGAAAACCGGATGGCTGAAAGTCAAACGCCTGTGGCTCACGATGCCGCAAGGGTAGGAACGCGCGTCCCTGCTGTCAAACTCCGCTTGCAAACGCCGCCCACGAACCAAGCTTGCAAGATCCGGTTGCGGGGCAACGTTGGCGTGGCTTGGAACCGGATCCGCCAAACCAAGCCTTGAAGTTGTCAGCCCGCGAGGGAAAATAGGCCCATTGCATGGTTCTGACAGTCGAGTTCGAGCAATGAAGAAGTTGGTATTCGTTCTCGTGGCAGCAAGCCTCGGTTGGGCTGGCGCGCGACCGGCTCGGGCGGCTGGGGCGGTTCCAGTGCCAGGGAATGACAAACACGGTGCGCGCCCGGCGGTTGGAAGAGTTCGCGTCATGGACGAGGCCGATCTCAAGGCCGAACTGGAGAAGCACAGGGGACGGGCCGTCATTCTGCATTTTTGGGCCAGCTGGTGCGGCCCCTGTTTGGCAGAGCTGCCTCAACTTGCTCGGATGGCCGAGGTCGCCAAGCGTAGTGGCGTGGACTTTCTGGCGGTTTCACTCGACAGTCCAACCCTGCAAAGCGCGCAACGGGTAAGCGCGCTCCTGCTGCAACGTGTGCACGACCCGCAGTGGAGTGCCATTTTGAAGGTCTCCGACATAGACGCGTTCAAGAACAGCATCGATCCCAGCTGGGAGGGCGACATTCCGGCCTTTTTTGCCTTCGACCGCGAGTCAAAGCTGCGCAAGGCCCATCTAGGAAACATCACTCAGAGCGATTTCGATGGTTTGGTGATGGGCTTGACGCTTTCTCGCGAAAAATAGGGGTTTCGACCTCGACCCTCGCACCCAGAACACCTTCCTCCTTGACGATGGACCGCCCGAGGGCAAGGATCCCGCAGTCCTAATGCCCAATTCCGATGTGTTCGTTGCCGACCTCGAGTTCAAGAACCAGGAGTCTTTCCGTGGACTGCTGGCTTCAAGCTATTTGCCTGCCTTGGCGGTAGACGGTGTCACCGTCGCCGATATGCTGCGGCTCGAGTCCAAGGTGGTGATCGAGTCCATTGAGGCTGCGGCCATCTGGATCGTCGACACCGAGTCGCTGGAAATGAAGATCCTCCTCGCGGCGCAGTGTGGCGCCCATGCTCGCCATTTCCAGAAGCTGCAGGAACGCCTTTCGGGCTTGGGCCTGGCGCCGGGCTCGTACGATCCTCGTCAAGGCGGCTATTCCAAGCTCTACGGATTCCTGCGCTCTCTGCAAACGAGCGAAGAGCGAGCTGCCGCGGGTCTTCTGACGCTCGGGGGCGCGAGCGTTGCTCGCCTTACGGCCTTGGCTGTCTTTTGCGACGAGAAGAGCGACACGGAAACCGCTCAGCTGCTGCGCGGTGAGCTCGTCCCCGACGAGCAACGACGTGTCGATGAAGGACGAGACAAGCTTGCCCTTCTGGCTATTGCCGAAGATAGCCAGGCGCGTGCACGGCGAGCTATCTACAAGACGGTTGAGCTATTGGGCGAGCTGCACGAGCCGGGGGCCATCCGGCGCTCCCTCGGCCGTGGCGTGCGCAAGTAGCACGCATCTCCGTCGCCTACTCGACGTCGCAAACGACGACGGTGATGTTGTCGCGCCCGCCCCGCTCGTTGGCCATCTCGATGAGGCGATTGGCGACGCCCTCTCGGTCGCCCTGTAGCAATTCGTCCACCTCTCCGTCGACGAGATAGCCGTGTAACCCGTCCGAGCACAGCATGAAGCGATCGCCAGGACGGATTTCCAGGTCGATGGTGTCCACCTCGACATAGTCCTGGTGTCCCACAGCCCGGGTAATCACGTTCTTTCCCGGCGAGTTGGCTGCTTCCTCGGCCGTGATTAGCCCCAGCTTCAATCGGAAATTGACCAACGTATGGTCCTCGGTCAGCTGCGCAGCTTTGCCGTCCCTCGACAAATACACCCGGCTGTCGCCAACTTGGGCGATGAAGGCCGTGTTGGCACTTATCAGCAGCGACGAGAGCGTGCTCGACATGCCCTTTTGCCGCGGGTCCAGCTGACCCATTCCGAAGACCATGTAGCAAGCCGACTGGACCGCACTTTCGAGCAGCCGGCGCACCAACCCGGAGTTTTCGGGCGTTTGCATACCGGCGTGGATGTTGAGGGTCTTGCGCCAGCGCTTGACCCAGGAGTGCACTAGTTCGACCGATTCGGCGCTCGCCACTTCCCCCTTGGCGTTTCCACCTACACCGTCTGCGACAATGTAGAGGCCAAGGTCATCGTCGAACAGCAGGCTATCCTCGTTATGCGGCCGTCGCCGGCCAACGTCCGTCTTTCCAGACGAGAGAGTACGCATGCTATTCGGTCCATGGTACTACGAAATCTCGATCGTCGCACAAGGGAACGAGGTTCTTTGTGGCCCGACAACATGGTAAAGTGAAGGTCTGATGCCGGCCGAGGGAAAGCACGATGCACTTCCCTCGCAGTTCGGGCGCTATACCCTGGTAGAGCGCCTAGCAACTGGAGGAATGGCAGAGGTCTTCAAGGCGAAGATTCTCTCCACCCACGGGTTCGAAAAGCTTCTCGTCATCAAGCGCATCCTGCCCAATCTGGCCGCCGACAAGACGTTCGTCTCGATGTTCATCGACGAGGCCAAGCTGACAGCACAGCTGGTCCACCCCAAAATCGTCCAGGTCACCGATTTCGGCGAAGAACAGGGACAGTATTTCATCGCCCTCGAGTTCATCGACGGGTTCGACGGATTGGCCCTGCTGCGCTCGGCGGCACAGATGCACGTGCGGTTGCCTATTCCCATCTGCATGTTCGTGGCGATGGAAGTGCTGGACGCCCTCGATTACGCCCACAACGCCGCCGACAGCGACGGCAAACCCATGCACCTCGTCCATCGGGATATCTCTCCTTCCAATGTTTTCATCGCCCGGCGTGGAGATGTGAAGCTTGGCGACTTTGGCATAGCGCATGCGAAAGAGAGAGAGTCGAAGACGCAGGCGGGCACGCTAAAGGGCAAATACGGCTACATGTCACCCGAGCAGGTGACGGGGGCGAATCTCGATGGGCGCAGCGACATCTTTGCCGTGGGGATCGTGCTGGCCGAAATGCTAATGGGCAAGAGGCTGTTCAATGCGCCGAACGATCTCGATGTGCTCCTGATGGTGCGGGATGGACGTCTCGAGCGCTGGGACAAATACGGCAAGGACGTTCCGCGGCGGCTGGACGCCATCGTGCGCAAGGCCCTGGCCAAGAATCTCGACGACCGCTTCCAAACCGCGGCCGAGTTCCGTTCTGCCTTGGATGATCTTCAATTCAAATTCGGTATGCGTGTGGGGCCGTCTGACGTTGGCATTCTGGCCGCGGACCTTTTCGACAGTGGTCCGAATGCCCAGCAGCGGCTCAAGGAGCACGCCACCAAATGGGACGTTCGTTCGCAAGCAGAACCTTCCCCCGTTCCAGTTCCGCTCGCGCGACCTGGTGCTACACCGCCGCCAAGAGGCCCTTCCGAGGAAAGGGATGCGTCGGTTTCCGCGGGCGGACCCAACGCCGAAGCCGCGGGCAACGTCGTGGTCACAGCCTTGGACGACGCTCTCGCGGGCGCGGTCTCCCTGGTCGGCCTCGACCAGTACGATACGTTGTCGCACGCCTCGGCTGCGAGCTGGACGCCATCGCCCGGCGACGCACTGGGTGGACCCAGGCTTTGGGCTCCCGGGTCGGCGGCATCGGCGCCATCGTCAGGTGCGGGCGGGAAACGGCCGATGGCCGATTTCGGCAGCCGTTCCGCGCAAGGTGCGGGCAGGCGGAATGAGGAGGACATGCAGGTCATCGACGTCGGGCCTGACCCTTCCGTCGAGGTTATCCTGGCCGCCTCGGCACCACCGCCAGTCGCTGGCGCTACCCCTGACAACTCTGGTGAGCTTTCCTTGATCTCACCCATGCGTGCCATTGCCGACTTGGCGGTTGCAGCTGATACCGGGGTCATTCGCTTTGAGAAGGGTAGCCAGCTCAAGGACGTGTACCTGGTTCGCGGCGCTCCGGAGTCCGTCAACTCGAACATGAGCGGTGACCGTTTTGGCGAGTACCTGGTCACGCGTGGTTTCTTGCGCTCGGCGGATTTGCAGCGGGCACTTGCCGAGCTTCCCCGCTTCGGGGGCAAATTCGGTGAATCGCTGGTGGGCCTGGGTTTCATGCGGCCGCTCGACGTCTTTCGACTACTTTCCCAGCACGTGCGCGAACGCGTGATGGAGCTCCTCTCCTGGACCGAAGGTGCTTTCGACTACTACCGCGGTCTGCGCAACCCCTCGGAGGCCTTCCCCCTCGGGCTCAACAGTTTTGAGATTCTAGGCGCGGGTGTGGTCGCGCTCAGCTACGAGTTTCTTGCGACCCATTTCGAGCCTCTGATGGATTTTCATCCCCGTGCTATGCCCAACCCGCGCATCAGTCCCGAAGCTTTTCGCCTGGGACCCACTCCGCGCGAGGTGCTGAGCCTTCTCGACGGCAGTCTGACCCTGCGCGCCTGGGTCGAACGCTTTGGTTCGCCGGACGAGATTCTGACCTTTTACCGGACACTCTACCTGCTGGTGGAAAGCAGCATGGCGCAGTTCGAGTAGGAGCTGGTCGCTAGCTTCGGCGTCGTGCCCAGGGGGGGAGGGGCGCTTCGATTCGCATGGGCTTTCCGGTGGTGGGATGGACGAACGACACAGTCCAAGCGTGAAGGCGAAGTCCGCTCCCATCTCCGCTCGTGTCGGCGCCCTCCTCGACGTCCTCCTCGATTTGACCATAGATTGTGTCTCCCATGACGGGAATGCCCAAGTAGGCGAGATGGGCCCGCACTTGATGGGCCCTGCCCTGTGCCAGTCGGGCTTCCACCAAAGTGCCGTGTTCTCGTTCTTCGATGCGGTCGATTTCGCTTCGTGCAGGAAGCGGCTGTCGCCCGGATGCCAGCTTCACCTTGCGGCCGCGTCGGCCTTGTCGACCGATGGGCACCGTCACGACGAAGCTCGATGCGCGCGGTCCTGGAACGACGAATTCCTTCACGAACTCCTCAGCGACGGGGAAACAGCCGCGGGTTTCGGCCACATAGGTCTTCTCGCAGAAGGGCGTGGCCAACGCCTCGCGCAGCCGGTGCCAAGCCTCGCGACTTCGCGCTGCCAACAGCACGCCCGAGGTGGCGACATCCAGCCGGTGTCCAAGCCCACCCTCGCGTGGATCGGGCGATGCTTGGGCGCACTCGGGAAAGCGGCTGACGATAGCGCTGGCCACGCTAGGACCGTCCCCGGGGCGCAGCGGATGCGAAGCAATGCCCCCGGGTTTGTCCACCGCGACTAGGTCGTCATCGACATAAAGGAGAGAGAGCGTCGAATCTTCCGTCGGCTGCAGGACGAGGCTTCCCACGGGACCGTCGCACAACTCGACGGTGTCTCCAGGCTGCAAGTGCATACCCTTCTTGGCGACGCGGCTGTTGACACGGACGATGCCCGAGGCAAGTGCACGCCGCGCCGCCGACACGCTCGCGACGACCCGACGGTGTGCGAGCAGTCCGTCGAGGCGAAGTCCCGCTTCGCTTGCCTGCACCACCAGTGACGTCATGGCGGTTGGTCCCTCTTTTCCCGATGCTTCCACTACGGCTACCTTCTGCCCGAGGGCCCGCTGGCCAAAGGTGCTCGCACGGTAGGTGCGGGCTTGCCTTTGGCGGACACCGCCACCGCATGCACGGCGGGCTTTGCGGCTTTGGCCACCGGATGATTTTCATGAACGCCCTTGGATGGCGTCACCTTTTTGCTCTTGTTCGCCGCTTCTCGCATCGCCAATGCGGACTTCTTTGCGCCAGTGGGCTTCGACGTGATTTCCTTGGGCAGCTCCGGCGTGGGTGAATAGACCACCACCTTCTGGCCCTCGCTGAGCTCCGAAGTCGCGGCGAGCCGATTGACGCGTGCGAGGTCGCCCGGTCCCAGCCCGTAGCGCTTGGCGATCTTGGCAAGGGTATCCCCTGCCCTTGCGGAGTAGAAAAGTCGGGTTTTGCCCCGGCGGGCAGCTTCGAGCTCGAGAAACTCCTCCGAGCCGAGCGTGACTACGCGTACCTTGTCGGCATCGACCAGCATGACGCTGGTGCTGTCGAATCCCTCCCGCACGAAAAGCTGAAGGATCAGCTTGGGCTGAAGCTTGGCATCGGGATCGATGTTGTTCCACTCGACGAGATTGTCCGGCGTGACATCGAAGACGCTGGCGATCCCCGCCAGCGTATCCCCGTCGCGGGTGCGGTAGAAAATGCGCTCGCGGCCCGGATAGGCAAAGGCGCGATCCGGGACGGCTACCAAAATGGTGTCGTCCGGCTCGTCGGCTGTCGGGGCAGGCGCGGGCGTCGGGCGTGACGGGACTAGAATGGTCATGCCACTACGTACTTCCGCCGTGTCGGTCACATTGTTGAGACGTTTGAGCTCGCGCAAAGGGATGCTGCGTGTCCTGGCGACATCCTCCAACGTCTCACCGAAACGCAACACCAGAGTTTGTAGGCTTTCACCATTCGCGCCGTTCGCTGCCTTCGCAAACAGAGGCGCCGAGCCCAGGGGAACGCGCAGGATGACTGGGCCGCGATCGGGGGGCACGCGGCCGCAGATGAACTCGGGATTCAAGTCCTCAATGACCTCGGGGCGGGTGCCCGCCGCGCGGGCCAGCGTGACGAAGGAGGTCCCCGAAGGAACCTCGACGCGATCGAATTCCCACGGAGGGTCTTGGGCGACATCGACAAAGCCAAACGCCTTCAGGTTGTGTCCGACGATGGCTGCGGCGAGGATCTTGGGTACGTAGAGCGTGGTTTCCCACGGCAGCCCCGCTTCATGACGAGCCAATTCCCAGAAGTCGTTGGTGTTGAAGCGAACAATGGAGCGCAGGACGGCCCCGTAGCCCGCGTTGTAGGCGGCGAAGGCCAGGTGCCACGAGCCGAAGCGCACGTACAGGTCCTTGAGAAGCCGAGTAGCAGCCTCGGCCGCCCGCTCCGGATCCCGGCGTGCATCGACCCAGTGACTGACCTCCAGTCCATAGGCCCGCGCTGCTCCAGGTATGAACTGCCACACGCCGCTCGCGCTCTTCTGCGAGGTGGCACCGGGATCGAAGCCACTTTCCACCATGGCGAGATAGATGAGATCGCGAGGAAGCCCTTGCTCTTCCAACTTGTGCTCGATGATCACGCGGTAGCGGCCCATCTTGCGCAGCCAGGAGGTCATGATGGCCCGGCCCTTGGGGTCTTCCTTGAAGAATTCAAGGTAGCGAATCACCTGTGGCTCCCATCGAACTGGAAGCTCGGGTGGTAGCAATTGACGAAGCCATTCCTGGCTGGGCTTCGTCTGCGTCGGTACCGATGCGCGCTCGGGGCTGCGCAACTCACGCGGGATATCACCCGACCCGCCCCAGCGCCCCGACAGGCCCGGCGGTAAGGGCTTGGCCTGATCGTCGGGGATTGGGCTGCTCGGCAGGCCCACACCATGACGTGGAAACGTTTCCTCCTCGAACTGGCGCAGGGCACGCAGCTCGGGGCTTTCGGAAGTTCCGGCACCTTCCAGGGCAACGCCACGGACGGCCCTGCGTTCGGCCGGGTTCTCCTTTGTCGGCAGCGTGAGCACCGGGCGCAAGGGTTGTGCGGCGGGCAGCGCTTCGCGAGCCTTGGCTCTTCCGGGGAGAAAAACCAGGAGGACAAAAATGAAAGCAGCGCGAATTGCGGGCCGCATGGCCGCCGATCGTAGCGGATAAGCGGCCCGCGACCAAGAAACCACTCTAGTGGACACGGTTTGCCCGACCTCGTTCCCGTGGTATAGACAGCGCTGGAGTAACCGAATGGGACTTGGCACCGGCGAAATCATCCTCATATTCCTTGTGGTCATGGTCGTGTTCGGCGCCAGCAAGCTGCCTCAACTGGGCGATGGACTTGGACGCGCAATCAAGAACTTCAAGCGCGCCGTCAACAGCGCCAACGAAATCGAGGTTTCGCCGAAGAAGCCCGAGATCGATGGAACCGGCCAGCCCGACAAGGCCGAGCCCGCGAAGTCCAGCGACAAAGGTTCGTAGCCTGCGGGCAAAGCGCCATCGTCCTGGGAGTCGCTCTGGCGTGAGACGTGGCGCAGACGCATACGTTGATTGTCCCATCTTGGCGTGAGCCAGCCCAAAGGGACAAAAAGTGTCTGTGTTTGCGGTTCGGTACGAAATCGCCCTTGACGCGTTAATGTGACGATGCAAGATAACGGCATGACGACACGCACGATCAAACGCTATTCCAATCGCAAGCTGTACGACACGACGGATTCGCACTACGTGACTCTCCAGCAGATTGCTGGTCTGATCCGCAACGGCGACGAAATCCGGGTTATCGATAAAACCACCCAACAAGATCTCACGGCAGCCACCATGGCTCAAATCATCTTCGAAGAAGAGAAACGAGGTCCAAGGCTGCCGGTCGAAGGACTCCGCCGCATCATTCGAAGCGGTCTTCCTGCGCACTAGCCCGCTTGTCGCGCAACCCTGAGTTGGGCTTCGGTCAACTGAAGCCCAAAGGGTCCTTCTTGCCGTGGCATCGTCGTTGGCCGGCTAGAAGTTCAGCCCAGCGCTGAGGGTCAGCGCACGCTGCTGTCCACTCTGGTCAACCGCCGGGACCACGTTTTCGTCGCGAGTGTGGCCTGGCAGGTAAAGTTCATATTGCGCGATCAGCGCCAGGATCCCGAACTTGAGTTTCGCACCCCCGAAGACCCGATACCGAATGATGGTGTCCTGCGCCGGAAAGGCCGCGTTGGCATTCAGGTCATTGTTGGTCCCATTTTGCGAAACAGAGCAGTGGTCGCTCGTAGCTTCACCGGGAGCGGCACTGCTTT
>Ga0302323_100002677_pt1 | contig 14487 bp, 13 predicted proteins | sample Fen_T0_3_FD_201950 | JGI IMG/M metagenome (GOLD analysis project Ga0302323, IMG submission 201950) | Peat permafrost microbial communities from Stordalen Mire near Abisko, Sweden - Fen_T0_3 | ecosystem: Environmental > Terrestrial > Soil > Wetlands > Permafrost | place: Sweden: Abisko... | reverse complement strand
TCCTGATTGGTCGAAGGTTCCCCTGCGGTGGTCGCGGTCAGGCGCGCCCAGAACGAGGATCCATCCTTTTTCATCATTCTTAGCTCGCAGGCGTTGGGCTCCCCGGTCTCCAGGAAACGCTTGCGATGCAGGTAATAAATATCCTGGTCTTCCTTCAAGATGAAGCGGTTGAGGGGTTGTTTGATGAAGCTGGCCCGGGCGATATTCAGCATGGTCACGGCGGTGAGGTTGGCCTCCAGGATCAGCCCATCACTGGAGATGATGCAGTACCCCACCGGCGCCAGGTTGTACAGATCGAAGTAGCGCCTTCGCGCCGAATCCAGCTCGGCCTGGGTGCGCCGCAATTCGTCGTTCTGCATTTCCAATTCAATCTGGTGAACCCGCAGATCATGCAGGGTTTGCCGCATATCGCGCGGCGACATGGCCTCCACGCCCTCATGCGAGGGGACAAGCTTTCCTTTGGCGATCTCTTCAGCCCGCCAGCGAAGCCTCGCGATTTTGTCGGGTCCGTCATTAAAGTTATTCATGATTCACCGCGTTCCTTTCCCGGCGGCGCTGCTTCCATCCGGTACCAGCTTGATCCTGAGGCCTCCGGCCGGTGATATCCGTATTCAGTCCGAACCACTTCACGATGTGGCCCGCCGCGTCCCGGAAGGCGCTCGCGTGGGTCTCGAAATCGTGGTACTCACCCGTGTAGTGGCGGAGACGGAAGCCCATCTCGCAGGGCTCCCCGGTGGCGATCGCCCGGTTCCAGGCGGTCACCAGAGGTCCGCGATCCTCAGGATGCACCTGTTCCAGCCAGCGGAAACCCAGCTGCTGGGCTTCGGGCACGCCGGTGAACTCAATCCACTGCGGGCTGAGATAGTCGTGAAGTCCATCGGGATTGCACGTCCACACAAGCTGCGGAAGGGTGGCCGCCATTTGCCGGAACAGGGATTCGCTCTCCCGCAAGGCCGCTTCGGCGCGTTTCATCTCGGTATTATCGACGAACGTGATCACCACGCCCTCGATCACATTATCGAGGGTTCGGTACAACTGGATCCGCAAGGTGTACCATTTCCCATCCCGGGTCTGGACCTCCACTTCCTTGGGAACCAGGGTGTCCAGCACCGCCTGCGCGTCTTCCACCAGACGATCGTAGTTCATGAGATTGGAAACGATGTGCCCCACGGGACGCCCCACATCGCCCTGGATCATGTTGGTGATCCGATTCGCCGCCGGCGTGAAGCGCAGGATGCGCAATTGCTGATCCACAAAGACGGTACCGATTCCCGTACCGGCGAGCAGATTATTCATATCGTTGTTGGCTCGGGATAGATCCGCGACCTTGGTTTGCAGTTCGGCATTGACCGTGGCCAGTTCTTCGTTGACCAACTGCAGCTCCTCCTTGGAGGTCTCCAATTCCTCGTTGGTGGATTGCAGTTCCTCGTTCACCGATTGCATTTCCTCATTGGAGGATTTGAGCTCTTCGTTGGAGGTCTCCAGCTCTTCATTGGAGGCCTTGAGATACTCCTCCTTGGCGCGCAGCTCCTGTTTCAGGGAAGAAAGGCTCTGATCCGCATCCGAGGCTGGATCGCCATCCGACTGGGATGGATCGTGGCTCGCAGCCTCTTTGCCGAGGGTTTCCTCAAGCACGATGAGGTACAAGGGTGTCTCAGGCTGTTCACCCGCGTTCGAATTCACCGGGCGAATGCATAGATTGAGACTGCTCGAGTGGCCATTGGTCTGGACCCGCAGCCCCTGGCAGCGCACAATTTCCTGGGTCCCCACGGCCTTGTGCAAGGCGGTGGTCAATTCCCGGCGCAAGCCCTTGCGCGCCATCTTCAGGATGTTGTTGATGGCCGATACGCCAGCGGGCAGTTCCAGATACTGACCGGTGTGACCGTGCAGGTAAAGAATGTCCCCGCGGGCATTCACCAGCGCACCAGCCGGAGCAATCTGCTCCAGGAGCGCCTGCTCGGTCAATTCGCGCAGGGGCTGCTTCACGGCAAAGGGCGGCTTCCCAGCCATCGGTGCGAGGGCCACCCCCGCGGTCAGGTTGGGGAGAATCCGCCCCAACGCCGCGCGGTGAGCTCCGCTCATCTCCTCTCTGCTTTTGTACAGCTTGGCTTTTCGATCCACCGCCGCGAACAGATCGCCGAATTCCCCCACGGTCTCGGAGGTCCCCTGGAAGAGATATCCGCCCGGGTTCAGCGCGTAGTGAAAGAGGGGGATCAGTTTCTTCTGCAGATCCCCATCCATATAGATCAATAGATTCCGGCAGCTGATCAGATCGAGCCTGGAAAAGGGGGGATCCTTGATCAAATCCTGCTCGGAGAAGATCATCATGTCGCGGATGACCTTGTGGATCCGGTAGCCGTCCCCGCCCGCCTCGGCCGTGAAGAACCGCGCGAGCCGTTCCGCGGAAAGATCCGAGGCGATGCTGGCCGGATAGAGTCCCGCACGGGCCGTGGCAATGGCCTGGGCATCGATATCGGTGGCGAACACCTGCACCTTGTAGGTCTGCTTCAAGGCCTCCATGCGTTCCTGCAACAGGATGGCGATGGAATAGGCCTCCTCGCCGGTGGAACAGCCCGGCGACCACACGCGCAAGCCTGCCCCTGCGGACTTACCCGCAAAGAGCTTGGGAATGACCTGTTCCTCCAGGGCCTGGAAGGCTTCGGGATCACGGAAAAAGTTGGTCACTCCGATCAAGAGGTCATGGAAGAGGGCCTCCACCTCCTCGGGAGTGTGCTGCAGGTACGAGGCATAGCCCTCGAGGGTCTCGATCTGGTGAACGGCCAGACGCCGCTCGATGCGGCGATGGATGGTGTTCGGTTTGTATCTCGAAAAATCGTGACCCGTGATGGAACGGAGCAGGATGAAGATCTTCTTCAGGGCGCTCTCGGCCTTGGGGGTCGGATTCGTCACGATCCGCAGGGGCTTGCCACAGGTGCGGGCCACGTAGGCCATGAGCTGGGGAGCCATCTCCTCGGGTCGCAGCTCATAATCCACCAGGCCCGTGGCGATGGCGCTTTGCGGCATCCCGTCATACTCGGTGGATTCGGGATGCTGGACCATGACCATGCCCCCCTCACCCTTGATGGCCCGCACTCCCAGACTCCCATCGCTGCCGGTGCCGGAGAGCACGATGCCGATGGCCAGTTGCCGCTGATCCTGCGCGAGGGAGCGGAAGAAGAAGTCGATCGGCAGCCGCTGCCCCCGGGGGGCCGTGGGTTCAAACAGGTGCAAGGCGCCGTTCAGGAAAGCCATATCGCGGCCAGGGGGAATGATGTACGCGCAATTGGGCTGTACCACCACCCCGTCCTCGACTTCAGAGACTTGCATGCGGGTGTAGCGACGGATGAGTTCGGTGAGGATGCTCTTGTGATCGGGAGCCAGGTGCTGCACCAGCACAAAAGCCATGCCGGGCTCCACATCCGCGGGCATGCCGGAGAAGAATGATTCGAAAGCCGCCAGGCCGCCTGCCGAGGCGCCAATACCCACGATGGGAAAGCCGGTCCGCGCAGAAGGCAGGGCCAGGGGTTTCTCCGAAGCGGGTGCGCCGCCATCCGCGACAGGCACGGAGGGTTCAGCCTTTACGGCGGACTTGGCGGCCATCCGCTTTTTTGGAATACCCGTTTTCTGGCTGGCCATGATGCGTTCCCCTCCTGAATAACACCTGGGGCGTGCTAGCTAAATGACATATCCACGCGAAGCCCATGGCCGCGTGAAGCCACCCATCAGGGGGATAGGCTTGGTTTCTTCAGGTCTTCCGCCCGCTGCTCCCGGAGCAGATCCAGTTTTTCATGCAGGAGCATGATCTCCAGCTCGATCTTCAGATTGACCTCGTAGCCCTGCTCAGCGTGGATGCGATCCTTGTCCGACTGGCGGTTTTGCGACATCAGGATGATCGGAGCCTGCACCGCTGCCGTCATCGATAGGAACAGATTGAGCAGGATGTACGGGTAGGGGTCAAAGGTCTTTCCGCGATGGATCAAGAGGATGGCGTTGAGCCCGACCCAGAGCAGCATGATGGCAGTAAACAGCCCGACGAAGGTCCAGGAACCTCCGAAAGTGGCCACCGCATCGGCAGCGCGCTGCCCAACAGTGAGTTCGCCGTCGATATGCTTGCCATGGCCGCTCGCGATGGGGACCCGGCGGGCAACGTGCTGCGCGATCTTCTGGGTGCGCTCGTCCAGGGCGCCGAACGGCACGCCCAGAAGCTTCATCGCGATCTCGTTGGGTTCGTGCAAGGGGGAGCTCCCGTGTCCTGTCGAGCTATTCCCAGAAGGGCGAGCGGCCGTAGTAGCTGTATACGTCACGGTGCCACTGCTCGTCGGACATGGAGGGCCAGTGGTTGGCGTCGAATCCGGGCGCATCCCGCAGGCGCTCCTTGGATACTTCAAGCACGTAAGTGCCTTCCGTCACGTCGAATTTGAAGGCGCTGAACGGGATGGCGAACAGTTTTTCGCCCATGCCCAGGAAGCCACCGAAAGCGACCACGACATAGGCCACCCGCCCGGTTTTCGGCGCGATGACGACTTCCTTGATATCCCCGAGATGATCGCCCTTGGGATTGACCACCTTCGAGCCAATGATGCTCGAAGCCTTGACCGGTGAATTTGAAAATACGGCTAGTTCATTCATGTGCAACTCCTTCATGACCTATGGATGGATGGTTCACAACGGCCGAACAGGTTGAGGGTCGAGGGTTCGGAGTCGAGAGTTGAAAGCTGGGACTTCACCGCCTTCAATGGCACGGGCCCATCGCTCTCAACCCTCAACCCTTGACTCTCAACCCTCGCTTGAACGCTGCTTCACCTTCAGTTTGCCTGCGAAGCGGACACGCCCTCGCCAGAGACGACGAGTTCCACGCGGCGGTTTTCCTGGCGGCCCTCGGTAGTGTCATTGGACGCAATGGGATTCTCTTCGCCGAAGCCCTTGAAGCTGATGGAATCGGCAGAAACCCCCTGGCTCACGAGGTAGTCCTTGGTATTCCCGGCCCGCTGCTCGGAGAGGCGCTGATTGAAGGCCTGGGTGCCGGTGCTATCCGTGAAACCGTCGGCCTCGATCTTCAAACCCTTGTGAGTGGCCAGAATCCCGGCGATCTTGGCGAGCTTCTCACGGGCGGTGGGCAGCAGGGTGGCTTTGCCGTTCTGGAACAGCACGCCCGACATGTTCACGATCAGGCCCCGTGCGGTGGCCTTGGTTTCGAGAATGGCATTGAGCTGGTCCCGCAAATCCGACTTGAGATCCGCATTCTTGGTGACCAGTCCGGCATTCTTAGTGGCGAGCCCGGCATTCCTGACGCGCAAGGCATCATTCTCGGTCTCGGTGCGCTCGGTCTGCCGGAGCGCCGCATCCTGGGCCGCGGTGGCGCTGGCGGCTTCCTGCTTGGCGTTATCCAGCTTGTCCTGGGCCAGCTTCTGATCCATGGCCACCTGCTGGGCGGCCTGCTTCTGGATGGAAATCTGGCGAGCATCCTCGGCGCGTTGAATCGATTCCCGGGCCATCATGATCCGGCTCTTTTTTGTCCCCTCTTCCCGCTCGGCCTGGTTCAAATAGTTCTCAGCCTTGCCGAAGCCTTCTGGTGCGTAGTACGCCGCGCCGGAGGCCTTGGCAATGCGCACGGCATTGCGCGCCTGGTAGACATCGAAGGGCGTGTTTTCATCCATGGCGATCGCGGGGCTGGCATTGAGATTCATGGTGTACTGCCCCCGTTTCAAGAGTTCGTACTTGGCCTCGATGGGCTCGACCTCCGTCTGGGGGTCCTTGCCGATCACGTTCTCCATCACCACCACGTTGCTGGGCTGGGTCACGGCGAAGTAGGGCTCCGCGGTCACCACCAAGCCAAAGCTCTGGAGCTTCTCGGACACCACCAGCTTGCCCTTGCCATTCTTGAGGATGAGCTCGCCCAGATTGGTGGCCCGGCCTTCGGTGGAAATGCCCCACATGACATAGGTCAGGAACTCCCCGCCGAAGGTTGAAGCCGCCGGAACCTTCTTGAACTTGGCGGTGATCTCCAGCCCTCCGCTTTCGTTCTCGATCTTGGCAATGCCCGAGGCGTCCGGCAGCAGAACCGTGCCCTTGAGCTCGATCTTGGTGGTGTGTTTCAGATTTCGATAGTTGATCGCCTTGGCAGAACCCTGCACGACGACAACCCGATACAGCGGCACCGAACCCGGGGAGACCGACGTGAGGCTGACACTGGAATTGGAGATGGCGGGCGTGGGCTGGGCCTGAAGGGCCAGAATCGCCGCGGCAAAGGGAATGGTTTTCCAGAATTTCATTTCGTACCTTTCGATGGAGTGGTGGATGGGTCTAGTCTTGCGCTGCCCGAGGCCCATGGCCCTGGTGCGCATCTGCACTTCCTGAAATCAGTTCAAAGGTGACTGACCCGGGGGCTCAGCCCTTCAGGTCTTTCGCGGCGTCCGTGACTCCGCGCTTCAGATCCGTGGCGGCCAGACCTGCGCGGTCCTTCAGTTCATCCCAGGACCCGGAGGCGTCATCCATGAGATCTTCGGCCCGGCGCTTGGCGCGGCAGGCGGCGTTCTTCAGATCCCCGCGCAGTTCGGGACCGCTCTTGGGGGTGGTGAGGGCCACCACCACGGCGCCGACGGCAGCGCCGGCGAGGAATGTCAGCAGCATGGGGCCAATATTGGAAGTGGATTCCTGGCTCATGATTAATCTCCTACTCATTTTTTGAAGGGGTTGGCCTGCGTTTGAAGAAGGCCAGCACGGCGCTGATCCCTCCAATGATGCCTCCCAGATTGCGGGAGGTTGATTCGATGGTGCTGTGAAAGCGGTTGTGGAAATCCTTCATCGTGCGCCCCAGATCCCCCGCCATGCGGACGAAGACCGAGAGCTCGTCCAGGGACACCTGGAGCGTTGCCGCCAGGTGATCCATGCGCGCGCGGGAGGCATGCACATCTTCGGCGATCTGGGTCAGATCCTTCTTGGATGACAGCAGGAAAGCATCGAGTTCCCTGGCCGTGCAGCGCAGCTGGAACAGCAGCGGCACCAGGCCGATGGCTATGGCGACAAGAACCACAATGAGAGTGACTTCTAATGGGATGGGCATGGCGAATCCAAAAGAGAATTTCAGGCTTCTTGGTTCAATCGGAAACGATCCACCAGAGCGTCCACGCCAGTCCTGTCGTAGCGCGGATTCGGGGCGGACTGGCCCCAGATACTGCCCTGGGTCTGGGCTTCCAGGAACGCTGACCGCTGGAAGAATTCGTCCAGCTCATTAGGGTTCTTTGCGCCGAACATCAGGTATTCAGGACGGGTGTGGAATTTGCTCACGGCAGGCTTTCGGAAGAAGGACAGAGTTCCTGGGAAAGTGGAGTTGGACTGTCTTCCCTGGTGGCCTCTTCACCGGGACAGACATCGCCCTGGAAATGGTTTCCGTGGCTACCGAACTCAAACAGGTCATCTGCACCGCAAGGTTTGTCGGTATCGGATATCACGTGTTCTGCGATTGCAAGTATTCGAGTCATGCCAGGGCTCCCGCAAAGAGGACTTGGTTCGGCGAACAGCTAGACAATTCTCCGGCCCTGGATCAAGCGCACCAGGACGAGGACAACGGCGATCACCAGCAGAAGGTGGATGAAGGCTCCCATCGTGTACCCAGTCACCAGGCCAAGGGCCCAGAGAACGATGAGAATCACTGCGATGGTCCATAACATGAGGTGCTCCAATGTGGTTGAAAGGCGGGTCCCCTGGGAGATCCCAGGGGACCCATGAAATCAGGTCAGGACGGCCGCACGGTCATCTTGTTGTTCACGTGCTTCACACCCTTGATATCCTCGGCCAGCTTGGTCACCAGCTCCTTCTCCGCACCGTTCTTGGCTTCCCCGTGCAGGGTCACCACGCCCCTGCGGGTGACCACCTTGGTGGCCAGGCTGTGGGTGGATTTGTGAAACAGCAGGGTTGTCTTGATCTGGGCAGTGATGGAAGTGTCGTCCACGTTCTCGCCCAGGCTCTCCTTGGCGTGCTTGACGGGCACGGAGATGTCGAGGTCATTGCGGACCGAGTTGACCCCATCCACATCCTTGGCGTACTCGCCGGTGAGCTGCTTCTGTGCTTCGGAATCCACCTTGCCGGTGAGCGTCACCATGCCGTTCACGGTGGTTACTTCGGTGTTCGTGGCGCTGACGTTCTTGTGGAAGGCGAGCACCGTCTTCACCTTCATGGTGATCCAGGCATCCGAATGCTCGGCGGGTTGGTCGCCGATCACCAGGATCTGATTGCTCACACCCTTGACCCCGGGCAGCCCGGAGGCCGTCTCCTCCGCCAGGGCCTTGTGGAATTCCTGGGATACGGTGCCGGAAAGCGTGACCATGCCCTCCGTGGATTCGATCTTGATCTTGTCGTCCTTCAAGTAGGTCTTGAAGTTGTAGCTGCTCTTGGCGGAGGCCTCGATCCGGTTATCCGACTCGGAGGCCAGGACCGGGAGGGCCGCCAGCATGATGAAGGCCGCGGGGGCAAGCAGGGCAGCGCGGGTATTCAGATTGATGTATCGCATGTTGAGAATTCCTTTTTGGCCCCAGGGGGCAATTCGGTTGGACTACTTCAAACCGGGCTACTTGTTTTTTCGGTAATTGATGATGATGTTGACCCGGCGGTTCTCCTGCTGGCCTTCCACGGTCGTGTTGTAGGCATAGCGCCGGGTCTTGCCGAAGCCCTCGGCGGTGAGCCGCGAACGCTCGATGCCAAAGCTGTTCACCAGGTAGTTGACGACGTTCTGGGCGCGGCGCTGGGAGATTTCCATGGCCAGCGCAGGGGTCCCCTGCAGGTTGCCGGTGTGCCCTTCCACCGTGGCGGTGGCCGAGGGGTTCGCCTTCAGGAAATTGGCCACCCGGCGCAGATCGCCATCGTACTGGGGCCTGATATCCGCCTTGTTGCGATCGAATTCCATCAACAGAGCCATGGTCATTCGGGCGGGGACCACCAGGAGTCCTTCGACATCGGTCACGCAAGCCACCACGGCATCAATTCGCCGATTCAGGCGTTTGCCCTCTTCGGTGGCATTATCCGCAATAGGACGGGCATCCCCGTAGCCGACCGCCTTCAGGCGGGAAGCCGCGATGTGCAGGTTATCCACCAGGTAGTTCACAACGTTCTGGGCGCGGTCCTGGGAGAGCTTCAGATTGTGGTCATAGGCGCCGACGTTATCCGTATGACCTTCGATCAAGGCCGTGGTGTTCGGATACTTGGTCATGAAGGTGCCCAGCACCGCGAGCTTTTCCTTCTCCTCGCGCTGCATCTCGTCCTTGTCGATCTCGAACTGGATATCCAGGATGGTACAGTATTCCTGGGTTTCCGCTGGAACCGGCACGAGCACAAGCACGGGCGTTTCTACAACCACGGGCTCGGGGGCCGCGGCGATGGGTTCGGGCTCGGCCACACGCTGGACAGGAGCCGCCGTTTTGCAGCCAAAGCGGAACAGAACACCGACCGAGGCAAAGTCGATATCGCCTTTGGTCTCGAGCGCATCGTTAACCCGGTATCGTTCCACCTCAGCACGCACGCCGAAGCACTTGGTGAAGTCGTATTCCAGGCCCCCGCCGAACTTGTAATTGGTCTCCCGCTTGCTGGGATGGAGATCAGCCATGTGGATGGCACCGGTTTCGACGAAGGAGCCCTGGACATTCGCGTTGTTGAGACCGGCCCGGCCGAAGATCGAAAACTTCTCGGTGAAGGGCAGACTCACGACGCCATCAAAATTCACGCCGCGGATGAGGTCCCTCCCGACCAAGCGTCCATCCGGATCGGTGTTGACCGCAAATCCGAACCTTCCGAGATCGAAGTACCCGGCTTCCAGGGCAAAGTATTTGTTGAACTGGTAGCCGAAGAAGGCCTTGTAGCCGGTATCGCGGTTGAAGTCGGTGAGATCCGCCCGAACGTAGCCGTCATTTCGTAGATTACTGAGGATCTTGTCGTCATCGATCTTGGCTCTTGTCTTGCCGATATTGGCACCGACGTAAAACCCAGAGTCCTGTGCCACTGCGGATGGACTCGCAATCAAGGTGAGTGCAAGCAGTCCCAGTACCTCTGAAGCTCTTTTCATTCTCATCGCATTTCTCCCAGGGAGGGTTGGCCTCCCAAACCATGCATCAAGGTGCAGGAACGTTGACGGTGTTGGTATCCAGGGCGATCGTCCCGGCGGTGATGGCACCGGCCAGGATTCGGCCGTTGATCACGGCTCCGGTGACGCCGGTGACATTCCGGCCCGAAATGATGGTTCCGTAGAAGATCGTGCCAACGCCGATGGTTCCATCCGAGACGGGAACCCAGAACACGTTCTTGGCCTGGGCACCGTTAGCCAACGTGACGCTGGCAGTCGTCGTGAACGACGAACCGATCTGGAACACCCAGACGGCGTTCGCATTGCCGCCGGCATCCAGCACCAGCGGGGTCGAGACCAGCATTGTGCTGCCGGAAGTGTAGGTGCCAGGAGGAATCCCGAAGGGATAGAGTGCACCCAGATCCGCACCAGCACCGATCGTGGTTCCCGGCGGCAGGGTATGACCGAAATTGTAGGCGGTCAGAAGATCCGCCCGGGCCTGCGCAGACTCGGTGTCATTGATGTGGATCGTGCCGTTCACCACGCCAGGAGGGAATCCGGTCATGGACGTGCCAGGATCCAGGGAGACATCGCCGTTGATGATGGTCAAGCCGGTGCTGGTGACCGCAGCCGTGGCCATGATCCCGTAGGTGGCGGCCGAACCCAGATTGATCGCACCAGGCGCCAGCCCGGAACCGGTGGTGAAGGTCCAGGGATTTGGCTTCAGGCCGGGAACCAGGGGATTGCCTGCCAGGTCGGTGGCCCCGAGGATCGTGGCCGTGTACTCCGTGCTGGGCAGCAGATTCCCGGGAGGCGTGAAGGTCACGGTATCCGTCAGGGGATCATAGACCGTGGTGCCCGCCAGGATGGGACCCATGGGGGGACCGGTCAGTTGCAGCGTGAAGGTGGCGTTGCTGAGATCCATCGGCTCGCTGAAGGTCGCATTGATGGGGTTGTTGATCGCCACACCCGTCGCCAAATCCGCAGGATTCTCCAGGGTGATCGTGGGCGAAATCGTATCTGGCGCAGCACCCGTGGTGAAGGTCCACACGTAGTTGCTGGCCGCCGGCAAGGGGGCCTGATTGCCCGCCAGGGCATTACCCGCCAGGTCCGAGGCCGCGCTGGTGATTGTCGCGGTGAAGGTCGTGTTACCCGCAAGGTTGGCCAAGGGCTTGAAAATGGCGATCTGGCCGAGAAGACTCACGGACCCGGTCACGGGGGTCACCCCAGGTCCGGTCAGCAAGAAACTGGCGGCATTGATCGTCAAGGGGTTCATGGGTTCGGTGAATGCGGCAGAGATGGCCGTATTGGTTGCCACGCCGGTGGTCGGCCCCGGAATAGTGGTCTGCGGGACGGTGAGGGTCACGCGGGGTCGGGTCGTATCGGGCGCAGCGGCGGTCTTGAAGGTCCAGACATAGTCGCTGGCTGCGGGCAGGGCGGCCTGATTGCCAGCCAATTGATTGCCTGCCACATCCGTGACCGCGCTGGTGACGGTGGCCGTATAGGTTGTGGCGGAAAGCAGCACTGCCGTCGGCGTGAAAATCGCCGTCTGGGACGCGTAGCTCACGGCGCCAGGAACCACAGTCAGACCGGGACCCGTCAGCGTGAAGCTGGTGGCGGTGATCGTTGCAGGATTCATGGGCTCGGTGAAGGCGGCGGCAATGGCGGTATTGATTGCCACGCCGGTGATCGGTCCAGGAATCACCGTGGCCGGAACCGTGAGGGTCACTCTGGGGCGCACCAGATCAGGTGCCAGCCCGGTCGTGAAGGTCCACACGTAATTGCTGGCCACGGGCAGGGCCGCTTGATTGCCTGCCAGGGCATTGCTTGCCAGATCGGTGACCGCGGTCGTGATCGTCACCGTGTAGGTGGTCGCCGGCGCAAGCGCGGCGGAAGGAGTATAGATCGCCGTCCTGGAGGCATAGGCAACACTGCCCGGGACTAGTGCGCCGCCGGGGCCAGTCAGCGCGAAGCTGGTGGCACTGATGGTGGCAGGCGCCATGTCTTCCGTGAAGGCCGCGGTGATTGCGGTATTGGTGGGCACGGCAAGGGTCGGACCCGGAATTGAGGTGGCCGGGACGGTGAGCGTCACCCGGGGCCGGGTGGTATCCGGCGTCGCTCCGGTCGTGAAGGTCCAGGTATAGGGATTCGCCATGGCCAGGCCGGTGGCAATGCTCTTGGCCCCAGTCACCGTTGCGGTGTACAGGGTGAGCGGAGACAGGCTGGCCGAGGCGGTGAAGGTGGCCGTCGTGCCCGCGGCGTCAAGTGCCACGGTACCCGTGGGATTGATGCCAGGCGACGCACAGGTCACCGTGAAGGAAGCGCCCCCGTTGATCGGACCGACGGGCTCATTGAAGGTGGCCGAGATGATAGGGCCATTGATCGGCACACCGGTGGCAAGATTCAGCGGAGTTACCGCCGACACCACGGGTGGTAGTTTGGAAAGGCCTCCGCCCCCAAAGATGGGCTCCCCTGAGCCAAAGCCACCTTTGCATCCTGTCAGGATCACGGCTATAAATGCCATGGAATACAGGAGCTGCTTTTTGACACTTACAAATCTGTTCATGTTCTTTCCCTCTTGATGTGATCCCGGAAAGCAGTGATGCGATCGGCCACCACCTAGACCGGTGGCACCGGCACCAGCGCGCTTCCGCGAGGAGCTCTACAGGTTTGAGCTAGACTCAGCGAGTCCAGACTCGATGGGTTGTAATCGGATCCCTGCTTGGTCCGGGATCTTTTGTTCGTGTTTTCCGTTGACGCTGGCCGTGGTGGCTTTTGTCAGTTGATGCGCTCTTGTTCAACAGGGGCTAGCGGTCCCAGCCACGGCCGGTATCGCAGCGGTCATGACCCTCGTGTTCATCCCTGTCGCCACACTTCTCGTCGTCGTGATCGCAAGGATTTCCGCACTCCGTGTGCAGCTGGATATTGCCTCCCTGCAGAATTCCGGAATTGGAGAAGCCATTGGACAGCTCCAGGCTGAAGCTATCGCGATTGCGGCCGGGCTCGCCGTTGTCGACTACGACCACTTTGTAGGTGAACGTTCCCGCGCCATTGACCCGGGCGGTACCCTCGATCTGTCGAGTCACGGCATCGATAACGGTGTAGGCCGTCACACTCGTACCCTGGACCCTCAGACCATTGTGTCCAGACTCGTTGTAGGAGAGTCGGCCCCAGAACTTCCCATCCTTGATGCCACCAGCGACGGCAAAGACGGCTGAGTCAAAGGACTCATGATCATGATGACCCTTGCCACTGGAATGAGCCTTGATGCATCCCCCACCCGTCACGAAGTCCCTGCAGGTTGTCGGTGGAGTCGTTCCGGAACCACCGCACGTCCCAATGGTGTCCGTGATCATCGTCACTGCCCCATTCAGGGCCAGCATCCGGCCAGATACCTCGGCGCCGGAAGTCATGGTGATGGTGGTATAGGCGATGACGGTGCCCAGGAATTGGGAACCATCAATGGTCGCGGAGGACCCCACCGCCCAGAACACATTCGAGCCAACGCAGGTCTGGCTATCGGCGTTGAGGGCTACGACCTGGGAACCCGTCATCGTCACCAGCGTCGTGCCGAATTCAAAGATGAAAATCGAATCGTTATTACCCTGGAAATCAAGATAGAGCTGACCATTCACTTGCAGATTGGCCGAGGGTGAAAAACGGTACACACCAGGGGTGAATGTGAGTCCATCCAGTTGCGTGACCCCCGCGTAGTCCACGCTGGGCACTTGGGCAACCAGATAGTTGTAGGCGAGCACGGCATCGTTATGGGCCTGGGCGGCGACGGGACCACCGGCGTAGATCGTTCCGCTCACGAGGCCCAATCCCCCGGTCACAGTACCTGGCCCTTGGATGGTATTGAGGGGCACCGGCTGGAAGCCAGTGATGGCGGTGCCTGGGCTGACACCCAGATTCCCGGTGAGGACTGACGCCCCATCATTGGTGACGGTGGTCCCGCCCAGAACGGCAAAGCCCGACGCCGATCCCAGCGGCACGGGCGCAGCACTGATACTCGTCACAGCGGCGATGACCGAGGTCAAGATGGCTGTTCTGCAGGCACACTGGGCGAGGGACAGGGCGCTGATGATCGTCTTTTCCATATTTCCTCCAGCTCTTTCGGATTAATTGAATGATTCGTTACTTGCCAGAATGCAACGTGATGCATGGGTGATCTGGACGTCTGCGTGCTGCCGTTCTCAACCCCCTGCCCTCCTCTCGCTCATTGAAGGTCAGCGCGACATCTCCACTTGGCATGGGCGGCACCAGGTCGAGAAGATATTCAGTACCGCCACCCAAGGTCAGCCCGCCCAATCATCGAAACTACGTGAACTCACGGCTTGACTCCTTGTCCGTAGGGTCTTTGAAGCATCTTTCAAGCCAATATCGAAGTGACCTGTTTACTAATACTTAAAGATGAACCAAAACACGTGTTCGGC
>Ga0302323_100002676_pt1 | contig 14488 bp, 10 predicted proteins | sample Fen_T0_3_FD_201950 | JGI IMG/M metagenome (GOLD analysis project Ga0302323, IMG submission 201950) | Peat permafrost microbial communities from Stordalen Mire near Abisko, Sweden - Fen_T0_3 | ecosystem: Environmental > Terrestrial > Soil > Wetlands > Permafrost | place: Sweden: Abisko... | reverse complement strand
GCCCCGCGGGACGGTGTTCCAGTCCAAGCCGTACCTGTCGATGGACACCGACGAGTGGGTCATCGGCAATGCGACGAACATCTTCGTGCACGGCCACAAGCAGGCACTGGTGCACTTCGAGACCAGCGTGGACAGCATCCGCACCGACGCGCTGGCCAGGGCCTCGGACTCGACCTTGCGTGTGGTGAACGCCGACACCGGATCCGTCGTCATCGACAGTCGCTACCGCCAGCCGACCGGTGGAACCCTCGGTCGGCCCGGCGACGACACGTTCAGCGCGCTGCCGGCCACGTGGGAGAACAGCGGCTTGACCGACGCTCACGGCCTTCGACTGGCGTACACGCGCATGACTGCGTCGACCACGCTTCCTTCGGACAACGCCAACCACTGGTACGTGGTGGCCAGCGCTCCGGCCGTCGTCGCGGGTGCTGCAGCGGCCCTCACACCCTTGGTGCTGTTGCTGTTCGCCCTGGGCCTGCCGCTGTTCGTCTACGGGCTCGTGTCGGCCGTCACGGCCCGTCGACGACACGCACGCGAGCAGGCACGCACCGCCGCCGAGCGCGACCGGCTCGACGCCCGCCTCGAGGACCTCACCATCGCCCTCGACCGGGCCGCCGCCGGCGACCTCTCGGTTCGGCTGGACGTCGATCTCGGTGACGAGCGCATGACGCAGCTGGCCCGGTCGTTCGACCACACCCTGTCGCGGTTGCGGCAGCTCGTCGAGCAGGCGCAGGAGAACGGACTCCGGCTCGCCCAGGCGGCCACGGAGCTGCAGGCCAACGCGACGCAACAGGCGATGTCGGCCCAGGAGCAGGCAGCCACGGTGACGCAGACGACCTCCACGATCCAGGAGCTGGCGGCCACCGCTGCGCAGATCGCCGACTCGTCGACGGCGGTAGCGGCCGCCGCGCAGCAGACGCTGCAGCTCACCACTGAGGGACTGGGTGCGGTCGGCGACTCGGCTGAGGCCATGCAACGCATCGGCGATCGCGTGGAGTTCATCGCGACGAGCTCGGTTGGGCTCGGGGAGAAGGTCTCCGAGGTCGGTCGCATCCTGGAGTTCATCGACGACCTCTCCGGCCAGACCAACCTGCTCGCCTTGAATGCGGCGATCGAGGCCGCGCGTGCTGGTGAACACGGACGGGGCTTCGCCGTCGTTGCCGGGGAGGTGCGTCAGCTCGCCGAGCGTGCCCGGCAGTCCACGGCGCAGATCCAGGCCCTGGTGACCGAGATCCAGGCGCACGCGCGGTCGACCGTCGGTGCCACCGAGGAAGGTTCGCGCGAAGCAGCCCGCGGCGTCGACGTCGCTCGCCGCGCGTCGGACTCGCTCGGTCGGATCGCCGCGATGGTCGACGAGACGACCGACGCGGCCGCCGAGATCTCGGTGGCGACCAAACAGCAGCAGTCCGCGTCGACCCAGATCGTCGCGGCGATGTCCGACGTCGCGGAGGTGTCGCGCCAGTTCGCCACCGGGGCCACCGACACCGCGAAGGCGTCGCAGGACCTCGCCGGGCTCGCCGGTCAGGTGCAGGGCTCGATTGCGGAGTTCACGACCGATGCCGGACAGCCGCTCTCGTCGCCGCAACCGCAGGGTCAACCCGCGGCACCGGACGACCAGACGGATCCGCGACCCGAATCCGTCGCGTCACGGTGACGACGACGCTGACTCCGACGTCAGCGTCCGGTCCACGGCCACCTGGTCCAGCGACGGCTCGCCCCACGCCTGGTCGAGCGAGTACTTCGTGACGTCGTTGCCGGAGAGCCGGATGGTGTCCTCGGTGAACAGCGGGATCGCGGCGACGATCTGTGAGACCAACAGCTGGTCGAGCCGTGCCCAGCACATGGGTTGCTGCGCGGCGGGCGTTCCCAGGCACCGCGAGTAGTCCTGGTTGATGCTCGGCACGTGCGACACGTCGTACCCCCAACGACGCAGCTGTTCTGGACCATAACCCAGCAACGAAGGATCCCAGCCGGTGGTCGATACGAACGGCGGGAACAGGTTGCCGACGTCGGGGTAGTCGGTACCCCACGAGGCGTGCGCGCACATGTTGACGCGATTCTTCGGGTCGAAGCAGTTGCTGAGGTCCGGGTCCACCACCCGCGACGACATGCCCAACGTCGCGAGCGCCGCACGGATGGCCGTCACCGAGTCGTCAGGTGCAGCCCCCATCGACACGTGTTCGCAAGCCGGAGCCGCGCACCGGCCGTCCTGGCCGTAGTGCGACCGGTTCATCTCCGCCCGGGCTGCCACGAGGCCGCCCCGGTGCCCCGCCGAGGCGTCCGGGTTCCACGAGGCCAGCAGCCCACCGTTCATGGCATCCGGGATCAGGTGCGACGTCAACGACCCCTGACCGTCGAACCCCACACCCCTCGCCGCCGCGGCACGGTCGAGAAGGAGGGCCAGCGCGCGCCGCACGTGCACGTCGTCGAACGGCGGCAACGCGGTGTTCATCGTGACGAAGGAGATCGTTCCGGTACTGGTGCGATGGACCCGCCCGCGCAGCACCGCGTCGGTCTGGTACCTGGTCAGCTGCTGGTTCGTCGGGTTGGCCCCGAACACGGTGTCCGTCGCACCCGACAGCAGGCCGGGATACGGGCTGGACGTCGGAAGGATCGAGACGTCGATCCGGTCGGCGAAGGCGGGTCGGTTCGGGTCGGTCGCGGCCGACCACGACGGGTTTCGGACCAGCGTCAGCGCCCCAGATCGCCCGTCCCACCACGAGGGACTGATCCCGGCCGCCGGCACCTGGTCGTTCGGCTGGGCGGTGTAGTCGATCTCGTCCGCACCCTCGATCATGTACGGGCCGGTCGCGGACAGGAACGGCCCGTACCCGACATTGGTCGGTGGTGGGACGGACTGCTTCGGATGGTTGGACTGGAGCTGCTCGTAACGATCGATGGCATCCACGCCGTGTCCGGTCGCCACCCCGAGAGGGCTGGACGGGTCACTTGGCGACGGCGGGATCGGCGCCGTGAACGGCAACGCGAACAGGTACGCGATCGAGCGGTCCGGATGGGCCTCATGGATCGTCAAGGTGTGCGGATCGGGAGCGGCCACGCCCGCGATCGCGTCGGCGTCGCCGGTCAGGAACGCGTCGTAGCCATCGATGAGGTGGAGGTAGCTGTAGCCCGCTCCGTCGAAGTGGTCGTCCGCCCCGAACGGTCCGAGGCGGGTCCGCAGCAGAGCCCGGACGACGTCTGCCGACGTCACCTCGTCGTGTTCCAACGGGGGTGCGTAGTGGATCCCCGATCGGAGGTGGAAGGCCCAGGTCCGACCGTCCGCTGAGACGGTCGGCATGGCCGCGGCCAGGTCCGGCACCGGCTCGGTCCCCGGCACGCCTTGGACGCCGCGGTAGGTCAGGAGGGTGCGTACGAGACAGCAGCGCAGGAGCTCCCACTCGGGGTAGTCGTAGGACCCTTGCGGATCCAACGCAAAGTAGGACGGAGACATCATGGCCACGTGGAGGGTCATGCCGGTGTCCGTCGTCGACCGACTTTCCTGCGTCGTGGCGCTGCGTCCGCAGGCTGCGACACCGAGGGCGAGCACCAGCGCGAGAACCACGCCACACCGCCGCCGAGTACCTGACGCAAGCCTCATTGCCGGCTCCCCACTGCGACCCAGACTGCTCCGCTGTCCCCTTGGCTGATGGCCCCCGGTACGCCGTCGACCGGCAGCGTCGCGAGGATCGACCCGTCGTCGGGGCTGAGGCCGACGACGGCGTCCGAGCCGACACACGACACCCACACCGTTTGGCTGGTCGCCAGCACTGCCGAGGGGGAATCGCACGCGGACCCGAGACTGACCTGGAGCCGGGTGACGCCCGACGAGGACAGCTCGACCAGCGCGTCGGCGGACTCGCTGGTCACCCAGACCGACCCGTCGGGGGCCGCGCTGACGGCGGTTGCCCCCGCGTCACCGATCCGGAACTGCTGCGCGGGCCGGGCGGTACCGGAGGTGTCGATCCGGATCACGTCCGGAGCACGCCCTGAGGCAACCCACAGCGCGTCAGTCGACGAAGCCAGGGCCAGGTCGACTGGGCCGGTATCCGCCGGAAGTACGACGCGGGACGTGCGGCTGATCGCCGTGTCGTAGCGCGTGATCGTGGAACCGAGCCAGTCTGCGACCCACACCGACCCAGACCCGGCCACGATCGGGAAGCTCCCGGCGGGAACCTCGAACGGGGCAGCCACCAGCCGCGCATCCGCGGCGTCCGTGTACGCCAGCTGGCCCAGTCGGGTCCCGGGCCGGGAGCTGTTGCCGTAGGACACCCACAGCTGTCCGTCCGCGAAGGCAAGACCCGTGGGCGGGGACGCGGTACCGAAGGTACGAACTGTCTGCCCATCGCTCGGATCGATCTCGGACACCGTGCGGCTGTCGACGTCGCCCAGCCACAGGCGGCCGGCGCCGTAGGCGAGAACGACCGGGTTGTTGGCGGCGGCGATCGGGACGGACGCAGCGAAGGAACGGCTCCCGGCATCGTTGCGAGACAACGAGTTCGCAGCCGGTACCAGCGCCGAGCGTTGAGCGAGGACGACCGCGACGACGACACCGGCCGCGACCAACGCCGCGACGGTCGTTGCAACGACCGCAACCAGCGGCCACCTGCGACGACTCGGGTCTTCGGCGGTCACGTCGTCCCGACGTGCTTTGGCCTCCTCACCGCTGAGGGCGACAGACCTCGGGACGCCGTCGATCGCCGTGACCGCGAAGACCCGCCAGGAGCCTTCGACTCCCTTCAGCTCGTGCTGACCGCGGTCGTCCAGCTCGAAGCCGGCCCCGCGAGTGAGCTCGGCGGCCGTGCTGGAGATCAACACGTCGCCCGCACCGCCGAGTGACATGATCCGCGAGGCAACGACCACGGTGATCCCGCCGAGCTTCTTCCCCATCTGCTCGCACTCACCGAAATGCACGCCGGCTCGGATCTCGACCCCCAGCTCACGAATCGTTTCCGCCACCGCGCAGCCGCAGGAGATGGCCGACGCCGGCTCCTTGAAGCTGGCGAAGAACCCGTCGCCGGCGGTGTCGAGCTCACGCCCTCCGAACCGCTTCAGCTCACGCCGGACCACGGCGTGGTGCCGGTTGACCAGAGCCTTCCAGCGCCGGTCCCCCAGCTCCTCGGCCACCGACGTCGACTCCACGATGTCGGTGAAGAGGATCGCAGCCAACGTGCGGTCCGAGGGCGGGGCCATCGGCTCAGTCTGATCAACCGGGCATGGCGCGTAAAGCGGATTGGGGAACCGGAAGGACCAGGGGGGCAAGCCAGGGACGTCTGACCCTGGCCGCGCCCGCCGATCCGTCCGACCCTGGAGACGCAACGCTGGGAGGCGGATCATGCGCACGCTCATCGTCTACGAGTCCATGTACGGCAACACTCACGTCGTCGCCCAAGCGATCGCTGAGGGGATGCGACCCCGCGGTGAGGTGCACGTGGTGCCCGTCGGCGACGCCACCGAGGACGAGGTGGCCTGGGCCGACATCGTGGTGGTGGGCGGTCCGACCCACGCCCACGGCATGACCTCGTCCGCCTCTCGCAAGAGAGCCGTCGACGCGGTGACCAAGCCGGACAGCACGCTGCACCTCGACCCCGACGCCGAGGGCCCCGGTCTGCGCACCTGGTTCGACGCACTCGGCCCCGTGACGCAGAAGCACGCTGCTGCGTTCGACACCCGCTTCGAGATGAGCGCGATCCTGACCGGCCGAGCCTCCCGCGGGATCAGCCACCGGCTGCGCAAGCACGGCTTCACGCTCGTGGCGGACCAGGAGAGCTTCTTCGTCGACCGCCAGACCGCGCTGATCGACGGCGAGGCCGAGCGGGCCACGAAGTGGGGCGAGCAGCTGGCGCACACCTACGAATGGCCTCCGGCCGAGCACGAGCCGGGCTACCACGAAGGTGTCGGCCGGACCCCGTGACCCTTCCCACTCAGGATCCGTAGTACGCCGCCCGGAGCAAGTCCTCGAGTTCGCTCACCAGTGGCATCCGGGGGTTGGTGCGCATGCTGACGTCGGCGAACGAGGTGGCGACGAGCGCCGGCAACGCGTCCAGGAACTCCTGCTCGTCGACGCCCGCATCCTTCAGCGTGCGCGGCAGGCCGACCTCGTCGATCAGCCGCTCGACGGCGTCGAAGAGACGCTGTCGGCGTTCCTCGTCGGTGTGGCCACCGAACAGGATGTAGCCCACTTGCGCGTACTTCTCCGGTGCCACGTAGCTGGAGTAGCCCGGTGCGGGCATGAACTTCGACGGCAGCGAAGCGTTGTAGCGCAGGACGTGTGGCAGCAGGATCGCGTTGGCCCGTCCGTGGGCGAGATGGAACCGCGCCCCGACTGCGTGCGCCATGGCGTGGTTGACACCCACGAAGGCGTTCGAGAAGGCGAGGCCGGCCATGGTGGCAGCGTTGGCCATGCCGGTGCGTGCCTCGATGTCGTCGCCGTCGGCCACGGCCTTGGGCAGCCAGTCGAAGATCATGCGGGTCGCCTGCATGCAGAACGCATCGGTATAGGGCGAGGAGAAGATCGACACCACACCCTCGAGAGCGTGCGTCAGCGCGTCCAGGCCGGTGTCTGCGGTCGGACCGCGCGGCAGGCTCAACGTGAGCACCGGGTCGACGATCGCCATGTCCGGAACGAGGCAGTAGTCGACGAGCGTCACCTTCGTGTCGCCGACCGTGAGAACGGCGGCCGGCGAGACCTCCGAGCCGGTCCCAGCTGTCGTCGGGATCGCGATCAGCCGCACCGAGTGCTCGTCCTGCGGGTAGTCGGCGACCCGCTTGCGGGGGTCGAGGAACGGCAGCGCGAGCACGTCGAACGTCAGGTCGTCGTGCTCGTAGAACAACCGCATGGCCTTGGCGGCGTCCAGCACCGAGCCACCGCCCACGGCGATCACCGTGTCCGGCTGGAACTCTCGCATCACGTTGACACCGGCGATCACGATCGCCTCGTCAGGTTCGGGCAGGACGCCGGAGAAGGTCTTGACGAACGACTTGGGGAGGTAGCTGCGCACCTTCGCCACGGTTCCGCTGTGCTCCAGCACCTGGTCGGTGACCACCAGCACCTTCTCCATCGGGATGGCGCGCAGGTTCTCCAGCGCACCCACGTTGAAGAACGTGGTGGCCGGCACGCGGAACCACTGGGGTGGCGTCTTGCGGCGCGACACCATCTTGATGTTGAGCAGGTTCTTGTAGTTCACGTTGTCCGTGGTCATCGAGCCGCCCCAGGTGCCGCAACCGAGGGAGAAGGTCGGGGCCAAGGAGTTGTAGACGCCGCCGAGCGCCCCCACCGCAGTCGGTGCGTTGACCAGGATCCGCCCCGTGCGGACCGCCATTGCGTAGCGCTCGATGATCGCGTCGTCGTGCGCGTAGATCGACGACGTGTGGCCCATGCCACCGTGCTCGACGACCACCACCGCCGCGTCGATCGCGTCCTGCTCGGTCGCGGCACGCACGACACCCAGCACCGGCATGAGCTTCTCGCGGCGCAGCGGGTGCGCCTCGAGGGCAGCCAGGTCGCTAGGCAGGGGGGCCAGGAGAATCTTGGTTGGCTCGGGCACGGACAGCCCGGCCCGGCGGGCCAGCTCAGGAGCACGCTGGCCCAACGCTGCGAGATTGACCTTGTCGTCGCTGCCGAACGCGAACGCGGCGAGCTGGTCGGACTCCTCCTCGGTCATCAGGTAGGCGCCCATGCGCTGGAACTCGGCCAGCACCTGGTCGTACACCACGTCGTCGATGATGATCGTCTGCTCCGCTGGGCAGATCACCGAGGCGTCGAACGTCTTGGAGATCAAGACGTCGACGACGACGCCCTTGAGGTCTGCCGAGCGATGGACGTAGCAGGGAGCATTCCCCGGTCCGACCGACAGACATGGCTTGCCGGCGGCGTTGGTGAGCTCGACGATCCGCGGACCGCCCGTGGTCCAGAGGAAGTCGATCTGCGGGTGCTTGAACAGGTAGTGCGTGACCTCGTGCTCGGGATCTGGGATCAACGCCAGGGCCCCGGCTGGCAACCCGGCCGCCTCGCCGGCCTCGGCAAGGATGTCGACCACTCGCTGGGCGCAGCGCGTGGCCAGCGGATGGGCTCGGAACAGGATCGCGTTGCGGGTCTTGGCCGCGCAGATGGCCTTGAACAGCACGGTAGACGTCGGGTTGGTGATCGGGGTGATCGCCATGATCACGCCCATAGGCTCGGCCACGTACTGGATGTTCAGCTCGGCATCCTCGTCGACCACGCCGACGGTCCGCTTGTCGCGCAGGTAGTCGTACAGGAACTCGGTGGCGACGAAGTTCTTGACCACCTTGTCCTCGAACACCCCGAAGCCGGTCTCCTCCACGGCCAACGCGGCCAGCTCGACCGCAGCGTTGAGCCCGGCCCGGACCATCGCTGCGACGATGGCGTCGACCTGCACCTGGTCGAGCCGGCGGAACTCCTCGGCTGCCTGCCTGGCCCGGTCGACGGTGGCGTCGATCCTGGCCCGACGATCGTCGTTCGCGATGGCTACGGAAGGCCCACTGGTGGTCAAAGTCATGGCCGGTCACCCACTTCCGGGCGCGCGCACCGCGCGGGAGCCGGCGCGCTGCGTGGTCCCGTGTTCCTGCCATTGACTCGCGCGACGGGCCGTACCGCCAGGGTCCTTCGGCCCCGGCGTCGCGGGGACGGGGCTCACGGTCGTGAGGGCTCGCACCGACATGGCGCGAGCCCTCACTACCAACTGCAGATCAGGAGGCGATCGCCTTCGCCTTGATCTGATCGAACTCCGCCTGGGTGATCGTCCCGCTGTCGAGGAGACCCTTGGCGGACGCGATCTGGTCGGCGGCGTTGCCCGGGGAAGTCGCGGCCACGGACTGGATGTACGCGGTCTGAGCCTTCTGGATCTCCTTCGCCTGCTCCAGCTGACGCTCGTGCATGCCGTGCCCACGGGCGAGGAGGTAGATCAGGATGCCGAGCCACGGGACCAGGATCACGAAGAGCACCCAGATCGTCTTGGCCCCGCCACCCAGGTCCTTGCTGCGGAAGATGTCGCCGAAGACCCAGAACAGACACATGAACCAGGCAAAGAACAAGAAGAGCTCGAACAGGGCGAGCAGGAACGAGCCATTGTCGTTGAACATCAAGCAACCTTTCGGTGAGACAACACGGTGGTCCGATCCGGGACCTGGCCGCAGTCTGGCACTCCCCAGGTGCCAGACGCTCAGCGGTCAGGGCCGCGACGCTCGCCCGGTCGGACTGAACACGACCCCGACGCACGGCGAGGTCTCCGACCCAGTCGGCATCGAGGCGTAGCTCGGCGTGACCTCCAACCTGCGGACCACATCGCCCGCCTCGCAACGGCTCAGGTAGTCCGCAAAGCCGGACTCCCAGACCGTGACCTTGACGGTGAGCACGATCAGCCCATCAGGTCGAACCACCCGGAACAGCTCCGGGAGCCCTTCGACACCGACGTGGCCCGCAGTGAACACGCCGGTGCTGACGGCGGCCGCATACCGACCGTCCTCGAACGGCAGCGGCTCGCCCAGGAAGCCGTGATGCAGTTCGCGATACGCGTGCTTACCTCGGGCGATCTCGAGCATGCCCGGCGACGCATCCAGCGCGTCGACCACCGGGTATCCCAGGATGCCGAGCAGCTCACCGATCAGGCCAGTTCCGGCTCCCGCATCGAGAACCGGTGCCGAGCCGGTCGGCAGGTGCCGCGTCACCAGAGCCAACGCCACTGCTGGGTGCCGGTACCCAACCTCGGCCATGTCCGAGTCGTAGGAGTCGGCCCACTCGTCGTAGGCCCTCGACAGCTCGCCGGGGCTCGTGGCGTTGTAGACGGTGTCCAGACGGGATTCGGCCATTGCGCCTCCTGAGCTCATTGACCCACACCCTCTCGCAGGGACGGCTACCCGTCCCCGGTTCTCCGGACGGCTTGACCTGTCCCAGGGTCTTCCGGACTTGATCGTGGGGAGGTCACCGTCGGTGCTGTCGCTCGGGGGTACGGACAGCTGCGGGCCGGAAGCCTCTGTGAGGATGCCGACGCACGCTGGAGTCTGGGGCTGGAGGCGTGAACAGCTCAGTCAGGGGTGTGTCATGTCGGCCGATGCACGGGCTCATGGGCGTGCGGGTTCGGATCAGCGTTCGACCCCCGTGGTTCGGTCGGGCTGGCCGACGGTGGCGCTGGTCGCATTGACCGTCGTCGTGCTGTTAGAGGTGCTGCGGACGCTCTACCCACTCGGGTACGCCCTGGTGGGGAGTTTTGGTTTCATCGTCACACCCGTCCTGCTGCTCGGAGTCTTCCTCAGCCCGCTGTTGGCCCCACTTGTCCGGACGGCTGGCCCGCGTGGCTCATTGCTCACCTGCGTTGGCGGCCTGGCCGCCGTCCGCCTGCTCCTTCAGCTTCTCGCACCACCGTCGTTGTGGGCTGCGGTGCTGGCCTCGGCCGGGTCCCTGGTCGCGGTCACGGTGGTGCTTTCGGCTGTGCTCGCCGATCGGGCCGGAGCTGCGGCGACCGCCCTCGGGTTCGTCGCGGCGATAGGTATCGACGCTGCATTGAAGAGCGCCTACGCCGCCTGGGACCGGGTGTGGCAGCCCGGACCCGGACCGCTTCTGGTGACCGTCGTCGTGCTGGGCGCTTTGCTTGCGGCGGGGTGGGTCGCCGTTGGGCGCGGCCTGGTCCTCCGGGGGGAACCCGCACACGGTCGGGTCGGTCGGCTGTTTGCCCTGCTCGTGCTGCTCATGCCAGCCATGCTCATGCTGCAGTCCGTGGCCTACGTCGGATCGTCGGGGCAGATGGAGCTCCCCTGGGCGGCGCTGGTGACGATCGGCGGTGCCGCAGTGGCGCTGCCGGTGACCGCGGCCGCCGCGGCAGCCGGGGTCGGGCGGTTCGTCGGCTTGGTCACTGGGACCGCCCTGGTGGCTTGCGTGTGGGCGATGACCTCAGTGACCGGTCCATTCGTTGCTGTCCTTGCCGTCGTGGGACAAGTGCTGACCGGTGTGCTGCTCGCCGCTGTGCTGGCCGACGAGCCGACTGAGCCTTGGCGACCAGGCATCGTGCGGTCGGCGGTCGGGTCGACCTTGGGATTCGTGGCGTTGTTCGTCCTCACGCTGCTCTACCCCTTCCACTACGAGATGCCGCTCCCAGTCCCCAACACCGTGCTGCCACCGCTCGCGGTCGCCTTGAGCCTGCTGGGGCTGCTGTCCCGAAGGACCCACAAGGATGATCGGAACGGCGTAGCCGAACCGACCTTCTCGGCGCGGGCCGCCCTGGTACCCGCCTTCGGGCTACTGGCCGCCGCACTCGCCATCGGCGCCGGGCTGGTCCTGACCGCTGCGCGCCCAGCTCCGCTAGCGGTACCCGCGTTCCCGTTGACCGTCGCCACGTTCAACACCAACCAAGGTGCAGCCGCGGGCGGAGCGCTGGACTTCGTGGCCACCGCCGATCAGATCACCGCACTGGACGCCGACGTCGTGGCACTCCAAGAAGTGGCACGAGGCCTTCCGCTGTCTGGGATGAACGACTTCGCCGCCTGGCTGCAACACACCCGTGGCACGACGCAGTACTACGCCCCGGCCGCCGACCGACAGTTCGGCAACTTGCTCCTGACCCGGGTCGAAGTCTCCGACGTGCAGGTGCTCGCGCTGCCGCAAGGCGGAGGGTCGATGAAGCGCAGCGCGATCGAGGCGACGGTCGACGTCCCAGGAGCGCCAGTCACGGTGTTCGCCGCCCATCTGCAGCACCGCAACACACCGGGGAGCGTCTCGGCCCGCGACCAGGAACTGCAGGTGATCCTCGACCGATGGGCGGGCGCACCGCGCACGATCATCCTCGGCGACCTCAACGTCAACAACCAGCCGGCCCCAAACGGGGGTGCGAAGCTGCTCGTCGGCGCCGACCAGGCGAACACGTTGCAACCGCTGCTCGACGCCGGCTTCACCACAACCCAGCCAACGACACGTTGCACGATGCCAACCAGCAATGACAACTGCTCCGACTACGTGCTCGTCACCCCAGACCTGTCCCAACAGCCACCGGTGCAGGTGCTCCCGCAGTCCACGGTCAGCGACCACCACGCTGTCGTCTCGGTGCTCGTGCTGCGTTAGACCGCCGAAGTTCAGCCGCTCACCAACCGCCATCCCGCCCGTGGTTCGCTGACGCGGCGACGGTGCCCGGGCGGGATGGGGCCCAACGACTCTGGCGAGAGACGGGCTGCCAGACAGATGCTGAACATGCCAGCGGTGACAGCGATCCCGCGGTCTTCGAGGTGTTGCGTCGCTGCTCGGGACGGAACGGAGGACGATCATGAACCTCCAGAAGCGAGACCTGGTAGCAACCGGCTTGGTGGCCGCCGGCGGCGTGATCTATCTCCTGTGGCTGCTTGACTCCTTGCCCACGGCGATGAGCAGTGTCCGCGCAGCTGGGGCCGTCATCCTCGCGCTCGGCTTTGCGGCCTCCGCCACTGCGGTGGTGCCGACCTTCGGCCAACTTCTCCACGGCAACAGGGTGTACCTGGCGGTGACCTCGCTGCTTGGCTTGGTGGCCTTGATCGCCGGTGTGTTCATGCTGGTGAGCTCGAGCCACGCCGCGCTCGCCGTGGTAATGGCCGCGATGATCGCGATGTGGCTGATCGCCACGATCCATCACAGCCTCCTCGCCCAGACCACCCCGCCGCCATCGGCGGATCAGGTGGGCGACACCGCGAGGCCACGGGCCACAGTCTGAGAACTGCCCAGCCGCGCACCGACCTGAACCGGGACGGGCGCAAGGTGGTGCCGAGACGGGCCGGGATGGGTGTCAGCCCCCGCACGTGGTGGGTGCGGGGGCTGACGCTTATGTCCTTCGGCGCGAGTCAGTGGATCCGGACCACCTGGCCGCCGTTGGGACACGGCCCGAAGCCGGCGCTCGGGGCAATGCTGCAGTTCGAGACGTAGATCGACCCGTCTCGGCCGGCGGCGAAGCCGGACGGCCAGAACAGCTGCCCGGTGCCCAGCGTGGTGCGCTGACCAGACGGTGCGATCTTCACCACGTCACCTAGAGGGCTGGCCGACGGGTCGAAGTTGAGACCGCCGGTCTGGAACTCGGTGGCGTAGAAGTTCCCCCACTTGTCGAAGCCGCAGCCCTGGATTGTGGTCAGGTCGTTGGCCCAGACCGACTTGGTGATCTTGCCGTGGCTCCAGCCGACCCGCCACACTCGGGCTCCCCCGGGCGCGAAGCTCCCGCCGAGCAGTTCACCGACGTACAACGCACGGTCGGGGCCCTTGGCCACGCAGGTGATCACGCTGTCGGTCACGCTGCCCTTGGGGGCCGGAAAGAACGCGACGACGTGTGACTTGCCGTTGTGGCCCACCACCGACAGGGCGTTGGCTCCGGCGTCCGCGACGATCCGCATGTCGTCGTGCACCCACAGCCCGTTCGGGTTGGAGTCGGGGAACTGGTCGGGCACGAGGTACTTGTGCCGGTTGGTCCACCAGTAGTCCGCGTCACCGACCGGTGAGATCGGCTTGAACACGCCGTCGGCAGCCCGGCCGAAGTGACCCAGCTGCTGATGTGCGGCACGCAGCAGCCACTTCGGGAACCCGGCGCGTGGGATCCCGATCGTGTTTGCGCCGATCACACCGTAAACGCGGCCGTCGTCGACCGACACAGCCGCCGGCCCAATCGCCGCGACCCCGTCGGGGCCGGCGATGGAGACCAGCCCCTTGGTTAGCCGGGTCACGCCATGACGGTTGACGCGGTCGATAGCGCCGGTGAGCCCAACACAGTTGGTGCCGGACGGATCGGTCAGGCAGTGCTTCGCACCACCCCGACCCGCCTCAGCGACGTAGAGCCGACCCTCGGACATGGCCAAACCGCGGGGGTTGCTCAGATGCGAGGCCACAACCGTCAGCGACGGCGATGGCGGCGACGCTTGTGCGGAACCGCCCAACAGGCCGACCGCGCCGACCGCGCTGACCAAGGTAGTGACGCTGAAGATGCTGACGAGTGTCTTGGATCTGCCCATGTGTGGCTCCTAGACCAGTCAACGAGAAGACGAATGGGCCTCGGGCAACACCTGCCCCGCCCGACTGCGTTCTACACCCCCTCCACGAACGGCGGTACGCGTATGACAGAACAGCCCTACATGGTCACTCAACGTGCACGAGCCCCGCGCACAGTCGCCGACGGTCCCAGCACGTTGACCGATCCCGATCAGGTGGGGGCCGAAATCGCTCGACGAGGCCGTCTCGGCAGCGCAAGACAAGTTGTTGACGTAGATCGTGGCGTGGCGTTGCGGTTGGCCGCGACCATCCACCAAGGCAGTTGGCTGTCCGCATCGAGGTAGCCGATCTGTGCGCTCTGACATTCGGGCATCCTGTGCCGGTGGATTCCGATGAGATCCGAGCCGAGTGGAACGCCGAAGCAGCCACTTTCGACCTGGAACCTGACCATGGGCTGACCGACCCAGTCATTCGTGAGGCGTGGTGGCGACTTCTGTCCGACGTCCTTCCACCTCCGCCGGCGAGCGTTGCTGACCTCGGCTCGGG
>Ga0302323_100002675_pt1 | contig 14494 bp, 7 predicted proteins | sample Fen_T0_3_FD_201950 | JGI IMG/M metagenome (GOLD analysis project Ga0302323, IMG submission 201950) | Peat permafrost microbial communities from Stordalen Mire near Abisko, Sweden - Fen_T0_3 | ecosystem: Environmental > Terrestrial > Soil > Wetlands > Permafrost | place: Sweden: Abisko... | reverse complement strand
GCTCAAGGCTTTCGTCTCGACCCCGAGACCGTTTGCGGTCTGGCAAAAGGATCCCAAATGCGATTTCACGAAGCCCCCGTTTTCGGATCATTTGGCGACGAGCTACACCGGTGATAACCGCCCACGGTGGTTCGACTTGGCCAAGCTGCCGGACACCGCTCCAATCATGGACAAGCTGCCGGGCGGGAATATCTACGACATGATCTGCATCAACTGCCATGGCCCGGATATGGACTCCAAGGGGCGCCAGGCAGATACGGTGCAACAGCTCACCGGCGGCGGCTCGCGGGTGGCCAATTTCATGACTGGCTTGTTTGGGCCGCGCTCCTCTCCGGGCACCGCGCGTGGGCTGGCGGACGGTTTCGGCTCCGTCGTCACGTCGGCCGTGACGGCGGACGATTGGGGCGGTCGCTATATGTCTTGGATGGCCATGGGCGGTACGACTGCCACCATTCCCAGGCTGGTGATTAACCTAGTGGCCCGCACACCCGTTGCGGGCGTGACGCGCAGTTTACCATTGGTCAATATCGGCACTGCTTCAGCAAACATGCTGGAGGCGGCTAAGGTCGCCTGCAAACTCGTGACCGGTCAGGCGCTGAATTCAGCCGCCGACATAACCGCCGGCAATGAAAAGGGGGTTCCGTTGGCCTTTGCTTCGTACCTCCTTCAGGGCAACGGCGACGCGGAGCTGTGGGAGCATTTGTGCAGCATCAACAATCCGCCCTTCGTCCGGGGGCTCATCGTGAACGGCGGCGGCTTGCAATTCGATCGCTCGCGGCTCTACGAGTCGATTGGCTATCCAGCGAATACGCCGGTGGGAAAACAAGGTGGCCTAGTCGTCATGTCGAGTCCATCAGGCGGCGTCACCGACGACAACGTGGTTCCCTGGTGCGTCTATCCGGATAGGCTGACGAAGCAAAAGTCAGACGCCCTCGACAGTTACCTGGCCGACAAAAACAATTTCATCAATGGCCAGCCTCCGCCCTTGTGCCCCACCGTGCTCACCGCGGCAACTGACGACCGGCTGGATGAGTTTGCGTTGCGCGGCGGGCTCAATGCAGGCTTTGCGATCTTCTATTATCTCGACCAAGTTTCCAAAGGGCACGCCAGCACGGCGCGCTTCGACACATGCACGCAAATTTCCACCTCTCATTAACCCGCGGTGAACGGGGCCTGCAGTCGGCGCTCGCACTGCATTGGTTCGGTCTGATCCCAGCGCTCCTCGCCGCGTTGCTCGTGCGCTTTGCGTGGCCTAGCCCGTTGACCGCAGAGTCGGAATGGTTGCGTGCGCTGGCGGCGGCACCGTTCGTTGCCGGAGCCCTGCTGTTCGGACTGCTGGCAGCTCTCTTGTACTATTGGCGCGGCTACCTGCCCGGCGGGCGTTATCTCGGAGCGCTGCCGCCGACCCTGGCGCAACGCCTGGCCAGAGACGACCTGGCAGCCTTCGCAGCGGCAAACAGCCTTCGGCTCAGCATTGCCGCGGAAGCAAAGCGTGCTCGTTCACCACTGTCGAAGCTCAATCCTGACGAGCGAGCGCGCCTCGATAGTTCCCAGGGGGAGCTCGAAGCAGCGCTGCTCCGAGGCGATCGCCCAGCGCTGGGCGCGGCGCAGCGCGAGCTCCTCATGCTCGCCGAGCCAACGCTTCGAGCGCGCGAGACGCGAAGTCTGTTTTCAACGGTGCTGCTGCTCGGCTTGGTGGGCGGCGCGGCGTTGTTCCTCCGAGCGCATGCTTTTCAGATTTGCCGGGTGCTCAGCAGCTCCATGCTACCGCTGCTCGAGTCAGGGGATTACTTGCTCGCGAAGAGGAGCTCGTATTCGAGCCCGCACGCCCTGCCCAAACGTGGCTCAATCATCGTGTTTCGGCGCGCTTCTGAGCAAGGTAGCGACGAACTCATCAAGCGCGTGATCGGTTTACCCGGTGATATCATTGCGGCGCCGAACGGCTTTCCCACGATCAACGGCTGGGAGGTACCGCACTGCGACGCCGGGCGCTATACGGAGGTCACGCCGCAAGGCGCCACGGATGGTCGGCTGTTGGTTGAATTCCTGGAAGAGCAAGTCTACCTGGCCGTCTATACTCCGCTCACTCGATCGGCGCTGGAGTACACGGTGAAACCGGATCAAGTGTTCGTACTGGGGGATAATCGCAACGAGAGTATGGATTCTCGCTTTTGGAACAACGGCAACCCCTCGGGGCTAGCCCTTTCCGATATCGATGCCGAAGTGACTCGGCGCCTTTCAGACGTGCGTCGCGATCAGACCCCCACTTTCGGTCGCTTCCTGCAGCCTCTGAATCTGACTGTCCGCGTTCAAGGGGTGGACACATCGAACCTTCAGGCCGGCATCGAGCGCTGTCTCGCCTCGCCGCCGAGTCAGACGCATCCGCCCGAAACCAGCGCGGTTCGCCTATGACCTCCTCCAACCCCGCCCCTCGACCGCCCGCGCGCCACTCGTTGGTCTGGTCGCTGCTCGTCGCGATCGCGGTCGCGTTCCTGCTCGTCATTGCTCTGCGAACACCGGAACGCGCTCGAAGCTTCGAGCTGCCGCGTCCAGTGCCGCGCCCTCGCTTGCTCGACGTCCCGGTGATATCGCCAACACCTGCGGGCGTGAAATCGCCGAAGCGCTGAGTCGTCTGCAGTGCCGAAGCAGCGGGTCGTCTGCATATCCGAAGCACTGAGTCGTCTACAGGTTGTCGCGAGCGCGTTTCGCGGGTGACACCTGACGGCCTGCGCTGGAGTCGAGCTCGATGGCTTCGTGTGGGCTGTGTTGTGCGTGTTTCAAGTCGAACTCAAGGCAACGGGCGCGCGCAGAAAATCTACAGTGCCCAGTTTTCGGAGGCGATCTCCGAGAATCGGAGGATCGCTGAGACTCATGACGCCCCAAACGTAAACCACGCCTGTCCATCTCTCCGAATGTTAAGGTGAAGTTGGGGACTCAATACGAGCGCAAGTTGTGGCGCGCAACTTGTATAGCGCCATCCGGCTTCACTTCGCCGTTAGGTGGCGAGGTGGCTGAACCGAGGATCCACATGAAAAAGACGATAGCCGCTGTCGCCACGTTCGCCGCCCTGGGGGCGGGAACGCTTGGCGTACATGCGTTAGACCTCAAGGGGTCGGACACGCTCAAGAAGCTGACCGTTCAGGTCGTCGCAGCCTGCTCCGGCGCGACCGGTGCAATCAACTACATCGGCGGCGGGTCCGGCGCTGGCGAAGGCGCGATGCTCGGAGCTTCGGCCACACAAGCCGTTGCGCCGATGTCTCGCTTCTTGGCCGGTACGGGGACCAGCGGCGTGTGCCAGAACGACACGACCAAGGCCGAAGCGATCGAGATCGCGGGCGACGCGATTGTCATCTCGCTGAATCAGGTGCATCAGGCCGCGTGCGATCCGGGTAACCCCGGCGCCAACGCTGACCCCACCTGCCAGGGCTACACCAACGGGGGTCTGAACCACAGCCGCACGCTCTCCACGAACGTGACCCTCACCTCTTGGAAGGACACGCTCCGCCTAGTGTACCTCGGCCTCGCCCCGAGCGATTTCCCGCTTGCCACCAGCCAGAACGGTCTGAGCACGGGTCCGGGCGACCAGGTGCTGGCCGTCAACATCGCACGCCGCGACTGCGAAGATCCCTCGCGCGTCGAGCTCGTGAACAACTTCGGCAAGCTGTTCAACGTGGATTGCGGCAACGACGGTGGCTGTACCAAGCTCCAGCACGCCTTCCGCCGCGATGAGAACTCCGGCACCACGGATTTCTTCCGTGAGACGCTGGGCGTGGAATCGGGTACTCAGTTCGGCAACAAGGGCTTCCCCTTCTGCAGCGAGTACGTCCCGGCCGTCACCATCAACGGCGCCAATACTGGCACCCGCGCGAACAACGGTTGCACCGTTGCAACCAGCGCGACGGACTGCGCTTCGGGCTTCACTTGCGATCCAGGTCAGCTGCAATGCGCCAAGACCTGCGCCATCGGCGATGACTCCAGCTGTTCGTCAATCATTCCGGGCGCAACCTGCCACGCCGCAGGCGTGTGCAAGCCCGGTACCTGCACCTCGGACGCTCAGTGCGGCGGCGCTGCGGGTTCGTGCGACACGGCCGCTAGCCTTTGCCGCTTGCCCCCCTCCCAGGTGAGCTGCACGTCCGCGGCACAATGCCCGGGCACTGGCGCCACCTGCACGCTTCCTGCGGACATGAACGCAACCACGGGCTGGTGCGTGAAGTTGGTCGACTCTCCGGCTTCGGACACCAAGGTGGAAAGCCGTTGTGGCATTCCCGGTCTCGTCGGTGGCACGCAACCGGGCACGGTCGCGACCGTTCCTGGCGAGTTCCGCTCTGCCGGGCAAGGCGTTGGCTTCGAAAATCAGCAGAACAATGACCCGATTCGCCGCGCCGCGATCGGTCTGAATAAGTCCGCTGGTGGCGGTGCCACGATCCGGCTGGATGCCAATCCGGCGGAACAGGTTGCCACCCATTGCGGCGACAACGGCGTTGTGTTGCCGATCTCGATTCCCTCGGACACGATCAAAGCCTACCCGAACACCGTGTGCGGCGCTGGAAAGCTGGCGTTCTTCCCGGCCGTTCAAATCGTGAGCGGCGCGAATGCGCGTTACCAGCTGTGCCCGAACGGCGACATGCCGCTCGGCGCCACGGGCTGGGATCCGGTGATTCGTGGTGCTATCCGCGGCACGGGCACCTGCTTCGCGATGACTACGTTCACCGACGCGTCGAACGCCGCCTGCCTCAACTACGCGACCAACCGTCCGGCAGCAGCGTTCGCGCTTCCGCCCTCTACCTACGTCACGCTGCACGCGGGTGACCCCACCCAGGCAGTGAATCCGGCGACCTTCGATGCGCGCGTGTACAACAACACGGTCTGGCAACCTGCAGCGCAAGCTCGCCTCCAGCAGAGTTACGAGTACAACGGCCAAGAGCAGCCGCCCACGCCCGCGGCCTTGACCGACAAGTTCACGGCCATCACCCAACAGGTCACTGGCGCTTTCTACCGCATCCACCAGACTCGCACCGCCAAGGGCTACAACAACGCCGCCACCTGCAACACGAACGCGGATTGCCCGGCGGCAACGCCGACCTGCGACACCGCCACCCACGCCTGCTTCACGAACGCTGAAGCCGGTTGCAACGCCGTCGGTCCGGACGGTACGGCCAACGTTTGCTGCGAGAACGCTCAAGACACGAACCAGATCGGCTGCCTCACGATTGCCAGCCCCTGCAGCTTGGGCTATGCGGGCCTCGCTTCTGCCAGCTGCGCGAACGCCTCTGAGCAGCTGACCACGCTACCCACCGCGGGCGGCACGGCAGTGGTGGAGACCAACTTCTCGGTCGGCCTCGATCACGCGGCCGTGAGCGGCGTCACCAAGGAAGTCAACGGTTGCGGCTCGAGCACCGCGTGCATCCCCGCCGACGGCATTACGGCCAGCGGCAGCCTCCAATACCCGATCGCTCGTAACCTGTACTTCGGCAGCGTCAAGGGTTTTGCGGATCCGTCGGTTACCGCTGGCGAGCTCGCGCTCGGCCAGTGCTTGGCGGGCACGCAGGCGCTCACGTCGGGTACGGTCAACGCGTTGATCGATGCCAACGGGTTCGTCTCGGGTCTCGGCAACTACGCTTGCTGCCGCGACTTCAACGAGGCCGGTTGTACGGCAACGTCGGGCTCCACGAACAACGCGTGCGCCATTAACAACACAGTGAACATGCCGACCAACGTCTGCGCGTTCTGATACGGCACACGGTAACTCGAGTGGCCCGAGCACTCGACTTCTGTGTCTGAAGACGGGAGAGCAGCCTGCGTGCTCTCCCGCTTTTTTTTGCTTGCTGCTCAGCCTTCGACCAGTTCCGATTTTCGGAACCGTCATTCGAAAATCGAACGCTCGATCCGCGCGAGGTCTTCGCGAAGCGCCACGTCGATGCCTGGAATGTTCGGGCGAAGTGCTCGAGCGCAAGCCGAGCGCGTGGTTTGGCTTGCGGCTTGCTTCGTGTGGCGACAAGCGGCGTAGTCTTGCCATTTGGGGGCGGGTCGGCCGCGCTGAGGGTTTGAAGAATGAATCGAGCGATCGCCGCTGTTGCAACGTTCGCGGCCCTGGGGGCGGGCGCGCTTGGCGTCCACGCGTTCGACCTCAAGGGGTCGGACACCATGAAGAAGCTGACGGTTCAGGTCGTCTCAGCTTGCCCGGGCGCGACCGGCGCAATCAACTATGTCGGCGGCGGGTCCGTCGCGGGTGAGGGGGCGCTGGTGGCTGGCACGCAGGCCGTTGCGCCCATGTCGCGCTTCATGGCCGGCTCGGGCGCCAGTGGCGTATGCGCCGTCGACGCAACGCGAGCCGAAGCGATCGAGATCGCAGGCGATGACATCGTCATTACGATGAACAACGCGCACCATGCCGCGTGCGACCCGAATCAGGGTGGTCCGCTGGACAATGCCTGCCAGGGCTACACTCCGGGCGGGCTCAACCACAGCCGCACGCTCGCCACCGGCGTTACGCTCGGCTCCTGGAAGGACTCGCTCCGCCTGATCTATTTCGGCCTCGCCCCGAACGACTTCCCGCTCGCTCCCGGTACTGGCCCGGGCGATCAGGTGCTGGCCGCCAATATCGCGCGCCGTGACTGCGAAGATCCATCGCGCATCGAGCTGGTCAATAACTTCGGGAAGTTGTTCGAGGTCGATTGCGGCAACGACGGCGGCTGCACGAAGCTGCAGCACGCGTTCCGCCACGATGAGAACTCCGGCACTACCGACGTGCTTCGCGAGATGTTGGGCGTGGAGTCGGCCACTCAGTTCGGTAACAAGGGTTTCCCATTCTGCAATGAGTATGTCCCCGCCGTTACTATCAACGCAGATGTAGGGCCAGACAACGGCGTGCTTTGCCTTTCGAACGCGAATTGTACCGACCCCATCTACCCCCTGTGTCCGAGTGCGCCTGCGCTTGGCACCTGTCATCGACCGATTGGGGGCTGCACGGTCGCAGACAGCGCGCAGACCTGCCCGACAGGTTTCAGCTGCGATCCCGGTCAGGGGTTGTGCGCCAAGACCTGCAGCCTCGGCGATAATGCTGCCTGCTCATCGCTAATCCCAGGGGCGACGTGCCACGCTGCCGGCACGTGCCAGCCTGGCACTTGCAGCTTTGACGGCGATTGCGGTGGCGCAGGCCTGTGCGATACGGCGACTAGCCTCTGCCGCATGCCGCCGTCCAAGGTGAGTTGTACGGGCGCGACGGAATGTCCCGGAAACGGTGCCACTTGCACGCGGCTCTCGAACATGAACACCAGCACCGGCTGGTGCGTGAAGTTGGTTGACGCTCCGGCTTCGGACAGCAAGGTGGAAAGCCGTTGTGGCGTCCCCGGTCTTGTCGGTGGCACCCAACCGGGGACGGTCGCGACCGTGCCTGGCGAGTTCCGCTCAGTCACGTGGGGCGTCGGCTTCGAAAATCAGCAGAACAATGACCCGATTCGCCGCACCGCGATTGGTCTGAATAAGTCCGCTGGTCCCAACAACAACATCCGGTTGGATGTTAATCCGGCGGAACAGGTCGCCACCCATTGCGGTGACAACGGCCTCGTGCTCCCGATCTCGATTCCGTCGGACACGATCAACGCGTTCCCGAACACGGTGTGCGGCGGCGGTAAGCTGGCCTTCTTCCCGGCCGTTCAAATCAGGAGCGGCGCGAATGCGCGTTACCAGTTGTGCCCGAACGGCGACATGCCGCTCGCGGCCACGGGCTGGGATCCGGTGATTCGCGGTGCGATCCGCGGCACGGGCACCTGCTTCGCCATGACGACGTTCGCTGACTCGTCGAACGCTGCCTGCCTCAACTACGCCACGAACCGTCCAGCAGCAGCGTTCGCGCTCCCGCCTTCGACTTACGTCACGCTGCACGCGGGTGACCCCACGCAGCAGGTGAATCCGGCGACCTTCGATGCGCGCGTCTACAACAACACGGTCTGGCAGCCTTCGTCGCGCGCTCGTCTCCAGCAGAGCTACACGTTCAACGGGCCAGAGCAGCCGCCGACGCCCACGCGGCCCAACGCGGCAACGGTGATCAACCAGCAGGTCACTGGCGCCTTCTATCGAATCCACCAAACCCGCACCGCCAAGGGCTACAACGACACTGCCACCTGCAACACGAACGCGGATTGCCCGGCGGCTACGCCGATCTGCGACACCTCCACCCACGCCTGCTTCAGCAGCGCCCAAGCCACTTGCACCAACGTCGGCGCGGACGGTACGGCGAACGTTTGCTGTGAGGATGGCGACGCCACGCAGCAAATCGGTTGCCTCACGATCGCGAGCCCGTGCAGCATTGGCTACGCGGGCCTGCCCTCCGCGAGCTGCGCAAACGGCGCTCAGCAGCTCACCACCCGGCCCTTTGCCGGTGGCACGCAAGTGGTGGAGACCAACTTTTCGGTTGGCCTGGATCACGCAGCCGTGGGCGGCGTCGTCAAGGAAGTTTCGGGCTGCGGGTCGAGCTCGTGCATCCTCGCCGACAACCTGACGACCACGCCGCCAACCCTGCAGTACCCAATCACGCGTAACCTGTACGTCAGTAGCGTTGCAGGCTTCGAGTCCGCGTCGGTTACCTCGGGCGAGCTCGCCCTGAGCCAGTGTTTGTCCGGCGCCAACGCGCTCTTCGGCACCACGATCAGTTCGATCATCGCTTCCAACGGTTTCGTCCCGGGTCTTGGAAACTACGCTTGCTGCCGCGACTTCAATGAGGCCAGTTGCACGGCAACGTCATCGTCCGCCCACAACGCTTGCGCCGACAACGGACCGGTGCACATGCCGACCAACTCCTGCGCGTTCTGACCTTCCTTCACCGAATCAGCGTTCGAAAGCAGAACTCACACCCATGACGATCGCGGCTCAAAGAAACTGGCTTGCTGCCTGCGTCGCGCTCGCTGTTGTGGCCTGCAGTGGGAATGCCTCGCAATTCGGGCGAAATGCGGGCGCTGCGGGAGCGCTCAGCGCGAGCGCCGGCGACGGCAGCGCGGGCGCTCTCGACACGTCCGCCGCTGGCGCCGCGGGCAGCACCGAAGGGAACGACGAGGCCGGCGCCGGGGGCGCGGCGGGCGCGGGGGAAGCTCCGCAGCTGCGCGCGGGCAGCCCGAGCGGCGGCAGTGCCGCAGCGGGCGCTGGCACGGCGGGCGCTGGCACGGCGGGCGCTGGCGGCGCGCCGAGCCCGGTCATCGCTAGCGGCACTCACCTGTGCTACGGCGCTGACGACTGCGTAGGTCCAGTCGAATGTCGCGGAAAAGCGAGCTCGAGCATCCAAGTGTGCTTGAAGAGCTGCGAAAGTGACGATGACTGCTCCGCGAATCATCGCTGTGTGCTGCCAGGCGGTCCCCTCAGGCCGGATGCAGCGGGCTGTTTCTTGCGCTGCGAGGACTCGCCGCTGATCTGCCCATACGCCTTCGATTGCTACGACCTCTCGGGCGAGCACGACTACACCTGTTTGCCGAGGCAGTGGTAGCGCGCTCAGCTGCGTGCAGATTAATCATTCGCACGTTACTCCAAAGTCACAATCGCAGATTACGGTGCGCGCGCCAGTAGCCCTCTGTGCGGAGCATCCATGACCCGAACCCTCAAGCGGCCGAGTGCTGCGCGCCTGACGTTTCAAATTGCCGCCGCAGGAGCGCTCGTGAGCGCCGTTGTCGGCGGCTGCAGCAGTGACGTCAAGACCGTTACGGTCGAGGAATGCGCGGGTGTTCCTGCCAGCGGCGGCCACACGTCGGCATCGGCGGGAACGCACAGCGGGGCGATGGTCGGCAGCACGCGCCCGGAGGAGACGGCTGGTGAGGCCGGCACAGGGCAGAGCGGCGAGAGTTCGGTGGGCTCGAGCGGCAACGGGGGAGGCAGTGGCGGCGTGGCTGTTAGTGGCAACGCAGGAATCGCGGGCAACGCAGGAATCGCGGGCAACGCAGGAATCGCGGGCAACGCAGGAATCGCGGGCAGCGGCGGCACCGCTAATGGTGGAGGCTCGGGCGGCAAGGGTAGCGGAGGCTCGGGGGGCAAGAGCAGCGGAGGCTCGAGCGGCACGAGCAGCGGAGGTTCAGCCGGTACGGGCGGCAGTGGTGGCGCTAACGCTGGCGGTAGCAGTGGCGCCGCGCCTGCGGTGTGCGGTGATGCGGTCGTCACCCCGCCCGAGTTCTGCGATGCCGGTAAAGACGTGTTCGGTAGCAAGAACACCGACCTATCCTACGGCTGCGCGGAGTGTACTACGCTGCCCCCCTCCTCACCGCTAGCTGCTGGAAGCCAGCAGTGCGACGCGTGCCTCCAGGCGGCGAGCACGCTCACTAGCTGCTATGCCTGCGAGGATCACCGTGCGTGCTACGCTTGCCTGCGTCGTCAGCCAGACACGTTTCTTGCGGGCAAGTGCACCGAGAACAACCCAGACGATGACCTCCTCGATGCTCCGTTTAGCCCGAAAGGTTACTCCGACATCTGTTTCGACTCAGCCAACGACCGATATCAAATCGCCACGGGTGGACCGGCTGGAAAGGCACCGAGGGGCAGGGTCTGCCAAGCGCTGGTGGCCTGTGCGATTCGGAGTGGGTGCGCACGCAGCGGGGGCCAATCCGTCTTTAACAATTGTTACTGCGGAGTACTTCCTCCCGCAGATGCGACACACCCCAAGCTCAGCTGCCAAGATGCGGATTTCATACCCAACGGGCCGTGCGTCAACGAGATGACCAACGCAGTAGCCCAGGGGCCTACCACGACGGGACAGGGGTTGACATTGGCGATCGCCACCCATCTGCCCGATTATACGGCCTTGGACGAGGTCTGGATGCCGCTCGCTGTAGCAAACCACATGTTGGAGTGCGCCTCCGATAGTCAAGGGTGCGCCGACGTCTGCTTCCCCAACGCGACTAACTCCGGCGGCTCCGGCGGCACGAGCGGCACGGCCGGCAAAGCCGGCACTGGCGGCAAACCCGGCACCGGCGGCTAACGGGCGCTGGGCGGCGGTCACGCGCCGCTTTCAGCTCGTGACCGTACGCGCGCGCCGCTTGGACGCCATCGTCAAGCCAAGCCAAACGGCGATCGCGGCGCACACGCTGGCCAGGAAGGGCCAGTGCCGAGCCACACGGCGTGGCAGCCGAAGCTCAGCAGAGGTGGCCTGCTCCATGGTTTGGATCCCCTCCGGCTTCATCGCGGAATTTTTGGCTTCGGCGACGAGGCGCTGGGCCTCGCTAAGGTCACCCTTGTGCATGGCACTCGCCCACGCGAACGAAAGTGTCTTCGCATCTTTGGGGGCAAGTTTGGTCAGCACTTGGACGCAGTTGTCTAGGCGCTTGAAGTCGTCGGTGCGGGTTGCCAAGTCGCATTCGACTTGCGCGGCGGCGACTGCGTTGCCCTCTTTTTTCAAGTGCTCGGTGATGCCTTGGAGATCTTCGATTTGCTCTTTGGTGATGGCGGTGGGTGCGCTGAAGACGAGATCCGCGTAGCGCACGTAGTCGCTTGCCAAGACGCCCTGCACGCCGAGCGCTCCCCGACAGAAGGGCAGCGCACGCTCGATGTTGCCACTCTTTTCGATGTACAGGCAGGCGTTGCGGTAACCCACGGCCGCGGTTGGATCGGCCTTGACCGAGGCCTCATACAGCTTCGCGGCGGCGGCAAAGTCGCCCTTTTTGACGGCCATGCCCGCGAGATCGACCAAGTCCATGATGTGGTAGCCGTACTCCAGGGGATTGCCGTCGCGCTGTTCCGCAGTGGGCACGCTCGAGAGGGGATCGGCTCGATTCACCGGCCATTTGCTGAGGCCGTGGTACTCGGGCGGCACTGGGGCCTGATCGTCGGCGCGCGAAAGCGACGGCAAGAGTAGGACCCCGAGCAACACGGTCATCCGGGTGACACGGTTCAAGGTTCCGCGTCGCGAGGCGTTGCGACGAGTCGCGGCCAAAAAGTGTCCGAGCGTGAAGAGGGAAAACATGGCTAGCAAACCCCAGGTGACTTTGGCGAGCAGGGACATCTGTCCCACGTGCATGCGAGCGGCGCGTTCAGTTTCGTAATGATTTGGCGCGATACGCGCTAGATCGCGCTGGCAGGCGGTGAGGCGAGTGTAGTCGCCCAGGCGATAGGCAATGTCGCAGTTCGCTGCGTAGCCGGCGGTCAGGTTAGAGGCCGTGCTCGTGGCTTGGTCGACGTAGAACAGCGCGAGCCCCAAATCATCTTCCGTGGGCGTTTGCGCGGACATGAGTGCGGACACACTCGCGCGCATGGCGAGCGAAGGGCCGAAGCGGGTGAGCTTGATCGACTCGGCACAGGCTTCGAGCGCGGCTTGGCGCTCACCGAGCAGGTCGAGCGTTTGACAGCGCCGGCGACTCAATAACTGACTCACGGGCAGGAGCTGTTTTGCGGCGTCGAAGCTTGCGAGCGCGCCCTTGAAATCGCCGAGAAAAAGCGCTTCTTCACCCTTGAGTATGAGCGCTGCGGTGTCGGGTTTGTCCTTCTGCAGCCGGTCGAGCTCGATGTTGTCCATCGCGCTGCGCTGCGGCGAGAACGCCGCGCGGACCGTTCGCGTGCCGAGCAAGAACACGCAAGCGACGGCCAAGCCGACACAGAGCAAGCGAAGGGCGGCAAACATGAGGCACCCGGCGTAGCTCCTGTCTGTGACTACCGTGTGTCGTTCCGCCGGCTACTTGGGAACACCTCGGTCCTCTCAATGGAGGCAGGCTGCTGCACACTGAGTCTTGTCGCACGCGAGCCGGATCTGAGCGATGCCGCCGGGAAACGTCGGGTCGCCGAAATGACTGGCAATGTCCAAGGGCTCCGTGGCCTCGAGGGCCTTTTCTAGTTCCGCCTTGCAGGGGCCGTTTGCTGCGCCCGGGCCGGTGCAGGCCGCGCCTGAGGTGCCGCAGTAGCAAGTCGTGAAGATCTGGCCAGCCGCCTTGGCGCAGCCGGTTCTGTACATGCAGGCCTCGGCCGCGATACCAGCGCTGACGCGAGCGGCGCCGTTTGCGCCGCCGTAGAACTCGAGGGCGGCAGCCATGTTCAAGAGCGAGCTGCCGTCCGTATTGTCGCCGTCGTCGTAACAAGACGAAGTGTCCGCAAGCTCGCACGCCCGGCAAGCGTCGGTCGTGATCTGCGCGCAGTTCCCGCCGCATTCGTCGATCGCGTAAGCCGCTGAGCAGAGCTTGTTCGTGCCGATGACGTTGTTGACGCGAGCGGGGCACTTGGCCGGCGGTGCGTCTGGAGCGCCGCCTTCTGATGCGCCAGCTGCGCCGCCTTCTGATGCGCCGGCCGCGCCGCCTTCGGGTGCACCGCCTTCGGGTGCGCCGCCTCCGGGTGCACCGCCTTCGGGTGCACCGCCACTCGATCGGCCACCAGCGGCATTGCCACTCGCCGACATGCCAGCGGTAGGTACGCCCTGGCTTCCGGAGAAACCCGGTGCACCACCAGCAAAGACACCGTGGGGGCCGTCATCCGAACAGCCAGTCAAGATCGCCGAACCCGCAAGACCAATCGCCAACACGAGCACGAACGGCTTACCCCAAGTGGCTCTCATCTCTAAGCTCGGCACAGGCTGAGGGGTTAGCCGTAGTTTGTGAGCATCGTGTGTCGATCTGCCGGCGACTTCGGAACACCTAGAGCTGGGCTGTTCGTTCGAATCAGCGCTGCGCGAAAACCACGCAGACCGGGGCTGCGGCTTCCCGCACAAAAAGAAAACGGGCGCTGATGACAGCGCCCGTTCCCTCGCTAAGGGCTCAGAAGCCCCTCAGCACGTTACTTTTCAGTTGAGGCAAGCAGCAGCGCACTGCGTCTTGTCGCACGCCAGACGAATCTGAGCGATACCGCCCGGGAACGTCGGGTCGCCGATGTGAGAGGCGACGTCCAGGGGCGCGGTGGCCTCGGTGGCCGCTTCGATTTCCGCCTTGCACGGGCCGTTTGCGGCACCCGGAGTGGTGCAACTTCCGCCCGACGTGCCGCAGTAGCAAGTCGTGAAGATCTGGCCAGCCTGCTTGGCGCAACCGGTGCGGTACATGCACTGTTCAACCGCGATACCCTTCGAAACGCGAGCGGCGTCGTTGGCACCGCCGTAGAACGCGAGGGCAGCCTTCATGTTCAGCAGCGAGCTGCCGTCGGTGTTGTCGCCGTCGTCGTAGCAAGAGGACGTGTCGGCGAGCTCGCAAGCCTGGCAAGCGTTGGTCGTGATCTGCGCGCAGCTCGTGCCGCACTCGTCGATCGCGAAGGCCGCGGAGCAGAGCTGCGCAGCACCCGTGCTGTTGTGCACTGGACCCGGGCAACCGCCGGCGCCAGCGCTGTTCGTGCCGCCGCCGCCGTTGTTCGCGCCGGCAACTGCGCCGCCCGCGCCGCCGCCACCGTTGGTCGCGCCGCCGCCACCGTTGGTCGCGCCGCCGCCGCCGTTGGTCGCGCCGCCGCCGCCGTTGGTCGCGCCGCCGCCGCCGTTGGTCGCGCCGCCGCCACCGTTGGTCGCGCCGCCGCCACCGGTGGTCGCGCCGCCGCCACCGGTGGTCGCGCCGCCCGCGGC
>Ga0302323_100002673_pt1 | contig 14505 bp, 12 predicted proteins | sample Fen_T0_3_FD_201950 | JGI IMG/M metagenome (GOLD analysis project Ga0302323, IMG submission 201950) | Peat permafrost microbial communities from Stordalen Mire near Abisko, Sweden - Fen_T0_3 | ecosystem: Environmental > Terrestrial > Soil > Wetlands > Permafrost | place: Sweden: Abisko... | reverse complement strand
GGCTAGCGCTGTTCGGGGCGTTGCCGATCGGTATCTACCTCGGCGCCCACGGCAGCAAAGCCGAAGCGTCCACCGTCGTGCCTCCGCGGGTGCTACCGAGTGCGACCGCCGCCAGCACTCCCAGTGCGCAACCGAGCGCCGAGCAGAGCGTCCAACCACGTGTCACACTCGACCGCAACGCGGCGCCCGACTCATCTAAGCCGAGTACAGGCACGGCGCCGATGGAAAACGCAGCAGTCGCTCGAACACCGACGCGCCCACGTTCTTACGTCGCCGCTCCGGCGCGACCAGCATCCGGCGCCAACGCTGCCGCCTCCAAGCAACAAGCCCCAAGCCGAGCTTGGGACAACGATTCACCCCTGCCGCCCCAATGAAACATCACTACTTACGGTTTCTTCGCGCTCCCTTGCTAGCAGCGCTCACGCTGCTTGCCTCGACGCTGCACACCGCCACGGCGCTCGCCGACGAAGGTTCGGTCGAGCACGCAAAGAAGGCGCGCGTTGCCTACGATCTGCAGGACTTTCCGACGGCGGTTCAGGAGTATCGGGCTGCCTACGCGAGCGAGCAGCGCGCCGAATATCTGTTTGGTCTCGCCCATGCGCAACGTCAGGCCAAGGACTACGCGGGAGCAATCGCAACTTTCAAGGCCTACAAGCGATCGGACGGCGTCACTCCCGAACAATCCACGGCCGCTGAGCTGCTGATCACCAAGTGCGAGGTGGATCAGGCGAGAGCGGAAGCAGCGGCCTCGAAACCAGGCGATCCACCGCGCGATAGCGCGCGCGGTGGATCCGACGGCAAGCCGTCGGTCACTCCGCACGGGGGCGACCGAGCACCCGCGCCATTGGCCGCGCCGAGCGCGCCAGAACCCAGCGCAGGGCCCACACGACGCGACGAGCCTCGGCGACCGACCGAGCCGCGCCGATTTTACCAGGACGCGCTGGGCGATACGCTATTCATCGCCGGACTGGGCGCGAGCGGCGTGGGCGCAGCGCTCTTGCTCAGCGGAAACTCGGGCATGAACGCAGCGGCCAACGCGCCGACCGAGGCCGAGGCACGACGCGCGGCGGATTCCGCGCACCCTAAGCAGGTGGCCGGAGCAGTCCTGCTGCCGATTGGAGGTGCACTCTTGGTCGGCGGCATCGTGCGCTGGATCACCTGCTCGAACTCTAGCGAAGCTTCGACGAGCGCGGGGCTGCTGATCGGTCCGCAGTACTTGGGCTACTCGGGCCGATTCTGAAGGGTGGAGCCATGACTCAGCGATGTTGGTTGAACCGGTTGATCTCGAGCGTCTCGGTCACGCTCCTGTGTGCAAGCGCTTGCGTCCCGCGCCCCGAGTACGAATGTAGCTCTAACGCTCAGTGCATTTCGGACTCGCACGAGCAAGGAGTGTGTTTGCCGGACGCGCGCTGCGCCTATTCGGACACTGCCTGCAGTGACACCGGGCTCCGCTACTCTTCTCAAGCCGGAGCCGATGCCGCGACGTGTACCCCGAGAAATCCAGCCGGAGATTGCCTCGTACAAGTGACGTTGGGCATCAACTTTAGCTGTGCGCTCAAGAGCGACGGCAGCGTCTGGTGCTGGGGCGTCAACGATCATGGGCAGCTCGGCGACGGGCAACCGGCCGGCGACTTCAGCGCTTCGCCTCGTCGCGTCGCCCTCCCAGCCAATTTCACGGCCACGGAGATCGGCGCTGGCGAGATCCATGCCTGCGCCCTCTCCAAGAGCGACGGTGTTTGGTGTTGGGGCGGCGGCGAGAGCCTGCAACTCGGGCGAGGGATCGACGATGCGAAGGATCACTCGACCCCGGTCGAAGCCATCTTCCCGAGCCAGGCGCTACCCGTCCACAGTCTGGCCGTCGGTGCAGCACACAACTGCGTCGTCGACCAAGTCGGGACCGTGTGGTGTTGGGGCGAAAACGATCACAACGAGGCGGGGCAAAATCCAGGGCTCCCCTGCCCTTTGGGCGGAGATTCCGAACCCTGCCAGGATGTGCCCATTCCCACGCCTGTCGCCAGCGACCTCAGCGCGATCTCGGTCGTGTCCGGTGATGAATTCTCATGCGCGATCGACGATCTGAGCGAGCTCCGCTGCTGGGGTGACAACAGCCTCGGTGAGCTCGGCATTGGTACGACCACTCCACATACCACCGAGCTCGCCCAGATGAGCGGCATGGGCTCGTTTTTGACCGTGGACTCCGACCGTGGTGTGCCGATGATCGCGTTGGGCGCTGAACACGGTTGCGTGGTTACGGGTGGATCGGTGCAGTGTTGGGGCAGCAACGCGGCCGGCCAGGTGGGTTTGGGCAGCAAGAGCGCATCGGAACCAACTCCGCACTTCGTGGAAATTTCGCACAGCGTGTTCGCTGGATCGATGGCCAAGCACACCTGCAGCGTCGACAGCGATAGCGGGCACGTCGCGTGTTGGGGAGCCAACGCGGACGGCCAACTCGGGCTCGCTCACGTCGAAGAAGTGCTCGTGCCGACCGACATTCCGATCGCTGGCGCGAGGAAGGTCGCGTTGGGAGCGAGCCACAGCTGCGTGCTGATCGGCACGGGCGCCCTTTACTGCTGGGGTTCGAATACGGAGGGCGAGCTCGGTGTCACGCCTTCCAGGGTCGAGTCCTCGCCGATTGTGAGCGACGCGCTAGCAGCGATTTGTCGCTGATCGTAACGCGCCCGATGTCGTTCGGTTCCAGCCCGTGCGGGCGTTTGGGGTCAGCGCATCGGGATCGCTGACGTACGCGACGTGCCAAACACTGGCACGCCGTTGCGGGGAAATTGCCGCTCCTAGCCCCGACACCCCATGCTTCTGGAGGTTCGCGAGCTGCGCACGGTCGCGCGACGTCAGGGTTCGAGCGTGAGCGCCGCGTCGTCGATCACCGACCAATTGTCCGTCGTACCCGCTTCTGTGTAGATGCCGATTTTGACCTGCCCGCTAGTGACTGGGATGTGCGGGATGGAGACTTTGACGTAGCCAGCTTCTTGCGCATTCGGGTCACCCACGGCGGTCTCGAGCGTCTTTTCCGCTGCGGGCTCAGCGTGGGAATAGCCGCGAGCGAAAATATATTCCTTGGTCAAGTATTGTGAGCGTTTGACCCAGATATCGAACGTGTAGTTGCCGTCCGGCAGCCGCTCCACGACTTGCCAGGTGCTGACTTTGTACGCGGTCGACTCCACCCAATGGCCGAGCCGGCCCGAGCCAGTGCGCGCCTCCTGAAAGACGACAGTCGCTGCGCCCGCGGTGCCCTCGCTGGTCCAATTCGGTATGCTCGTCCCGGAGCCGAGCTCGAAGCTTCCGTTGAGCAGTGTTCCTGGTGCTTCACTCGACGCGCCGGCCTCTCCCGCCGCACCGCCAGACGGCATGCCGCCCTGGCCAACGGCTCCAGCTCGGCCCGCCGAATCACCACTCCCGCCGGTCCCGCCGGAGCCGGCGCTCGTATCGCCCGCTTTCGACTCGGCACCGCTCGTGCTGCCACCCGCAGCTTTGCCCGCGGCACCCCCACCTGACGGGTGATAGGCATCCTTCAGATAGTCGAAGTCTTGAAACGAACAAGCCGAGGCGAGCAGATTCGCCGTAGCCACGCCAAAGCAAAAAAGAGAGCGAAAAGACGGCATCTGAGGTTCAATTATACACGCTCGGAGCGCTCTCCAGTGGATCTTCCACGCGCGAGGCTCTACGGCAGAAAAATCCGAACATGCTCCCGGATAAGCCCGATGGAGGAGGGGAACGCATGTGTGTGCGCTGCCCGCGCAAGGCGCGCATCATCCTACAGCCGCACCTTCCCTGAGCTGTCGCGCGTCGGCCGTAGCTGCTCGCAACCGCTCCTTTTGCCTCGGCATCCGCGCGGCCGGCAGGACGTGCGGGAAACCGCTGGCGCACTATTTCGTCCTGCGGGATAGTTACGCGCATTGAACGCAAATGACGCTGTCTAACCCCGCCGTTGTCTGCTGCTTTTTCGGCGCACCGCTTCTCGCTTGCGCCTAGCTGAAAGCCCGTGAATAGCTCCGCACCCCAGAAGCCCGGTTCTCTGAGCCCCGCGCCGGCGGCTTCCGTCCCTCGCATCGCCGAAGGAGACGCAATTCTAGGCTCCTCCGGGATGACCTACCGCCCGCTCCTCGAGCTCGGCGAAGGGGGGATGGCGCGCATCGTTCTTGCCCTCGCCGCGGGGCCAGGCGGCTTCAACAAGTTGGTCGTGCTGAAGGTGATTCGCGCGGCTCAAGACTCGACCGACATTCGCCGACTCCTGTTGGCCGAAGCTCGGCTCTCCGCGCGGCTGAACCACCCGAACGTGGTGCAGGTGCAGGAGGTAGTGCACACAGAAGACGGCCCCTACCTCGTCATGGAGTACTTGGACGGCCGCCCGATGTCGGCGCTCCGCGATTGCGCCGACATGACGCCGAACATCATGATGACCGTGATCTCGGAAGCCCTCCTTGGGTTACACCACGCGCACGAGCTCGCCGATTTCGACGGCACGCCGCTGCACATCGTTCATCGTGACGTGAGCCCGCACAACATCTTCGTCACCTTCGACGGCGTAGTGAAGGTGCTCGACTTCGGCATAGCCAAGATGCGTGACGAAGCCGCCAACACCGAGACAGGCTCCGTCAAGGGCAAGATTGCGTACATGCCTCCCGAACAATTGCTCGGCGAAAGCGTCGACCGGCGGGCTGACATTTTCGCGGCTGGGGGCATGCTCTGGGAGGCTGTCACCGGGGCTCGCATGTGGGCGAAGGCTTCTCAGGCGAACTTGATGCATCGCCTGGTCACTGGGGACATTCCCAAACCGAGCAGCGTCGCGAAGGTCGATCCCGAGCTCGAGCGGATCGTCGTGCGAGCGACGGCGGCAGATCCTGCAGACAGATACCAAACGGCGCTCGAGATGCAGCAAGATCTGGACGCTTACCTCAACGAGCGGGGTACGCGGGCATCGCTGCGCGAGATCGGCGCGGTGCTTTCGGCGACGTTCAAGCAAGAGCGGGAGCTACGAGCGCGGGCCATCAAGGCGGCACTGCGCCACAACTCGGTTGCCCCGGCCGCTCATCAACAGCTCGATTTGCTGACCGTCTCCGAGTCGCTCGCCGAAGCGCCGCCCAAGCGGCGCTGGTTGCCCGTGGCGCTGGCGTCCGGCGCGGCGGCGGTGATCGCGGCCGGCCTGCTGCTGCGCCCTAGCTTCTCTTCTGCACCCAGCGCGCCCGCGGTTGGCTCGGCCATCTCACTCAGCATTCATGCGCTGCCGCCCGAAGCCAAGGTTAGAATCGACCAACGCGAATACCTACAGCCAGACGTAAGGCTCACCGTGCCTCGGGATGAGCAGACTCACCGCGTCGAAATTTTCGCTGATGGCTTCGTGTCCGACGCTCGCTCGGTGCGCTTCGACAGGTCGCTGGCATTGGACGTCGTGTTGCGCGCCACCGAGCCAGTGGTTCCAAACCTCGCGACCTCACCGACCTCAACCGCCTCGCCGACCTCAACCACCTCGCCGCCCCCGTCGGGACCACCTAGGAAAACGACGCGACCGGCCGGCGCCGCCAAGGCGCACAACCCGGTCGTTTCAAGTCCCAAGCCAGCGCCCGCCGCTGATGACTGCAGCCCGCCCTACTTCTTTGCTCACGGAATCAAGACCTACAAGCCGCAGTGTTTGTGAGGACGCCGAGAGAGCTCGCCCCGCTTCCGCGAGCAAACCCGAACGATCACAAGCGCGAAGCGTAGGCAGCGGTCATGTCGTCGTACAGCGACAGATCTGCGGTTGCCTTGAACGTGTCGCCTTCGAGAGCGAACAGGGCGTGATCCGTATTCCATGCGCCAGCGCGCGTCGGTTCCCAGACGAAACTGCCAAGCCCGCGTGCGTCAGGCAGGGCGAAGAGGAGGTCATTGGCGGCGCGCTGCTCGGGGCCATACTCCGCGATCACCAACTTCAGTGCGGGATACGCATTCGCGAGCCGTGAAAAGGTATCCTGCCATTTGGCCGGAGGCCCTTGGTACGTCGTGTAACAGGAGGCTCCAAAGACTTCGAAGGAGACACCGTGCTCGTGAGCAAGATCGATGAAGTCGCGGTTCGCCTCGAATGAATCTCCGCTATGCAGGTGAAGCATCACGAGCATATCCGGATCGACTTGCTTTACAGCATCCGAACCGGCGCGCAGCAGTGCTCCGAGGTTCGACCAGTTCGATACCGTGCCCGCCACCGGGCTGACCCCCGTCGGCTGACCATTCGCGTCGCACACGTGAATATCCATGCCCGGTGTGATTTCGTTTCCGATTTGCACCATGTCTGGGCGCGCGCCCGCGCGAACTAGTTCACTGAGCGCGTTGACGGTATAGTCATGTAGGGCTTCCGCAACACTTGCGATATCGGGCAAGCCCGCCCAGCCGACAGGCACGCATTGCTTGCCGGGATCGGCCCAATTGTCACTGTAGTGAAAGTCCAACAGGAAGCCGAGACCGGCTGCCTTGATTCTTTTGCCGAACGCAATTGTATGCGCGAGGTCGGCGAAGCCATCCTGCTTGTCGTAGCCGTCTTTGGCCTTGGGATCGACAAACGTTCGCAGGCGAATGTAGTTGAAGCCGTGGCGCTTCAAGATCTGAAGGATGTCACCACGTGTGCCGTCGCTGTATTTTGCACCTTGAGCTTCGTCGGCCTGAACCCAAGTGATATCCGCGCCGACGATGAAGCTCGCCCCCGAAAACGCGGTGGCTTCGGCTCCTGCGCTGCTCGCGCCCGCCCCACCCATACCAGACGAGTGACCGCCGAACCCAGCACTTGCCCGGTGAGACGCCGCACCCGCTGCCTCGATGCCTCCAGTCGCGCCGTCCCCCCCGACCGCGAAGTCGCTCGAAGAACGTTCAATGGCAGCGCAGCCGGAGAGCGCCAGAGCGGCCGCCGCCAAACGCAGAGTTGTCGACGATTTCGACTTCACCGAGAAAGAGAAGCTCATCACGGGGGAGCCGGCTCGAAGACGAAAGCATCTGCATTCAGCCAGTTACCCGTGTTCATGTCCGCGAAGAGACCAACGGTGCAGCTGGTTCCGGTCACCTCGATCTCCGGGACCATGAATTGCGTAAACGTTGGAACCATGTCGACAATTGGCAGATCGACGTGTGGGTTGCTCAAGCCGCAGTCGATCGCATACAGGTAAGCCGCGTTGATTCCGGTGCCGAACGCGAGGTAGACCTTGAGTTGGTACTTCCCTGGCGTCAGCTCGGTGACCGTTTGTTCCAGAGCCCCAGTGAAGGCGCTGCTGCCGTTCCAAAACGCGACCTCGTAATTGCCGTCGATCGCTTTCGCATCACCGACTGGATATTGTGCGAACACGGACTTGCCAGCGCTGCTGGGCGCGACCACCACTTTCCACCCCACCAGGCTCCCGAGCTCGAAGCCCGGATTTTTGAGTAGCGAGGACGCGGGCCCCTGGCCGCCACCAGCACCCGCATCTCCCGGCGCCGGCTCCGACCCCGCGCTGCCGGCGTTCTCCGCCCCGCCACTGGGTCCGCCGCTGCGTCCGCCACCGGGTCCCCCGCCAGGTCCCCCACCAGTCGAAGTCTTACCGGCTGTGCTGGGTCCGCCCGAGGCGCTCGCTCCAGCGCCGGGCGCGCCACCATTTTCGATCGCCATTTGCCCAGCGCCCGAGTCAGGAGCATCTCCAGCGGAGCTCGTCGTGCCGCCGACGTCGCCCGCGCCGGCACCGCCATCCGCCCCGACAGCCGTATGCTTTGCGCTAGAGCAAGCCAGCAGCAATGCACTCGAAACCGAGAGAGAACCCAACGTTAGCCTGACGCGACAATTCATTGCTCTGCCTTCACCAAGGATGAGATGCCGAGACGCCGAACGAAGACCGACTTCCGCCCAGCGTGCCGACCTGGAATGACGTGGTGGACGCTTCGACGGTCGGGCGCGTGAAATAGAGGACTGCCGCGCCGAGCAACGCCGCCGCGCCCACGCCCGCTGAAATATCGCCAACGAGGTACATGGTCTTCATCGGCTTGAGGTCCGTGTCGCTGCAAGTCATCAGCTTGGTGCAGTCGTTATCGAGCTGGTTTTGCTTGGTCTTGCCCAAGGACGCGAAGGTGACGAAGCCGCCCGCGCCGAGCACGCCCAGGCCGAGCAACACGTAAGTGCCTGCCGGCGTCGGCCGTGTAAACACTGGCGGCGGCGCAAGCGAGCGCGGCTTCGGCGCTTCGACCTGCTTGGTCTTGAATTCTGCGGACACCAACTTGAGCCGCTGACCTTCGAGGGTGAGCAGATTGGCGGAGTACGGCTCGAAGCCCTCGACGACGACCCGCACGTCGTGCCGGCCTGGGTTTACTTTGACACTTTTCGACCAATCGGCGAGCGCGCGACCGTCCAGCTCCACCTGGGCGAGGCTGGTATCTTTGCCGTCGACGCGCACTTCGAAAGCGAGCGACGGCGTGAGTTGGTCCATTTCGCTGAGCCACTTGCCGCAATCGGTAATGATGGCCCCCGGGCAAGTTTCACTCGAGCAAATCAAGAGTTGCTCTTGCGACTCGAGCAGCTTGCTGTCCTTGCGCAACTCTTGCGAGAGGCGGTGCGCATCCAAACAGGCGGTGCGGGTCGGGCCGGGATTGACGGCGTCGGGTGCATCGGCCGCTGACGCGCTCGTTACATAGCTAACTGCACACAGCAGCGCGGTCAGCCGGAAATTTGCTCTCAGATCGCTCATCATGTGAATTGGCGCCTACTTTAGGCCTAGATGCACTCGGGTTTGAACTTCTTGATCCCGCCCACGAAGTAGTACGGTGGCGAGCAGTTCTCGCTGCCGGGTGTCGACGATTTCATGACGGGTGCGTGCTTCGACACGGTCGCGAGCGGACGGTAATTCGCGCTTACTTTGGCACGCGGCTCGCGCGCGGGCTCAGCCCCAGGATGACCGATAGACGAGCTTGCCAGCAGATTCAGTACGATCGCCATCGAAGTGTCAGCAGTAAGCGTAACACGACGCTCTATCGAGGTGTAGCCGTCACACGTGACACGCACGACGTGTTCGGTGTTCGGCGCGAAGCGCTTGATTGCGCTGCCCGTCGCCTGGTCCGTGCCATCGACGCTGACGCGCGCCGTTGTTGGAGTAACCGTGATGGACAGCGCGACATCGGGGGCGGCCGCAAGTGCGGCTTGGCTTATCGCAGGCGCAGGCGTAGGCGAGGGTGCGCGCCAAATCGCCTGTCCCAGGATCGTGATCGCTGAAGCGGCCCCGATGGCCAACGGGACCCACAGCCACCTACGCCAGGGTGCATGGCTCTGGGTTTCGAGCTGTCCAGGCTGCGTCAAGGAGGCTTGAAACGCTGTCAGGTTGTCTTCGATCGCATTCGAGTCTGGCAGCGCGGCGATCAAACTTGCGATCTCCGCTTGCCGGCCTTGGTGCGCTTCTGAGAAGGCATCCGACAGCAACTCGCCGATCTCTCGGGCGGATACGGGCGTGGTCGTGGTCAGAAATGCCTCGAGCTCGAGGCGCATTTCCTCAGCCGTGGGGTAGCGGTCAGCTGGCTTCAGCGCCGTCGCGCGCTTGACGATCTGTTCCAGCCGAGGGTCGACCTCGACGCGCGAACTGAGCTCGGGGAGGTCGCCTTTCAGCACCTGCATCATCAGCTCTTTGTCCGGTCGCTTGCCCCAAATGCGGCTGCCCGCGATGATCTCCCACAGAATACAACCGACAGAATAGATGTCCGCCCGGCGGTCCACCGCCGAGCCGCGGAGCTGCTCGGCCGGCATGTAGGCGAGCTTGCCTTTCATCACGCCGGTCTGGGTTTGCTCGGAAACGGTCGCCTTGGCGATGCCGAAGTCCAAGAGTTTGACGCGCCCGTCGAAGGTCAAATAGATGTTCTGCGGGCTGACATCGCGGTGTACGAGGCCGAGCGGTTCGCCCTCGAAATCGCTGAGTTCGTGCACGTAGTGCAAGGCGGTGAGCACCTCACAAACGGCGCGCAAGCGCATGGACAACGTGAACGGGTCGCCAATGGCGTACAACGCCGAGAGTGGCTTACCGTCCAGGTATTCCATCACGATCATCACCCCGGTGCTCGAATCGATGACCTCCGACACTTGCACCACGTTCGGGTGATTGAGCCGTGCACAGATGCGCGCCTCATCCAAGAACATCCGCCGTAGGTCGGGTTGGTCGAGCAGCTCATCGCGGACGGCTTTGACGACGACCAGACGATTGAAGCCGCCGGGCCCCACGGCCAGCGCCAAGTGCACCGTTGCCATGCCGCCAGTGCCGAGTAGCAGCAAGCGCCGGTACTGCATCCCGCGGCTGCGCATACGTCCCGACCCGGGGGATATCTCAGACCCGGACTCGGTCCGGGTTACGCCTGAACCGCTGCCAGTGGTTGAGCTTTGCGTGTTAATCGAGGCTTGAACGGGTCGTCGGGGCTGCACGCTCGCGTGCCTTTCAGCGGAATTCGGTGCGGGTGGTGGCACGAGGCAGCTGCGTTGCGCGAGCGCGGCTGCCTCGTCGTTGCGCGATGCTATTGAACGCGCGTGAGAGTGACGTCATCGATGTTCGCCCAGCCGTTTGCGGCGGAGGTCGATCGAACGCCGATCGTAATTGACCCGTTCGTCACGGGAATACCCGTGACAGAGTATTTCACGTAAGACGCGGTGGGCGTGACATCGGTCTTCTTCTCGTCGCTCGCGTTGCTGCTGTAGTTCTTGGCGTAGATCGACAACGGCGTGCCGCCTTCGATCCAAGCCGAGAACTCGTACGTGCCGCTGGCCAAGCCGTTGATGGTTTGGAACGTGTCAACCGTGAACGCCGTGGCGCTGTAAAACGCCAAGTAACCGAAGCCGGCGTGCGCCGAGCCACCGTTGTAATGGACGTAAGACGCCGCCGTGTCGCCGGTCGACTGCCAGTTCTGCGCCGGTTGATTGTCGTTCCCCGTCTCGAAGGTCGAATTGAGGACCGTGATCGGCACCGGGATGAACGGCGGCGCGCCTGCGCTCCCGCCGTTGCCGCCAGTGCCTGCGGTGCTGCCGGCCGTCCCGCCGTTGCCACCCGCGCCCGCGGTGCTGCCACCCGCTGTCCCGCCGTGGCCACCAGTACCGGCGGTGCCGCCCGCCGTCCCGGCGGTGCCGCCATTGCCCGCGGTGCTGCCGCCCGCTGTCCCGCCGTGGCCACCGGTGCCCGCGGTGCTACCCGCTGCCCCGCCGTTGCCGGCAGCGCCCGCGGTGCTACCGCCCGCCGTCCCGCCGTGGCCACCAGCGCCGGCAGTGCCGCTGCCCGCCGCGCCCGCGTGGCCGCCACCAGCACCCGCGCCGCTAGAGCCACCCGCGCTCGTTCCACCATTGGGAGCACCGGCACTCGGAGCACCCGCACTCGGAGCACCGCCACTCGGAGCACCCGCACTCGGAGCACCCGCACTCGGAGCACCGCCACTCGGAGCACCCGATTTACCTCCAGCAGCATTGCCTGCCTTACCGCCAGAGCTACTGCCACCCCCTCCGCCTGCGCCGCTGTCGCCAGTTGGGCTCGGACCATCGTTGTCAGAGCAAGCAACACCCAACACTAGTGCAGCACTGCAAGCGGCCATCGCAGTCGCGAATCGTTTATAACGAAGCATCCACATTGATTTAGTCCTCCAAACTTCCAAGACAGGCTCGGGAGCGCGTTCAAATGTATGCGGCTTGAGAGGTGCCGTCGAGCCTACGAATTTGCACACCGGACCCGAGACCGCTCCCCCTTCACCTACATGCGAGTGCGGGATCCGATTTTGAAGGCGGGTCCGCAACCGGAAGCGCGCGAGTCAACTCGGAAGGACACCTCGAGCAAGGGGCCGGCCAGCGAGGGTTCGCAAAGGACGCAACTTGGTAAGCGCAATGATGCATGCGCAGCTCGCGCAGCGCAATTGGCGCAGCGCGATCACTCGGATGGACGGCCAAAATGACGACCAGCGTTCTGGCGGTGGGCTCCGCACCAATCGGCAGCTCCCACTCAGCCCTCCATGCACCCAGCCCGGAGCATTGGCCGCAACGTAGCGGAAATATATCCCGCGATTTGCCGAGTTGCGTTCGTCACGATCACGACCGAGTTTACCGAGTTGCGTTCGTCACGAGCACGACCGAGTTTACCGAGTTGTGTTCGTCACGAGCACGACCCGAATTGCGCGCATGCGGGCGCGACCGAGGTTCGAGCGAACCGCACGTCATATAGGCAGAGGGGGCTCACCATCGCCGGAACCTCGAGGACCACCCGCTCGCCAAATTCGGGCTTTTGGCGAGGCTTTCGTGAGGACCGAAGCGGGGCGTACTTCTGGTACGTGAGCATCGGACCGCAGCGAAAACGAAGCCAAAAACCGAAATCGGCGGGCGTGCTCAACCCTTGAGATACCGGGGATGGGGACTCACAGTGGCTTCTTCGGCCGCGGCAGAGCGTACTGCCGGAGCCGATTGACCAGAGTCCGTCGCGAGAAGCCGAGCAGCTTCGCCGCGCGCGTCTGATTGCCACCGCAGGACGCGAGCGCGGCGAGCATGCGTTGCCGATCATCGTCGGTCTTCGGTGCAAGCGAAACGGCGCGCGAGATCTCCAAGACGCGTGCGGAGGTCGCGTGCGGTGGCTGGCTGTCTTCGTAGCGTTCGCCCGCGGCGGGCTCCGATTCGCTACGCCTTCGAGAGCTATTGGGCCACGCGTCGAGTGCCAAGTGCTCCGGCAAGAGTGGCCCGCCCTGATGCAAGAAAGCAGCTCGCTCGATTACATTTCTGAGTTCGCGCACATTTCCAGGCCAAGGGTGCTCGCGCAAACGCAACCATGAAAGCTCGGACAGTTGCGGAACCTTCAGCGCATTTTTCTGGCAGAAGAGTGAGAGGAAGTGCAGCGCGAGTGGGGCAATATCCAGCGGCCGATCACGCAACGGAGGGATCAGAATGGTGACCGCATTAATGCGAAAAAGCAGGTCCTTTCGGAATTTCCCCGCCGCCACGTCTTGCCGCAAGTCGCGATTGGTGGCTGCCACGAAGCGCACGTCGATCGGCCGAGGCGTGGAGGACCCCACCCGGGTGACCTTGCGTTCTTCGAGCACCCGAAGGAGCTTCGCTTGGATCCCGGCTGGTAGCTCGCCGATCTCGTCCAAGAAGACAGTGCCGCCGTTCGTCGCTTCGAGCAGCCCCTCTTTTGCGCGGAGCGCGCCCGTAAACGCGCCACGCTCGTGCCCGAACAGCTCGCTCTCGAGCAAGGATTCGGCCAGAGCCGCACAGTTCAAACGCAAAAATGGCTTGTCCGAACGCGCGGAGTTGGAGTGGATCGTCTCGGCCAAGATCTCTTTGCCGACTCCCGTTTCTCCGGTCAAAAGTACGGTCAGATCACTACTCGCCACCCGTAGCGCGAGCTCGAAGCTTTGCACGGTGGCGGGATCCACGACGCGGCGGTCGAGTTCGGGAATTTCGCCGACCGGCGCGGCCGGTGGCAGCGAGCGTGAGACGCGCTCGCGAATCTGCAGCTCGGCAAACACCGACCCCAAGCGCAGCGAGTCACGCAATTTGAGCGGCACCGGGGTCTGCGTCGACAAACGTGAGCCGACCAGGTCTTTGTTTCGCCGCGTGCCCTCTCCGCCATCGACCGCGGGTCCGTCCGAGCCCGATGGGACGACGTAGGTTCCGTTCGCGCTCCCGAGATCTTCGACCTGAATGTTGGCGCCGATGTGCAGGCACAGGTGCTGACGCGAAACACTCGGATCGTCGACTTGAATGTCATTCTCCGGGGCACGGCCAACGCGCACTCGTCCAGCATCTGGCAGTGCATAGGTATGTGCAGCGCGGCCCAGATAGAACACGAGTTCGCGCTTCAGTTCTTCCATCGTCCGTCAGCTGCTAGCTGAATCAGAAGCGTACCACGCCAGCCCTCCATGATGCAGTCAGGCGGTCCGACCCGCAGTGATGGTGCGATAACCTGCGCGGTTCGGCCGCCCCGGGCAGCTGCCCGAGGTGCGCGGCGCTCGAGGACTCGCTGCCGGAAGGAGAACTTCGGTGGCACGGCCCCTGCAATGGCTTCGTTTCTCCAGACATGAGACGCCACGCCGTACGCCCGGGCCGAGTTCTTCGAATGCCGATCTTCCGCGCCGCGCTCGTGAGCGGCGCACTCGTCTGCGGCTGCGCGGCCATCGACCGCAGCGCCCCGAAAGCGACCGGCGCAACCGCGGGCGCACCGGCTACGGACGGTGGCGATGCTTTCGGCGGCCGCGCCCTTGGCGGCGACAGGGCCAGCGATGCCGGCTCGGCCGATGCCGGCTCGGCCGATGCCGGCTCGGCCGGTGCGCAGGACGGCGGACCAGCCGGCGCGGCCAACGGCGGCGTGCCGGGGACCGGCGCGGCGCACGCCGGCAGCGGTGTTGGTGGCGACGCCGCCGGGGCAGCTGGCACGGGGGAAGCCGGGGGGCCGAGCGTTGGCGAGGTATTGAGCGGCAGTAAGCAGGTAGTCGACTTGGCCGACGGTTACTACACGCTCACCGCGCGGACGATCAAGAGCGGCGGCGGAAATTGCTTCATCAGCGTCAAAG
>Ga0302323_100002670_pt1 | contig 14516 bp, 13 predicted proteins | sample Fen_T0_3_FD_201950 | JGI IMG/M metagenome (GOLD analysis project Ga0302323, IMG submission 201950) | Peat permafrost microbial communities from Stordalen Mire near Abisko, Sweden - Fen_T0_3 | ecosystem: Environmental > Terrestrial > Soil > Wetlands > Permafrost | place: Sweden: Abisko... | reverse complement strand
CGGACGCCAGGCCGAGTAATAGCGAGGATGAGCCCCGTCCGCGGGGCTCGAACCGAGCGTCCCCCGAGCGGCAACACCCGACCACCCCGCACAGCCGCCGCCCTCACAACTCCCATGCCTCCTCCTTGCGTTCGAAAATCAACACCACGGGGTCGATTTCGGGGGGAAGCACCAAGCGTGACAGCACGGGGTCGGCCTTCTTGTCGAAGTTGCTTTGGGCCTCGTAGGCTTGCCAGTCGCCGGCAGCGAAGCGGTGCTTGGTGGTAATGACCACGTAGGTGTGCACCGAGGCCGTCTCGAATACCTTCGCTTCGAAAGTGTTCTTGGGGGGAGGAAAGGAGCACAACACCACCCTGGGTCGATAGCGTGCCAGCGCGGCGCCAGCGTCCAGCTTTTCCACCGACTCCGGGTAGCGGATGTTCTGGCCCCAGCTGTGGTCGTCGGTGGCCTGAATTTGCGTCCCGCCCGCGAGCAAGAATTGGCTGAGACAACCATCACCCGCCGCAATCTCCAACGCTGGACGCCCGCCGATGATGCCCGCCAGGGCGCTCACCAGCTCGCGCGAGTAGAACGCGTAGATACCGCGAGGTTGCACCATCGGCATCAGCAAACGCTTCTGCGTGACCAGGGGCCACAGCCAGGCAAAGGCACGCATGGAGACGGGCTTGCGGTTCAGCCCTTGGCCGAAGAACAGGCGCTGGACGAGGAAACCGCTCCATAGGGTGAAACGTCGGCGCCCCGAGGTGCCGCCCAGGGCTGCCGTTTGCAGCGTCCGTTGGGCTGCCAGCAAGGCCATGCGGCTGCGCACCAGAAAAGGCAAAGCAGTGACCAGAACCTGCGGATTCTTCCGGCTCTCCTCGATCCGTCTGCGGTACGGCACGGCCGCCTCGCGCGCGCTACGCACGAAGCTCTCGATGGCCTCGGGTCGCCTGGTCGCCGTGGCAGTGACCAGCTCTTGCCCCACCACTTCCCATTCCTTCGGGAAGCGTTCGATGAGGACGTCGAGCGAGGCTGCCTCCACGATCTCGAGCTGGCGCCGAGCACGCCCAGGGTGTGCCATCGGGCTTAGGGCTCGAACGTTTGATCGCGCTGGGCCAGATGCCCCAGCAACGTGCGCAGCACCATCGGATTGGCCCACGTCGCGGGAAGCCCACGTCGGGCCAGGATAGCCCGACAATATGCCATCTTGTCACCCTCGTCCGCCGGAGCAGCCTGGTCGCGCACGGCACGGTGAAGGGACAGGACAATGCGCGATCCCATCGCCAAAGCGCCGCGCAAAGCCACGCCGGCGCGCGAATCGTCCCACGCACCGGCCAGGATGCGAAGCTTCGGCAAGGCAGTCAGCTTGGCCAGCGATTGCAAGCTGGCCCGCGGCTCGTCGTAGACCGGCATGTCGCCAACCACGGGTACGGCGTCACCGGAGAGGAGAATGCCCTGCTCTTCGATGAGAAAAGCACAGCTGCCCGGAGAATGCCCGGGAACATGCAACACGCGCACGTGCAAGTCGGGCGCAAGCTCGAAGACCGCGCCATCCACCAGCTCGTGATCCAACTTGACCGACTCGCGCAACAGCTGGAAGAAGCCCGGCACCGGGCGCTCGCGCGACTGGACGTCGATGTTTTCGATCCATTGCCGTTCTGCTGGGTGACCATAGACCTGGGCGCCAGTCCGCGCTACCAGCGCCTTGGCGCTGCCCATATGATCGACGTGGCCGTGGGTCAGGAGGATACGTTCGATGCTGTCCGCGCGTCGCCCCAGCTTGGCAACGAAAGCCAGAATCTCATCAGCCTGTCCGTCAACACCCGTGTCGACGATCCAAGTGCGCGTACCCAAGAGCACGAAGCAGGTGACGAAGCGCTCGATCCCTATCGCGGGGCCGATGGGCACCACGAAAGGAAGACGCAAGGCATGGACGTTGGGAGAAAGCTGCATGGCGGATGAACGTAGGTTGTTTGACTAGCGCTTGCGGTAGCGCAGACCGGAAGCCGACGTCATCGGAGCACGATCGCCGAGCAGCGCGGCGTCTTCTACTTGCCCGATGACGAGCAAGTGGTCGCCAGCCTCCACCATGTTGATGACTTCGCAGTCGAAGTAGGCGACGGCGTCGGTAAGGATGGCAGCCCCGCTATCAGCTGGACGCTGGGCTACCTCCGAAAGCTTGTCGTCACCCGTGCTCGCTTGTCGCGCGAAACTGCCGGCCAGGGCCCCCTGATCTTCGCCAAGCAGATTGACACAAAAGTTCTTGGTGCTGCGCAGAAGATCCACACTGTAGTGCAGCTTATCCACCGCAATCATGAGCATGGGAGGAGCGAACGAGACTTGGCTCATCCAGGAAATCGTCAACCCGTTCTCGACCTTGGCACCGCCGCGCCCCACCGTCACCACGGACACGCCATAGGGAATCTTGGCCAGAACGTCACTGAAGTTGCTCGTCGTCATCGATTACCTCTGCACCTTTGCATGGAAGACCTACCAACGCAGCAGAGTACGCGAGCATCCCTTCTAGGGCAAGCCACCAGGCAGCCGGGTCATCGGTCCCGGTCTGCGACGGCCCGCACCGCCCGTGCCGACCGCCATACGCTGTTCGCTATCGCCCCCCTGCTTCAGTTGAACGTAGCGGAGAAAAGCAGAGAGAATGTCTCCGCTGTCATGCGCGTGGAGACCCCATCGGGGTGGTCTTTCATCGAGGCAACTTGGAACTGTCCCGCAAGCCCGAGGCCCCAGTCCTGGGTCACCCACCACTCTTTGCCAACCATGAGGCTTAGACCGACGCCAAAGTCAGTATTGCTGTCGGCATAGAAGCCAGTGACGTCGCTGAAGCTGAGTTGGCTGAAAGTCAAGGTACCGGACAGGTACAGGTTGACAGGCACGAAGTAGTAGGCAAGGCCGGGGCCGAACCCTATCAGGGTCATGTCGGTACCGCTCATGGTCCCCGATGTCCCGCCACCGCTTTCCTCGGGATCCGCCACGGTGATTCCGCTGAACTCACCGAAGAGAATCAAGTTGGGCGCAATAACGCCACCCAGGGCGACCCCCCAGGAGAAGCCACCGCCAGAATAGGTATAGTTCACCCCTTGGTAGTCCTCGGAGGCGCTCAGGAAGCCTCCGCCGAGAGTTACCCGAGCAAAGAGACCGTCGTGATCGTGAGACCCATAGGCGCGAGAATAGTAGCGCGGCGCCGGCCGGTAGCCGGACGGGGGACCGTAGGCCGGCGGGGGCGCGTAGTACGGCTGCTGGGCAAGCGCTGCGGATTCCGCGCCGACCAGCGGGATGGTCGAGGCAGCCAGAAGGACAAGTGATCGTAACCATGGACGCATGTTGATTCCTCGTGTGAGAGTCGATAATCGCAAGAGTTCACGGCCCCGTCAAACACTCATCCCGCTGCTCTCGCTCGCGACGAATCCCCACCCCGACGCTGGCTTCAAGCCTGGACACCGCGCGAGCGCTCTGGTGGGCTGCTACGCGTCGGCATGCCAATTCTGCCGCGGTCGAGGTAGGTGCGAAAAAACACGTCCCAGAAGGGTGTGGTGAAGCCCCAGTTGTGGTCTGGGTGGCCGTGATGGGCCAGATGATGGCGCTTCATTCGTTCCAGCCATCCCCGCTTGACGTCCCAATGATGGCTGGCGTGGTGACAGATGCAGTAGAAAATATAGCCCAACCAGTTGAAGCCCATGACTACACCGACGCTGGCCGCGTGAAGGAAGGACGACAGGAGCACGAAAATGCCGATGATGGCGATGGTGGTCAGGTACCACGGAACGCCAATCAAGTCAGTCGGCCGGGCGTGGTGCAAAGCGTGCCCCGCGGTGAGGAAGGAAGACCACACATGGTAGACGTAGCGGTGAAGCAGGTATTCCGCCAGCGTCCACGATAGCAGCCCAAGGATGGCCAGCGCGGCGAATTGCGCGCCTCCCATGCGGCCGCCGTGCCAAGCGTGACTGACCAACCAGACCACCAGGCTGACGTTGGCTACATAACCGAACCAATAATTGAACTTCGAGGAGCCCAGGCGACGAATCTTTTCCAGGCGCTCCTGCTCGAGAGGGATGACGGGATCCATGCTGAAACTGACCTCATTCAGCGAAATTGCTCTGCCATTTGATTGCGCGTTCGCCATCGAGGTTTCACGCCAATCGCAGCTTTCTCCGTCGCCGAAACCGGTATGGTCCTTGAAACCGGACCAAGACAATCGTAGTTTTCAGTGAGTCTTAATGGCACTGCACCGCGAACCCGAACGCACTTTCGACGAACACGTAGCCACGCGCTACCGACTGTATTCGGGTCTCTTCCTGGGTCTGCCCTACAGCCTGCTCCAGCGGGTCGGCCGCCTCTTGCCGGTTTTCACGGACCACTGCCGACGGGGATTGCAGCAAAAGGAATCGCCCAGCGCCATCGTCAACCGCTTTTTCACGGAAAACCCCCTGCTGACCGACGTGCCCCAGGATGAGGCGCTTTTCCTCTTCCTTCAGCTGGTCGAACGCCAGGTCGTCTTGTTCGACGCCCTCGAAGAGGCCTCGTTCGTCGACACCCACGATCTGGCCGGGCCGGGCAGCGTTTCCCATCTGCTGAATGCCATTTTTCGCGACGACCGCCGAGGCGATCTGGCCGATTTACTTGCCAAGACCGCCACGCGCATCGTGCTGACCGCCCACCCCACGCAGTTCTATCCCGACACCGTTCAAGGCATCATTCGGGATCTGCGCACGGCCCTCACCAGGAACGATCCCGCCCAGGTCGAACGCCTGCTGTTGCAGCTGGGGAAGACGCGCTTTTCCAATCGCGAGCGACCAACACCCGTCGAGGAGGCGCGCAGTCTGCTGGGGCCGCTGGGCGATGTGTTCTACGATGTGCTTCCCGACATCGCAGCCCGCATGCTGGTCGTGGCCCACGGGCATGCCAAGCTTCCGCTTCATCTCCCGGCGCGCCCCAACCTTCAAATCGGCTTCTGGCCGGGCGGCGATCGCGACGGCAATCCTTTCGTCACCGCCCAAGTCACGCTGGAGGTGGCGCGCCTCCTGAAAGAGCGCGTGCTGGAACGCCACCACGCCGCCGCCAGCCTGCTGGCGCAGCGCCTGACCTTCGATGGTGTTCACGAAAAAATCGTGGCCATCGGTGAACGCTTGCGCGGAACCTGGCTGCACGCTGCGGCGCTGAACCGTCACTTGACGCCCGCCAACGCCAACGCCACCGCCACCCTGCCCTACGCGAACGCCGAGGAGCTGCAGCAAGAGCTGTCGGCCCTGCGCCAGCTCATCGTCCACAACCACCAAAGCCTGTTCCTGGACGAGCTCGACGATTTCATCATCAAGGTGCATCTGTTCGGTTTCTACTTCGCCTCGCTGGACCTACGCCAAAGCAGCGACATCTTCTTCTCTACCCTGCGCGAGCTGGTCGAAGCGCTGGGCGACACCCTGGGCTTGGACGAGGGCGAGCGGCGCCTGTTCGAAGCGGCAAGCACGGCACAGCAAATCCCCTTCGCCCTGCTGGAACGACTGCTCGACCACGCCAAGGTGGCGGGTGCCGAGGCCGTCGCCCGCCTCTCGCCGCTTGGCCGCGACACCCTGGAGGTTCTGCGGCTGGTCCCCGAGATTCAAAAAAGCAACGGCGAGCTTGGGCTCCACCGTGTGGTCATCAGCCACACGCGCGGTCCCGAGGATGCGATGGTGGTGCTGGTCTTGGCCCGCCTGGCGGGCCTTGCGCCGGCGGCCGGCCATTTGGACATCGTGCCCCTGTTCGAGTCGATTGAGGACCTGGACCATTCCGAGCAGATCCTGGGACGCCTGCTGCAATCTCCGGCTTACCGTGGCGTGCTCGACCGGCGCCAGCAACAGCAAGTGGTCATGATGGGCTTTTCCGACGGCACCAAGGATGGAAGCTACCTGACCGCCAACTGGAGCATCCGCCAAGCCAAACGTCGGCTGACCAAACTCGGGCGCAGCCAGGGGATCCGGGTGGTGTTCTTCGACGGCCGCGGCGGACCGCCAGCGCGCGGGGGCGGCAACACCCATCGCTTCTACCGTTCGCGCGACGCCACCATCGAGCAACTGGAAACCCAGCTGACCATCCAGGGGCAAACCATCAGCAGCAACTTCGGCAACCAGGACATGGCGTGCTTCCACGTCGAGCAGCTGTTCACCGCCAACATCGAAAACCTATTGACCCCAAGCCAGGGCGAAGATCCGCCAGCGCGCTTCGTACCCTTGATCGACCAGCTGTCTACCTGGTCCTATCAGGCCTACCGCGAGCTGCGCGACAACCCGAACCTGCTCGCCTTTCTCGCCGAAGGAAGTCCGCTGCCTTTGTTCGACTATCTGACCATCGCCAGCCGCCCGGTCAGCCGCCGCGCCGCCAACACCATCGAGATGGACAACCTGCGCGCCATTCCCTTCGTCGCCACCTGGAGCGTCCTCAAGATTCAGATTTCTGGATTCTATGGTCTTGGTGCGGCCCTGGAAAAGATGATCGACGCCGGCCACGAGGACGAGCTTCATCAACTGTACCGCGACTCGCGCTTCTTCCGCGCCCTGCTCGACAATGCGGGGATGAGTCTGCTGAAATCGCGGTTCGACGTCACGGCCCACCTGGATCGCGACGAGCGTTTCGGTCCGCTGTGGCGCCAAATCCGCGACGAGGCTGCGCGGGTCGAGCGCTGCATCCTGCGCATTTCGCGCCAGCCCTGGCTGCTCTCGAACGATCCCCTCATCCGGGCCAGCATCCGCTTTCGCGAAGAGATCGTCCTGCCCTTGCTCATCATCGTGCACGACGCCTTCGCGCGCTTCAACACCCGGAGCCGCGCCGGCGAAGGCGAATCGAAAGCCGCCATTCAGGCGCGCAGAATGGCATTGAAGGGCATTGCAGCGGTCATCAATGCGACCAGGAATGCGGCGTGACGGTGGAGAGCGGCGGAGAGCAAGCTTGTTGAGGCTGCGGGCTTCAGGCTGCAGGTAGGCTGCAGGCGGCAGGCTTGGGGCTGCGGGTTGCAGACTTCAGGCTGCGGGCTGCGAGCTGCAGGCTTGGGGACTTCAGGGTGTAATCCAGGCGTCTCGCGGTAGACACGCGTCTTCTGTGATCGCGAGGTCTCGTCGATTCTCCCGATCCCGATTCGTGCGCTGCCACTTGAGCCTGAAGCCTGAAGCCTGTGTAGCCCGAAGCCTGCAGCCTTCATGCAGCCTCCAGCCTTCATGCAGCCTCCAGCCTGCCAAGCAACGATGAATCGCTACAATCAGGCGGCCTGGTTAAGTCGCCGCGGGTATAGTTACGGCCCATGACTTCGGCAACATTGACCGTCTGGTGCAACTTGCCCCTGCCTGAGCTGTCGCGGGTCGCGCTCGTGGGCGGGCTGGGCGTTCACCGGCTGGTCCAGGCCAGCGAGATTCCGCCGTTCAACCAGCCGCTCGGGCGGCCCGATGCGGGCTTGCTCGCGGCGGACATCGTCTTCGGCCAGCCCGAGGCGGAGCAGTGTGTGGAATCCAAGCGCCTGCTTTGGGTGCAATTGTCGAGCGCCGGGCACGCCACCTTTGCCAATACCGATGTACGAGCAGCGCTGGTCACGCGCGGCATCCCGGTTTCGACCAGCTCGGCCGTCTACGACGAACCGTGCGCCCAACACGCTCTGGGCTTCATGCTGGCCGAGGCACGCCAGTTCCCGCATTCCCTGGGCGACCAACTGGCGACCCATGCGTGGGACACGGTTCGTACTCGCGCTGGCTCATTCCTGCTGAAAGGACAAACCGTCCTGCTGGTGGGCTACGGCGCGATCGCTACGCGCCTGGCCCAGTTGCTGGCGCCCTTCGACATGAAGGTGGTGGGTTTCCGCCGCCGCCCCCGCGGCGACGAGATCATACAGGTGCACCCCATAAGCGAGCTCGCAAGCTGGCTGCCCCGCGCCGACTTCGTCATCGACATCCTGCCCGCCATGACCGAGACCACCGAATTCTTCGATGAGGCCGCCTTCGCTGCCATGAAGCCGGGCGCCATTTTCATCAACATCGGTCGCGGCACGACGGTGGACCAGGCGGCGCTGCTGGCTGCCTTGCGCAATGATTTGCGCGCGGCCTACTTGGACGTCACCGTCCCCGAGCCCTTGCCACCCGACGACGCGCTGTGGACCCAGCCCAACTGTTTCATCACGCCCCACGTAGCTGGCGGCCACCACGACGAATACCAACGACTGGTGGCGCACTTTCTGACCAACGTGGAACGCTTCCTGCGCGGCCAGCCCCTGGTCAATCGGGTGTACTAGTTCCGACCGGGTTTCTTTGCGGCGCGTCGAACTCGGTCCGGTCGCACGCAAATGCCGCTGCCGCCCAGGGAACTGTCCTTCGGCCATTCGAGCACGGCCATACGCCTCCCGGTACCGTTTTTCATGCTCCGGAGCACGGCCGAACGACTCCCGGTACCGTTTTTTGTGCTTTCGGAGCACGGCCGAACGCCTCCCGGTACCGTCTTTTTGTGCTCCAACGACCTGGCCACCGCCTCCCGAGCTGCTTTTGGGTGTTTCAACGACCGGCCCAGCGCCTACCGGGGCTGTTTTTCGGGCATTGCTCGCCTCCAACCTGGACGCGCCCGCACCCATGGCGCCTTCTCCCGATCCGGAGCAAGCGGGAGGGTGCGGCGTGCGCTGGGCGTCAAGTGTGGCAAGCGAAACACTGGCGGGTAAAGCCGCTTCTGAACTCCGTCGATACCCATTCGTCTGGCTGTCGTTGGCCAGCGCGTCTCTGATGAACAAATTACTCCCCAAGAAGCGCTGGCACTACCTGCTCCTCGGCGCGTTGTTCTTGGCAGGGATAGGCACGCTCTTCTCGACCAGGTTCCTTGCCAGGGATCGCAAGCCGGTGGCGCTTAACGCAATGCTGCTGCAAATGCGCAGCGATCCAGCCTTGTGGACAGTCACCGAGCGCGACGTTTCAATCCTGATTCTGGACATTCAACGAAACAACGTGGCGGGCCTGGCCATCGCGCCTTCGGGAATGTTCGTGTCTACACGGGCCGGGAACCGGTACTTCGTCAGTGACAACGCGGGAAAGCTTTCCAGCCTCGCCCTCACGTATTACCAGAAGGGTCAGACTGACGCATTTCCGCTGGCGGTCGTGAGTGAAGACATCCGTAGCACCGGTGGCTGGCACATGGACCTCGGTCTGCTACTGACCATCGCCTTCCTCTCTGCATTGGGTGTGCAAGCTTTCCGCGCCAATCGGGGCAACGGATTTGGATTCTCCCAGACCGAGTCTTCTGTCGTTACGTTCGAGGATGTCATCGGCGCGGAAGAAGCAAAGTCGGCGCTGATGGACATCAAGTCCTATCTCAAGGCCCCCAAAGACTTCACCGCACTCGGTGCCCGCGCTCCCAAAGGCGTGCTGCTGTCCGGCCCCCCTGGCACGGGAAAGACCCAGCTTGCCAAGGCCCTGGCCGGCGAGTGCAAAGTACACTTCATTCCCGCGACCGGTGGCGACTTCACCGCCATGTTCGTCGGTTTGGGGTCGATGCGCGTGAAGTCCCTGTTTCGCAAGGCGCGTAAGCACGCACCGTGCATCGTCTTCATCGACGAGATCGATGGCGTCGGTCGGCGAACGACCACCGAGACCGGTGGCGCCTCCGAAGCGGAAGGCAACCGTATCATCAACCAGATCCTCGCCGAGGTCGACGGCTTCAACTCTTCGAGCGGAGTCATCGTGATCGGGGCGACCAATTTCCCGGATGCAGTGGACCCGGCGTTGCTGCGCGAGGGGCGTTTCGACCGCAAGATCCAACTCAAGCTTCCCGCCCTGGCCGATCGGGAGGCCTTGTTTCGTCTCTACGCCAAGAAGGTCAAGACCGTCGGCGAGCTCGGTTACGCCAGATTGGCCCGCCTGACCACCGGGTTGACGCCCGCAGCGATCGCCTATGTGGTCAACCATGCTGCCCTGATTTCGGCTCGCAACCAGCAGCGCGATGTCCCCATGGCCAACTTCATCGAAGCTATCGAGGTATGTCGGATGGGCGAGGTCAACGGGTCATCCTCGGCCTTGACAGAAAGCGAGCGCGAACGCGTGGCAGTGCACGAGGCAGGACACGCGCTCATTGCCCAAGTCATGAACGTGGGCAGGGTCGAGAAGGTAACCATCTTGTCGCGAGGGGGCGCGCTTGGCGTCACCCTGGTCACGCAAACCGAAGACAAACAATTGCATCTGAAGTCGGAGTTGCAAAATCGCATTCAGATGTTGCTTGCAGGTCGTGCAGCCGAGCTCATCACCTACGACGACGCCTCCAGCGGGGCGGCGAGCGATCTGAAAGAGGCATCGAGGATTGCCCTGTCCATGGTCGCAACGCTGGGGCTAAGCGACAAGGGCACGCTGTTCAGTCTGGATGCATTGAGTGTGCTCGACCTCAAGCCGGACGCGACCATCGCCGTGGCCCAGGCAGAGACCATCCTCGCAGCCCAGCACCAACGATGTCTGGCGACCCTGCGCCAGCTGCACGGCGCTTTGCTGGAGCTGACGGCAAAGCTCGTCGAACACGAGACCGTGGATGGCGAAGAAGTGGCGCGGGCGATAGCGAACGCTCGTACGGCGGGCACGAAGGGTCTGAACGACGCTACATGCACGCAACAAGGCACAGCCTGAACCAGGCAGCGTTGGCGCCGAAGGCAGCACAGGGCAAGACCCGGTCGCGCCGCTGGTTCTTGGCCCCATCGCGCACCACCTCGACGCAGCCCGCCTCCCGCCGCCACCGGCGCACGGGCGTGTTGGCCGCGCTCAACGCGGCATTGGCCACATCGTTCGCCTGCGCCAGAGCCTCGACCGTGGTCTTCTCCCCGGACAACACGGCCACAATGGCAGCGCCCAACGCGGAGGAGTAGGCAGGATAGACGACTGTCTGAGGACGGGTGTGCTGGATTCTGGCGAAGTTGTCTATGAACTCCTGCAGCCCGGGACTTCCAGCCACAGAATCTTGCCCTCATGTCCCCACAGGCCGCGAAAGCCAAAATCGACGACGTTGGCGACGTCGACGCCTGGATACGAGAACCCAGGGACGAGGTTCAGGACGTCGACCAGGTCTCGCACGCCCACCGCTTGTAGCTCTTCGCGGGTCAGCCGCGTTACCACGGCTGGCGCTTTTCGCTCCGGCTCGGCACGGATGGAGGCGACGTCGACGCGAATCTCGAGGAGATCCTCGAGGGATAAGTCCTGATAGTCCGGAACCTCTTCTGCCTGTGCTCTCGAGACGGTCCCGAAAAATACAGCGGCGACCAGCCACCACTTCATTCTTCGTGCCTCATGTGCGCTTCTTCTCGTAGCAGCATGTCGGCGACCGGGAAGCCGGAGCTCGTCCGCAACCGACGCGGTCGATGGAGGCGGAGGTTGTCGACGGCGGTCTTGCTCGCCTACCGCTCATCCGCAATACAATCGGAAAGATCCGTGGGCACCTTGAGCGGAAACGGTCCCGCGCCGGAAGGACCTGGTAGGCGAGTCGCACGAACGCTTTCCCAGGCCATGACCGCCTTCGAGGACCCTTGTCGACCACCCTCTGAGGAAATTCCCCAAACTGCCGAAGGGTATATGCGGGGCTTGGGATGCAACCTGTGAACGTCCGTGATCTGGAACCGGGGCAGACCCTTGCAAACGACATCAGCAACCTGCACGGCCAGGTCATCGCCCCGGCGGGAACCGTCGTCTCGCCGCGCGTGCGATCGATCCTGAAGGCCTGGGGAATCGTCGAGGTCAGTGTTGAAAAGGATGTGGCAACGTCTTCGTTTCCCGCAGAATCACCCGTCGACGTGGCCGCCACCGAGAGCCCGAGGCAGCCTGGCGCCGCCGCCTTTCCGAGCCATCCCGGCTTGTTGGAAATCCTGAATCTCGCGGCTCGCCTCAAGACCGATGCGCTGGCTGTACCCACCGAACGGTCTGCCATGCCCGTGGCGGACACAGCAAGCCGCTCGTCACCCTCTGCAAGCCTGCACCCATCGTGGCCGCCTCTTTCGGCCGAGACCGTAGCCCAGAGTGTGGGGGTTTTGCCGTCGCTGCCGACGATTCATTTCCAAGTCGAGCGCGCCATCAATCATCCCAGCAACTCGGCTGGGGATATCGCCGCAGTGCTGGGAACTGACCAAGCACTGAGCGCACGCCTTCTGCGCCTCGCCAACAGTGCCTTCTACGGCTTTCCCAAACGCATCGATGAAATTGCCGAGGCGGTGCGGATCATCGGAACGCGCCAGCTTCACGACCTGGTTCTTGCCACGGTCGTGGTCGGTCAGTTTCGCGGCCTGGATACCAGCCTGGTGAACATGAGGTCATTTTGGCGGCACAGCCTTGCCGCCGGCCTTGCCGCCCGCGCTATAGCTGGCCTCCGCCGCGAAAGCAACATCGAGAGGTACTTCGTGGCGGGCTTGCTCCACGACATTGGCAGCCTCGTGCTGTACCAACAGGTCCCCGAGCGCGCGCAAGCCGCGCTGAAACACCACCACGACACCGGGACGCCCCTGGAGGATGCCGAGCTTGGCATCATCGGCTGTACTCACGCCGCGGTTGGGGCGGCACTGCTTGCGGCTTGGAAACTGCCGCCGTTCTTTCGCGCAGTGGCGGCTAACCATCACTGCCCCGACCACCACATGCACACGACCGAAACAGGGCTGGTCCACATCGCGGACGTACTGACCATGGCGATGGGCCTCGGAAGCAACGGTGAGCAGCAGCTACCACGCTTCAGCCCCACCGCTTGGGATCTGGTTGGGTTGGACGTCGCCGCCCTGGAGCGCGCCGCCCACCAGGTTCTCACGCAAATCGAGGATGCCGAGAGCGCCTTCCTGACCGAAGGGGCCAGACCATGACCAGCCCCTCGACCGAGGTGGCCACGGCGCTGCTGGGAGCGGGCCACGAGCAGCGGGAGAGGTTCTTGCAGCTCGTTCAATCGTTCGATGTGGCAATCGACCGCTTCACCCAGCAAGGCCAGAAGGCAAGCCTTCTCGATCAGGTGAATGCACACTTGAAACGAGCTCTTCCCTGCCAGGTCCTGGGATACTTCCTGGTAGCCAGCGAGGATTTTGCGTACGAGCTCGAGCTTTGCGACCCGGCCACGGAGGCGGCGGCCCTGCGCCAGTACGTCGAACAGGTTATCGAAGACGGCACCTTCGGATGGGCACTGGGCCGCAACAGCCCGTTCCTTCAACCGGTCAGCCAAGGAATACAGCTACTCCTGCATCCCATCACCACACCTCGATGCACGGTGGGCATGTTGGCTGCGCTCGTGCCCGAAGACTTCGAGACGGACCTCGCCTCGCAGGTGCTGCTGCCGCTTCTTCTGTCCAAAGCCGCCCTCGCCTTGGAAGGCATGGTGCTCCCCACCCAGTTGCTCGCCCAGAACCGGCGCCTGGAACAAACCCTGGCCCAGCGAACCCGCGATGCCGTGGATGCCATGCGCCGGGCCGAGGCGGCAATCGAATCCAAGAGCGAATTTCTGGCCAACGTGACCCACGAGCTTTGCACTCCCCTCAACGGCGTCATGGGTATGACTGGGCTCCTGCTAGATACCCAGCTCGATGCAGGGCAGAGGCGCTACGCCGAGATGGTCCGCGACAGCGCCGATGCCCTCCTCTCGGTGGTCAACAATCTCCTCGATCTCTCCAAGATCGAGACGGGGAAATTCGAGCCCGAAATTACCGATTTCGACCTGCACGCACTCTTCGACGAATTCATGGCGATGGTCGCCCCGCGGGCCCAGACCAAGAAGCTCGAGCTTACGCATTTCCTGGCGCCCAATTTGCCAACTCGACTTCGCGGCGATCCAGGGCGCCTGCTGCAAGTGATGCTCAACCTGGCTTGGAACGCGGTCAAGTTCACGGAAAAAGGTGCTGTCGTGGTGCAAGCAACCCTTGTGCGGGAGAACGAGCGTGACGTCACCCTGCGCATCTCCGTGCGCGACACGGGAATCGGTATCCCGGAGGAAAAGCAGGAGAGGCTGTTCAAGAAGTTCTCGCAGGTGGACGGCTCCCATACCCGCAAGTACGGCGGAACTGGCCTTGGCTTGGTGATCTCGAGGCACTTGGTGGCCATGATGGGCGGCGAGATTGGGGTGAAGAGCCAGGAGGGGCGAGGCTCGGAGTTCTGGTTCGTCCTGCGGCTGGAGAAACAACATCCAAGGTAGGCAGCGCGGCCCACTGCCTGGACTAGGCTTGAGGCGCCAAGAGTGAAGTCGGGGTCTTCACGGGCTGCCATTCCACAGGTGTTGCCGGAGTTCACGGTCGATGGTCTCAATCCCTTGCAAAGACATGGGTCTCGATCGGCACGGGGCTTGCTGTCGCCCCCGGTACACAACCTAGGAGACTCCCGATGCTCACATCTCGCCTCACCTTCGCTTCCCTGACCTTGGCCGTGATCCTGGCCGGCTGTTCCGACTCGTCTGACACGCCATCCACGTTCATCGCATGTGACCTCGGCCAGCTCCATGTCGAAGGCGACATCGACGGCATGCCGGTCAACATTACGCAATCAAGCGAAAACAGCGGATTCGGTCAGTCCGAGACCGGCGGCGGGTTCTGGATG
>Ga0302323_100002669_pt1 | contig 14518 bp, 20 predicted proteins | sample Fen_T0_3_FD_201950 | JGI IMG/M metagenome (GOLD analysis project Ga0302323, IMG submission 201950) | Peat permafrost microbial communities from Stordalen Mire near Abisko, Sweden - Fen_T0_3 | ecosystem: Environmental > Terrestrial > Soil > Wetlands > Permafrost | place: Sweden: Abisko... | reverse complement strand
GCGGGTGGTGTTGCGGCACGAGCGCGGCCTGTGCTAGAAGCTGTCAAGCCGCCGCGCTCGCGCCGCCACCGCGGCCGCAGCACATGTGCCACGCGTTAGACCGCGCGAGGAGGTGCCGGATGGGGCTAGATCTCTTGGAGTACACGCTGGCACTCGAGCAGTCGTTCGGCATTGCCATCCCAGACTCGGACGTCGTCCACCTGAAGACCGCGAGGCAGGTCGTCGACTACGTCGCTGGACGTCTGGCCCCGTTGGGCCCGGATCGCTGCGGGTCTCAGCAGGCGTTCTATGCCCTTCGCAGTGCGGTGAGCCGGGCTTTCGACGTCCCCGCCGACACGGTCCTCCCGGTCACCAAGTGGGCCACCGTGTTTGGGCGGCGCCCGCGCTCCGATTGGCGCCTTCTACAGCACGCGGTCGGGGTGGCCGAGTGGCCGAGCTTCTTGTGGACGGCGGCCGGTCCGAGCACCGCGACCGTCGGCGAGACCGCCGAGTACCTGGCCGTGCAGTCGGCGGTGGCGTCTCGGCGTCCGGACGCGCTGTGGTCGAGGCGCGAGATTGAGTTTGTGGTGCGCGGGCTTGCGGCGGAGGAACTGGGCATTTCCGACCTTCCATGGGACGCCGAGTTCGTGAGGGACCTTGGTTGCGGGTGACGCGCGGTCTAACAAGCAAATGCTGCTCGTCGGCCGCGCGTCATCTCGCCGCTCGCGCGGCGAGCGCGGCCGCGGCAGATTTGCACAACGTTATACCGCTTTAGGGGTGAGGAATCATGCGTCGCGCGGTAGGTCGGCTGGACCGCAATGTCCCAGGAGCCTGGTATACAACCGGCGGTTGTCTGGCCTGTGGGGCCCCTGAACACGAGGCCCCGGAACTTCTTGCTCCCCTCGACGACGGCAACAGTCTCACGTTCTTCGTGCGGCAGCCGACCACGCGGTCCGAGCAGGAACATGCATGTGCAGCGGCCGCCCATTGTTGCGTTAACGCAGTTCGGTATGGCGGTCGGGATCGCTCCATCATCCGAGCGCTTGGCAACTCACCAGAGTGCTCCGACCACGTGATCGGCTGGCTTGGTATCCTAAAGCGTGTCGCGGTGCAGGTGCCAGCAACGGGTTGAGTCCTGCTCTACGCGGTATAACACGCACATGGTGGCTGGCGGCCGCGGGCAGTGATGCGGCACGAGCGCGGCCCGTGCTAGGAGCCTGTTGAGCCGCCGCGCTCGCGCCGCCACCGCGGCCGCAGCACATGTGCAACGCGTTATGCTGCGGCCGGCATTTGTGAGTCCGCGGGGCGTCCCATAGATTCCAGAACCTGCCCTAAGGGAGGGTTCATGGCAGCCTCGACCACCCGTGACAAGATCCTCGACGCCGTTCGGCAACTGCCCCCGGACGCAACTGTCGAGGATGCCATCGAGCGCCTCCTCTTCCTTGCCAAGATCGAGCGTGGCTTGGCCCAGGCCGACGCCGGCCAGCTGATTCCCCATGAGGAAGCGAAGCGCCGGCTCCTGGGATGACCCCGGTTGCATGGACCCCTCAGGCGCTCGACGACGTTCAGGCCATTCGCGAGTACATCGCGCGCGAGTCCGCCCAATACGGCGAGCTGATGGCGCAGCGCTTCTTCCGCGCCGTGGAGCGCCTTGCGCAGTTTCCCGACTCGGGGCGGATGGTGCCCGAATACGCGCGCCCGGATTTGCGCGAGGTGCTCGAGGGCGTGTATCGCATCGTCTACCGGCGGCTTCCCAACCGTGTCGAGATCATCACCGTGTGGCATGGAGCTCGATTGCTGCAGTTAGAGCCATAAGCGTGGCGCAGCATAACACGCACATGGTGGCTGGCGGCCGCGGGCCTTGATGCGGCACGAGCGCGGCCCGTGCTGAAAGCCTATTGAGCCGCCGCGCTCGCGCCGCGACCGCGGCCGCAGCACATGTGCAACGCGTTAGCCAGCGGATCGGCAACCTGACCTGATGCTTTTCGAACCGGAGGAGCCTGGATGCCGGGACAAGGATCAATCTGCAGACTAGGCGTGTTTTACGACGGCTCCTTCTTTTCGTACGCGCAGAACTACTTCTATCACGACCTCGATCTCGGATGGCTGCGGTTCCCAGAGCTACACCGCTTCCTAGAGAAGTACATCGGATCACGGGAGCAGGGCTTTGCCAGCTACAAAGTCGTGTATGCGGCCTGGCATCAAGGGCTCTTTACCGCGAAGGCTGCGACCGCCGATCAGCTGAAGCGTGATCGGAACCGGCATCACGACCTCATGCATGCGGGGGTTGAACCCAAGTATCTACCGATGTCCCAAAAGCATGGAGAGAAGGGCGTAGACGTTGCGCTGGCAGTAGACGCACTTCAAGTCGGCTTGGGACATATGATTGACGTGGCGGTCTTGGTCACCGGCGACGGTGACTTCGTCCCCCTAGTTCGCGCTCTGAATAAACAAGGCGTGCGGGTGCTTGCGGCCTACTTCGCATTCGAGTCGAAAGAGGGCTACAAGAGCTTTATCAACGAGCGCCTGCTCGCGGCCGTCAACTATGCGGTCGATATCGCCTCCCTCGCATCCTCAAGAGAGCACAAACAGGACTTTGCGTCCCTGTTCCGGAAGGCCTGACCTTGCGCCGGCGCTGGCTAACAAGCACATGGTGCTGTCGGCCGCGGGCCTTGGTGCGGCGCCAGCGCCGCCTGTGCTAGGAGCTCTTTCGGTCGCGTCGCTGGCGCCGCGGACCGCGGCCGCAGCACATGTGCAACGCGTTAGGCAGCGAACGAGGATCGCATGGACTTTCTGCATGTCAATGAGTGTGCGGAGTGGTGCCGGGAGCATGGTGCGACGATTCGCGACCCCTGGACCTTGATGCCGGACCCGGCGCTCACCAGCTCACCGGAACTGCTCTTCGCGCCACAAGGATCGATCGGTCGTGAGCCTGAAGTCGCGGACCTGTGCCTTGCGGCTCTGAGCGGCTTCGATGAGGTCCTGATCTGGGTCGACGACTGGGGAATCTGGCCCAGCAGCGAGGACTGGCCTCGGTTCTACGCGGCTCGCGGGGCCCGTGGCGAGCGTCACGCGCTGGAGGAGAAGCCAGGCCACCTGTTTGCCCCGACGGATCACGACGATCTGCGGCTGTTCCTGCTCATTGTGCTCGAGCAGGGATGGGACGCTCATGTGCTCGCCTGGCGCGAAGGGAGCCTGGCGCCGCGCATATGGCTTTCGCATGACGGGTGGGCTCAACTTCACGCGCTGCAGTTGACAGCATTTGAGCTGTCCGCTGCCTAACACGCACATGGTGCCGTCGGCCGCGGGTTGTTTGTGCGGCACGAGCGCGGCCTGTGCTAGAAGCCTGTTGAGCCGCCGCGCTCGCGCCGCGACCGCGGCCGCAGCACATGTGCAACGCGTTAGGCAGCGCTTGACGGCGTGAGTTCAAAACCGGAGCACTCATTGGCAAGATTTCTAGCACCGCTGGGCCTGCTGCCTCTTCTGATCTGCAGTGCTGCGGCATCACTTCGTGCGCAGACGGACACCGTGCCCGTCGTGCCGCTCGCGGCCTTGGCGGTGCAGCCCACCCGCTTGAACAAGCCCCAGATGAACTATGGGCGCGTAGGTCCAGCTGAGGTTGTCCTGACATATGTCATTGATACGTCGGGGGCTGTCGAATCTCGTTCCGTGCATATCATTTCCGCTACTGACACCGGCTACGCACATGCGGCGAGCACTTTTGTGCGCCAAATGCTGTTTTCCCCTAGCAGATACGACGACGCTCCGGTGCGCGTCTTGATCGAGCAGCGCATCGCGTTCAGCTGGGACATGAAAACGAAGTCACACTAGAGCGCTGCCTAACAAGCACATGGTGAACTGTCGGCCGCGGGTGTTGGTGCGGCACGAGGGCGGCCTGTGCTAAGAGCCTGTTCAGCCGCCGCGCTCGCGCCGCCACCGCGGCCGCAGCACATGTGCAACGCGTTAAGCAGCAGTACGGCCCGGCCGCCGTGGGATCACTCTGCTCCGCGCTCCGAGCCGCGGATCCAAGGTCGCGACAGCCAGGTTCACTGCGGTGTCGCAACAGCACTGACGGTCAACCGCACTCCGGGTCAGCATCGCGCGGAGTCGGCGCGGCCTGAACTCCTCGAGCGCGGCGCTCCGGGCCTCCGGTGCTCGACAGGGGCAGGCTCTCGTTGCACTATCAGGAGGGTCGGCGTGCGGCGCCGGGCTAGGTCGATCGTCCTATACGTGCCCAGGATCCGTCGGCCGCGCCGGCCCCGACATCCCCACTCTGCTGCTTAACAAACAAATGGTGCTGATGGCCGCGGGTGATACTGCGTCGCGGGCGCGGCCTCTGCTAACCGCCCTGATAGTCGCCGCGCCCGCGCCGCTTACCGCGGCCACAGCACATTTGTAGAGCGTTATGCGTTCACGAAGGCCTAGCATGCGACTGAAGCGTCTCGGTATTCAGATGGTCTTGCCGATCCTTGATCTCGCGACGGCAAGCACGTATTCACTAGCGGAGGGACTCGTCGGGGCAGTCTCGGTAGGTGGCTTGCGCCTTCTTGACTTGCGACGCGCCGATGCCGCCGAAGAGTTTCGCCTCCTTGAGTCGCTAGGCCGGGCGCTCGAGTATGTCGACGAAGCGGGCGAGTTCGGTACCCTTGTGAAGGACGAGCTAAAGCTCATAGTTGCCGTGCCGCATCGCTCCGACAGCGTAAACACGGCTTGCCGGGCCTACTGTTCACCCTTCAGGCGCCACACTCGCTCAAGCTCGTTCTACCTGGCGTGCCGCCTCGTTTGGGCCGCAACGTGGATCCGGCGTACTCGCGCAGCGAATCTCGAGGAACGCGCGCAACACTACGAGGCGTTCGGCCTCGAAGCGCTCGAGGCGCAGGTGCGCTTCGCGGCCCTCTTTGACGATGCAGTCAATTGGGAGGGCTTTCTCCGAGCCTCGTTTCGGGGCATCCACGGTGATACGAACGCATAACAAGCACATGGTGGCTGGCGGCCGCAGGCGGTTCTGCGGCGCCAGCGCCGCCTGGTGCTAACAGCCTGGTCAGTCGCGTCGCTGGCGCCGCGCACCGCGGCCGCAGCACATGTGCAACGCGTTATGCGGCACCGCCTTCTCGGGTACGTCCGACCTCAGGAACTCATGCCTGATCGCTACGGCAGGCCGTACTTCACCCGATGGACTGCGCTGACCCTTGGCTTTCTTGGGGCAGGCCTAGCTCAGATGTACTTTGGCGTGCGGCTGATGCGCGCCGGCTCTTCACCTTGGGCCTGGGTCTCGCTGATCGTGCTCGGAACGGCCATCGCCCTGTTCGGCAGTCAGTGGGCGAGTGGACGCGAAATCGCGGAGGCCGCAGACGACCCTGCCGGGCAAGCCTTAGTCGCGCGAGAGGTCGAGCAAGAGATGGAGGCGCGCGATCGTTTGGCTGCCGCTGCGCGCCACGATGCCGCTTCCGCGCAGTTGCTGGTCGCGGAGCTAGAGCGTGATCTCAAGCTTCTGCGCCGCCCCGCACGGTGGCCGTTCTCAACGCCGATACCGCTCGACGAGGATCTCCGCCAGGATGAGATCCGACGCCTCGAGCACGACCTAGCGGCAGCGCGTCAACTGTTACGTCCGGCTGAGTAGCTGAGCCGCATAACAAGCACATGGTGCCGTCGGCCGCGGGTGATCTGTGCGGCACGAGCGCGGCCTGTGCCAGGAGCTTTTTCAGTCGCCGCGCTCGCGCCGCCACCGCGGCCGCAGCACATGTGCAACGCGTTATGCGTCAGGATGGGGGTACGTCGAGATCCTTACAGATCTTGCGGGCGAGAAACTCGTTGATCTCGCGATGGCGGGGTACGGTGGCCACTTTACGCGTTGCCCGGTTCAAGAACACCGAGTGACTGCCACCTTCGCGAAGGAGTTCGCAGCCGTGCGCCAAGAGATGGCGCACGAGATCGATGCGCTTCACGCCGTGAGGCGGAGCGGCTCGCGAATCACATCCGCTGTGCCAAGTTCCTGCTCGGCCAGGGTGCGGTTCGCCTCGAGCACCAACTCGACGGCTTCCTGCAGGTTGGCGCGCGCCTCGTCCAGGGTAGCGCCCTGGGTATTGGCGCCAGGCAGCTCCTCGACAAAGCCGACATATCCTTCCGGGACCTTCCGGAATACGGCAGTAAACTGAATTTGCATGGGGCCTCCTCAGGCCAGTGGAATCTATGCTGGTGCGGGCCTGACGCATAACACGCACATGGTGCCGTCGGCCGCGGGTATTGATGCGGCACGAGCGCGGCCTGTGCTGAGAGCCTGTTGAGCCGCCGCGCTCGCGCCGCGACCGCGGCCGCAGCACATGTGCAACGCGTTATGTGGCAGCTGGTGCTCAAGCTGAGGCCCGTGAATGACAGAGCTCCGAGAATCCCTGGCTTACCGCTTCCGGTGGTATGGCGCGGTCGGGATTGGGATCCTGATAGGCGCGTGGCTCGTATGGGCTCGGGAGCGCAATAACGACCCGACCATCGCCACGCTGTGCAGAGTAGAGTACCAACGTGCCTCCTCCGCTGCCGATACGGCTGTGGTCGACGCGCAAATACCGTCCCTGGAGCGGCGCGACGTGCCGCCGCGGGTATCGTGCGGATTCCTACGCGCGTCGGGGCGGCTCTAAGTATCCGACACGCCCGGGATATTGCGTTCAGCTCGCGCTGCCACATAACACGCACATGGTGGCTGCCGGCCGCGGGCCTTGTTGCGGCACGAGCGCGGCCCGTGCTAACAGCCTATTCAGTCGCCGCGCTCGCGCCGCGACCGCGGCCGCAGCACATGTGCAACGCGTTATGTGGCCGCACTTCCGGAGGACATCATGGTCGCTGACATCTCAGACAATAGTTCCGGTCCCGAGGCTCTCCTTCAGGCGATCGCTCGCCAAGCGGCCCGCGCCTCTCGGCAGCAACTCACCGTCCTCCTCGCGCTCGCGACCCTCGGGTCCATCGCGGCGGCGCTGACCGTCACGCACGGGCTGGCACTCTCGGTTGCGATCAGCGCGCTCTGCGCCGCGACCGCCGCCCTTGCCTTGTGGGAACTCAGGCGTCGAAACCCGGTTCGCCCGACGCGCGCCCGGGCTGCAATGCAGACGAGCCTCGCCACGGTCGGAGTGCTCCTCTGGTTCCTCGGTGGCATGGCCTTGTTGCTCGTGTTGCTCGGCGACTCGTGGAAGCTATGAGTGCATTCACGGCCACATAACACGCACATGGTGGCTGCCGGCCGCAGGCCTTGTTGCGGCACATGTGCAACGCGTTATGTGGCATGGAGGAGTTATTGTCCGAATGAGCTCTCGACAGGAATGCATCGCGCTGTCGCAACCGATGGGTTGACGTGCCGATGTCTACTCTGACCACCAACCCGCGCCTGCTTGAAGGGCTGCCGCACCCCCTTTTCGAGCCACAGCTGTTCGAGCAGGAACGTCAGCTTCTTAGCCGCGTCCTAAGCGTTCACGGGAGCATGTTATACAAGGAGCCGCTCGACGTTGCGCCAGTCCTTCTCGTCAGCGTTGCGGATATCGTGAAAGACGCTGCGTCCTTTGTTCCAAGGGAGCCGGGGTTCATAAAGATGTGCGGTGGTTTTCATGCGGACTACGCCGTTGAACTGTTCGAAGGTGGTGTCCTTCGACAGATTTTGCTCTGCTTCGGCTGCGGCGAGGCAAAGCTCATTAGCGAGATGGCGCACGATCATGTTGACTTGGCATCAGGCGTAGAAGAGCGTCTTCAGGCTCTTCTCGGGGGAGTGCGGCAGTTCCGGCCACTGTAGATGAGCGCCTATCGTGCAGTTAGAACCTGACCGGAGCTCCTTGGTAGCGGGCGCGGACGGCCCCGCCGGCTGATGACGCTGGTGATGCTCCGACGCCGAAGTTCTGTTCGGTGCCACATAACACGCACATGGTGAGCTGTCGGCCGCGGGCGGTGGTGCGGCCGCAGCACATGTGCCACGCGTTAGGCTGCACCCGGCTGAATTTGCGCCATGCATACATCGTACATACATTTGATCCATGGGCGAGCTGCACTTCACTTGGGATCCGGCCAAGGCGGCCAGCAATCGGCGCCGGCACGGGGTCAGCTTCTAGGAAGCGCAGACCGCTTTCAGTGACGAGGCCGCGATCCTGATCGAGGATCCGGATCACTCGGCCAGCGAGGAGCGGTTCATCCTCCTGGGCCTGAGTGCCCTGACCCGGCTCCTCGTCGTGGTCCATGTCTACCGGGAGCGAGACGACACGATTCGGCTCATCTCGGCGCGTAAAGCAACCCGTTCAGAGCGCACGCAATACGGCGCACGGTGGGAACGATGAAGAAGGAATACGATTTCTCGAAGGGCGGGCGAAACGTCTACGCCAAGCGCCTCAAGCGGTCGGTGACGATCCGGCTCGATGAAGCCACCATTGCCTACTTCAAGGCCTTGGCCACGGACACCGAGATCCCGTACCAGACGCTCATTAACCTGTACCTGCGGGATTGCGCGGCGCAGGGGCGGAAGCTGGCCATGCACTGGCGCCCCGCCCGAGCCGGCGCAGCCTAACAAGCACATGGTGCTGTCAGCCGCGGGTGATTCTGCGGCGCCAGCGCGGCCGCAGCACATGTGCAACGCGTTAGGCAGCGCCCATGGAGCCCCTTGCATGGTCACGTATGAGCCCTAGAACGCTCAACTTCTTGGTGCTGCTGGTCATGGGCCTCGCCTTGATCTTGCTCAAGATCTGGGCTGAACGTCGTCGTCGAGAGGGGCGCCCTCTCTTGCAGGATGAGCGCGCCGCGTCTTTGCCGCGTTGCGCCGGCTCGGCTGGAGCATCAAGCGCGAATCGGGGTCTTCGCCTTTCACGACAATGAAGAGATTGGCCCGCGCATGCTCGCGCGCATCGCCAAGCATACCGGCCTGACCCCAAGCGATCTTTAGCGTCCGTGCTGTATGACACGCACATGGTGAGCTGTCGGCCGCAGCACATGTGCCACGCGGTAGGCCGACACAATTCTGAGGTGCGAGAGACGACCATGCCCGCCCGCAAGACAGACAAGATGGCCAGGCCCAGAGTCCGGAAATCGGCCAAGCGCACGGCGGCAGAAGGCACATCTGCCACGACGCTACCGAAAACCATGATCACTGGCAAAGCAAGCCCCGCGAAGGCAGCGGACGGTGACAAGCCGGTCTTCGCCTACATCGCCAGCTTGCCACAGCCGCAGCGCGGCATCGCCGAGCGAGTCGACGCCCTGGCGGCCAAGACGCTGCCCGACTTGCGGCGCTCCGTGAAGTGGGGCATGTCGTACTACGGCGTCAGCGATGGCTGGTGCTTCTGTTGCGGCGGCTTCGCCAAACACGTCAAGCTCATGTTCGTGAACGGCGTGGCGCTGACGCCGGTACCTCCGGTGACGCCGGTAGCGATGGGCAAGTCTACGCGGGGCGTGGAACTCAAATCCGTGGAAGACCTCGACGAACGCCAGATCGCGGCGTGGATGAAACAAGTCGCGGCTGTGCCCGGTGTCGGGGGCAAGAAGCGATAGGCACGGGTTCGTCAGACGCGGGAGACTCTGCTAACAATCGAGCATGCCGAGCCACATATCTCGGACTGCAAGGGCTGCGGCCGTGCAGGAAGCAGAGTCGATGGGCCGCCTGCTGTCGCGTGACGAGGCTCGAGCGCATGACCGGCTCAAGGAGGTCCTTCATATCACCGACCACATGGTCGTCGATGATATGCACCTCCGTGCCTTCTTCACGGATGCGACCTAGCCCGCGAACAGCGGATGTGCGGCCTAACACGCAGAGCACGGCGCGGCGGCACACTCGCAACGCGTCACATTTACGGTGCCGTCTCCTTTTCAGTGTCGCCCTTGCCCTCGTCTGTACCCTTGTCCTTGTCGGGACGCTCGGTGTAGGGGAACGAGGCCGAGATCTGGAGCGTCCGGTTCATGATGGCGCTGCCCGGGTTGTTCCGGAGCAGATCGATGAAGCCCCACTGGTAGCGCACGGTGATGGTTGGCCGGTTCCGCACCAACGGTCCGAAGGGGGAGAACCCCGCCTCCAGGACCATGCCGAAGTCCCACCGCTGATAGTAGGGCGACGAATTCACGTCGATCGCGAGTTCGTCCGATACCGGCGGCGCAGTGGTCGTGAACTGGCTGTGTGCGCGCGTCCGGTACGCCACGTACGGCCCCGCCCCGATACGCCACCGCGCCGCCGGCCGGTATGACAGCACCACCGGCATGTCGAGAAACTGGAAGCGCGTCCTGGTATTGGTCGCGCGGCTGAGGAGGTCGTCCAGTTCGGGGTTGCCCTGGACGTAGGCTGGGACCGCCCCGGGACCATCAGCCCCCTTGGGCGACAGCGGTGCAAACTCCGGGATCAGCCACCACTTCTCCGATCCTGCCAACCGGATGTTGAGCTGAATCCCGTAGTTGAACGCCCAGAGGCTCGAGGCCCCGTTGATCCCGGTGAGCGTGCTGGTGTTCGTGCCGACCTTCATGCTGAAGAACAGGTTTTCGCTTGCAACCTTGTCACCGAAGAGCAATACGAGGAGGATAGTCTGCGCGTGTGCCGGCGCCGCACTGGCCAGCAACAGCATGAGCCCGAGGAGCGCGCCGACTACACCACACCGCCTGCCAGCAACCGTGCCCGCATGGATGGCCATTCTGCCCCGCAAGAAAAGGTGAACGACGGAAGCGCGAATATCTTGAGCATTGGTGGGGAGCGGGATCGTAGCAAGAGGCCAGAGCGACAGGTGCGACGTGCTGAGAATACCTTCACGGCAGCTTTATGGCTATTTCATATTCCCGAGCGTGACGGCAAGATGACTGATGCGATGGTGGAGGCACTCTGCCGTCAGGAGCCGCAACTCCGAAAGATCGACCTCAGCAACTCGAACATCACCGACCGCGCGCTGGAAATCGTGGGCACACTGCCCGAACTGGAGTCACTATCGCTGGCGTGGACTGCGGTGACCGACGCCGGGGTGGCACACCTCTCCGGCAGTGGCCGCCTGCGGGAGGTCAACCTGCAAGGTACCGCTACGGGCGACGGTGCGTTGCGCGCGCTGGCCGGGAAGCCAGCACTGCGCCACCTGCGAACCGGCAATGGGGTAACCGATACCGGTCTCGCGCTGCTGCAGGAATTTCCAGTCTTCAAGCGGTGGCAGGGCGGCGAGCCCGTGGTATCGCTGATGAGTTACGAGGCGGAGCCGAACTACCTGCTCCTGCGCGGCTCGTTCACGGACCGCGGCATGGCGGAGCTCGCAGGGCTCGACGGGCTGTTCGCGCTCAACCTGGATGCCAGCGGGCTCAACATATCGGCCGCGGGGCTGGCCCCGCTGGTGAAGCTGCCGCACCTTGGCTGGCTCGCCTGTGATGCGACCGATGACCACATGCCCCACATCGCGGAGATGCCGAGCCTGCGCTTCCTCGGATGCCAGGACACGGTGGCCGGAGACGACGGGTTCTCGGCGTTGAGCCGATCACAGTCGATCGAGTACATCTGGGGCCGTCGGTGTCACAACCTGCGCACGCGCGGATTCACGGCGCTGGCTGCGATGCCGTCGCTCCGGGGGCTGTCGGTGAGCTGCAAGAACGTAGATGACGCGGGCGTGGCAACACTGCCAAACTTCCCTGCCCTGCGGGAGCTGATGCCCATGGATGTGCCCGATGCGGGCTACCGGCACATCGGGCGCTGCACCCGGCTCGAGTCGCTCATCCTGATGTACTGCCGCGATACGGGCGATGCCGCGACCGAGCAGATTACGGGGCTGGCCCACCTGACGCACTATTTTGCGAGCTACACCAGGATTACCGACCGGACGCCGGAATTGCTGTCACAGATGCAGTCGCTCGAGAGCGTCACGCTCGACGGCTGCGCGGGAGTCACCAAAGCCGGCGTGGCGCATCTGGCCCGGCTGCCGCGGCTCAAGGAGCTGCGGGTATCGCTGAAAGGGACCCCATGACCCAGGAGAGCGATGGACTGACGCAGCGACTGCTCAAGTGCGGTGTCCTCGCGGGGCCGGTGTACGTCGTGGTTGGTTTCCTGGAGGTGATGTTCCGCGAGGGCTTCGACATCCGGCGGCATGCGCTGAGCCTGATGAGCAATGGCAGCCTGGGATGGATCCAGATCACGAGCTTCATCATGAGTGGCATGCTGGTCATTGCGGGTGCAGTCGGCATACGGCGGGCGCTGCATCCGGGCCGCGCGGGTACGTGGGCGCCGATCCTGCTCGGTCTGTACGGGCTGGGGCTCATTGCTGCGGGGATTTTTGTCGCGGACCCGATGGATGGGTTCCCGCCGGGCACGCCGCCGGGGCCACCTGTCCCCATGAGCTGGCACGGCTCGCTCCACTTCATGGCAGGCGGCATCGGGTTCGTGGGGCTGGTTGCGGCCACGCTGGTGTTCGCGCGGCGATTTGCCGGGCTGGGGCAATACGGGTGGGCGGTGTTCTCGGCGGCGACCGGGGTCCTGTTCCTTGCCGGCTTCGGCAGCATTGCGTCGGGATCGAAGGCACCGTGGGTCGTGCCCGCGTTCACCGCCGTCGTAGTGCTGTCGTGGGCGTGGCTCTCCGCTGTTTCCGTGAAGCTGATGAGCCCACATCGTGGGTAGCATTGTTGTCGCGACATTCGTCGTACTGATTCTGTTCGGCCTGATCCTCGTAGGCATTGGCGCCTACCGGCATTCGCATACCCTTGCGATTGCGGGTGGTGCGGTCCTCATGGCCCTCGGCGTTGCATGGACGCTGGGGCTGCCGACGATGCACCGGGCGATCGTGCGGGCCGCACCGCCCATGAATGCGTGGGTCGACTCCTCGCGACACAGTGTGCGATTCGTCGAGGTGGCACCGGATGTGTCGCTGGAGGTGCTGGACTGGGGCGGCTCCGGTCCGCCGCTCGTATTCCTGTCGGGACTGCAGGACGTGGCGCACGGGTTCGACGACTTCGCGCCCCAGTTCACCGACCAGTACCACGTGATCGGGATCACGCGCCGAGGCTATGGTGCGTCGTCGCAATCGAGCACGGGATACGACGTGGCGACGCGGGTGGCGGATGTGGTTGCGGTGCTCGACACGCTCGGCCTCGGGCGGGTGGCACTGGTGGGTCACTCGATTGCGGGCGACGAGCTGACCGGGCTTGCGGTGGCGCATCCGGAGCGGGTGAGCCATCTCGTCTACCTCGATGCCGTCTACGATCACAGTGGTATCCTGACGCTGCTGGCGGGCAGCCCGCCGCCGCCGCCGATGCTTGCCGCCGATTCGGCCTCGCCGGCCGCGGTACAGGCCTACCTCCTGCGCAGCTTCGGCATGCGCATTCCCGAGGCGCAACTCCGGGCGATCGGGCGCTACGATGCCGCGGGCAGGCTCACCGCCGACGTGACACCGTCGGTGATCGACTCCCTGATGCTCGTGGGCGTCGGGCACCCGCACTACGCCGCGATCCAGGCGCCTGCACTCGCGATCAACTCCGTGGTGGACTCGATGCCGAATGTCTTTCCATTATGGAAAGACATGAGCCCGGAGAACCGGGCCCAGGCGTTGAAGTTCACCGCGACGCTGCAGGAGTGGGCTGCGTCGCGCACGGCACTGGCAGTTCGCGAGTTCCCCGCGCTGCAGCTGTTGCAGCTGCATGGAGCCAATCACTACGTCTTCGATTCCAACCCGGCTGCGGTGACCGCCGCGATGCGGCAGTTCCTCGGCGGGAATGCCAGTCAGGGGCGGCCGACGTCGTAGTTGACGTTGACGTCGATCGGGGCCGTCGCGGTGCTGCCGGCGGTCGGCTGCATGGTGACAGTGAGGTTCCCCTTGATGCGAGTCGGCGTCACGCTCGTGACCGTGAAGGTGCCGACCCCGGTCAGGAGCGAATTCCAGCAGGTATTGCCGGTGCAACCGCTATTCGCGGGCCCAATCAGCGTGACGGTGGCATCGCCTGCCGTTGGGTCGGCGACGCCATAGGTGCCGACGCCCGTGAAGTTCGTCGTCACGACGCCGAGGGTATAGCTGGTGTTATTCCCAACCCAGCTCATGGTGGTGCCGGCGGTATTGAACTGGATCGCGCCACCGGCGGCATTCCAGGCTGCGCCGCCGATGGTACCGACGATCGTGGTGCCGTACTGATCGGGGAGCGGCCAGGTGGTGGCGCCGGTGGTGCCGAGCAGCAGGTTGAAGACGCCGCTGGTGACGACCTTGGTCCCGGTGGCACCACCGCCAAGGGGCCCGGCGGTGAACGAAAAGGTGCCGACGATCTGGCTTGTCGTGAGCGTGGTGATGGTCACGGTGCCGGCGGCTCCGGATGCCGGAGTAGACCAGGAAAGGGCAGCGACGGTGTAGTAGACGCCCTGTCCACCCACGGCACCGCCGCCAACGCCAATGGCGTAGGTCCCCACCTGATCGATGTTGTAGAGGTCGAGCTCGATGCCGGCGGAGCCATTGTCGCCCTTGATCACAATCTGGCCCAAGGCGCCGAGCGTCGCCTTCTGTGAGGTCGTGGTGGCCGCCCAGGCCGTGCCGTCGACGGTGGCGGTGAAGCCGCTGGTGCCCCCGCCTCCACCCCCGCCCCCGCCCCCGCCTCC
>Ga0302323_100002668_pt1 | contig 14522 bp, 11 predicted proteins | sample Fen_T0_3_FD_201950 | JGI IMG/M metagenome (GOLD analysis project Ga0302323, IMG submission 201950) | Peat permafrost microbial communities from Stordalen Mire near Abisko, Sweden - Fen_T0_3 | ecosystem: Environmental > Terrestrial > Soil > Wetlands > Permafrost | place: Sweden: Abisko... | reverse complement strand
GAGCGGGGCAAAATAGGCGAGTGCGGTCTGGCCGAGCGTGTCGCGCAGAGCGGCGAGCGATTGTTCGTAGACGGCGTCGTCGTCCTGCAGGTCGAGCGTCATGGCGTAGATCATGAGCACGCAGTCTTCGGGTTTCCAGGGTTGGGGGTTGGAGCGGGTTAGGATATATTCAAACGGTTTTTCGCCGAGTTGGGAGAGGCCTGCATTGGCACCGGCGGTGTAGGCGCCGATTAGTGCCCGTTCTTGAGGAGCGAGGTTGGCGAGGACTTTTTGGGCCAGTGTGCGGAAACTATGGATACGTACCTGTTTGTCGTGGGGAAGGGCGGCCTTGCCGAAGAGTTCGGCGAGTTCGCCGGCGGCGTGGCGGCGGGCGCAGTCCATCTGGAAGAAACGATCCTGCGCGTGAAGGAAACCGAGGGCGCGGGCGACATCGAGGCGGTTGGTGCCGCGAAGGGTGGGCACGCCTTGGGCGTCGCGTTCAACAGTGACTTTTGCGTCGAGGCCAGCGATGGAGGTTTGGCCGTCGAGCAGGGGCAGGCTGGCGCGCGTTTTTAGGTAGAACCAGCCGACAAGGGCGAGAGCAACGAGGAGGAGAAGGCTGGCGGCGCCAGCCAGCAGGCGCAGGCGTTTGGCGGTGACGGGTTTCATTAACTGCTGGTGTTACACGTCAGCCGAAGAAGCGGCCAGAGATTTTTCAAGCCCGTCGACGCAGGTGCATGAGCCAGGCGGCTGAGAGTGCTGAGAGAAAGCGAAGGCTTGTTGATCCACCGCCGCGGGATGTGAAGGGGCTGGAGTAGTCGGTGCCGACGCCCCAGAACGGCCCATTGTTTTTATAACGGCCAGCTTACCCGATCGTTTGTCACGTATTACGTGACAAGTTATCCTAGATCTTTTCCTTGGTTCTTAGCGGACAGCCAGGAGAGTAAAAGGAGCGTGCGCTCGGCATCCGGTAGAGCGCGACGTCCCATAACAAAATCGTCAATGCGTTGCCGTGGGACGCCGAGAATACGCCCCAGTTTTACCTTGTCGCCACGGCGGGTGAGTTTGGAGCGAAGTTCGGCGGCCAGGGTATTCCAGAGGGGAGTATTGACGCCCGGGCGGAGTGTTTGCCCACGTCGCGGATTGAGAGCGCGGCGGATCTGGCGCTGCGCGGAGCGGGCGGCGATTTCAGCCGCATCGATGATAACTCCAGATACTGCGAGCAGCGATTCGAGTTGTGGATGAGTTTTTGCCATGACAAAGGTTGGGCATGGAAAACTAGTTTGTCACGTAATACGTGACAAACTTTTCTGGGTATATCTTGGGCGAGGGGGCTGGCTTGACTCGTGTTGCCGGGGTGGAGAGGGGCGAAGGGGGCGCGAGGTGTTACGGGGAAAATGGCGGCGGGACGGGGGATTTCTCGTTGAAGGCGGCGGTGGGCGAACTGTTTGTTAGGGGAAATGGTTTAAAAGAGACGTTTCCAATCGGTGGCGCGGGGATTGATGAAACCGCATTCTTTGAAGGCGCGGGTGAGGCGGCCTTCGTCGCGGAATTGTTTTACGCCTTTCACCAGCGCGGCGTGGATCACGGTGGCGTTGGGGGAGTTTTTTGCGACGATCCAGGAGCGGCCACCGCCTTTGAGGGCGATTTTCACACCGGGGATGGGGATGAGTCGCACGCCGCCGCTTTCACTGCTGAGGTCGGGTTGCGAGGAGAGTTCGAGGAGGGTGAAATCGGCGCGTTCTTTCGCGAGCATGGCGTAGACGTTTTCGCTCTTGGCGGGGAACTCAAGTCCTTTGAGTTGCATGGCTTTCAGGGTGCGCACGTCGACTTCCCAGCTGCCGACGATCACGCCGGTGAATTGCTGGAGTTCTTCGAGCGTTTTAATTTTTAGGATCTTTTCGTTGGTCGGTAAAACGTAGATGCCTTTTTCAAATTCTCCGTCGAGGATGATCGGGGTGGTGCGGAGCAGGTTGTTTTCCTCGGGGTCGATGAGGTAGTCCCAAGTGGTTTCGGCGGTGATGTCGGCGCTGGCTTGGACGACTTCGAGGCGGGCGCGGGCGTTGTTTGGGGCGGTGACGATTTCGTAGTCGAAGTCGAGGCCGCCGGCTTTGAGGGCCTGGAGTTCAAGGATCAGGTCAACGGTGGGGCGGTTGGCGCTGGCATTTTTGTAGCTGGTGATTTGATTGAGCGGAGCCTCGGCGGTCCATTTGGCGAAGGATTCGGCAATCTGGGTGGTGGCGGAGATCTTGAGGTGGATCTTGGCCTGGGCGGAGAGCGCGGTGGCGAGGATCGCGGCGAGAAATAGGAGGTGGCGAATGGATCGGGCCGGGATGAGGGCGGTAAGGTTCATTTGGGAAAAGGGGGTTGTCAGTCGGTGGTGTGGGCGGTGGTTCGGCGGGCGGGGCGGGTGGAGATCACGGGAGGCCGGGTGGTTTCTTGGGCGGCTTCATGGGTATTGGCTTTTACGTGGACGCCGACGAGGAGCCGGAGTTCGGAAAGGGTGTTGTCCATTTCGGTGGACTGGGCGCTCATTTGCTGGGCGGCGGCGGCGGATTGTTCGGAGCTGGCGACGGATTGCTGGATGACTTTGTCGATGCTATTGATGGCGGCGTTGAGTTGTTCGACACCGCGGGCTTGTTCGTTGGAGGCGGAGGCTATCTGCGTGATGAGGGTGCCGGACTGGCCGACGTGTTGGTGGACTTCTTCGAAGGATTTGCGGGTGGCGTCGACGAGGGTGGCGCCTTCGGCGATCTTGTGATTGGTGTCGGCGATAAGTTGGGAGGTGCTGCGGGCGGCTTCGGCGGCGCGGCGGGCGAGGGAGCGGACTTCGTCGGCGACGACGGCAAACCCGGCACCGGCTTCTCCGGCGCGGGCGGCTTCGACGGCGGCATTTAGGGCGAGCAGGTTGGTTTGGAAGGCGATCTCGTCGATCGTTTTGATGATCTTGGAGGTTTCGAGGCTGGAGCGGTTGGCGGCCTGGATGGAGTCGTATAGCCGTTGCATGGCGGTGTTGGCTTGTTCGACGGTGGTGCGGGTCTGGCCCATGAGGCCGTCGGCGGTCTGGGCGTTTTGCGCGTTGTTTTGCACCATGGAGGAAATTTCTTCGATGGTGGAGGAGGTTTCTTCGATGGACGCGGCTTGCGAGGCGGTGCCTTCGGCGAGGTGGCCGGCTTCGGTGGCGACTTGGTGAGCGGCGGACTGGATCTGGTGGGAGCTTTCGGCGAGCGAGAGGAGCATGTCGCGGAGGGGCTTCATCAGATTGGTGCGGATAAACCAGGCGAGAGCGACAAGGGTGACGACGAAGACCCCGGCGAGTTCGAGCGCGCGGATGACAAGGATGCGGTTGGTCTGAGTTTCGACGGTTGCGTTGATGCTGCCGTTGATGGAGCTGAGCAGGCCGGCGTTTTCGTCGCGGAAGCGGGCGAGGTCGTTGTCGACGAGAGCGATTTGGGCCTTCAGGGAATCTTCGAGGTAGTAGAGGTGGATCGTGCCGACTTTTTTGCCGGATTTGCTGAGTTCGCCTTCGAGTGCGGAGCCGGTGGGGGTGAAATCGGTTTCCTTTTTTACGAGTTCGACCTGGCCGTTCTTTTTTTGGATAGCGGCAAAGAGTTTTCCGCCTTCGTCGTCGACGCGGATGGCGGCGATTTCCTCCTTGGCGAGAAAGGCTTTGATGATGGAATCGGCGGTTTCGTTTTCGAGGTTCCAGAGGGGGCCGAGGAGGGATTGCTCAAGGATGCCGACGTCGTGGCGGAGGCGGGTGAGTTGTTCGGTTTGCAGGGATTGTTTGCGGGCGGCGAAATCCTTCTCACGGGTCTTGAGGTTGAGATCGAGGCCGTCGCTCACGACGTGGAGCCCGCTCACGAGTTGCACGGCGAAGACGCGTTTAAAGTAGACGATGAAGCCGGCGGTGCCGAGGGCGAGGGTGACGAGGAGGACGGCGACGGTGAAGAGGTTGAGCTTACGGAGTATGTTGCGTTTGGGGCTCATGGGCTGGCGACAGCTGGTTTCGCATAATAGCCGTTGGCGATTATGACACGGTGACAGTTTCTCATCGGCCGGATGGGGAGAAACTTGAGTTGAGCCGACTTGGTTTTGGGGCCGGCGTGGGGCGAAAGCACGTTCAGGCCTCAGCGAGGCTGGTGTTCTATCGGAGCCCGATCCGATCCGGGTGGTCTGCTATTTTGTCCGTCTAGCGAAACTGGTTTGAATGGCTGAATCCAGTTCTTGTGGGGTAAATGGTTTAAGCAGTTTCCCGTCGATGCGCAGAGAATCCAGTTCCCGGCGTTCGGCCTCATTGAGGCGGCCGCTGGCGATGAGGATGCGGCCGGGATATCGGGTGGTGCGAACGCGTCGGGCGATTTCGATACCGCTGATGCCGGGGAGGTCGAGATCGAGCAGCAACAGGTCGTAACCTGATTGTGTGCTCAGGTGCTGCCAGGCTGCGTTGCCGTTGGTTTGATGGGTGACTTGGTGACCGAGGCGGCGCAGGGCGGCGATGACTGTTTTCGCGACCAACTCGTCGTCTTCAACGAAGTAGATGTTGGCCGCCACCATGGCAGGCTTAGCGGTTTCCAGTTGTTTTGGTTGAGCGGGCCCGGGGATGGGTTTTGTCGCGGTCATGGGCAGCCAGACGTGAAAGGCACTGCCGGTGTTGGGTTCTGATTCTACGGTGACTTTGCCGCCCAGACGGGTGACGAGATGCCAGACGGTGGCGAGGCCGAGGCCGGTGCCTTTACCCACTTCTTTAGTGGTGTAGAAGGGTTCGAAGATGCGTTCGCGCACGTCGTGGGTCATGCCCATGCCGTTGTCGCGCACGGTGAGTCGGATCCAGCTGAGGTCGGGTGGGCGGCTGCCGTTGTAGGGGCTGTTGTCGTTCGGCCCCGAAGGTTGTTCGAGGGCTTCGACGTGGATTTGGGCGTTCCAGCTGTTTGTGGCATCGTCCGCAAGTTTCTCCATGAGGGTGTCGCGGGCGTTGAGGAGGAGGTTCAACGTGATCTGGTGGAGATCGGTGGGGTTGATGAAGAGGGCTGGCAGGTTGTCGGGCAGGTTCATCGCCAGCGTGATGCGGCGGTCGATGGTCGGGCGCAGGAGATCGAAGTTGGCGCGGATGATGGTGGGCAGGAGGACCTCTTCGAGGTGGGCGTCGCCTCGGCGGCCGAAGGTGAGCAGGCGGCGGGTCAGGTCAGCACCGCGTTTGGCGGCGCGGGAAATGGTGTCGAGTTCCTCCATGATCCGGGGACTGCGGGCGAATTCCAACGCGAGCAGTTCGATCTTGAGCATGATCGGGGTGAGGAGGTTGTTGAATTCGTGAGCGATGCCGCCGACGAGTTCGCCGATGGCGCGGAGGCGGCGTCCTTGGGCGATTTCGGCATCGATTCCTTTTCGTTCGGTGATGTCGTCGACGAGAAAGCAGAGCTGGCGGGGGCTGTCTTTTTCGTCGTAGTCCAGTGGTACGAGTGTGATCGCAAAATCGCGGCGGGTGTCGTCCTGATGGAGTTCGAATTTGAGCAGATCGGGTTGGTGACTGCCCCGGGAGAAGCACTGTGTCCAAAATTCCACTACAGAGGTCGGCAAGGGGAGTTCGGCCAGGATGCGGTTGGCGAGGGGAGTGTTTTGAAGATTGAGCAACCGGGCGGTGCCGGGGTTGGCTGAGACAAAACGGAAGGAGTTGCCGGTCTCCGCGATCACGCCCATGGCGGTGGGCACGTTGTCGTAGAGGGCGCGCAGGAGTTGTTCGCGCGCGTGCAGACTTTCTTCGGCTGCTTTTTGACGCGTGATGTCCTGCACGGTGCCGAACAAGCCGGTGGTGTTGCCCTCGGCGTTCTTCATCGGGCGGGCCGTGGCGTGCAGGGTTTTGGTGGTGTCGTTGCCGATCTGGACTGGTACGGTCAGATCACAGGCGATGCCATCGTGCAGGGTGGTGAGGATCGTGCGGTGCAGGAGTGCGCGTTCGGCGCGAGGCAGCATTTTGAGCAGGCTGAAATACGAGGGCGGGTTGTGTTCCGGTGCGTAACCGAGGATGCGCAGGACTTCGGGTGAGCAGTCGGTTTGGCGGGTGCGCAGATCGTAATGCCAGTTGCCGAGGTGGGCGATGCGTTGGGCCTCGGCGAGGATGGCTTCGCTTTCGGCGATGCGGTGGGCTTGCCGGGCGAGGCGCTTTCGGAGGGTGCGTTGACGAACCAAGCCGAGCAGGGCGGCGAGCAGGCCCAGCGCCAGGCTGGACGCAACGTAGACAACGACTTGCTCATGATTGATGGTTGGTTTCTCGTACTGGCCGAACCATTTGCTGTAGATTGTGGTGTATTCACCGTTTCGGTTGACGATGGCCAGGCCTTCGTTCAAGCGGGCGAGCAGGATGGCGTCGCCTTTGCGGACGGCGAAGCAATTGCGGACGTCGTAACCGACGAGGGGCTGGCCGAGGGCTTTGATGTTGTCGAGGTGATCGCGATCGATGTAGGCGAGGGCGCTGAGCCGCGCGGCGAAGGCGGCGTCGTGCTTGCCGACGTTGAGTTCGTGGAGGGACTCCTTCACGGAGTGCGTATGAACCAGTCGCGCGGTGATGCCGTTGTCGCGCAGGTATTTTTCGCCGATGCTGCTGAAGCCGGGAATGGCGACCTCGGCGTTGTTGAGTTCGGTGGGGTTCTGGAACCGCGTATCGTTTTTACGGACAAAATAGCCGCCCTGAAGCGCCATGTAGTGTACCGAAAAATCAGCGAAGGCCTCGCGTCCTGGGCTGGGGCTGAAGGATTGCAGCATGTCTAGATTCCCCTGCTGGAATAGTTCGGCAAGTTCGCTGGCTGGTGCGTTGATGCGTTTGATCTTTATGCTCATCGCGCGAGCGACGGCATCGAGCAGGTCGACGGCAAAGCCTTCACATTGGTTGTCGGATCCTTGATAGGAAAATGGGTAACTTTCCGTGGCCGTGCCGACCGTGATGGCTTGGTCGAAGCGTTGCGCGTCTGAAAGCTTTGTCGTTTGCGCAGTCAGTCCGTGGACGCATAACACCATCCCGACACCGATAAAGAGCCGGAGAAATCTATGGTAAGTTGAAGAGCTGTGGACCAAGATGAGCTGAGACAAAGGTGTGCGGATTCACGATGTCGGCATCCGTTTGTCATTATGTGGTGTGAACGAGTTGGTGCAAACTTTCTTCCCGAAAACCCTGAAGTTGTCCCTATGAAACCTACATCCTTATCGCAGACTAACCCGCTCAATCGTCGTGATTTTCTTTTGCAGACTGTCGGCGTCGCTGCGGTTGGCTGGCTGGCGGGTAGTCGCCTCTTTGCGCAAACGGGCACCACCGCAACACCGGCGTCAGCGGCCGCGCAACTCGCGAATCCGCCTCCGCCGAAGTCGGAGTTTCGGCCTTTGCGGCGCAACGTTGGCCTCTTCACCGCTCGCGGTGGTACGATTGGCTGGCTCGCGTCGGCGGAGGCGCTGGCCATCGTTGATACGCAGTTTGCCGACACGGCGGCGCTCTGCCTCGCCGGATTGCCTGGCCGCGCGGACCGAACGATTGATGTGGTTCTAAATACGCACCATCACGGCGATCACACCTCGGGCAACGGTGTGTTTAAACCGGTGGCAAAAAACATCGTCGCTCAAGCCAACGTTCCCGCGCTTCAACGCGCCGCCGCCGAGCGTGCGAAACCACCAACCACCGATAAACAGGTTTATGCCGACACGACCTTTGCCGAGACCTGGCGGCAGGAGTTGGGCGACGAGTTCGTGAGCGCGCGGTATTTTGGTGCTGCTCACACGAATGGCGATGCCGTCGTGCTTTTTGAAAAAGCCAACGTCGTTCACCTGGGCGACCTTGTTTTCAATCGCATGTATCCGGTGATCGATCGCGTTGGTGGCGCGAGCATCCGGAACTGGATCGTGATCCTCGAAAAGATCGCGCGCGAATATCCGGCTGATGCGATTTATATTTTTGGCCACGCCAATCCGAAATTCGGCGTCACCGGCCAGCGCGGCGATCTGTTGGTGATGCGTGATTATTTCGTTTCGCTGCTTGAGCATGTGCAGGCACAAATCACCGCCGGCAAAAGCAAAGCTGAGATCGTCACGATGGAGAATTTCACGGGATTCCCGGATTTTCACCAGCCGTTGCCTAACCGCCTTGGCGGAAATCTCGGCGTCGCGTACGACGAGCTGACATCGACGAAAAGCTGAGTGAGAAAGATTTTGTTAATCTGGAACTCAGGAACGCTGGAAAAAACAGAATCGATTTCTTTTCCGTTCCAGAGTTCCAGATTTACTTATTGTATTCTCCTGCTCAGAGATTGCCAGGTCCGGAGTGTGCTGGTGAAGTTGGCGCTTTTATGCAGCTCGACATCCCTCCAGGCGATTTCGCCGGCTATATCTTTGATCTCGATGGCACATTGGTGGACACCATGCCGCTTCACTACCTCGCGTGGGACGAGGCGATGCACGGCGTCGGGCTTAAAGTAAAACTTAGCGACGATTTATTTTACTCGCTCGGTGGCGTGCCGACCCGTCAGGTGGCCGAACTGATCGGGCAGCACTACGGACTGACGCTTGATCCCGACGCGGTCATGCACACGAAGGAACTGCTTTACCTGAAACTCGTGCACCAGGCCGAACCAATCGGACCGGTCGTCGAATTTCTGGAACGCATGGCGCTCACACGTCCGTGTGCGATCGCGACCGGCGGCACGCCTGATGTGGCGTTGCCCGCGCTCGACGCGGCGGGGTTGCGCGGCTTTTTCAATGTCATTATCACGCCTCTGGATGTGCCGCCGGGCCGAGGCAAACCCGCGCCGGACATGTTTCTGCTCGCGGCAGAAAGAATGGGCGTGCCGGCAAATCGTTGCCTCGTCTTTGAAGACGCCGAGCCGGGCATCCGTGCCGCGCTTGCCGCCGGTATGCAGGTCGTCCACGTGCCGAGTCGGCGTTAAGCGCCGCGGAATTTCCGCGCAACTGTACTGGCGGTTGCCTCAATTAAAGGCTTCCGCCAGTTCGCTGGTTCCTCTTGAATGCTCGCATGAACGTTCAGTCCTTAGCCAAAGGTGCCGTACTTTCCCAACCTGTCTACGAGCCCGGCAAACCCATCGAAGACGTCGCGCGCGAACTCGGACTTGATCCGACGACCATCATCAAACTCGCGTCGAACGAAAATCCCTTCGGGCCGTCGCCGCTCGCGGTTGAGGCCGCCCGCAACGCCCTGGCGCAGGCTGAACTGTACCCGGACGGCGGCTGTGTCGTACTCCGGCAGAAACTCGCGAAGAAGCTCGGTCTGTTGCCCGAACAAGTCGTCGTAGGCAACGGTTCCAACGAGCTCCTCGAATTGCTTGGTCATGTGTTCCTCGGGCTCGGCGACGAGGTCGTCATGGGCAATCCGGCTTTCATTGTTTACAAACTCGTCACGCTGCTTTTCGGGGCGAAAGCCGTTGAGGTGCCGCTAATGCAGCACCGCCATGATCTCGGCCAGCTGCTCGAAGCCGTCACGCCGTGCACAAAGATGGTTTTCCTGCCGAGCCCGAACAACCCAACCGGCACCGCCAACACGCAGGAAGAGATTTTTGCCTTCGTGCGAAGCCTGCCAGAACACGTGGTTTTCGTTTACGACGAAGCGTATTCAGAATTCTTGGACAATCCGCCCGACCTGCGCCCGTTGATCAAGGAAGGTCGCAATGTGATCTGCCTGCGGACGTTTTCGAAAATCTACGGTCTCGCTGCGTTGCGGGTTGGTTACGGTTATTGCAGCGCCGAGATGGCTTCGCTGCTCAATCGCGTGCGTCAGCCCTTCAACGTCAACGCCATCGGCCAGGCCGCGGCGATTGCCGCGCTCGATGATCAGGCGTTTGCAGATCAGTGCGCGCAGGACAACCGAACCGGGCTGAAGCAACTCGAAGCCGGCTTCACGAAACTTGGGCTTGAATGGGTGCCTAGCGTGGCGAATTTCATCGTGGTGAAAGTGGGGGATGGAGCCCGCATCTTTGCCGAACTACAGAAAAGAGGTATTATCGTTCGCCCGATGCGCGCATACGGCATGCCCGAGTGGCTCCGCGTGACCGTCGGCACGCCGACGCAGAACGAGCGGTTGCTGGCCGAACTGGCGAACGTGAAATGATTTCCTTCGTGATAAAGCGGATTTGGAGCTTATTATTTGTTTTGGCACTCGTTATGGCGCCTTGCCTGTTGAGCGCGGATCCGTTGCCGGGTACGCCCCGTGAAGAGCTCATCACACGTTACGGTGAGCCTAAGAGTTCGGTGATACTGGGAGAGCGTGAAATATTGAGTTACGAAGCAGGGAAGGTGGTTCTTCGCGATGGAAAGGTGGTAGAGTGTGATTTCTCTGCGCGCGGTAATTCTTCTGGCGGTTCAGATTCCGACATGGCATCAGCGCCAAAGAAAACAGTCAGCGCTGCGCCAACGCCGAGCAGTGGATGGTTGACTGATTTTGATCAGGCGAAGATAGAGGCGAAAGCGAGTCGCCGACGGCTTCTCGTGCTCTTTACCGGTAGTACTTGGTGCCCTGCCTGTATTCGTTTTGAACGCGATCTGGCGCATGATCCGCATTTTCTCGAAGGCGCTCGCAGTAAGTATGTGTTGGTGAAGTTAGATTTCCTTCGAGGTCAATGGTCGTCCGGCAGCAGAGCGGCAGCCGTGGCGCAAAGTTATGAAGTAGGCGGATATCCCACTTTGATTATGATGAATGCCGCCGGAAAAGAGGCCACGCGAGTGGATCTTATGACTGCTTTGAACCAACCAGAAAACAAAGCCGAAGCATTACTCGCGATGATTGGCGCACAAAAAACAAGCGGCAAGGCGAAGGCTCAGGTGATTGCTTTGGGTTTCGCTGCTTTGGTGTTTGTCGTTTGGTGGCTAAAGAGGAATTAGCAGGTTTGCGTCTAACGTTTCGCCGCGGCGCGGGTCAGGCGGTCGTTGATGGCAAGGGCGAGGGCGTTGGTTCCTGGGGCTCGTTCGGTGTGGATCAGTGTCCACCTGCATTGATCGAGGGCGCGGAGCGTGGCGAAAAGTGATTTGGCGGCGGCGGGTAGTTCGCCGTTTTCTGAGAGCCAAAAAATATTTTTCGGCGCAGGGGCTTTGGCGTACGCGGTGGGCCGGCGGAAATAGAGGAAGGCTTCGGTGGGCGAAGCGGCCTTTTTGTAGGAGCCTGCTTGCAGGCGATTCTTATGTGGCATCGCCTGCAAGCAGGCTCCTACAACGAGAGTTTTGGAAAGCTGGTTGTGCAGCTTGATCGGTGTGCGCGGGCTGTAGTGGCGGGCGAGCAGGCCGGGGGCGATGGCGGCTTTGGAGGTTTTAATCGTTTCGCCGTGGGCGGATTTCACGCGGACGCGGAGGACGCGTTCGATCGCACGGCGTTCAATCGCGCCGGGACGGAGGATCGCGGGATGCTTTGGATCGCGCAGGTCGAGAATGGTGGATTCGACGCCGATATCACAGTCGCCACCGTCGAGGATGTAGCGGATTTTTCCCCCGAGGCCGTCGAGCACGTGGGCGGCGCTGGTCGGGCTAATGTAGCCAAAAGGATTCGCGCTCGGTGCGGCGAGGGGACGGCCGCAGGCGCGCAGGAGTTTTCGGAAGAGTGGATGGCTCGGCATGCGGATCGCGACGCTCGGGCGTCCTGAGGTCACGAGATCGGGTACGGCTGGCTTTTTCGGGAGAACGAGCGTGAGCGGCCCGGGCCAGAAGGCGCGGGCGAGTTTCTCGACGGAGGCGTTTGTATCTGCGAGTGGGTTGAGCTGTGCGAGCGAGTGAACGTGGACGATCAGCGGATCGTTGGTCGGTCGGCCTTTGGCGCGGAAAATCTTTTTCACCGCCGCAGTGTTAAGCGCGTCGCCGGCTAGGCCGTAAACCGTTTCGGTGGGGACGGCGACGACTTCGCCGGCCGTCAGGGCGCGGGCGAGGAGGGCGAGGTTGCGCGGGGTGCCGCGGTAGGTTTTGGCGGTGGTGCTTGCCGACATGGCACAAAAAAGCCGGAGACGTGCTCCGGCTTGGAAAAGGGAATGTGTTGGCCGATTACTTGGCGAGCAACAGATTGCGCGAGTTCTTGATCGTCTTGGTGACGGCGCGCTGTTGGCGGGCAGAGAGGCCGGTGTATTTACGCGGGAGGATTTTGCCCGTGTCGGTGACGTAACGGCTCATCAGCTGGGGAGCGGTGAACGGAAAGTTCTCAGGCGTGAGGCTGTGTTGGGTGGTGGGTTCGGGCGTGCTGCTCATAAAAGTAGAGTCGGTCACGAAGTCAGGCGGCGCGGGGCTTGTCAACAGGTTTGTCCGGGGGCTGGAAGTTGGGTGGTCGGAGGGGGCGTTTCGGTGGCGAGTTTTGGGGCGAAAGGAAAATGTTGGTGGCAGTGGAAGTTTTTCATCGTCGCCGAGCGCCGGGGAATTACTCAAGGTGTGGAACTATTGGGTCCCCATAGCTCAAGTGGATAGAGCGTTCGTTTCCTAAACGAATTATCCGTGTTCGAGTCACGGTGGGGGCACCAAGTTCGAGCGCCGGCGAATTGATGGCGTCGTTGAAGATAGTTTGGAAATCCGGTGGAAAGTTTGGAAATTCCATTTTTTAAAACTTAACAAAAGTCGTTCTTTGCGTTTTTCCTGCGAGGAGGCATCTAGCCCCATCTGGTCGCGCAAAATGCGTCTGTGGCATTTCCCGCATGAAGCGTGAAAACGAACAAAACGGTGAATTCGGAGGAAGGCGGCACCGGCGAGCAACCAACCAAGTTAACGGCAAAGTCTGCGCTCAGTATCCCGAACCTCGATGCGATACAATCGTGCGCGCCTTCCCAAAATCATCCACTTTAGCCACGGCAGCTTCAATGTACTGGTGGTTCCATGGACGTTCGGCGAAAGAGTTCCGAATCGTTGTCATACCCGGGGCGTTTTCCTCATCGAGGAATAAGATTCTATTCATTCACGAGAATTTTCGATGGCGCGGCTAATTTGTCTGGGAGAAGAGCCGATTCATACGGCATGGAACATCACCCAAGCTCAGATTCAGCCCTTTATCCTTACCCGCTCGAAGAAATCAAGAGCATGGCGGATGAGTGCGGTTTCTCGGTCGATCAGATGGTGAAGGCGTTACATCTCAAGGAGACGGCGAAGGCGCAGCAGCTCTCGGATTCGGAACTCTCGGAGGCTCTGATTTGGAGCGTCTGGGTGGATATCAATCCGAAGAAATGCCCGCTGGCGTTCGCTTTGCTTGAGGAAGCCATCACTCGTTTGCAGAGACGATAGAAACCTCACCGGTTAATCCGGTGGCACCTCTCGCGGACTCGCGAATCGAGGTGAGGCGGAGCAACCGTCGCAAATGATCTTCGGCTGGCGTGCGTTTTCCAAAAATCCTTCTTATTCGTTAGCCATTGGCTGGCTTCAGTAATCGAACGTTTAATAGGTGAATATATTATAGGAGGCCTAATTGTTGTATAAAATATTTATATATAGCCTTATATGATTATTTTTCTGCGGGATATCGGATGTTCGCGTCTGTAGGCGGAGCGCAGGCGTACCGATAGTTAAATTTTGGGTAAACCATGGCCAAATCGTTTCGCGAAACTGATAAGCACAGCTGGATGAGCCTGTCGCGGCTGACTGCCGTCTGTGGGCTCGCGCTGGCCTATTTTAGTTTGGCCAGGCTGGGTTTGCTCGTGGCGAGTATGCACGGGAATGTTTCGCCGGTCTGGCCGGCCACGGGCTTGGCCATCGGTGTGTTGTTAATGGGTGGTTATCGGCTCTGGCCGGGGGTCGCGCTGGGGGCGTTTGCGGCGAACGTGTTTTCGGCGGTGCCGTGGTTTGTGGCGGTAGGGATGAGTATTGGAAATACGCTGGAGGCCGTGTGCGGTGTCTGGCTCGTGCTATCGGCCGGGCGTTTCTTTAAACGATTCAACGCTTTTGAAGGGCCGCTCGTCCTGGTCGTGGCGTCGGTGCTCGCGCCGGTGGTCAGCGCCAGTGTCGGGGTGGCGGTTTTGTATTTGAGTGGCGCGATCGCGCGACCGATCGCGGCGACACTTTGGCAGACTTGGTGGATTGGCGATGCGTTGGGCGCGATGATTGTGGCGCCGTTGATGCTGGCGTTGAGGGATTCGATGCAAACGCGTCCGTCGTTTAACTTTCGCGTGCTGGCCAAAGCAGTCGTGTTGTTCGCGCTCACGGTGGTTGTTTGCTGGTGTATTTTTAGTGGTCGAGGGGGGAATGTTTTTCTTTTCGCGGCGTTTCCTTTGCTTCTTATCTCCGTATGGTGGTTCGGTTCCGTTGGCGTGAAGGTGGTGGGGGTTGTTATTTCGGCTGTCGGCATCGCTTCGACTTTTTATGGCACCGGGCCTTTTGTTGTGGGGGCGCTCAATGATAATCTCATCCGGCTTCAGTTTTTTCTGATGTCGGTCGCGATGGTGGCCATCATTTTGCCGGCGTTCACGAAATCGGGCGGTCATGTGCTTCCGTTTGTCGTGATGCTGGTCGGGTGGTTGTTCAGCGGATGGGTGTTTTCGTCGCTTTCTGATGCGTTCCTGAAGATCGATGATACGCGTTTCAATGCGTTGGTGGGCGATGCT
>Ga0302323_100002666_pt1 | contig 14523 bp, 12 predicted proteins | sample Fen_T0_3_FD_201950 | JGI IMG/M metagenome (GOLD analysis project Ga0302323, IMG submission 201950) | Peat permafrost microbial communities from Stordalen Mire near Abisko, Sweden - Fen_T0_3 | ecosystem: Environmental > Terrestrial > Soil > Wetlands > Permafrost | place: Sweden: Abisko... | reverse complement strand
CAGCGGCCGGCGGGGCTCCGGCTTCGGCCGGCGGGGCTCCGGCATCGGACGGCGGGGCTCCGGCAGCGGCCGGCGGGGCTCCGGCAGCGGCCGGCGAGGCTCCGGCAGCGGCCGGCGGGGCTCCGGCAGCGGCCGGCGGGGCTCCGGCAGCGGCCGGCGGGGCTCCGGCAGCGGCCGGCGAGGCTCCGGCATCGGCCGGCGAGGCCGCGGCATCGGCCGTGGTCGCCGCCGGGCCACTCCCCCACTCTCTCATGGCCTGGGGTTGGGACGAACCCTGGGCCGCGGCCTTCGCCGCAGACACCGCCGCGCTCGCCGCCGGACTCGTTCCGGCCCGGGTCATCGCCCAGCATCGGGGACGCTGGCTGCTGGCCGGCGAATCCGGAGAATTCCCGGGCATCGTCACGGGCAAGTTCCGCCACGATGCCGAGTCCGGCGCCCTGCCGGCCGTAGGCGACTGGGTCGGCTGCGTGCCCATTCGGCCGGACGCGGAATCCGACGGTTCCGGCAAGACCGTACGTGGCAAAGCCACGGTCCGAGCAGAACGCGGCGAGGCGACATTCGGCGGGGACGCCGCCCAGATCGACGTCGTCCTGCCGCGACGGACCGCACTCACGCGGCGGGCGGCCGGGCAGCGCATCACGATGCAAATCGTGGCCGCCAATCTGGACACGCTGTTCGTGGCCACGTCGCTGAACGCGGAGCTCAACCCGCGCCGCCTCGAGCGTTACGTGGCCATGGGCCGCGAGTCGGGCGCCGAGACGGTTGTGATCCTGACCAAGGCCGACCTCGCCGACGACGGCGACACCGCCGCGGCGGGGCTCGCGGCCGAGCTTCGGGTGCCGGTGGTTGCGCTCAGCGGCCGGACCGGCGACGGCCTGGTTGCGCTGGCGGCGTGGCTCGCGCCCGGTCGAACGCTGGCGCTCGTGGGCTCGTCGGGCGTGGGCAAGTCGACGCTTCTCAACCGGCTGGCGGGCGAGGAGCTGATGGCCACGACCGAGATCCGCGAGGACGACGCCCGGGGCCGTCACACCACCACTCACCGCGAGCTGTTCCGGCTTCCGGGTGGCGCGCTGCTGCTCGATACGCCGGGAATGCGGGAGCTCGGTCTGTGGGATGCCGACCAGGGCGTGGACGACACCTTCGCCGACCTGATAGAGCTCGCGGCCCGGTGCCGCTTCGCGGATTGCTCCCACCGTCTCGAGCCTGGTTGCGCGATCCAGGCCGGGGTCAAGGCCGGCAGGGTGGACGATGCCCGGGTCCGCAGCTTCCGGCACCTCTCGCACGAGGTCGCGGAGCAGCCGGCCAGCGTCGCCGCCAGGCGGGAGAAGGACCGCCGGACCGGGAAGTCGGTCAGGACGGCGACGGCCGAGCGGATGGCCCGCAAGACATTCCTCGACGGGGACTACTAGGTGCGGGACCCGCGCCCGACAGGCAACGCGGGTGCCGCACAGGCCCACGGCCGGCGGACGGCGGACGGCGACGGTTCCCGGTTCGCGGCCGGGCCTTGACCCGCGTGACGCTTGCGCCGATCCTGGGCGCCATGGGCGCAATTGCCTTGCTCCGCGGCCGCCCGGCCTTGATTCTGGCGCTTGTCTGTGCCGCGTGCTCCGGAACCACCGCTACACCTACACCCACGGAGACGAACATGGCAGGATTCGTTCTCACCAGCCCGAGCTTCGATGAGGGCGGAGCCATTCCCATCCGGCACACCTGCGACGGGGCGGATGTCTCGCCGGCCCTGAACTGGGAGGGCGCGCCGCAGGGCACCGTTTCTCTCGCCTTGATCCTCGACGACCCCGACGCCAACGGCTTCATTCATTGGGTCGTCGTGGACATCCCAGGTGGTGCCGGCGGATCGCTGTCCGAGGGCCTGACCGGCACGGATCCCCAGCTTCAGGGGCGGAACGACTTCGGCCGGTCCGGCTACGGCGGGCCGTGCCCACCCGGCGGAACCCACCACTACCGCTTCACGCTATGGGCCCTGTCCACGCGGCTGAACCTCAGCGGCACGCCGACCGCGGCGCAGGTTCGCACGGCGTTCAACACAAGGATCCTGGGCCAGACCACGCTTACCGGGACTTACACCAGAAAGTAGCGACGGCTACCGCGGCAGCCGGCCCGACGCCTTGACGCGCTCCAGCCAGAAGCGCTCCGCCGCTATGGTCGTGGTCTCGCCGTGCCCCGGCAGGACCCGAAGCCGCTCGTCCAGATCGCTCAGTCGAGCCAGTGAGGCGGCCATCTGCTCGTCGGACCCGCCCGGCAGGTCGGTGCGACCCCAGCTGCCCGAGAAGAGCGTGTCGCCCGACAGGAGCAGGCCGTCCGCGCGGCTGAGGAGGCAGACCGAACCCTCGGTGTGACCCGGCGTATGCAGCACCTCGAGGTCGATTTCCCCGAAACGAACGCGACCGCCCTCCGCCAGATCCACGGCCGGAACGCTCGGCGGGATCTCGAACGGCGCGAACAGCGGCGCCGGGTGGAGCAGCCGGTCGCGGTCGAGCGGATGAACCGCGATCGGGGCCTCGCCGGCGGACGAGCCGGCGGACGAGCCAGCGGACGAGCCGGCGGACGAACCCGCAGCCGTGCCCCCGCTCCCGCCGGCCTCGTGCTCGAGCGCGTGAGCGGCCTGTTCGCGGCTCCAGGCCTGAACCGCGGCGTTGTCCCCGACGTGGTCCCAGTGGCCGTGTGTCGAGACGATCAGCTTGAGCGTCCAGCCCCGTTCGACGAGCAATCCCGAGACCCAGTCCAGGCACGGAATTGCCGTGTCGATGGCGATCGCTTCCCGGCTGCGTGGATCGGCCAGGATGTAGACGTTGGTCGCGATCGGCCCGACGGCGCGGCTGAGCAGCTCCACTGCCGTCAGCCCGCGGCCGCTTCCTCGGCCTCGAGGCGCTCCTTGAGCGCGGTGAAGCTCTGGTCGGCCGCATTCTGGAGCGGCCCCTGGATCATCGAGTCAAAACCGCCGAGCAGGCCGCCCAGAGTGGCGTCGGCGACCCAGACGGCCCGGGTCTGCTTGGGTCCCAACTCGGTGAGATCGATCGCTCCGGTGCCGTTGATCGCGCCGCCCATGAGCGAGCCTTCGATCGTGGCCGCGATTCGCGACGGCTCTTCCAGGTCCGTGATCGCCAGATCCAGCACGACGTTCATCGGCATCATGCCGCCGGGCGGCGTCACTGTGACCCGGTAATGCCGGTCGTCGATCTTCTCGATCTGTGCCTGGCCGGAGGAATTGGATTCCGCGGCGCGGTTCGGGTTGCTGATCGTCTCCCAGACGCGCTGGCGAGTGGCGGCGATGTCGGTCTCTCCGGCGAGGTGCACGCGGTCCTCCTTGTGTAAAGCCGGACCCCAAACGAGATCGGCCGGGCTCGGTAGATCGTAGCGGTTCGGGCCTCCGAACTGCGCCCGAAGCCGGACGCGCCTTACACGCCGCTTACATAGTGGAGGCGCCGCTTCGATCGGCCGACGTATGCTCCGCTGATGAAGACCATCCTCGTCGTGGACGACGAGCGCAACATCGTCGAGCTCGTGCGGCTGTACCTCGAGAAGGAGGGCTTCAACGTCGTTGCCGCGAGCGACGGCGAGCAGGCCCTTGCCCAGTACGAGCGCAGCGACCCGGATCTGGTCGTGCTGGACCTGATGCTGCCCAAGATGGACGGCTTCGAAGTCTGTCGTGAGTTACGCCGGCGAGGCGACGTGCCCATCCTGATGCTGACGGCGCGCTCGGAGGATATCGACGCCATCGTCGGGCTCGAGCTCGGCGCCGACGACTACGTCACCAAGCCGTTCAATCCGCGCGCCCTGGTGGCCCGCGTCAAGGCCATCCTGCGGCGGACGGACGCCACGGCCAAAGGCGGACGGCCGATCCAGGTCGGCGATTTGCGCATCGATCCGCGACGACGCGAGGCATCGGTCGGCGAGCGGCGGCTGGAACTGCGGGCCCGCGAATTTGATCTGCTGGCCGCCCTCGCCCGCGACCCAGGCGTCGTCCTCAGCCGGGACGCGCTCCTCGAGGATGTCTGGGGCACGGACTTCCCCGGCGAAACGCGAACCGTTGACGTCCACGTGGCCGAGTTGCGGAAGAAGCTCGGCGACGACGGGCCGCAGGTGGAGACGATCCGAGGCATCGGCTACCGGCTGGTGCCGCCGCCGCGGGGATCTGCCGCGGCCGCCCTTTCATCCGACACGGACGTCGGCTAGGAGAACATGCCTTGCTTCCCCGCAGTCTGACCGGCCGAATCGTTCTGGCCTTCGGCGGCCTGTCGCTGGCTCTGCTGCTGGCGGTCAGCGCGACGCTCTTCTTTGTCCTGCGCGAGACACACCTCAACCAGGCCAAGCAGTCGGTGAGCGCCCAGATCGTATGGCTCGTGTACGCCGTCAACTCCCAGAAGGCGGCGCAGTGGCAGGCCACGATTGCCGATGAGGGCGCGAAGGTCGCGTCCGACGGCGGCTTCATCCTCTCGCAGAATCCCAACGGCGCCGTCCGGGTCATCGTCGGGAACCCGTCGTCGGTGGAAATCCCGCCGGGCCCGACCGGCAGCGACGTCAAGATCGGCACTACGCGGACATCCGACGGAAAACGGTTCGTATATGTGGAGCCGGGCGCGAACCAGACCAAGGGCTGGGTCTTCGTGATGGCGGAGCCGGACCACTCGGTCGAGCAGGCCCTGGGCGATCTGGCAGGGGCGCTCGCGATCATGATCCTGGTTCTGATCGCGGTGGGGCTGCCGTCGGCGTGGCTTCTGTCACGCTCGATTACCGGACCGATGCGCCGTCTGGCTCAAGCGGCGCGCGACGTGCCGACCCGGGCGATTGACGAACCGCTGCCGGTGGAAGGTCCTACCGAAGTCAGGGTTCTGACCGAGCGCTTCAATGCGATGGCCCACGCCCTGGCGGCCACGCGTGGCGAGGAGACCCAGATGCTGGCCAACCTGCGCCACGATCTGCGCACGCCTCTGACGAGCATCGGCGGCTTTGCCGAAGCCATCGCCGACGGCACCGCATCGGGCGAACGCGCCACAACCGCCGCCAGAACGATCGCCGAGGAAGCGCAGCGGCTCGAGCGGCTCGTCGGCGAGCTGGGCGTGGTGGAACGCCTGCGCGAGGGTCCCGCCGCGCTCCGGCCCGAGGCCCTCGACGCCCGCAAGCTAATGGAGGATGCAGCCGCTCGCTTCGAGGGCCGCGCAGCCGGACTCGGGGCCTCCATCAACGTTGCCGCGGCCGCTCCCGGCGAGGCCGAACCGTCGTTCACCGGCGACCGGCTGGCGGTCGAGCGGATCCTGCAGAACCTGGTGGACAACGCCCTGTCGGTGGTTTCGAAGGGCGGACACGTCTGGCTCCGCGCCGCGGCCCTGACGATGCCGGGACGCCCGCCCGGGATCTCGATCAGCGTCACCGATGACGGTCCGGGCTTTCCGCCCGGGACCACCGAGAAGGTCTTCGAGCGCTTCTTCCGCGCCGACCCATCGCGGACGGGCAGCGGATCGGGGCTCGGCCTGGCGATAGTGCGCGAGCTGGCCCGCGCCCACGGCGGCGAGGCCTGGGCCGAGAACGTGGCCCCGCACGGTGCCCGCGTCTCCGTGCTGCTGCCGCTGGTTGCGGCCATGCCGCGGGCGAAGGCCGAGCCTCGCGGCGAGTAGCGGGCGCCGCCCGGGATCGCGCCCGGGGCCCGGATCGGCTGGCCCGCGGCCCGGGGCCGAGACCGCGCGGCCGGCCCAACTGCCGCGGACCGCTATCCTTCCCGATGTGAGTGACCTGATTTCCCCAGCCGGCCCGCCGGCCGAGATAACCCACCTCGTTCGCGAGCGAACCGAGGCCCGTCTTCGCCACGACTGGCCGCGAGCCGACGCATTGAAGGCCGAGATCGAAGCCGCCGGCTGGCGAGTCGTCGATCGCGGCAGCCGCACCAGCGTCAGCCCTGCCGCGCCGGCCAGCGTCGAGGTGGACGGCGAGGTGCGCTACGGCGCCGCCTCGGCTGTGCCGTCGCTCCTCGAAGCGCCGGCCACGACCGGATGGGCGGTCGTGATTGTCGCTTCCGAACAGCCCGACCGCGTGTCGCGGCTTCTCACCGGACTGCGGAGCTTCGCCCCGGCCGGGACCCAGGTCGTGATCGTCGCCAACGATCCCAGCGACGCCCAGGCGACGGCGCTCGCGCCCGGGGCCGCGGACGTCGAGCCGGTCGGCGGCAAGGCGCCCGAAGTACTCCGGACATCCACCAGGCTCGGCTATGCGGCGGCGCTGAATATCGGACTGCGACGGGCCGCGGGCGAATTCGTGCTGCTGGCCGACGCCAGCGCGCGGCCGAAGGGTGACTCGCTCACTCCGCTGGCGACCGCACTGAGCGACACGAACGTAGCTGCGGCCGGCAGCTTTGGGCTGTACTCCGAGGACGAAGGTCCGCTGCGGCCGAATGCCCTCAGCCGACAACCGGCGGCCGCCGGCGAGGGCGCCGCTGCCGGGGCCACGGCGGGGGCCACGGCGAGAGCCGGAGCCACCGCCCTCGAGGGCGCCTGGCTTGCTTTCCGCCGCTCGGACTACATCGCCCTGGGCCCGCTCGACGAGCGGTTCGTTACTCCGTCCTGGCTCGACGTCTGGTGGACTCTGCGTCTCCGCGCGGGTGAAGAGCCGGAAGGCGCCGAGTACGTTGAGAGTGCGGCGGCGGGCGATCCGGAGCTCGACACTCCGTCCGACGCGTCGCACGAGATTCCGATGCCGCCACCACGCCGGGCGGTCCGGGTTGACCTGCCGCTGGAACGAGACGAGATCCCGTGGCCACCCGACCGCGCCCGGCTCAACCGCCGCAACATGTACCGGATTCTCGATCGGTTCGGCTGGCGCGAGGATCTGACCTAGGCGCCTCAGCGGATATCGAACTCGGCTGCGGCGGGCCCGGTGGCCGGGGCAACGGCAGCCGCGGCGGGTGCGGTTGGCGTCGCCCGGACTCCGTATTGGTACATCTGGTAGACGGGATCGGCCTGCCACTTCGCCGTGCCGTACGCAACCACGCCTCCGATGACGGCGATCAGGACGACGACTCCGGCGGCTCGCAAGGTCAGCGTCTGGGCATGCGAGCGGACTGCGCTCTTTGACTGCCACGCCGACGCGAGTGTCTGGGCGGGCGGAATGACAAAAGCCAGCCACAAGCCCGCCAGCAGCCCGCCGACATGGGCGAAGTTGTCGACGTTGCCGAAGATGCCCGAGAGCCCGAGCACCAGGCTCAAGACGATCCATAGGCCGACCTGCCCCGCGATGGCCCGCGACTGGGCGTCGAGGATGGCATGGTGGTAGCGCGTGGCCACGACCACGACCCCGAACAGCCCGAAGATCGCCCCGGACGCCCCGACCCCATAGCCGTTCCCTCCGAACGCGTAGCTGGCGGCGCCACCCGCGATGCCGCAGATCACGTACATGGCCAGCATCCGCCACGGCCCGTACATCCGCTCCACGAGCTGGCCCGCGTACCAGAAGGCGTACATATTGAAAAGGAGGTGGAGCATATTGGCGTGGACCAGGACCACCGAGAGAAGCCGGTAGTAGTCGCCGTGGGCGACGAGCAGCGGCTGGAGGGCCAGCTTGTCCTCGAGGGAGAAACCACCGGAGTCGACCGCCCCCGACATGGCCGCCAGCGACACCACGACCGTGACCGCGATCATCAAGTACGTCATGAACGACGGCAGTGCGGTGCCGCGGCTGCGGGCGAAGTATCGGTTGGCGGCGCCGGCGTTGCCGGATTCCTTGTTGAGCCAGCCCAGCCGCGAGGCAATCTCGGCCCGGTCCTCCTGCGGCGCGCGCTTCTCGCACTGGCGGTAGGCCTCGAGGGCGCCGGCCAGATCTCCTTCACGGACGCGGCCAGCGGCCACCTGGCGCCAGGCCCGGTAGGCCGCCGGAGTCTCTCCTTGAGCCGTGGCCTGTTCCCACGCCGATCGAGCCTCGGGCTCGCGGTCCAGTCGATACAGCGCGTTCCCGACGCCGTACAGAGCCGCCGCGAGCACGTCGCGATCCCCGACCGAAGTTGCCCGGGCGTACAGCGGCAGGGCCAGTTCCGGCTCGCTCCGCTCCATGTGTCCGTCGCCCGCGGCGATGGCCGCGATTGCCGTGGGACGATCCAGAGACGTCTGTGAGGCGGGGTCGAATCCGGGCGGTAGGCTCGCAGCCCCGCCCATGGGAAGTCCGTTCATTGCTCGATCCATGCTCGGCACTCTACAGGAACCCGGCGGCGTCCCGCGCGGCGGGCGACCGGCGGCCCGGACACGACCCAGGCGAGGCCCGGACCCGGCGCAAGACCCGGCGCGAAACCCGTGCGACCCTACTCCGCGGCCGACTCCCAGCCCGCGGCCGACACGGCTTCCTTGAACGCAACGGCCGCGTCGGCGCCCGCGTCCAGGCCGCCTGCGAACAGCCCGACCATCCGGCCGAACGATCCGTCGTCGTCGGGCGGCGTCTCGAGAACCGTGGCTTCGGCCGGCATCGCCGGCGGCATCGAGCCGGGCTGCACGAGGACGATGAGGTGGGCGCCGGCGAAGGCCGCTCCTTCCACTGCCGCGGCCACGGCCGAATCGGAGAGCGGCCCGGCCAGAACCACGACGCCGGACTGCGGCAGGAATTTGAGGGCGAGGTCGATGTCGCCGGCGTCGAGCCCCGGTCGCGCGGCAGGATCCTCCGGCAACAGCCGGCCTTCGGGCATGTCCGCGTCAACCTCGGCGGCGTTGTCATCCGCGGGGGCCGGCGCGAGAACGGGAGTCGGCAACATCGGGTCGCGCAGCAATGCCGCGTGGCCGACGCCCAGCCGTCCGAGCGCAACGACGACCGCATCGCCCGCACCGTCGTTGCCCACCTTGCCGACCAGCTCGACTTCGCTGCCGCGCCGCCTGGCGGATGCAGCTACCTCGACGGCCAGCCCGCCGGCGCACTTCTCGCCGTCCGGCGAATCGGCGTAGGCCGGCAATCCGACGACGATGATCATTCGGACACCGGGAGTTCGTCGGTGATGAACTCGAGCTCGCCGAACGCGGCCGCCTTCAACTCCGCGGTCACGGCATCGGCGTCGCCGACGGCCACGATCGCGAGCCGATCCATGTGGATGTGATCCCGCGCCGCCTGCTGCACGGCGTCGATCGTGACGGCCTCGACTTCGGCCCGATAGCGGGTCAGCTCGTCGTCGGGGAGCTCGTGGACGAATAGGCCGCCCAACGCCCCGACCACAGCGCCCGGCGTCTCGAACCGCAGCGGAAACACGCCGACCAGGTAGTCGCGGGCCGCGGCCAATTCCGCCGCGGTGACCGCAGTTTCACGAATGCGGCGCAGTTCGAGCAGCGATTCGGTGATCGAGGGCACGGTTGCGGCGGTCTGCACCGCGGTCCGGACGGAGAACGGCCCCGCGCCGCGGCGCATGTCGAAGCCGGCCCCGATGCCGTAGGTGTAGCCCTTCTCCTCGCGCAGGTTCATCTGGAGCCGCGAGTTGAAGAGGCCGCCCAGGATCGCGGACATCACCTGCACCGCGTGGAAGTCCGGGGCGCTGCGAGACAGCCCGACGTGCCCGATCCGCAATTCAGTCTGGACGGACCCCGGGCGATGGTAGAAGCGGACGATCGGGCGATCCACCGCGGACGCGGCGACGGGCACGGCCGGTGCCACCTTGTGCGCGGCGCTCTCGCCGCCGAACGAGCCGAGCGTCTCCTCGACCAGGCGCGGGACATTGAGCCCCGCCAGGTCGCCGCCGACCACGATCGCCGCCCGGCGTGGATCCAGCACCGTTCGATGCGTGGCCCGCAGCACCTCGGGAGTCAGCCGCGGCACGGATTCCTCGTCGCCACCCGCCGAGCGACCGTACGGCGAGTCCGGCGTGTAGATCGTGGCGGTGAAGGCCTGATCGACGCGACGGCGCGGATCCGCCTTGACCTGGAGAAGGTCGTTGAGCCGCTCCTCGCGAAGCCGCGCTACGTCCGGCTCCGGGAAGGTGGGGTTCTCGACCAGCTCTGCCAGCAGTTCCAGGGCCGCTCCGAGCCGGCTCGCGGCCACTTCTACCGCAACCGTGAAGGCGTCCCAGCTGGCGTCAACGTGGAGTGTGGCGCCCAACCGCTCGCCCGCCTCGATCAGCTCGACGCCGGGATAGCGCCTGGTTCCTTCGCTCATGGCCCGGGCCGTCAGGATCGTCGCCCCGGCGAGATCGGCCGGTTCGTCGGCCGCGCCGCGCCGGATCAGCAGGTTCGCGGACACGAGCGGCCGGTTCGGCACGTCCACCGTGATCACCTGCAGACCGGACTTCAGAACGGTCCGCTCGAACCGCGGGAATTCGTACTTGCGCGGCTGGCCGGGCGAAGGCCGGGCGGACAGTATCTCGTCGAGTGTCATGCCGCGGTCTCCTCGTCGGTGGCGCCGGCTGCGGTCTCGGTCGCGGGCATGTAGGTCAGCACGACCCGGTTGTCGGGGCGCAGCACCTCTGCCGCCACGGCCTGGATGTCGGCCGCCGTGACCGCCAGATATCGGCCCAGCTGGCGGTTGATCATGTCCGGGTCGTCGAGCAGCGTCGCGTACATCGCCAATCGGTCGGCTCGCTCGTCGGTGCGCTGGAGAGCTTCGAGCTCGAACGTCTCGATTAGCGCCCGCGCCCGCACCAGCTCGTCGTCGGTCACGGGTTCGCGGCCGAGGCGCTCCAGCTCCTCCTCGAAGGCCCGCTCGACGACCGCCGGATCGATGCCCGGCCTGACCGTCGCCTGGCCCGCCGCGATAGATGCGCCGCCGATCAGCCCGAGCGAGAAGAACGAGACGTCCTGGGCGATCTTCTCGTCCCGGACGAGGCGGCGGTAGAGACGGCTGCCCTTGCCGCCGGCGAGTATCTGAGCCGCGACCTCCAGGGCATCGAAACGCGGATCGCCGAGGATCGGCGCCCGGAAGGCGAAGAAGTGACGCGGCAGCGGAACGCGGTCCTCGACCACCTCGCGCACCTCGGCCCCGAGCACCGCGGGCAAGCTCATGTCGCCGAGCGCGGGGATGGCCCGGTTCGCGGGAATATCGCCGAAGTAGAGTTCCACCCACTTGCGAACCTGGGCCGGATCGACGTCGCCCGCGACTGCCAGGACGGCGTTGTTCGGGGCGTAATAGGTGCGGAAGAACGCGGCCACGTCTTCGAGCGAGGCGGCATCGAGATCCTCCATCGACCCGATCGTGGGGTGGTGGTAAGGATGCTCGGCCGGAAAGACGTGCTCCTGGAGCTTGTGGAACCAATCGCCGTACGGCCGGTTGTCGTACGAAGAGCGCTTCTCGTTCTTGACGACGCTGCGCTGGTTGTCGAGGTTCTCCTGGTTCAGCGCGTCGAGCAGCGTGGCCATCCTGTCCGCCTCGAGCCACAACGCGAGTTCCAGCTGGTGGCTGGGCACAGTCTCGAAGTAGTTGGTCCGATCCAGCCACGTCGTGCCGTTCATCGTCCCGCCGGCGGCCTGGACGAGCGCCATGTGCTCGGCCTTTGCCACGTGCCCGGAACCCTGGAACATGACGTGTTCGAAGAGGTGGGCAAAGCCCGTCTTGCCCTCGACCTCGTGTTTGGAGCCGACGTTGTACCAGATGCACACCGCGGCCACGGGCGCCAGATGGTCCTCCGAGACGATCAATCTCAGGCCGTTGGCGAGACGTTCGTCGGAGAACCTGACGCTTTGGGCGGTCATTCGGTCCAGCTCCTCCAGTTGGTGGCGAGGCGACGGGAGTGTCGTGATGCGGGTGAAGGCATTGTAGGGGCAGCGGTCGTGCCGCTTCCCGCGGCCGTGAACGCTGTCCCGCCGACGCACCGGAATCGTTGCGTCCGGTGGCGCGGCAGGTTGACATGACCGTCGTTGATGTTAGTCTTTCATCTAACACATGTAATAGGGACGCGAACACGTGGCACCCACTCGCAATTCCGGCAGCGCAGCAATCAGGCCCGGCGGGCTCGTCCGCCCGGGGCTGACGGCCGTGCCGTTGCCGTCCGTCACGATGGATCCGCGGACCGCCTACGACTTCTTCACGAGCGCCTGCAGCGATTGCGGCGAGCTCGACGATCTGCTGCCTGACGACCGCCGCTGGCTGGAGGAGTCGCGTGCGACGCTGGTCGCACATCTGGGCGACGGCGCTAGCGCGTCCGACTTTTCGGGTTTCGTGGGCGAACTCGGCCGCATCCTGACGGGTCGGCCGGAAGTCCGCACTGCCCGCGATGCGGTCGCGCTGATCGACACGATGACGGACCGCGAAATGCTCGAGTCCATGATCGGCGAGCTGCTCGACGATCCGGACCTGAGCGCGGTCGCCCACGGCGCAGTCGAAGGTGACGACGCGGCTTATGCCGAGCTGCAGTCCAGACTCGAAGCCATCCACGGCCACCGGGTCTTGAGCGGCCGAGTTGCGGATCTGGCGCCGATCGCCCGAGCGGTCGTGCATGACTGGCTGCCCTGCTTCGAAACCGTCGAGCCGCGCGTGCGCCGCATGCTCGACCGTGACGTCGCGGCCCGGCGCATGGATGACGCCGTTCGTGACCCCATCGGCTTCGTCGAACGAACCACCAACGGCATCCGGATCGTCCCCGAGCAGAGGATCCGCCACATCGTGCTGGCCCCAAGCTACTTCGGCCGGCCGTACAACTCGCTGACGAAGGTCGGCGACACGCAGACCGTGTGCTACCCGATCAGCGACACGGCTCTGGGCGCTGCCGATCGCCTCTCACCCCCGGCCTCCACCGTGCGGCTGTACAGGGCTCTCGGCGACGAGAGTCGTCTGCGTATCCTGCGCCTGCTGGTCGAGAGCGACCGCTACCTGACCGAGATCGCCAACGAGCTGGAGCTGAGCAAGCCCACGATCAAGCACCATCTCGCGCAGCTCCGCGCGGCCGGCCTGGTGACCTTGATCGAACAGGGCAACCTCACCTACTACAGCCTTCGCCACGACCGGGCCGACGAGGCCGGCGTAGAACTCCGAGCCTACCTGGCTCACTGAACCCGGCGGGATCATGTCAGATTTGCCATGTCCTTATGTTAGACAAACAACTAACTATCATTACCTGGATCTCTAACAATGGAGAATGCGACGATGCGGCAGCCGATGCCCGAACAGCAGTACACCTACATCAAGCAGCAGCAGTTCCGGTCCATCGCCGAGGCCGCCGAGGACCACATGGCGTCGCGGCGAAACTCCGCAGAGAGCCTCCGGTTCACCGGCCTCCGACTGCGATTTGGGACGTTCCTGATCGTGGTTGGACGTACGCTGTGCGAGGACGACGTCCTGGCCATCCAGGCCGCGCACTGACCTACGCTCGAGACTCAAGGTGACCGGAGCCTTCACCCGCTACCTCAAGGGATTCACGGGATTCGGCCGCGACGCGCGGCTCTTCCTGCTGACGACGATCGTCTTCGGCGCGGCTCTGAGCCTCTACTGGATCGACTTCAACCTGTATCTCGAGTCGATCGGGCTGGGCTGGGCGGTGCCCTGGCTGATGACCGTGTCGCAGCTCGCGAGCTTCCTGGTTGCCCTTCCGGCGAGTGCCATCTCGGACAGGATCGGCCGTCGCAAGGTGATGGCAGGCGGCATGGGCCTGGTGGCGATCGCATTGTTCGCGTTCCTGCCGGGCAACTTGCCACTCATGGTCGTCGGTGTCGTCGCGCTCGGGGCCGGGCAGATGGCCGTGAATGTGGTCCAGGTCCCATTCATCGCCGAGCACACCACGCCGGACCAGCGCGACTCGTATTTCTCGCTGTGGTCGGCCATCGGATTCCTGACCGGGCTCGTGGCGGCGGTCGTCGGCGGCGTCGGGGCGCCGATCATCGCGACCGCCCTGCACCTGGGCTCTCAGGCAGCTCCGTATCAGATACTCCTCACGGGGATCGCCGTTCTCGGCGCGCTTGCGCTCGGAACCGTCTGGATGCTCACCGCCGATCAGCCCGCGGTTAGAACGCCGGGCAAGGGAATGGGCCGGTTCGGGATGGTGATCTTGGACCGCGGTTTGTTCTTTCGGCTGCTGCTGCCGGGATTCCTTACGTCCCTCGGCGCCGGCCAGCTGATCCCGTTCCTCAACGTCTTCATCCAGACGAAGTTCAGCCTGGGCCTGACCGAGATCAACGCGATATTCGCCTTCAGCAGCCTGGGAACCGCTCTGGCGATCCTTCTTCAGCCGGCCGTGGCCCGCCGGTTTGGACGGATCGGCTCGATCGTGCTGGTCCAGGGGATGAGCATTCCGTTCCTCGTGGTGCTCGGCTTTTCGCCGTTGCTATGGACGGTGATCGGGGCGCTGGCCGTCCGCAACTCATTGATGAATGCCGGCGGCCCGATCTTCGACGCGTTCGCCATGGAGCGGATCTCGCCGGCCGAGCGGGCGACCCTGTCGGCCGGGATGACCATGCTCTGGGCCCTCGGCTGGGTCATCGCCCCGCTCTACTACGGCGCGCTCCATGCCTGGCTCGCGTTCACGCCCGCCTTCGCCGTGGACTTCGTCACGATCATCGTCCTCTACACCATTGCCACTTCCCTGCTGTGGACCTGGTTCCGCAAGGACGACCATGTCGGTGAATCCGC
>Ga0302323_100002665_pt1 | contig 14526 bp, 15 predicted proteins | sample Fen_T0_3_FD_201950 | JGI IMG/M metagenome (GOLD analysis project Ga0302323, IMG submission 201950) | Peat permafrost microbial communities from Stordalen Mire near Abisko, Sweden - Fen_T0_3 | ecosystem: Environmental > Terrestrial > Soil > Wetlands > Permafrost | place: Sweden: Abisko... | reverse complement strand
TCGTTGCTTCTGCACCTCGCACCCCGGGGGTGAGAGCGAAGGCAGAAGGGGCGTGGCATGGGATCAAGTCTGGGTTTTCGCCCACGCTCCCCGGAAGACACCACTTGAGATGCAGCAAAGGCGCAGCTTCTGATACAACTAAGTTGTCACTTGCTGAAAGCCCCATGCCCTCTGAACCCCAGGATTTCTCCCTGCAGCCCTTCCAGGAGAAGGCGCGGCCGGAGGTGGCGCCGCAGCTGGTGGACGAGGACGAGGGCTTGGATGATCGCTATCCCGTGGGTGGAGCAGCCTCCGAAGTGGCCGATGGTGGCGTGCCGCGGCGCAAGAAGCGCAACACGGCGCGGCTGGTGTGGGATAGCAAGCCCAAGCGGGCGCCCAATCCCAAGAACCTGGGCTTCCAGATCGCCGAGGTGGTGGTCCCCAACCCCGGTGAAGCTGGGCCGCGCCTGCCGCTGGAGCCGGTCACGCAGGAAGTGGACACCTCCGCCTGCAACCGCCTGGTCTGGGGCGACAACCTGCTGGTGATGCAGGCCCTGCTGGCCCAGGGCTATGAAGGGAAGATCAACCTCATCTACATCGACCCGCCCTTCGATTCCAAGGCCGATTACAGCCATACCGTGCAACTCACGCCGGATGAGGCAGGGCAGGGCGGTGGCGAACTCAGCGCCGACATGAGCGCCCTGGAACGCTTGGCCTACCGGGACACCTGGGAGGACGGAAGCGATAGCTACTTGGACATGATGTTTCCGCGGTTACAGCTGATGCATCGGCTGTTGGCGGAGGACGGGACTCTATACCTGCATTGCAATCAAGCAATGATGCCAATCATTCGGTGCATGTTAGATGAAATTTTTGGATCGAGTAATCATCTGAACGACATCATTTGGCATTTTGAAAACAAACCCAAATTTGGATTTTCGAAGGTCCTTCCGGGAGATTGGGAATGTCTCCTGGTGTACGCAAAGCGTTATGGGCGGCATAAATTTGAACATCAATTGGTTCCAGTAAAAGAAGTTCAACAGCAGGCGATCGTTGTGTGGGATCCGGTACTTAAGAAACGCACGTCAAAGAAAGACGAGTCGGGAAACATTGTCTATGAAACACGAACCGAAAAATTACTCGGAAGCGTGTGGACCATTCCAATGATTCATCCAATTGGTAATGAAAGACTTGGATACGATACTCAAAAACCTGAAAATTTGATCGAACGAGTCGTTCGGATTTCTTCTGATCCCAACGACCTCGTCGCCGACTTCTTCTGCGGCTCTGGTACCACGGCCGCTGTCGCCGAAAAACTCGGCCGTCGCTGGATCACCTCAGACTTGGGCAAGGCTTCGCTGCAGGTGACGCGCAATCGGCTGGTAAGGCTGGGAACTCCAGGCAGCGGCGGCATCGCCTTCCAGCGTGAAGATGGCCGCACGCGCTGCGCGCCCTTCGTGGTGGAGAACCTGGGCAACTACCAGCGGCAGATGATCTACCTGAACGACACGCGGCTGCGGCAGGTGGGCCCGCTGGTGCTCACGCTCTTCGGGGCCCAGCCTCATCCCCAGGAGCGCAACCTGGGCACCCAGGCCTTCAACGATGCCGAAACGGGCCGCTTCCAGCGCCGCCTGGTGCTGGTGGGCGATCCCGATCGGCCCCTGTCGGCCAAGCGCGTGGCGGAAGCCGTGGGGTTGCTGAAGACGCTGGATGGCGGTGGGTACAGCAAGCTGGTGGCCCTGGGCTGGGACTTCGAGCTGAACTTCGACGCCAGCCTCCAGCGCCTGCTGGGCGCAGACGTGGCGAAGGTCGAGCCGCGCATCATCCCCACCGACATCATCGAGCATCTCAAGAAGATCCCCGAAGGCGCGGGCCCCGAGGATCGCGAAGTGGAGCGGCTGCGCGAGAAGGTGGCCTTCTTCGAAAAGCCATGGCTGGGCCAGCCCACCATCCAGGCCCTGGGCTGGGTGGAGCAGGGCGAGGAGCGTCTCCTGCGCGTGCAGGTGCGTCTCACCCGCTACCTGCTGCGCAGCGTGCCCTCGGGCCTGAAGGGTTTCGAGAAGAAGACCGACCAGGAGAACCGCCAGTGGCTCCTGCAGGCGGGTGGGCCGGATGGCCTGAGCCTCATCGACTTCTGGAGCCTCGATGACGACCTGGGTGGCGAGGACGGCAAGCGCCCCTTCACCAGCACCTGGCAGGATCTGCGCGGTCTGGGCAAGCGGGTGCGCCGCGTCGCCACCGCCACCGAAATCCTCATCAAGCCGCGGCCCGGACGTCGGTTGGGCCTACGCCTCGTGGACGTCTTCGGCAACGACGCCGCGTGGTCAGGGCTGTTGCCGGAGGGGTGATGCGTGGCCAGGATGAAGAAGCCGTCGGCGCCATGATCTCAAAGAAGCTCGCTGACCCGGGCTTTGCTTTTCATCCTGTCCATCCTGGCTCCAATCATCTTTTTAAACAGGATGAACTGGATGGGGGAAAGCGGTATTCATCCTGGCCAATTGGATGGGTGACTCATGGCGAATCTTGAAAAGCTGGTGAAGACGTTGCACGGAGGCCCGGTGTTGCCGGATCTGCTGGAGCCCCGGGTGCGGGCCTGGGCGGAATCGGGCTATCTGGGCGTCACACCCATCACGGAGGAGCTGCTGCACCACTGGTTCAGCACGGAACACGAGGGTGCGGGTTTCCACGCGGCTCAGCGCCTCGCCATCGAGACAGCCATCTATGTCCACGAAGTTCTGGCCCGTGAGCTGCCAATGGAAGGCGGTTTCCTGCATGGCCTGCACACGCACCTGGGCGCACCGGAGGATCGTGACAAGCTCTTCGCACCGTGGTGGTCTGATCCCCAGCCGCGGTACGGCTTCAAGCTGGCCACGGGCACCGGCAAGACCTGGATCCTGCAGGCTCTGCTGGTCTGGCAGGTGCTGAACTACCTGGTGCTGGATGGCGCGGCCACCAAGGGGCTGGATCCGGCGGAGAGGGCGTGGCGTGAACGGGCCTTCTCGGGGCGCTGCCTGGTGGTGACGCCGGGTCTGGTGGTGCATGGGCGCATTCTCGATGCCTTCCTCGGCTTGGAGGATGCCCGAGGCAACCGCGACCTGCAGGGTTCGGACCTGCGAAAGTTTCGCGCGCTGTTCCTGCCGAACGGCCGCCAGGATGCCTTCTTCGGCGCCTTCCGCGCCCTGGATGGGCGCGAGGTGAGGGAGACCACGCCCCAGCCCGAGGCCTTCGCCCTTGTTGTGAACTGGCAGGCCCTCATGGACCGCAGCGGCGAGGAGGAGGATGTCGAGCATCCCGCCGAGCTGCTGGACCTGCCCAAGTACGGCAGCGTCACCGAGCGTGGCAATCCGCGCTACCTGGTGCTGCGCGAGTGGCTGGCCCAGACGCCGGACCTGATCGTGTTCAACGACGAGGCCCACCACACGCACACCAATCCCGAGGAGAAGGGCTACGTAGGCGGAGAGGGCGTGTGGGAGCAGGCGCTGACGGCCATCCGCGAGGAGCAGCGGGTCTTGCATGGGGAATCGATCGGCTGGCGAGGCGACTTCAGCGCCACGCCCTTCTTCCAGGTAAGCGGGGGCCGGGGCAAGGCGAAACAGGCCACGCGGAAGTGGTTCCCGCATATCCTCTGCGACTATGGCCTGCGCGAGGCCCAGCGCGACATGCTGGTGAAGCAGTTGTGGCTGGTGAAGGATCCACGCCTGACCGACGATGGCGAAGCGCATCGTGCCGAAGACGGCGTGCTGACCGAAAGCCAGAAGGCCCTTATTGACGTGGGTCTGGCCAAGCGGCACTGGGTGGAGAAGGGCTTTCGGCTGCTGGGTTTGCCCGCCGTGCCCAAGCTCATGGTGGTGGCCGAAGACACGTCCCTGGCTGACCAGGCGGTTGAGTTCCTGAATCGTGAGCGCATCGGCGACCACGGGCTCATCCCGGACTGCGTGGCCGTGCTGCACAGCGGCCGGAAGGGCGAGCTCAAGAAGGATGAGTACGACACGCTGCGCCGTCGCATCTTCGCCGCGGACCGCCGGGACGATCTGCAGGTGATCGTGAACGTGGCCATGCTGCAGGAGGGCTTCGACGTCAATTCCATCTGTGTGATCGTGTTTCTGCGGGCCGGCGAGAGCGCCATCCTGGTGGAGCAGGTCATCGGTCGCGGCCTGCGCCTCATGTTCCGAGAGGAGGGCTGGCCCGAGCTTTGGCCCCAGAAGCTGGAGGATGCCCGCAACCTGTGGGAGCACCGCGAGCCCATGACGGCGCTGGACATGCTCTACCTGGTGGATCACCCGAAGTTCCGCCAGAAGCTGAAGGATCTGGAAGACAACGAGGGCCTGACCATCGGCGAGGGCGAGGTGGATGAGACCCGCATCGCCATCGGTGAACTGCTCACGGTCGGTGTCGAACCAGATCGAGTTCCGGGCAGGGACTTGGCCTGGCCCCTGGGTTTCCTACGGGCCGATCCGCCGCTACCGGATGTACGGGAGCTGCTGAAGGACGGCAACTTCAAGCCCTACGGAGACCAGAGAGTCCTCGATGAGCTTCGCAGAGAGCACGGGGTTTTGTTCACCGCTGAGCATGTGGTCACGGCAACCCAGGTGGCCTGGGTTGCCGAGGTGTCTGCCGAGGCCCAGCAGACCCTGGCGAACCTCGCCAACCAGCTGGTGGACGGTCGCCGCGGCCAATCCTGGCTATCGGATCAGTGGGCCGAGATGGTGGATGTGGTGCAGGCCGTGGCGAAGAAGCACCTTTTCCCCGGCAGCGACTTCGACCCCCTGGACCGGCCCGAGGATGCCCGGGTGCTGCGCCAGGTCCTGGTGAATCAGCACCTGCTCAAGCAGCTGCAGGACGCCCGCGATCGCTGGCTCCAGAAACTCTACGAAACCCACCCGGGTGAAATTGGCGTCAGTGGCTGGGGCTGGGCCTCGGAGCCGGAGCTGGACGGTCGCGTGCCCGTGCTACGCGGCCGCGAAACGCGCCGCATCCCCAATACGCGTTGCGTGTTCCCGTCCCTTTTCGAGGCGGCCCAGGGTGGTGGTTTCGAGCGGGCCTTCATCGAGCAGGTGCTGGAGAAGTCAGGTGAGGTGCTGGGCTGGTTCAAGCCCCTGGAACGCCGCCATAGCCTCTGCCTGTCCTACCGCACGCGATTCGGTGAATTGAGCCGCTACTGGCCGGATTTTCTGGTGCGCACGGGGAGTGCGATGTGGCTTATCGAAACCAAGGCTCAGCGCGACCAGGAATCCACGGTGGTTTGGGACAAGGCCCGCGCCGCCCTGGCCTGGTGCCGTACCGCGGCCCAGGTGGCGCCGCCCGCAGTCCATCTGAATGGCATGGCCTGGTCCCAGCCCGCGCCCTGGCGTTACGCGATCCTCTTCGAGGACCAGTGGAAGGGTGATGCCACGGCGTTCACGCCCCTGGCCGAACAGGCGGAGGCTCAAACCCTAGCCTTCCTGCGGGCGCACGGCGATGTAGGGGCCGGGTCGCTGCTGGAACAGATGCAGCGGGGGTAGAAGCGTTTTCGCGTCCAAAGGATTTGGTCAGGGGGAAGGGGCTTCGGAAGCCTGCCTTCTCATTCTGTTCGTCCTGGCCAGAAGACAATGTCTAGCCAGGATGGACAGGATAAGGCTCGAGCCACGATTCGGCCCAGCTCAACCAGTCGATCCGTATCAAGGAGACCAGTCACCTCAGTCCAAAGCCATTTATCCTGTTCATCTCTTTCATCCTGGCTAAATTGTCCTTTTAAAATAGATGAGCCAGGATGAAGGGGATACGGGGGAGGAAAAAAATCGCCTTTTCCATTCATCCCCTTCTCATTCATCCTGGCTGAATCCTGTTGAGGCATCCATGACGACAACTCCCCTGATCGGCATCCTGATGGGCTCCAAGAATGACTGGGAGACCATGCAGCACACGGTGCTGACGCTGAAGGCACTGGGCATTCCCTGCGAGGCCCACGTGGCCAGTGCGCACCGCACCCCGGAGAAGGTGGTGGCGTTCTGCAAGGGTGCCGAAGGGCGGGGTCTGAAGGTCATCATCGCTGCGGCGGGTGGGGCGGCCCACTTGGCCGGGGTCTGCGCCAGCAAGACGCACCTCCCCGTGCTGGGCGTGCCGATGAAGGGGTGGGCCACCGAAGGCATGGATGCGCTGCTGTCGACCGTCCAGATGCCCTCAGGCATTCCGGTCGGCACGCTTGCGATCGGCAAGGCGGGGGCCATCAACGCCGCGCTCCTGGCCACCTCAATCCTGTCCCTCGCCGACGCGGGCATTCGCGAGAGGTACCTCGCCTACCGTCAGGCTCAGACTGATTTGGCCTTGAACGATGATGATCTGGTGATGCCTTAATCCATCCTTCCAGAATCCTTCTCTGCCCGAGGCGCTCCGATGGAAAAAGTGAACCTGGCTGAAGGCTTCACCCAGATCTCGGAGCACTGGCGACCTCGCGTGGTGGCTGAGCTGAATGGTCAGGAAGTGAAGCTGGTGAAATTCCAGGGGCCCTTTGTCTGGCACCATCACGCAAGCGAGGACGAGTTGTTCCTGGTGGTGAAGGGAAGGTTTCGGATGGAGTTTCGTGATCGCCAGGTGGACCTGGAGGAAGGCGAACTGCTCGTCGTTCCTCGTGGCGTAGAGCATCGCCCTGTGGCCGATTCGGAGGTCGAAGTGATGGTGTTTGAACCGAGAGGTGTGCTCAACACCGGCAATCTTGTGGATGCCGTCTACACAGCTCCCCTGGGGCAGAGGCTCTGACATGGATCGAGTGCACCTCATCACCCTCTCGGATCGCGCCTCCCGGGGCGAGTACCAGGACCAGTCCACACCGCTGCTGACCTCTTGGCTGAAGGGGCAGGGCGTGAAGACCGTGACCACCGAGCTGATGCCGGATGAACCCGCCCTGCTGGAACAGGATCTCCGGGGGGCCATTGCGGAGAGAGTGCCTTTAGTACTCACTTGCGGGGGCACGGGGTTTGGATCCCGTGACACGACACCCGAGGCCACGCGCCTGGTCATCGAGCGTGAGGCCCCGGGCATCTGTGAGCTGATCCGGGCCAAGGGCGGCCACCCCTTGGCCTTTGCCAGTCGGTCGGTCTGCGGCATTGCGGGGCACACGATCATCCTCAACCTGTCCGGTCGGCCGGCGGCGGCCCTGGAACAACTCCAATTGGCCTGGCCCCTGCTCACTCATGCCGTGGCCGTTCTCCGCAAAGAGGGTGGGGCGGGAGGGCCGTGCACATGAGGGTGTGGGCCCGGATCAATCATGTGGGCTGGGTGCATCTGTGGCAGCGAAGACAGGCTTTTGACGATGCTGAACCCTCCGCGCACTTCCTGAACGGTCGCACCGACCCGAGGTGGCTGAGTGCGGCTTTGACCTCCGAGCAGAGATCGGGTCTGCAGGCCGGGGAACTCGTGGAGATCGACGATCCAGGCTACTTTCCTGACGAAGCGTAAATGGTTCAGACCTGCCAACGGTCCATTCGTCTGAATGGGATTCGCGCCGTGCGATCGTGGAGCTGGACCTGTTGACGAGGGCACCCAATGTCCGAAACCCTGACCACCCTGCACACTTTGAGCCGCCTCGTGGGGCATACGCCGCTGTTGGCGGTGGATGTCCTTTTCAAGGGGAAGCCGCGCCGGATCTACGCCAAGGCCGAGAGCTTCAATTTCACGGGCAGCATCAAGGACCGCATGGCCTTGCACATCCTGCGGATGGCTCATGAGAGCGGGGTGCTCAAGCCCGGTGCGCCCATCGCCGAGGCCACCAGTGGCAATACCGGCATCTCCTTTGCGGCCCTGGGGCGGGTGCTTGGGCATCCTGTGACCATCTTCATGCCGGACTGGATGAGTCAGGAACGCAAGGACCTGATCCGCTCCTTCGGGGCCCAGGTCCGCCTGGTGAGTCATGCGGAAGGCGGGTTTCTCGGATCGATTCAACTCAGTGAGGCGTGGGCCGCCGAGACGCCGGATGCGTTCCTGCCCCGGCAGTTTGCCAATGCGGCCAATGTCGATGCCCACGCCGCCACCACTGGCCCCGAGATCTGGGCCCAGCTGGCTTCCGTCGGCCTGAAACCGGCTGCCTTCGTGGCCGGAGTGGGCACCGGAGGCACGGTCATGGGGGTCAGCCGCTTCCTCAAAGGAATGGATCCTGCGATTCGGGTCCATCCGGTCGAACCCGCCAATTCGCCCACCCTGCACACGGGTCACAAAGTCGGGAAGCATCGCATCCAGGGCATCTCCGATGAGTTCATTCCGGCCATCGTGAAGCTGGACCAGCTGGATGACATCCTTGCGGTGGATGACGGAGATGCCATCCTCATGGCCCAGAAGCTGGCCAGCCGAGGCCTGGGAGTGGGCATCAGCAGCGGCGCGAATTTCCTGGCGGCCCTGCAGGCCCAGGAGCAGTTGGGCGCCGATGCGGTCGTGGTCACCGTCTTCAGCGACAGCAACAAAAAGTACCTCTCCACGGATCTCATGAACGAGGAGCCGGTCAAACCAGGCTTCCTCAGCTCACAGATCGAACTGATCGGGATCGGGCAATCGATCCGGGTCTGCGAGATCTGCATCCAGGACCAGCCTGCCCGTTTGGGCTGTGGTTGCTGATCATCAGCCTTCAGCCGAGGGTTGGGTCAATGCCTCCAGGCGATGGAAGAGGGCCAACAGGGCGCAGCTGAGCCAGAGGTTCAGCACCCCACCCGTCAGATTGAAGATCCAGAAGGCTGGATGCTTCAGGCGCAGGAGAGCGCCCGGCCCCAGATCCGGGTCGGTGGCGGGTAGGAGGCGGTCCAGAGCCCAGCTCGCTCCCACCTGGTAGACCAGGGCCACCAGCATCATGGCCAGCACGGCCTGAAGGATTCTGGGCCAGTGGCGGGCCATGGTGGACTGGCTCCACTTCAGGGCGGGCAGCAGGCCGTCGCCGCGCAACAACATCCGCAAGGGTGCCCAGCCAAACAAGGTCAGGATCACGATCCCAGGCACCAGGAAGCACAGCAACCCAAGGCCGACGGCCACACTGATGCCCAATCGGGCGAGGAAGGTCCGCAACCAGCGCCCGTCAAAGGTTCCGCGCCAGGTTTCAGCAGGATTCCCCGGAGCGCCCTGGGTCTCGGCATCCAATTGGGCCTGCAGGCGGGGGATGAAATACATCTCCAGAGGCAGGAGACTGGCGAACCCGAAGATGGGCTGCACAAGCAGGTTTGGTCCGACGCCAGCGGCCAACTCCAGCGCCGGTCCAAGCTGGGCCAGCAGCATGGCCATGACGGCCAGGCCCACCGAAAGCAAGGGATGTCGCCGGACGAGCGTGATTCCCTCGCGAAGGGCACCGAGGTGGGAGGGTAATGGCGTTCGCATCCTTCCAGCGTATCTGGTGCCGTGGGCTATCATCATCGGCATCATGTCGTACGAAGCCCCTTGCCTCCTGGTGGCCAGCCCCGCGCTCCTGGATCCCCACTTCCTGCACAGTGTGGTGCTGATCGTGGAGCACGACGAGGAGGGCGCTCTGGGCTTGATCCTCAACCGCCCACTGCCCTTGGCCCTGGCCCAGGTGAGCATAGAGGGCGGCATGGACTACCGTGGCTCTGATGAGGCCGTGGCATGGCGCGGCGGCCCCGTGGACCCTCAGCGGGGGATCCTCCTGGTTCAAGGCGGCCTGCCGGAGGAAGAGGACACGGTCGTGGATCTCACGCACTTCGTGAGTCATCGCAAAGACCTGCTGGAGACGCTCCTGGGGGATCCGATCATGCGCTATCGCCTCTTCCTGGGCTACTCAGGCTGGAGCCCGGGCCAGCTGGATCAGGAACTGGACATCGGTGCCTGGACACGCCGTCCCGTCGTCTCCGAGTGGCTGCTTCACCCCGATCCGTCCGGTCTCTGGCAGGTGGCTCTGGGTAGTGGCACGAACGGGTAGTCGAGGCTCGGCTCAGACCTTTTCGCGCTTTGCGGCTCCTCATGGGACCCATCCCTTCGCCTTGGGTCGCGGGTCGTCCAAGGTTGGATTATGAATATATAAAAAATATTTATAAAATTATACAATCTATATATTTGAGTTATTTTTATGAACCAAATGAACTGGTGGATCCACCCGATGCCTTTCCGGAGGAGCTGATGACCTGGAAGCGCTCTCTTCTCGCTGCCGCCGCCCTCGGTGCTGCGTGCCCATTGTTCGCCGATGGCAACGGTCCTGTGAACGATTCAGGGGCCACCGCGTGGATGCTCACCTCCACCACGCTGGTGCTGCTGATGGTGCCGGGGCTGGCGATGTTCTATGGCGGCCTGGTCCGCACCAAGAACGTGCTGGGCACGATGATGCATTCCTTCGCGGCCATGGCCGTGGTGGGCGTGCTCTGGACGGTGGTGGGCTACGCCCTGAGCTTCGGACCCAACGCCCTGGGCGGTCTCATCGGCTGGAGCCGTGGCCTGGTGCTCCTTCGCAGCATCGATCACACCATCCTTCCTGCCGGCGTTCCTGAGTACGCCTTCGCCATGTTCCAGGGCAAGTTCGCCATCATCACGCCCGCGCTCATCGCCGGGGCCGTGGCCGAGCGCATCTCCTTCCGGGGCTGGGTGGCCTTCATCACGCTCTGGGTGCTCTTCGTCTACTGCCCGCTCTGCCACTGGGTCTGGGCGCCGGATGGCTACTTCTTCAACCTTGGCGCCAAGGGGGCCATCGACTTCGCGGGCGGCACGGTGGTGCACATCTCCTCCGGTGCCGCCGGTCTCGCGCTGGCACTGTTCCTGGGCGTCCGGCATGGCTATCCGAAGACCGCCATGGCCCCCAACAACCTCACTTTCACCCTCATCGGCGCTGGGCTGCTGTGGGTGGGCTGGTTCGGCTTCAACGCAGGTTCGTCCATCGCCTCGAACCTGGAGACCGCCCGGGCTCTGACGGTCACCCAGGTGGCTGCGGCCACCGGCGCCCTCACCTGGGTGCTCATCGAAACCATCCGGGACGACAAGCCCACCAGCCTGGGCATGGCCTCGGGCATCCTGGCGGGTCTGGTGGTCATCACCCCTGCGGCGGGCGTGGTTCAGGTCGGTGGTGCCATCGCGCTGGGAGTCATCGCGGCCTGCGCCTGCTTCGGCATGATCCTGCTGAAAAACCGTTTGGGCTACGACGACTCGCTGGACGCCTTCGGGATCCATGGGACCGGTGGCATCGTCGGCGCCCTGGGCCTCACCTTCTTCATCCGGGATTCCTGGTGGGCGGAAGCCGCGGCCAAATCGCCTGGTTGGGGCATCCTCTCGCAGCTGAAGGTGCAGGCCTTCGCCGTGGGCACCACGATTCTGTTCTCCGTGGTCATGACGCTCATCATCGCGTTTCTGGTGGAGAAGGTCGTGGGCTTCCGGGTCACTGAGGCGGTGGAGAAGACCGGCCTCGATCACGAGATCCACGGCGAACGGGCCTACGGCCTGAACAACTTGAACTGATCGGAGCCTGTGATGAAGCTGATCACCGCCATCATCCCCGAAGAAAAACTCGACGAAGTCCGCGAGGCCCTGATCGACGCAGAGATCGAACGCATCACGGTCACTCGGGTCAGCGGCCACGGCCGGCAGCAGGAGATCGTGGTCCAGCGGGGCAAGAAGGTCGTGCCCAACCTGATCCCCAAGGTGCAGATCACCATCGCCTGCAACGATGAGTTCGAAGACATCACCGTGGACACCATCATCCGCACGGCCCGCCACGGCGGGGGTGAGGTCGGTGACGGCAAGATCTTCGTCCAGGACCTGAAGGAATGCATCCGCATCAGAACGGGGGAACGGGGCGGGCAGGCCATTTGAGGGCTATGCATGCACCTTGTCCAGGTTCCCGCAGGGCCGGGACCTCCAGAACTCCGCTAGGCTCCCGGGATGCGTAGCATCGTCTGGTTCCGGGGCAAGGATCTGCGGGTGGCCGACCATGGGCCGCTGGCAGAAGCCGTGGCTTCGGGCGAGGTGATTCCCCTTTTCGTGCTCGATCCTTTCTTCTTCGCGCCGGAGCGGGCTCGGGAGCTGCCGCATCGCATGCAGTTCCTGCTGGAATCGCTGCGGGCGCTGGAGGCCAACCTCGCGCAGCTGGGTTCACAGCTGCTGGTGGTGGCTGGACGCAGCGTCGAGGTGGTGCCACGCGTGGCCGCCCAGGTGAAAGCGGATCGCGTGCTGGCCCACCGCTGGGTGGAACCCTTCGGTCGCGAGCGCGACCGCCGCATCGCCACGGCCCTGGAGCGCGAGGGTATCCCTTTCCGGTTGTTCGAAGGTGAGACCCTGCTGCCTCCAGGGTCGGTACGGAACGGGCAGGGTGGGATGTTCCGCGTGTTCACGCCCTTCGCGAGGGCCGCCGGGGCGCGGCTGGAGCTGGAATCGACGCGGCCCAGGCCACGCTCACTGCCGCCGCTGCCGGCGGGACTTGGGGTGGAGGTGGTTCCGATTCCAACCATGGAGGACTTGGGTCTCCGGTCGAATGCAAGGCTGCAACCCGGTGGTGAGAAGGCCGGGCGGGCCCGGCTGCAGGCCTTCGTGAGCGGTCCCATCGCAGGCTATGGCACCGACCGCGACCGCATGGATCTACCCGGCACGTCGCGACTCAGTGCTGATCTGAAATTCGGCACCATCTCGGTTCGCACGGCTTGGCAGGCCGCGTCGGCAGCGGCTGAGGCAGGCGAATCCGGGCGGCGCTACCTCAACGAACTGCTCTGGCGCGAGTTCAGCCACCACCTATTGTGGGAGTGGCCGGAGCTGCTGGAACAACCCTTTCGTGCGGAGTTCAAAACCTTCCCCTGGTGCGAGGACGCTGCGACCTGGCAAGCCTGGACAGAAGGTCGCACGGGCTATCCGGTGGTGGATGCCGCCGCCCGGCAGTTGAAGGCCGAGGGGTTCGTGCACAACCGGGCCCGCATGGTGGCCGCCAGCTTCCTGACCAAGCACCTGCTGATCAACTACCGACTCGGCGAGGCCCATTACATGCATTGGCTCATGGATGGTGACTGGGCCCAGAACAGCTCGGGTTGGCAGTGGAGCGCGGGCTGCGGCTGCGACGCCCAGCCCTGGTTCCGCATCTTCAACCCCGTGGCCCAAGGGCTGAAATTCGATCCCAAGGGCGACTACGTGAAACGCTGGGTGCCTGAATTGGCGGCCTGTACCGCCGACTTGATCCATGAGCCCTGGAAGGCCGGGAAAACCCTCCGGTCGCGCTTCGACTACCCCGCTCCCATCGTGGACCATGCCCTGGCCCGGGAGCGGTTTCTGGCGATCGCAAAAGGCCATCTGAGTCGGGTCAGGCCCTGATAGACTGATGGCGAAGTATTTCTCTATTTCTTCTGTTTTTAATGACTTATGGGTAGCTCATGCATACGGTTCGATTTGATGGAAAGACTCCTGGCACTGCGGAGTGCGACCGGGAGACGGCGCTCCTCGCCGCCAGTAACAAAGCCTCGGTGCCCTTGCCCCATCGTTGTGGCGGCCATGCCCGCTGTGGGACCTGCCTGGTCACTGTGGTGGAAGGTGCAGAGCACCTCAGCGAGAAGGGCGCCGCCGAAACCCGAGTGCTCCAGGCGCTCAAGGCCAATCCCGATCAGCGCCTCGCCTGCCAGACCTGGGCACGGGGCGACGTCGCCGTGAAGTACTGACCCACATCCGGCAACTTGGCTGAACAGGCCCAGACCTAGACCAGTCGCCGCCCTTCCATGGCCCGGTCGAGGGTGAGTTCGTCGGCGTATTCGAGGTCGCTGCCAATCGGGAGCCCCAGGCCGATGCGCGTGGTGCGTACCCCGATGGGTTCAAGCATGCGGGCCAACCAGCTCGCGGTAGCCTCGCCATCCACGGTGGGGTTGGTGGCCAGGATGATCTCCTGGATGGCGCCGTCCTCCAGCCGCCTAAGCAGCTCTCGGATGCGCAGCTGATCGGGCCCCACGCCGCGCAGGGGAGAGATCAGCCCCCCCAGCACGTGGTAGCGGCCCCGGAAGTGGCCGCTGCGCTCGAAACTCAGCACATTGGAGGCTTCGGCCACAATGACCAGACTGGCGGGGTCCCGGCGGGGATCCAGGCAGATGGGACAGGTGGGCTGGTCGGTGAAGGCGCCACAGACCGCGCAGAAGCCCACCTTTTCGGCGGCCTGCTGCAGCTGGTGGGCCAGGTGGGCCATGGCCTCGGGCCCCTCCTTCAGCAGGTGGAGGGCCATGCGCTGGGCGGATTTGGCGCCCACACCTGGCAGCTTCTGCAGGCTTTCGACCACGGCCTCCAGGGGTGGCGGCAGTCTCATGAGCTAGAGCCCGAGGCCCGGCAGGTTGAGGCCGGCGCCCATGCCGCCCATCTGCTTCTTCATGGCCTCGTCCACCTTGGTGGTGGCATCGCGGAAGGCGGCCAGCAGAAGGTCTTCGACCATGGAGGGGTCTTCGGGATCCATCGCGTCCTTCGAGATGGAAAGGCCCACCAGTTCCTTGGAGCCGTTGAGGGTGACCTTCACGAGCTCACCACCGGCGGTGCCCTCGATACGCAGGTTGGCCTGGGTCTCAGCCAGCTTCGCTTGCATCTGCTGGGCCTGTTTCATCAGAAAGCGCATGTCCATGGAATCAACCTCCGGGGGGAATGTCG
>Ga0302323_100002664_pt1 | contig 14527 bp, 9 predicted proteins | sample Fen_T0_3_FD_201950 | JGI IMG/M metagenome (GOLD analysis project Ga0302323, IMG submission 201950) | Peat permafrost microbial communities from Stordalen Mire near Abisko, Sweden - Fen_T0_3 | ecosystem: Environmental > Terrestrial > Soil > Wetlands > Permafrost | place: Sweden: Abisko... | reverse complement strand
AAGTCCTTGCGAGGCTCGACGCGCTCCCCCATCAGCATCGTGAAGATGGCGTCGGCTTCTGCGGCGTCTTCGACCTCGGCGCGTAGCAGCGTGCGCGTTTCGGGGTTCATCGTGGTCTCCCAGAGCTGGTCGGCGTTCATCTCGCCGAGGCCCTTGAAGCGCTGGACGGTGATGTTCTTGACGGCCATCTTCTTGACGATCGCGTCGCGTTCCGCCTCGGACGAGGCGTAGTGAGTGACCTTGCCGGTGCTGACCCGGAAGAGCGGCGGCTGAGCGATGAACAGGTAGCCGTTCTCGATGACCTGGGGCATGTGCCGGAAGAAGAACGTCAGCAGCAGCGTCCTGATGTGGGCGCCGTCGACGTCCGCGTCGGTCATGATGATGATCCGCTGGTAGCGGAGCTTGGCCAGGTCCAGCGAGTCGCCGATGCCGGCGCCGAGCGCGATGACGAGCGGCCGGATGTTCTCGCTGGACACGATCCTGTCCAGCCGCGCCTTCTCGACGTTGAGCAGCTTGCCGCGGAGAGGCAGGATCGCCTGGAAGCGGCGGTCGCGGCCCTGCTTGGCGGAGCCACCGGCCGAGTCGCCCTCGACCAGATATAGCTCGCTCTTGGCGGGATCGCGCTCCTGGCAGTCGGCCAGCTTGCCCGGCAGCGACATGCCTTCCAGAGCGCCCTTGCGGATGACCAGGTCGCGGGCTTTGCGGGCGGCCTCGCGGGCGCGCGCCGCGGTGAGCGACTTCTCGATCATGCGGCGGCCGTCGGCGGGGTTTTCGTCCAGGTACTGCCCTATCCCCTCGGCGACGGCGGCTTCGACCGGGCCCTTGATGTCGGCGTTTCCGAGCTTGGCCTTGGTCTGGCCTTCGAATTGCGGATCGACGAGCTTGACGCTCACCACCGCAGTCAGGCCCTCGCGGACGTCGTCGCCCGAAAGGTTCGCGTCGGCGTCCTTGAGGATGCCGGCACGGCGGGCGTAGTCGTTGAGCGATCGAGTCAACGCGGCGCGGAAGCCGGTTAGGTGGGTGCCACCGTCTACGGTGTTGATGTTGTTCGCGAAGCTGAAGACGTTCTCCGCGTAGGTGTCGTTGTACTGGAGCGCCACTTCGATGGAGCTCGATCCCTCGCGGCGCTCGACGTAGATGGGCCGGGCGTGGAGGGTCTCCTTGTTCTTGTTGAGATGTCGCACGAAGGAGACGAGGCCGCCCTCGAAATAGAACGAACGTTCACGGTCCGTCCGATCATCGAGGAGTCGGATCCAGAGGCCCTTGTTGAGGTATGCCGACTCGCGCATCCGCTGGGCGATCGTGTCGAATGAGAACTCGACCGTCTCGAACACTTCCGGATCCGGCTTGAAGATCGTCGTCGTGCCCTTGCGATCGCCCTGCGGCCCGACCTTGCGGACCGGCGACGTGGGAACGCCGCGGGCGTATTCCTGCGACCACACGGAGCCATCGCGGGCCGACTCGACGCGCAGCGATTCGGACAGTGCGTTGACGACGCTGACGCCGACGCCGTGTAGCCCGCCCGACACCTTGTATCCGCCACCGCCGAACTTGGAACCGGCGTGCAGGACGGTGTGGACGATCTCCAGGGCATCCTTGCCGCTCGGGTGGCGGCCGACCGGGACGCCACGGCCGTCGTCGGTGACTTTGACGGAGCCGTCTTCGAGGACGCGGACTTCGACGTGGGTGGCGTGTCCCGCCATGGCCTCGTCGATCGAGTTGTCGACGACTTCCCAGACCAGGTGATGGAGGCCGCGGCCGTCGGTCGAACCGATGTACATGCCGGGACGGCGGCGGACCGGATCCAGCCCCTCGAGCACCTGGATGCTCTCAGCGTTGTAGTCGCTCGTGGCCGTCTTGCGGGCGCGGCGAGTTGCGGCCGGTGGAGTGGCGCCGGTCGTTGAGCCGTTGGGCGTTGCGTTGCCCGAGCCGTTGGCGGGCGGCAGATCCTGGGTCAAGACACTCCTCCGGTCAGGCGGTCGAAGAGGCGCGATAACTCCTCGTCGCTGTAGTACTCGATGACGATGCGTCCGCCCTTCCGAGATCGGGCAAGGACGACCTTTGTGCCGAGGGCGCGGCGGAGATCCTCTTCGAGGCGATCCATGTTCGCGTCCGAGTCCGTGACCTTCTCGCTCGCGGCGGCGGGCCGTTCCCGCAGCCGGCGGACCATCTCCTCCGTCTGCCGGACGGAGAGCCCGCGGCCCGTCACGACATCGACGAGCTGCCGCTGTTGCGTCGGGGATGCGCCGGCCAGGGCGCGAGCGTGGCCTTCCGCGATGTTGCCATCCGCCAGGGCCTGCTGCACGGACGGCTCGAGATCAAGGAGGCGGAGCGTGTTGGCGATGGTCGAACGGGCCCGCCCGACACGCGAGGCAATTTCATCCTGAGTGAGGCTGAACTCGTCGGCAAGCTGCCGATAAGCGTGGGCCTCTTCCATGGCGTTGAGATCGGCGCGCTGGACGTTCTCGACGATGGCGATCGCAAGCTGGTCGCGCTCGGCCAGCTGACGCACGACCGCGGGGACGTGGTCAAGGCCGGCCATCTGGGCCGCACGCACGCGGCGCTCACCGGCCACGAGCTGATAGCCGTCGAGGACCTCGGTCACGAGCACGGGCTGGATCACGCCGTGGATGGCGATGCTGGCGGCCAGCGATTCGAGAGCCTTCTGCTCCACGCGCTGTCGAGGCTGATACGGATTGCCGCGGATCCGGGAGATCGGGATCTCGACCTGCGCGGTGTTGCCGGCGGTCGTCTGCGGGATCAGGGCTCCGAGGCCGCGTCCCAGGCCGGAATGTCGCTCCACCGATGGTGGCGTCAATTCGGGCCCCCGCCTGCGGCGCCGGACTTCCCGGAGGTCTTGGGTGCGATGGAGGCGGACTCGCCGCGCGACACGGGCGCGGGCCGGCCGTCGCGTTCGCGCAACTCGGCCGCGAGCGCGGCATAGGCCTCGGCCCCCTTGGAGTCGGGCCGGTACAGGGCGATCGGCAGGCCGTAACTGGGTGCCTCCGACAGCCGGACGCTGCGTGGAATGATGGTGTCGAACACCGCTGCGCCCAGGTGCTTACGAACCTCGGCGTCAACCTCGGACGACAGATTGGTTCGCGGGTCGTACATCGTCAGCACGACGCCCTTGATGGCAAGGTTGGGGTTGAGGTGGTTCCTGACGAGGTTAACCGTGGCAATTAGCTGGGAAAGGCCTTCCAGAGCGTAATACTCACATTGAATAGGGATCACGACGGCGTCGGCGGCCGTGAGTGCGTTCACCGTGAGCAGACCCAGCGACGGCGGGCAGTCGAGCAGGATGTAGTCGTACGTGTCGACGAGGTCCGCCAGAATCCTCGACAGCCGGCGTTCTCGCTGAGGAAGCGGCGCCAGCTCCACCTCAGCGCCCGCCAGCGATATCGATGACGGTACGATCGCAAGGCCGGGAATCTCCGTTTGGACGACCAGATCCGAGACGAGAGCGTCTTCGATGATCGCCTCATACACGGAGTGCTTGATCTCGCTGCGATCCAGGCCGAAGCCGCTCGTCGTGTTGCCCTGAGGATCAAGATCGATGACGAGGACGGAGTCGCCGGCCAGCGCAAGATACGTCGACAGGTTGACTACGGTCGTGGTCTTGCCGACGCCGCCCTTTTGGTTGGCACAAGCGATGATTTGTCCCAATCAGGTCCCCAATTCTGGCCTTTTCAAGTTCAAATCCTACCATTCGGGGCCCTTCTCCGGGTCGACGGAGTAGCCGCGCACGGTAAGTCGACGCAGTTCGGGCAATTCGGCGGCGCGGACCGGCGTTGACCGCGCAACGTTACTCGGGGCCGATTGCGCGACGCTTATCGGTGGATTGTTGAGAAGCTCCGGGACCCCGCTCCCGCAGCTCGCCTGGACGTCACGAAGGGGTCGCGTTTGGGGGCCTGGCCTGCCGATCGCTTCGGCGATCAATCTGCGAACCAGAGTCGCTGAGCTCGCATGCTGGCTCGGTGTCTTGTGCCGCCGGGCACCACTCGTTAGTCCTGGGTATGCCGGTGGCCAGACAGGTTCCAGATCGGGCGGGGCCCGCCGGCTCGGTCGGCCGGCAGAACAGGGACTGCCTTCAGGTTTCACGTGCAACATCGCCCCCGCGACCGCCCGAAGGCCCGAGGTGCCTGGACGAAGTCGCTTTTCGGGTGAGTGCGGGCGCCCGCAAAGGGAGAATCGGAAGTGAGAAGGCGGAAACGAGGCCAAACCGTTGTTTCACGTGCAACGGAAATGCATCACGAACATGATCGCGGGCGACTTCCCGCGTCGACCCGGACCCAGAAGTCGCCCCTGCCGATCGGTGGCTTCGTGCGTTCGACGGGTCCGCGAACGGGAGACTTGTCGCGGGTTGGTGCCAGGGGGCACCACGCACCACTTTCTTGTGGGAGTTCCGCCGGCTCGCCGCTCTCCATCCAAATAGCCGCTCGCAGCTGTCGCCGGGGGGCGAGAAGATCCACGCTCGCTCGGTCGCCGACCGGCCGCGGAACGCTCAGCCTCGACGGCCGGGCCCGATCGGCGAGCCGGAGACGCACCGGGCAGACCGTTGATGAACCGTCCCGAACCCACGTCCCGGGTCGTATCCAGACGGTCCCGACATTCCTCGCGAGGCCCCCGGTAACCGACCCGCTGCCGGGCCCGGTAGCCGACCCGGTAACCGACCCGGTGGCGGCGCGGGACCACCGTGCGTTGTCCCAATTCCGCCCGCGGTCCTATACTCCCCCAGTCGAAACCGCTTGTCGGTCGCACTCCATGCATCGGAGTGCCGTTCCAACCCCGCTACTGAGGGCTGGCCGCAATGGGTCCCGCAATTGCTGCGGTCGGCGCCGGCATCGCGGCGCTCCTCGAGTCCACCATCGCGTCGCGGTATCAGATCTTCGGCGCCCAACTGCAGATAACCCTCGTCCTCGCCGTAGCCGTGACGATCATCTTCGGCTTCGAGGAAGGCATGTCCTGGGCCTTCGTTGGAGGCCTGTGCATCGACTTCTTCAAGATGCAGCCGCTCGGATCGACGGTGTTCGTACTGCTCATCGCCGTGGCCCTCACTGCGATCGCCGAGCCGCTGCTGGTCAGGTCCCGGTATGCCGGGTGCCTGATCGCCGTGCTGGTGGTCACGCCGATATCGCTTGTCCTGACCGACGTCACGACAGGCTTGTTGAGGTCGGACGCGCCACCGGTCCAGCTGACCAGCCTCATAGCAGGCGCCGTCGCGAACGTGATCGTCGCCGTCGTCGCCGCACCACTCGCAATTGGAATCAAGAGACGCGCCGAGAATCGGGAGCGTGTTCTCTGGTGGAGGTAGCGAAATGAGTATCACGTCTGCGGCGAACCGCGGTGAGCTCAAGAACATCTACCGCTTCGGGATGTTCGTTCTGGCCCTGGGCTTCGCGGTCACGACCCTGGCCGCACGGATGTTCTATCTACAGGTTGTCTTGAGCCAGCCCGCGGCACATCTCGCCGCCAACACGCAGCCGACCAAGCTCCAGTCCATCCCGGCCCCTCGGGGCTTGATCTTCGACGCGCAAGGACGGCCGTTGGTCCAGAACGTCGTCGACTTCTCGGTGACCGTGACCCCGGTCGACCTTCCGCGCGGACAGGAACAGACCGTTGCGGAGCGGCTGGGCTCCATCCTGAGCCTGGATCCCGTCTACATCGAAACGAAGATCGACGGCACCACGGGCTCGCTATACCAGCCGGTGACTGTCGCGGATGGCATCAGCGCTCAGCTGGCCGGCTTCATCGAGGAAAACGGCGACGCCCTGCCCGGAGTGAAGATCGCCCAGACGCAGAAGCGCCAGTACCTCACCAAGGAGCTGTTCTCCGACGTGCTGGGCTACGAGGGCAGGATCACCAAGACCCAATACGATCAGCTCAAGAGCCGTGGCTACTCGGACCAGGACATCGTCGGCCAGGCCGGTCTCGAGAACTACTACGAGGCCCAGCTGCGCGGCATCCCCGGCAACCAGACGGTCGCACTCGACGCCTCGGGCGAGCCGATCCCCCAGCTCGTGACCCACGGCAAGGACCCGATCTCGGGTGACTCGCTGACGCTGAACATCGACACGCACGAGCAGACGCTCGCCGCCACGGCTCTGGCCTGGGGTGTCAGGGCCGCCAAGGTCAAGCAGGGCGTGATCATCGTCGAGAACCCCCAGAACGGGAAGATCCTGGCGATGGTCAGCCTGCCGACCTACAACGACCAGCTCTTCGCCGACGGCATCAGTGGGTCGGCCTTTCAGGCACTGCTGACCGACCCGAGCCAGCCGCTGGTCAACAAGGCCATCGGCGGCCAGTACGCGCCGGGATCCACATTCAAGCTCGTCACCGGTACGGCCGGCTTGCAGGACGGCTCCATCAACACCACCGAGACCCTGCTCTCGCAGCCGTTCGTCCAGGTCGGCGAGTTCAAGTACTGGGAGTGGAACCGGCAGGGCTGGGGGCCGCTCAACATCTACCAGGGCTTCTCCTATTCAAGCGACACCTTCTTCTACCAGCTGGCGCAAAGGGTCGGCCTCAAGGACCTGACCTATTGGGCCGACCAGTACGGCTTCGGCAAGCCCACCGGTATCGACCTGCCGGAAACGGCCACCGGCATAGTGCCGACCAACGCCTGGAAACAGGCCACCCAGAACGACCCGATGTACGAAGGCGAAATCATGCAGGCCGGCATCGGGCAGGGCTACGACTCGGCTACGCCCATGCAACTCCTCAACGCCTACAGCGCTCTCGCGAATGGCGGCAACGTCTGGCAGCCGCAGGTCGTCAAGTCGATCACCGACGGCGCGACCGGCTCCGTGACGGAGGTCCAGCCCGTCCTCATGAACAAGCTCCCCGCGTCGGCATCTACCCTCGAGGTGATGCGCGTTGGCGCCAGACAGGTGGTCACGAGCCGGCATACCGGCAACCTGACCGATGTTCCGTCGATCAAGATCGCGGGCAAGACCGGAACGGCGGAGTTCGGCGTCCCCGACAAGAGAAACCGCCTCCCGTATCACGAGTGGTTCGTCGGCTTCACGCCGGCCAGCCCGACGGTCGACGATTTCACGAAGCCCGACTCGCAGCTCGCGGTTGTGGCCTTCATCTACGGCGCCAACACATGGGGCAACGTGGCCACCGAGGTCGTGAAGTACTACATGATGATGCACTACAACGTGCTCCATCGCTCGTACTACTTGTTCGACCGTCGTACGCCGGGTTACGTCATGGGCTGGGTTTACCGGACCACGAACTTCTACGGGAACAACAGCCGAGACTAGTGGGCGACTGAAAGATGAGTATCCTGCGCGCCCAGACCCTCAGGCTCCGAGGCTGGGCCCCCAAAGCCGGCTGGCTGGCGTGGCGCAACTACGACTTCCAGCTGACCACATATGCGATCCTGCTGACGACGTTCGGCCTGGCGATGGCCTACAGCAACACCGTCGGCTCGACTCACGAGTCGGTGACGATCAACTCGCCGTTCGTTCGCAGCATCATGTGGGGCGTCATCGCCGTAGTTGTTCTCGCGTTGACGACGGCCTTCGACTACAAGTGGCTCCGCTCCTTCTCCTGGCCCCTGTACCTGATCAACATCGTCCTGCTGGTGCTCACCCTCCGCATCGGCGTCGGCACAGGAGAGGCCGGCACGGCCGCCCGATGGGTCGTCATCGCCGGGTTCCAGTTCCAGTTCAGCGAGCTGGCGAAGATGATCATGGTCGTGGTCTTTGCCGCCTTCCTGGCCGAGAGGCAGGACAGGATCAAGTCGCCCTGGACGATTCTGGGGGTGCTCTGCGTCCTCGGACCGCCCTGGATCCTCGTCCTCATGCAGCCCGACCTGGGCACCTCATTGGTGTTGGTCGCGACCCTTGCCGGACTGCTGTTCATGTCCGGAGCGAGCCTCCTATGGCTCGGAACCCTGTCCGGTACCGTCGTGGCGGCGATCCCGTTCGTGTGGAGCCGCATGGCGGACTACCAGCAGGCTCGAATCCTGACCGTCCTGAACCCGTGGGCCGACCCCCAGGGCGCCGGGTACCAGGTCATCCAGGCCCAGACGGCAGTCAACGCCGGCGGACTGGCCGGGAAGGGCTTGACCAACGGCGCCGTGTCATTGCCCGTCTCCACGACCGACTTCGTCTGGGGCGTGCTGGCCGAGGAACTGGGGTTCATCGGAGCGATCGTGGTCCTGATCTTGTTCACACTGCTGATATGGCGCCTGCTTGTGTGCAGCTGGCGCGCGACGGAACCGTTCGCGATGCTCTTGAGCGCCGGGATGGCCACGATGATCTTCTTCCAGGTCGTCGTGAACGTGGGCATGGTCATCGGTCTGGTGCCGGTCACGGGCATCCCGCTGCCATTCGTCTCGTACGGCGGCGCGTCGCTGGTGAGCCTTGCCGCCGGGCTCGGGACACTCCAGAGCACGAATCTGCGTCGCGAGCGGCCCGAGTGGTAGCCGGGTGCTGAGCGGGCCTTACTACGACCCTCCGCCGCTGACCCCGTCCGCCGTCGAGCGGATCTTGAACCGCGTTCGGAAGCCCGGCCGCTATGCCGGTGGCGAGTGGAACTCCGTCGGCAAGAACTGGGCCGAGACCGCGCTCAAGTGGTGCCTGGCGTATCCGGACCTGTACGAGATCGGCATGAGCAACCTCGGGCTGCGCATCCTGTACGAGGTTCTCAACGACCGGCCCGATCGCCTCGCCGAGCGCTGTTTCTCACCGGACGTCGATCTCGAAGCTCAGCTCCGGTCGGCCGGTGTTCCCCTCTGGAGCCTCGAAACCCGCCGGCCGCTGGCCGAGTTCGACGTCGTCGGGCTGAGTCTGGGCTTCGAACTGGTCTGCGCGAACATGCTGGCGATGCTCGACCTCGCCGGCATCGGGCTGACAACCGCCGAACGGTCGGAGTCCGACCCGCTCGTCATCGCCGGCGGGTCTATCGTCCTGAACCCCGAGCCCGTGGCGGAATTTGTCGACGCCGTCGTCCTGGGCGAAGGCGAGGATGTGATCCTCGAAATCGGCGATGCGCTGGAGTCGATCGGGTGGCACCGGCGGACGGCGGCCGCGAACGGGGAGTGGCATCGCGGGGCAACCCGAACCGCGGCTCTGCGCGCCCTGGCCGCAATACCCGGCGTCTACGTCCCCTCGTTCTACGCGCCACGCTACCTGGCCGACGGCCGGTTCGACGGCCTCGACAGAATCGACGCCGCGGCACCGGCCACGATCACCGCCCGCATCGCGGCCGACTTCGAGACCACGGTGCACGGCATACGCCAGATCGTGCCGAACATCGGCATCGTCTTCGACCGCGCCCAGCTCGAGGTCATGCGGGGCTGCACGCGGGGCTGCCGTTTTTGCGCCGCCGGAATGCAGTCAAGGCCGCTGCGCGAACGCGACCCGGGCGTGGCGATCGAGGCGGCGGAGGCGATTCTGCGGTCTACCGGCTACGAGGAGATCGGGCTGGCCAGCCTATCGACGGCCGACTACACATACGTTCGAGAGGTCGCCACCGAGCTGCGCCGGCGCCGGCCGAACACGATCCTGTCGATCCCCAGCACCCGAGTCGATGCCTTCACCGTCGAACTCGTCGACGCCATCGATCCTAGCGGCCGGAAGGGTGGCTTCACGTTCGCGCCCGAAGCCGGCAGCCAGGGGCTCCGCGACCGAATCAACAAAGGGGTGAGCGACGAGGAGATCGCCCGCTGCGCCCAGCTCGCGTTCGACCGCGGCTGGAGTTCGGTGAAGCTGTACTTCATGATCGGGCTGCCGGGCGAAACGATGGACGACGTTCTGGCCATCGTGGCCATCTCGAAGCGAGTCCTCGACATGGGCCGGCGTCGTCACGGCAACAGGGCCCAGGTCAAGGTCAACGTCTCGACGTTCATACCCAAGGTCATGACGCCGTTCCAATGGGACGGCCAGGACACCACCCTGGAGATCGATGCCAAGGTAAGCGCGCTGCGGACCGCGATGCATGGCAAGGGCATGGCGCTGTCGTGGGCCGACCCCACGAGCTCGGTCCTGGAAGCGGCCCTGGGCCGTGGCGATCGGCGCCTCGGGCCGGTCATCAGGGCCGCGTTCGAGAAGGGCGCACGGTTCGACGCCTGGGATGAGCATTTCGACTACTCGACCTGGCTCGCGGCCTTTGCCGCGTCCGGACTCGACCCGGCCTGGTACGCCCAGCGCGACATCCCGACGGACGAGCCGCTGCCGTGGTCCCACCTGGGCGCCGGCGTCTCGACCGCATTCATGCTGAGAGACCGCAAACGGGCGCTCGCGGCCACGACCACGCCGGACTGCCACTGGGGACCGTGCTCCAACTGCGGCGTGCCGTCGGCCGCGGGGTTCGGGTGCGAAACCGGAGAGGACGGCCCGCGCCGCCTGCTGCTTGCGGTCGGCGATACCGGACGGGAGTGGCGCTACGTTGGACCGCCCGGCGATCCGAGGCGAGAAGGCTGGGCGCACGGAGACGCAGGTGCTACCGTGACGACCGTTCGACACGAGTAGCGTGGTCGGCCACAAGATCTGCCCGGGAGCGAGATGCAGTCGAAGGATGCGAGCCTGAAGGTGCTTGCGTCGCCGGTGGAGGCGGCCGGCGGCGAGTCGAGCGCGTGACCTCAGGCGAAACAACACTCGAGCTGATTCGCATCTTCGTCCTGCTGGTCGGCGCCGCGGCGATCGGCACCCTACTGGCGCGCCGCTTCCGTCTGCCCTACACAGTGGCGCTGGTCGCATTCGGGCTGATCGCGGGCGTATTCGCCCAGGGGCTCAGCGTGCAGATCACGCCGGAGCTGGTACTCGTCGTCCTGCTCCCGGCCCTCATCTTCGAGGCCTCATATCAGACGGACTTCACGAAGCTGCGGCCGGCCCTGTGGGGCGTGTTCCTGCTCGCCGGGCCGGGTGTCTTGATCAGCGCCGGTGTCATCGCGGCCGCCCTCCACTTCGGGGCCGGGTTCGAGGTAGGTCAGGCGTTCGTGGTCGGCGCGATGCTATCGGCCACCGACCCGGCGGCGGTCATCGCCACATTCAAGCGGCTGGGCTCGCCGAAGCGTCTCTCAACGCTCGTTGAGGCCGAGAGCGTCTTCAACGACGGCACCGGCATCGTCGCTTTCGCCATCGCGGTCGCTTATGTGACCAGGCCGGTCGGGCCGCTGGAGATCGGCTTCACCTTCATTTCCGTGGCGTTGATCTCGACGGCGCTGGGTGCCGCGGCGGGTTACGCCGCCTCGAGGATCTTCCCCACAGTCGGGGATCACCTGATCGAAATCAGCCTGTCGGTCGTGCTGGCCTACGGCACGTACCTGGCGGCCGACGCACTTCATCAGTCGGGCGTGATCGCCACCGCCGTGGCGGGCATCGTGCTGGGCAACTACGGCCGCAAACGCGGCCTCTTGCCCAAGACGGTAGAGGCGCTCGACACCGTCTGGGAGTTCGTGGCCTTCCTGGCCACGGCGTTCATCTTCCTGGTAGTCGGTTTCGCTATTCCGCTGCACACCCTCGCCAGCGCCGCCATCCCGATCGCGTGGGCCATCGCCGCCGCGCTGGTCGGTCGTGCATTCATCATCTATGTGCTGCTCAACGCATGGCGCGAGAGCCGCCGCTGGTGGCTGATTCTGACGGCCCGCCGCGCTGGTCTCCGGGAAGAATCGGAGCACCGGGTCGTGAAGTCGCGAGCAGGAGACCAGAGCCCGTTGCCGTTCGACTGGCTCCACGTCGTGTTCTGGTCGGGGCTTCGCGGAGCCGTCTCGACCGCGCTCGCCCTGTCGCTGCCGGTCGATTTCCCGAATCGAGAGCAATTGCAGGCGGTCACGTTCGGCGTCGTCCTTTTCACGCTGGTCGTTCAGGCGACAACCGCCGATGTCGTGGTCGCGCGCTGGGGCCGGAAACCCAAGGATTCGGGGGCGGCGAGAAATGCCCGGCGGGCGGCCGCGGCGGCGTCGAAGCAGCTCGCGGCCGGCTCGCGGCCGATCGCTCCGCAGGCCGACGCCACGGGCTTGTCGGCCGATCCGGCCCAGACTCCGCGGCCGGCACCGTGAGCGAAGTCAGGCAGCGCTGGCGCGTCGTCTTCGCTCGCGGCGAGGAAGCGAGGTACCTCTCGCACCTGGACGCGGTCAAGGGCTGGGAGCGCGCGTTCCGGCGCGGCGACATCCCGATCGCCACGACCGAGGGCTTCAGCCCGCGCTCCAAGCTGGTCTTTGCCGCGCCGCTTCAGCTGGGAATGCTGGCCGAGCGCGAGCTCGCGGACCTCTTCCTGGCCGAACGCCTGACCTCGCCCGACCTGCGCGCCCGGTTGAGCGCCGGCATGCCGAACGGCTACACGGTGGTTGGCATGCACGATGTCTGGTCGGGGGCCCCGGCGCTGGCGACGCAACTCGTGGCGGCCGACTACCGCATGACTCTGTTGAACGTGGAACGCGAGCCGTTGCGCGCTGCCGCCGAACGCCTGGTCGCCGCCGAGCTTCTGCCCCGTCAACGGCGCAAGGAGTCGCGCACGATCACGTACGACTTGCGGCCGCTGCTGCTCGACCTGCGGGTCGGAGCGGCCGACGGCGACCCCGAAGCGGGCGCCGGCTTGTGGATGCGGCTGAGACACTCGCAGAATGATGGCAGCGGGCGCCCCGACGAAGTCGTGGCCGCGCTGGCCGACGAGCTCGGGATGCGGACCGTCCCGACGCCCGGGGCAGCGGACGATGAAGCGCCGATCAACGCGGCCGCCGGCGGGGATGCCGATGCGCGGCCGGCGCCGGCCGGGTTGGCCCTCGAAGTCCTGCGGCCGGTCCGCGAGCGTCTGTGGCTGGACGAGGAGCTCACGCCCAAGCCGGCAAGGGCCGCGGCCAGGCATGGTCGCGACGACGGCTGATCGACCCATTCGGAGCCTATTCCTCCGCATACAATTCGTCCTGTCGGGCGCTGAAGGGGCGGAGGGGCAAGTGGAAAAGGATCAATTCCCGCGGGGTGACGGATCGAGCGCCGAGACTGCCGGTGGTCCACAGCCTGCACCCGGCGCCGCCCTGCCGCCCGCACCGAGCTGGGGCACGACACCCGCCACGAGTTGGGGCACGCCGCCGGCACCGCCCGCCGCCCCCGGCTGGGGCCCGCCACCGGGCCCGCCGGCCACCCCAGGCTGGGGCACGCGGCCCGCTCCGCCCGCCGCCCCCGGCTGGGGAACGCCACCCGCACCGCCCGCCGCCCCCGGCTGGGGCACGCCGCCGACCCTCGATCCCGGTTGGGGAGCGCCGCCGCCGGGCTGGTCCCAGCCATTGCCCTGGACTTCGGGCTACGCCCAGCCGGCAGCCCGATCGAACAAGCGCGGAGTGCTGGTAGGTCTCGGTCTCGCCCTCCTGCTCGCCGGCGGGGTCGGGCTCGGGCTCGTATTTGTCGCCGGACAGCGCAGCGGACCCACGCCCGACGCTGCTACCAGCGCCGGCGCCGTCGTCTTCAGCGATGACTTCCACGACTGGAACTCGGGCTGGGCGAACGAGGTTTCGACCGATGCCGCGTGGGCGTTCTGGCCGGGGACGTACAAGCTGTCCGCCAAACCGGCGGCGCAGACCGACCTGTTTGCCGTGTCGCCTTACCGTGAGCCGGTCCAGGCCCTGGCGGTAACCGCCACCGAGTCCATCTCGGCCGAGGCCAGCGCCACGAGCGGCATCGGGGTCGTGTGCAGGCGCGGGAGCGGCGACAGCAGGGTGCAGTACGAGTTCCTGCTCAAGACCAGCGGCAAATGGGCCATCGACGTCCGGACCGGGGCAGGCGCCATGTTGAACTTCCCGCGGCAGGTTCGAGGGGGGCACTCCGGGATCGCCGCCGGTACGACGCCGGTCTCGCTGTCGGCCCGCTGCATCAGCCTCGACGACGGCGTCTCCACGCGGTTGATCCTCGCCATCGACGGCGCGACCGTAGTCGACATGACCGACACGGCCGCCTCGCTTCCGGACTTCGGCTGGATCGGTGAGCTGGAAGCGTCGATCGGACCACCCTCCGCGACCGTCACGGCGACGAGTTTCGAGGAACGCGACCTCCATCGCTAGTTCGGGCGCCTATTTCGGGTTTGACGAGGCAGGCCTCTCGCCGTACACTCCCAATTCGCGCCCCGGCCTTCCCGGGGGCGTATTCGTGTCATGCACCCTGTGGGGCGACACCGCCCCGTCCAGATCCTGAGGACCCATGTACGCAGTCATCGAGACCGGCGGCAAGCAATACACCGTAGAGCTCGGAACCGAGCTCGAGGTCGAGTTGCTGGATGCCGAGCCGGGCCAGGAGATCAACCTCGACCGCGTGCTGCTGGTCGTGGATGGCGATACGTCGGCGATTGGCCAGCCGATCGTTTCAGACGCAGCCGTTAGCGCGAAGGTCCTGCGACAGGATCGGGGCGAGAAGACCATCTCGTTCAAGTACCGGCCCAAGGCCCGCAGCCGCGTGAAGAAGGGACACCGTCAGGAGCTGACCGTCCTCAAGATCACGGAAGTCCGCCTAGGCTCGAAGAGCGCCGCCGCGGAAGCGAAGGAAGCTGCGGACGCCGCCGCCGTCGCCAAGGAGAAGGTCTCCAA
>Ga0302323_100002663_pt1 | contig 14531 bp, 13 predicted proteins | sample Fen_T0_3_FD_201950 | JGI IMG/M metagenome (GOLD analysis project Ga0302323, IMG submission 201950) | Peat permafrost microbial communities from Stordalen Mire near Abisko, Sweden - Fen_T0_3 | ecosystem: Environmental > Terrestrial > Soil > Wetlands > Permafrost | place: Sweden: Abisko... | reverse complement strand
TCGCTGCCAGTAGCTGAAAAATCGTTAATACGATTTCTATGGACAAGGAATTGAAAAAACTCACGCTGCTGTCGTGCGTGGAAAATCCGCCCAGACTCATCGCTGAAAACGCATGACAAACTGCATCAAACCAGTTCATTCCTGCCAAACGTAAAGAGATGACGCAAACAAAAGTAATGGCGACATAAGCTAACCATAAGGCTTTCGCAGTTTGTGCTATGCGGGGCGGTAAATCGGATTCCTTGATAGAACCGGGCGATTCCGACTTAAGCAATTGCATGCCGCCAATGCCTAAAATAGGCAAAATAGCTACAGCAAAAACAATGATTCCTATGCCACCAAACCAGGTCAATTCATGCCGCCACAGGTTAATTGACATCGGCAAACGGTCTAGGCCACTAAGTACCGTCGCCCCGGTTGTGGTGAGGCCGGAAATAACCTCGAAATAAGCATCAACAAAACTCAATTCGGGTAAATAAAGTAGCAGAGGGAGCGTACAAAACACTGATGCCAGTGACCAGCACAGTGTCACTAACAAAAAACCCGCCCGCTTTGATACCTTTTTAGATGACCGTCTCGTTAACCAAAACATTAAAAAGCCAGTCAATAAAGTAATTAAAGTCGCTTCGAAAAAAGCGTTAGTGGCGCTATCTTCGAAAATTTTTGAAGTCAGCAAACAAGTGGACATTAAGCCACTGAAGACCATAATAACTACGCCGAAGATGTGTATGATCGTAAGAATGGAATTCATTGAACTGTGTAAAGTTTATGCACTAACAAAAAGGCGAAAGGACAAAAATAAGGCACAAGTGTTGTGCCTGTCCCCCTTGAGTTTTTTGCCTTGCGCTTTTGCTGTATTTATTTAAGAGGTTGAAAATTTTTCTCAATGTTGATAACCAATTTTTTCTCCATTGCAAACATGACCACATGGTCATTTTCTTCAAATACCGTATCATGATGGATTTCGATAACGTGCTGGTTACGTATCAACGCACCTAGTACGATGCCTGGTGGGAATTGTATAGTGTCTACACGTTTTCCAACTACCGAGTGGGTGTCATTAGTTGCGTGAGCGATTGCTTCGATTGCTTCGGCAGTACCACCACACAGGGAGCTGACCTGCGCGACATCACCTCTGCGCACATGTTTCAATATACTGCCCAGTGTTTCCTGATTGGGCAGTACGGCAACATCAATCCCGGTTCTAGGCAGCAATTTAGTGTAGGAAATATGGTTGAGCAGGCAAATGGTTTTACGCGCGCCCAGACTTTTTGCCAGTGAAGCAGAGATAATGTTGGCTCCGTCGTTATCGGTTATTGCGCAGAATAGGTCGGTGCTATCGATGGATTCGTCCAGCAGTAGGGTTTCATCAGCGCAGTCGCCCTTTAAGATGACACATTTAAGCAGCTCGTTGGATATTTTCTTTGCCCGTCTTGGGTCTTTCTCAATGATCTTGACTTGATGGTCGTTTTCAAGTGCCAAGCCCAACCGCTTACCGATATGTCCACCACCGGCAATAATGATGCGTTTAAGCGGAGCTTCCAGTTTGTTGAGTTCTTTCAGGACTCGACGCACCTCATCGCGAGGTGCTACGATAAAGACCTCATCCCCCGCTTCTATAACTGCTTGACCATTGACCAACAGAGGTTTGCCTTGCCGGAATATGGCCGCCACGCGAATCTTGTTATTAGCTAAACGGTCGCTAAGGTCTTTGATTTTTTTTCCGGTTAAAAACCCAATTTCTGTAACTTTTACGGAAAATAGCCGCACCAATCCACCCGCAAAATCGGAAATATGTAAGACGCCAGGAAAGTCGATCAAATTGCGGATTGCTTCCATCACGATCTGCTCAGGGCTAATCACATGATCGATAGGAATCCCCTTGGAGCCGAATAATTGCGGGTGCTTTAGGTATTCGATCGCCCGTACCCGGGCAATGGTTTTGGGGCGGCTGTACAAGGCATTGATGACGAGACAGGCTAACATATTAGTCTCATCGCTGTCCGTAACCGCTATCACAATATCCGTATCATGAATCCCCGCCTGTTCCAGCACGGTAGGGTGGGCGGCGTTACCCGCCACGGTAGCGATATCAAAACGCTCTTTCAACGCATCCAGGAGTAGCGGCTTAAAGTCCACAACCATAATGTCGTTTTCTTCGCTGGCTAAGGCAGCAGCCACTGCGGAACCGGTAACTCCGGCGCCAAGAATGAGTATTTTCATTTATTCCTACTAACCACCAATAAAATCATGGGTGGCGTATTCTACTGATTCTGATTGATAAATACTATCTGAAAAATGGCTGTCTACTTCGGAATATACTGATTTCCACCACGAAGAACACGAAGCAAGTATATAAAACTTCGTGGCCTTCGTGGTAAGAAATTCCGCAAAAGACTGTACAGTGTATAACACGGGATTATTTGGCTTCCATCATCCAAGCCTGAATCTTATCAACCGCCTGTTTCGTTAAGGAGGTAAAGCCGTTAACAGCGCCTTTGGCATCAGGCGTGGGGCAGGGCATTTGTAGATGGAAATCCCGTCTGGTTGCCTTAACCTTATTATCAGCAGAAGCCGTAGTGGCGGTGAAGTGCATAATGACTTTTGCCTGGCCTGGGGTATCAAATTGCTGTTCAAAAACGTTTAGCTGAATGGTTACGGGATGGAGCCACTGCTTACTGCTTGCATTGAGCAATTGCTCAAACAGTTCAGGTGGCGGAGCGATCCAGCGATCCAGTGAATAAAACCGCACCTGGGTGGGTATCGCATAAAGCAGCCGATAGCGGATGCGGTTATCGGAAAGCCATTTGGGTGCTTCCACGGTAATTGGCGGTTGTTGGGTAGGTATGCTGATTTCGGACGCTGCATTCGAACTAAGGTAACCAAAATCATGCACTGCCGATGGTTGAGTTTGAGGCAAGATACTACAACCGGTTGCAATCAGAATTAACATGACAGTCATTAATGTTTTCATTTTGGCTCCTCAAAGCCCGGTTCACCGGGCCCGGGTTCTTGCTGTTCCGGCCCTAGCAATACCGATTGCGGGTTGTTTTCTAAGGTTGTGGCTATGCGTTTTACTTGTTCTGTCGCCGCTTGCAGTTCAGCCAGCAATTGGTTAACTTTAGGCAAGGTAGTTTGTACAAACTGGTTGCCAGCAACGTTGCCTGTATCGGCTGCTGCGCCGACTTTTTTGCTGAGATTTCTTGCCTCTTTGCTCAAGGTCTGCAAATCTCCAGCCAACGCATCAATATTTTTAAGGGTTTTTCGTGTGTCAGTGGTTAATGCGGGAATACCCACCAATGCTTTATCAACGCTAGATTGCAGGTCAGCCAATTTGCCGCTCAATGTTTTCAGGTTGGCGAGTATGCCGACGATATTCTTTTCATTTTCTTCATTCAATAAACTGCTTAACCGGATCATGAGGTGATCGGCTTTTTTTAACAACTCATCACCGGAGTTAAGCAGTCTATCGGTAACGGATTGCATTAACGGGATGCGATTGGCAATGTTGTCCCCCGGTGGAAGTTTTTCGGTTATTTTTCCGGCATCTTCCAATTCCAGTTGGGTTAGTCCGGTCACACCTTTTAGATGCAGGGTGGCATAAACGCCTTTAGTGAGAACGATATTTTTATCGACTTCAATACCGACCAGAATAATGCCCGCATTTTCAGGATCAAACCGGATATTGAGTACCTTGCCTACGGCAATGCCGCGAAAAAACACGGTTGATTCAGGATTAAGCCCAGATACCGAAGCCTGGGTTGAAATAATATAGACATCCCGCTCCCGCTCCAGATTACCTAGCCAATACACGACGCTGGTGGTCGCCACTAATAGGACGACCAAAAACAGTCCGGTAAGCAAAGCGTGGTTACTTCTACCCATGCAGTTTCTCTGGTTGATACTGGAACACACGCTGGGCGCGTTGATTATGAAAAAACCGTTGCACAAATGGATGTTGATTAGACAATACATTAGCTAACGTGCCGAAAGCCACCAACTGCTGGTCTGCCAGCACCGCAACCAGGGTGCATAAGTCCCGCAATATATCCAAATCGTGCGTCACTAAAATTACCGTAAAGTTAAGGTCACGATGTAGCCCAGACAACAAATCAACAAAATCCTGACTGGAAATCGGGTCTAGCCCCGATGTGGGCTCATCAAGCAGCAACAAGCTTGGCTCCAGAATCAAGGTACGTGCAAGGGCGACACGCTTGGTCATCCCGCCGGACAAATCCGCCGGTTTTAACCAGGCATCCTTGGTCGATAATCCCACGTCTTCAAGCTTCATAAACACCAAACGCTTAATGAATTCTTCATCTTCAACGCCCAACTCGCGCAAAGGAAAAGCAATATTTTCAAATACGTCCAGCACGCTGAACAAGGCCCCTTTCTGGAATAGCACACCACAATGGTTGCGCAGTCGTTTCCCGTGACTGCTTGAAATGGTAAGCATTGATTCGCCCATCACAAATATTTCACCTTGGCTGGGTATTTGCAAGCCAATAATTTCGCGTAATAACACGGTCTTGCCGCAACCGGAAGCACCCACCAACCCAAGTATTTCACCTTGAGGCAGGGTAAGATTAATATCTTTGTGGACAATCTTATCCCCAAAACGCGTCCAGATGTGTTCCATGCGTATGGCATCAGGTTCACTCACGGCATTCCCACATCCATAAACAAGATAGCAAACAGGGCATCGACCATAATCACCACCGTAATCGCCGCCACCACGGAATTCGTCGTCTCATTGCCCAGGCTTTCAGTATTAGGCTTGATGCGAAAACCAAAATGGCAGGCAATCAAGGCAATCATCAGGCCGAATACGGCACTTTTGCCCAGTCCGATAAAGACATTAAGTAAGGGTACAGCATCCGGCAGTTTAATCAAAAACTGCTGATAACTAATGTCCAGAGTGTTTTGCGCCGAGAACATACCGCCGATCAACGCTGCTGTGCTAGTCCACACACTCAACAATGGCATCACAATCGTTAGTGCTGCTACTTTAGGCAACACCAATCTTAAAGAGTGGGAAATCCCCATAGCCGACAATGCATCCAATTCTTCGGTAACACGCATGATGCCGATTTGCGCTGTCATCGCCGAACCGGAACGTCCAGCGACAAGGATAGCAGCGAGCAACGGGCCTAACTCACGAATAACACTCAAGCCTAGAATATCAATAATATAAATTTCCGCCCCAAACAGCTTTAATTGCAATGCAGAAAGATAGCTTAATACGATACCAATCAGAAAACCCACCAACGCGGTTATACCCAAAGCCCGAACCCCCGCATCATAAATGGTAATTGATATTTCCGACCAGGGAATATCTTGCGGATGCCGCAGTAGATGCCCACTATCCAGAACCAGTTGCCCCATGATAGTGATGAAATTCAATACTTGCCCAAATATGTCCCCTATCCTTTGTGACAGGTAAGTGGCCGATTGTCCAGCAGAAAATCCGGTTGTATCCAAAGTGGGCACCGTCTGGGACTGCCATTTGTTAAGTAGGCGCTGATGTTCCGGCTTTATTTCCAGTCCAGCGGGCACAGATTGCCCCCACGCCTGCCAAAGCAATAAAGCGGTAGCGCTATCGAGGACGTTTACGGAGCGCAGATCCCAATGCAAGTTATTGTTGTTGGCATGTTGCTGGACGCTCTTTTGTAGAGCAGGTTCCATCGTCAAGTTGCTTAACGTCCAATCACCAGACAGGCTGACGCAAGCATTTCCACCATCTTGCCCTACAATTTCCAGTATTGCTTGCCCTTTCAAGTTGGTGTTGGTATTGCTCATGTGATATTGGCTACAGTGTAAGCAAAATAGTTCAAATTATCCTAGCCTCAATAGCCGTTTGGTACAAATCTAAATTTTGTGCGAATAATCGCTTAAGACACAGCAACTTTAACGCCAGTTTCAACAAACGCAGCTAGGTTTTGAACGATCAGCCATTTAGAATAGTCCTACCGCTATGAATTTTTCAGGATTATGACCAAAAGACCTTACCTAACGTTGACGATACTGATTCTGGTATTGATTGCGGTTGCTGTGCAGTTTGCCCCTGGGTGGTCTCAAAAAGCGGATATTAACCCGCCTGCTACGGCATACAGCCGCGCACAAGGGGATACCACCAAAATTGAAGTGCCTTGCTCCAATGAGCATCCCGAATGGCGACAAGCCCAGGTGATTGACGGCGTGGACATTGCTGCCGCGCCGTCTTGTGAGCCGGACAATCCCTACGATATTGCCGCGTCGGTCAAGGGCACCAACAATATTTCGATGGCGACGTTGATGCAGTCCAATCTGGCACAAGATGCCTTGGTAATGGGCGATGATGTTGACCATGACGGCGACCCGGATGTCATCCACATCAAATTGGAAGTGGTTGAGTTTAACGGTGCCAGCCCGGATGGCGAATATTTGATCAATACCTACAATATTGCGCCGGGAATTCAACCGGGGCTTTGGGCATTTGCGCCTAAATCCAGTGGCATGGCGTTGAAAAACTTTAGTTCACGGGAGGCGCGGCCATTTTTGCGTGCGCCTTCGCCTACGATACGGGTTGAGCAGGGCGATAAGGTTTTTATCACGCTGGAAAATACCCATTATTTACCGCATACCATCCACCTTCATGGCGTCGATCATCCCTGGCAAAATTCCAAAGGTGAAGATAACGACGGCGTTGAAGAACATGCGGTTTTCCCAGGCAAAAGCCACACCTACGAAATACAGCCTAGGCATACGGGTACGATGTTTTATCACTGCCACGTACAAACCGCGCAACACATGATGATGGGTCTGAGCGGCATGTTCGTCATCGAAGAAAACCACCCGAACAACTGGGTGCAAACCTTTAATGTTGGCGCGGGACAGGTTCGCTATCCGTCAGTCGGCGTAAAAAAAGCCTACAGCCAGGAATATGATTTGATTTATCAGTCCATTGATAAAAAGTTGGCAAGCACTATCCAATCGGCAACCGACCCCAGGCTTGTCGCAAAAAACATGGGCCGCGATTACAACATGACCGAATCGTTTGAGAATTACTTCCTGCTTAACGGACATTCTTTTCCGTATACCTTGCGCGATTCGATGATTGTCACGGACGGTAATGAAGCCATCAAGCTGCGTGTTGTTAATGCCCAGCGTTCACAAGTCGCCATTCATTTTCATGGTCACAAGGCAACTATTACGGCAATGGATGGCGTGGAGCAAGCCGTAGACCAGCAGGTTACGCGAGATGTGTTTGATATAGCGATGGCGCAGCGGTTAGACCTGCACCTGCAAACCACGAATGATGGCTTGCACAGTTACGGCCCTGGTCTGTGGATGTTCCATGACCATGTACCGACCGGAACGACCACCGACGGCATGGAACCTGGTGGCAATATGGCTATCCTGGCTTACAAGCCGCTGATTGACGAGCTAGGGATGCCAAAGATGCACGATCAAATGCTGGGCGAGTTATTCGACAAAGATTACTACGCCAAAAAACAATCATTTTGGCAACAAAGCGATTTTGCTGCCGTGTTTGGCGATGCGGGGCTTATCTCTCCAGATGTTAAGAAGCTAGTGATTTTTGGGTTGTTGATTGGGCTGATCGTTGGGTTACTTATCGTGCTTATGATGGTTTATAAACGGAAGCAGCAATCATGATGGTTCGACAAGCTCACCACGAACGGAATCGACAAACTCATCATGAACGGAATCGACACCTTGCCGTTCGTCCTGAGCTTGCACCACAGGCACTTCCGTTGGTCGTCGAAGGACTTAATCGGAAGTTTCATTGGCAAATCGTTATCACCTTATCATTGGTAATGGGTTTACTCACACCAGCATCCGCCATGATGGATCACGACCACATGCTGATGGATGAAAAAGGCATGATTATGAATGCGAATACCGACAGATTGCCCAAAGATTGCCAAAAAATTTCGGGTGATGTAAACATTACCATCCGCGCCGGACATAAGTACGCGCAGAAATTTAACGGCAAAATGTACGCATTCGACAATCAGGAATGGGACGTTGCACCCTGCGCCCGCATTAACGTGACCTTTATTAATGACGACGATATACGTCATCAACTGATGATACATGGCTTGCCAGGCTATTTATATCCACAAGGCATGTTCCATCTGGAGCTTTATGGGGCAGGGGAGTTAAAGGCTTCATTGATCGTCCCCGCCACGAAAAAAACCTATCTCGTGCATTGCGAACTGCCGCAACACATGGAAAAAGGTATGAAATCTCAGCTTAAAGTTGATGGCGGCGATGGCGATTTGCCCAGCATACCGGGGCTGACTAAACCTGTCAGGGCGGATAGCTATCCCGTAGACTGGACGCCTTCCATGGGTGCGATGTTATTGGCTTGTATCTTGGTAGGTTGCGTAGTGCCTTTGATCTTGGTCAGGAAAAAGTTGCGATGAATTTATCCGGTATCCAGGGCACAAGGATGTGAAAGGTAATTGCGCTTAAATGTGGAGCATACATCCATGTATTCTGGGTTCCGGCAATCCATGCCGGAACGACGGAATAAGGGATGTGCAAGGAATTAGTTGAAGATTCTTGCTAATCAGTAAACCTTAGAGCTTCGCCTTCATCATCATACTCTGGTCTTTAAGCAACGCCGCCAACTGCCTAAGCGCTTGCCCCCTATGGCTTAGCGTATTTTTTATCTCCGCCGGCAATTCAGCCGAAGAACAGTCATGCTCAGGCACCCAAAATACCGGATCATAGCCAAAGCCATTACCACCCGTCGGATGAAATAAAATCCGTCCTTCCCAAGTGCCTTGGGCAATAATCGGAACCGGATCATCTGCGTGTTCGATAAGCGCCATCACACAGATAAACCGCGCCGTGCGTTCTTCCAAAGCCACGCCTTCCAGTTCTACCAGCAATTTATTGACGTTATCCTGGTCGCTAGCGCCAATACCGGCATACCGGGCAGAAAAAATGCCCGGCGCACCACTTAAGGCATCCACGGCCAAGCCCGAATCATCGGCAAGTACAGGAAGATGACAATGCTGCGCGGCATGCCGTGCTTTCAACAAGGCATTCTCAACAAATGTAACCCCCGTTTCTTCCGCTTCTGATTGAATAAATTCTGATTGAGGAATAATCGAATAGCCCGGCAGCAGTGCCTGGATTTCCATGATTTTGCCTTGATTATTGCTGGCAAGGACGATTTGATGGGTTTTAGTGCTATTCATCGCTCATACCTCCTACTCAAAAAATCCAGAAATTAGAGGGATTTTAGGTAGCTGTCATTATGCGCTAGTTATCGCTTTAGTTCTGTAGGTAATTTTTTTGGTTGGATGCCTGTGCCTATGTAAAATTACAGTGAATGCCAGCTGATTTTCCAGCGGTTAAAGATAAAATCGCTTAATGACATAGCCACGCCTTTTGGTATTTGAAATCTGGCGCTGCCCGATGGTGTTAATAAGGCTTGGGTTTTTATGTCATTTTCCTTGCAATATTGGACTATGGGCAGCCATTTTTGCTGCCAAAAATTATTGCTTAATTTCCTTGTTAAATAGACATGGGTAATGGAGGGGTGGCTGTACAGAATTGCCGGAATGTTTACCTCGGTAAATTGACGGAAATGACGGCTAATTGCTTCATCCCGGTAATTTTTTAAGTGACCAATATGTTCCTGATTACCACTATCTGCATCGTCTATGCTGTAGAGCAGGTCGGTAAGTGCAATCTTATGTCGGCTACAAAATGCTTTCCATTCCTTATGGTGCGCTTTTCGTAAATTAATGTTTTCGTATAGTCTCGGCAAGACATCCCAAAAATAATTATTGTTGGTCCTGCCATAAAACCATTGCGCGTAATTACCCAGGTTATCCCAGCCCGGATTGAATGTACCTACGATTAGGGTTGTCGGCTCAAAAGCTATCCGTTCAAGATTCAAGTCGCTTGCGAATTTGTGGACACATGCCATGAACTGTCAGGCACACCAATAGTATCTACAGTATTTGGAACAAGATTTCGGTATCATGAAGTTTTAAACCCCAGTGCAGACCTGATGCGGCGCACGGGTTCGCTTGCCCAAAAGTTTTTAAGCCACATTTTCACTGATACCATTTTGGCCTTGATATTGACGTAGATGGCGCTGGTTTTAATTTTATGAAGCTGTGCCAGCAACCATTCATAACAGAATTTAAACCACGCGAACGTCATTAATTTGTCTTTGGCAATCTGAAATACCCAAAAAGTGAACGCAGCGATGGGGATTTTTCCGATATAGATTACCGTAGCTATCAGCACTTGACCTTGGGCAAATAAGCCTATCGCAATGATGCCCAATAATTCAACAGCGGCAAATAATGCCAGAAAACAGACTAACAAAGCATAACGGTTGAGCCTAAGAATTAAAATCTCAAGCTTATGGAGTATCTTAAGTTCGCGGATAAAGCCATAGATGGGTTCGGCGATCCGTTCCCAAATCAACTCTTCCAAGATTAAATAGATAAAGACTAATACCGTCAACAAGGCATTGGTAACTTTGCGATAAAGAGTTTTGAGCATAAATATTCCCTAGCGTGATGAAAGGCACCAGTTCAGTGCCAGTCGTTATTGATAGATTAAGGCATATTTCCTGATTATGGAAACAGTAAAGCAAGGAGAATGTCGAAGCCTGAAAAAATTGGCGAATACGTACTTAACCTTACCTGATTAGCAAGATGCTTCAGATAGAAAGAACTGATCCCCTCTCCCACAGGGAGAGGGCTAGGGTGAGGGGGGTCAATAAGGCTTTTTGCTTTTTAGATCCCCTCATCCCAACCTTCTCCCGAAGGGAGAAGGGGCTACCCAGCGTTTGGCTGAAGCATCTTGCTAATCAGGTAACCTTATATATTCACGAACCCGACAATGCAACTTTACTCCATCGCCGCTAGATAATGTGATACCAATCCCAATAAGTTCTCATTGTTACCTTCTCCAAAGGGAGAAGGCCAGGATGAGGGGATTCATATAACAACTTTTTGGGATTGGTATGATTTCATCCGGGCATATCAGAATGCCATATCGCAGGGATGGAGCAAATCCAGGCATCATGTTACTATCCAAAATCGTTGGGATTGATTCAGTCTATTGGGAGCTAGAGAACCTCTAAAAATACCTTCTCCCAGAGGGAGAAGGAGGTTTTGAATTTATTGGGGTTCTCACTAGCAGGGCTGATGATAATCATTCCGGCTAATCGACGTTAAAAGATTTATCAAAAGGAAGCCTCATGCTAATTAACTGCGTTGCTTATCAAGAAGGAAAAAAACTCAAGGATATCACCATTGAGGAAATCAGCGATTACCTGGAAATTCCCGGCTGCTTTGTTTGGGTTGCCTTACAGGATGCCGAGCTGGCGGAACTGGAAAAAATGCGCGAGGAGTTTGATCTGCACCCCCTTGCCGTTGAAGATGCCTGGCATAGCCATCAGCGTCCCAAGATAGACGAATACGGCGACTCGGTATTCGCCGTGATGCAATTGGTGAAATTGGCTGACGACGAACTCACCCTCGGCGAAGTCGCTGTTTTCGTCGGCTTAAACTTTGTGCTCTCGGTGCGTAATCGTAGCTATGATGGTTTTCTCGGCGTACGCGCACGTTGCGAGCGGGAACCACATTTATTAAGCCAAGGCGCAGGCTTCGTGTTCTATGCGCTGATGGATGCCGTCGTTGACCGTTATTTTCCCGTATTGGATGAATTTGAAACCGAACTTGAAGATATTGAAGAGAAAATTTTCGTAAAAGGTTCTGCCCTTTCCAATATTGAACGCCTGTACGCACTCAAGCGTAAAGTCATGGTACTTAAACACGCTGTCGCCCCCTTGATGGAAAACACAGGCAAATTGTATAGAGGCCGTGTACCGTTGGTCTGTGTAAATTCCCAGGAATATTTTCGCGATGTGTTCGATCATCTCACCCATATCAATGCTTCGATAGACACCATACGCGATACCATAGGTACGGCGATTCAGGTCAACCTATCGATGGTCACCATCGAAGAAAGCGAAGTCACCAAACGTCTCGCCGCCTGGGCCGGTATCTTTGCCGTCGCCACCGCGTTCGTCGGAGTCTGGGGCATGAACTTTGATGTCATGCCGGAATTGCGGATGAAATACGGTTACCCGGCGGCACTAGCTGCTATTGCTTTGGTTTGCGGTATTTTGTATCGAAGGTTTAAGAAGGCGGGTTGGCTTTGAATAGCCTATCTACACTGTGATAATTCTACCCGAAGGTAGAAATCCTTTACGCTCTTTGGGTACAATGATACTGTTTATTAATCCGTAAATATTCTTTTGGCGCACTGAACATCAAGATCTGGGTTTCCTAAGCCAGTGCCAACGTACAAAATACCTAGCATACGGGATATATGTGAATCAGATGTTAAATCGTACTTTTTGGAGAGCATTTAATGTTATTCTGCCCCCTACTTTTTTAAATTTGAGTAGCAAAGCACATCTAATCAAAATACCTCAATTTCTTTAATGTGATAATGAAATCAAAGGCACACCAACAGACTGAGGAAATACCTGTTAATGGTGATGTACTACGTTGGGCAAGGGAAACGGCGGGGCTTAGCATTGATGATGTAATTGAAAAACTTCATCGTAAGACTATTACATATGAAACCGTTTTAGCATGGGAAGCTGAAATAGAATCGCCTACATTCGCTCAACTAGAGCGTTTGGCTTATGAAGTTTATAAGCGCCCTCTCGCGTTGTTCTTTTTTCCTGAGCCTCCAGAAGAAGCAACACCAAAACAATCATTTCGTACACTTCCAGATTATGAAATTGAAATAATGCCCCCAGCAATGCGGATGCTGCTAAGGAAGGCTAGCGTTTTTCAGTTAAATTTGTACGAACTTTACGAAAATATAAACCCTGCTACAAAACCGATTGTTCAAAATCTGTCATTTGCTCCAAATATATCGGCAGTTGAGATGGCAAAAACTGTACGGGAATATTTTTCTGTTACGGTAGAACAACAAAGCTCATTGAAAGATAACAATAAAGCACTTAAGTTTTGGCGAGAAAAATTAGAAACTCACGGGGTTTTCGTTTTTAAAGATGCTTTCCATAACGATCAGTTCTCTGGTTTTTGCTTATATGATGAAAACTTCCCTGTTATTTATCTCGATAACAGCAAACCAGACACACGACAAATTTTTACCCTTTTTCATGAGTTGGCTCATCTGTTGTTTAAAACGGGAGGTATAGATACTCGTATTGATGATTATATTGAGTATCTTGAAGGGGATAATAAGCAAATAGAAATTCTTTGCAATAAATTTGCTGGAGAGTTTCTGGTGCCTACCGGAGTGCTTGACTTAAAACTTAAAAACACGCTTATAGATAATTCTTCAATTGAAGAGCTTGCAGGATTTTTTCACGTAAGCAGGGAAGTAATATTGCGCAGAATTTTTGATAAAGGATTAATTAACCAAAAGTTTTATGACGATAAAGTAAGTGCTTGGGTGCGGGAATCAGCCAATAAAAGCAGCAAGAGTGGTGGAGGTAATTACTATCTGACTCAAGGAGCTTATTTAGGGGGGAAATATATTGAAAAAGCTTTTAGTAGCTATTATCAACAACGAATAACAAGCGAGAGACTAGCCGATTATCTAGGTGTTAAAGTGAAAAACCTAAATGGAATGGAGTCTTTGTTATATAGCAAAGGAAATGCCGCGTGAGGTATGTTTTCGATAGTGGCCCATTAATATGGCTGTTTAAGTATTATTATCCTGAAAGATTCCCGTCACTTTGGAAAAAATTTGATCGGTTAGTTGACGATGAGCAAGTTATTTCAGTAAAGGAGGTTTCGAGAGAACTTGAAGGACAAGATGACTTATTATCTCAGTGGGTTAAAGACAACAAGTCATTTTTTCAGATACCTGCTGCTAACGAATTCCAAATAGTTTCGGAAATTTTTAAAATTCCACATTTTCAAACGCTCATTAGGAAACAAGAACTCTTAGGGGGCAAGCCTGTGGCAGACCCTTTTGTAATCGCTAAAGCTAAGGCTATTGGTGGTTGCGTTATCACGACGGAAAAATACAAAAAAAATGCAGCACAAATTCCAAATGTTTGCGAACGGTTTAACATTCCTTGTATGAATTTAGAACTTTTCATGAAGGAAGAAGATTGGACATTTTAATATGCAAACCCGCAAAGGGTAGCTCGTAATCCACCATAAGCAGATTTCATTTTGCACGTCCGTACGACGGATAAATTGTAGGGGAATTAGACGCGCAAACACGCGGTCTGTCCGTTTTGTTTGTACTTTGGGCGCGGCGTGTATCCGCTAACTGCGGTTTTCATCAATACTACCACGCTACTTGTGCTACAGAATACATAGTTGAATGACGATACAATTACATTTACACATCAACTGAAATCTTCTGTCACCGCATTCCGTAAAACCAATAACAATCAGTAAAAGGTAACGAATTGACTGACCACATAGACAAGGAAACTCGATCCCGGATTATGGCGGCTGTCCGTAGTTATGGAACCCGTCCAGAAAAGC
>Ga0302323_100002662_pt1 | contig 14532 bp, 15 predicted proteins | sample Fen_T0_3_FD_201950 | JGI IMG/M metagenome (GOLD analysis project Ga0302323, IMG submission 201950) | Peat permafrost microbial communities from Stordalen Mire near Abisko, Sweden - Fen_T0_3 | ecosystem: Environmental > Terrestrial > Soil > Wetlands > Permafrost | place: Sweden: Abisko... | reverse complement strand
GTGTCCGCGCCGGCGAACAGGTTCAGTGCCGGATCGAAGGCCGGGAGATCGCGGCTGAGGCGCACGACCTGGCAGGCCGTGCCGATGCTGAGCTGGATCGTGTGCCCGTCAGCGAGCCCCGAGCCCAGGATCGCGGCCGCCGTGTCGCCCGCGCCGACCGCGACGGGGATGCCTCCCGGAAGGCCGGTCCGGCGCGCGCCGTCGGCCGTCACGTGGCCGGCGAGGGCGTCGCTGGGCAGGATCGGCGGCAGCCGGCCCTGGTCCAGCCCGAGGCGCGCGATCAGCTCGCCGCACCAGCCGCCCGCCTCGAAGTCGTAGAGGAGCGTGCCGCTCGCGTCCGAGTGGTCCGTGGCGACCTCGCCCGTCAGCGCCCACCGGGCGTAGTCCTTCGGCAGGAGGAAGCAGTCGGTCGCCGCGTAGGTGTCCGGCTCGTGCGCATGGAGCCACGGGATCGTCGTGGCGCCCATGCCGCTCGCCCATGGGTTGCGGACGCGCGCGGCGACCTCGGGCGGCATGTCCCGGAGCGCCGGGATCGTCGCCTTGCCGCGCTGGTCCGGCCACAGGATCGCCGGGCGGAGCGCTCCCGCGCCCCGCTTCCACGGGACCACGCCGTGCATCTGGCCGGAGAACCCGATCGACGCGATCGACCCCGGGTCCCGCAGCACGCCGACCGCGTCCCGGATCGCGTCCAGCCACAGCTCCGGGTCCGTCTCCGCGCGCCCGGGCGCCGGGGCGACGACCGGGTAGGGCCGCGACACCGAGGCCTCGCTCCCGTCCTCTGCGAGGACCATCAGCTTCACCGACGCGGTGCCGAGGTCGATGCCGAGATGGCGCATGGGTCCCTTCGCTGCCGCGTTCGCGAAGGTCGCGGGTACCGCGGCGCGGTCAAGTATCAGGCACGGGACCGGGACGCCCCGCCGCCGGCAGTCGCCACGGGAGGAGAGTCCCGGCGCCCGACCGGTTGCGACCGCCAAGCGCTCGGTGAGCATCCCGTTGCGATGCGGGACCGGCTCGCCGGCCGCTTGCGCGCAGGCGGGATGATGATGACCCGAACCGCGACTGAGGACGACCTTCATGCCGTACGCCAAGGACCCGCGGGTCGACGCCTACATCGGCGATCTGCCGGGCTGGCAGCGGGACATCTGCCTGCAGGTCCGGGACCTGGTCCATGCGGCCGACCCCGACGTGCAGGAGACGATCAAGCGAAGCGTCCAGCCGTACTTCGTCCTGGACGGCAACGTCTGCGCCCTGCTGGCAGCCCGGGACCACGTCAACGTGTTCCTCTACGACGGGGCGATCGTTCCCGACCCCGACGGGATCATCACCGCGGGGCACGACAACAAGACGGCCCGGACGGTCGCCTTCCGCAGGGGCGAGGAAGTCAATGCGCCTGCCTTGACCGCGATGTTCCGGCAGATCATCGCGAACAATCGGGCCGGTGGCTGGCGCCGGCTCAAGGGCACCGGGTCCACGCCCGCGTGACGTGCGTCGACCGCGCCTACGACGACGTTGCGCCGGTTGGGGGCCTGGACGACGAGACGGAGGGCCGGCTCGTGGCCGGCCCTCCGTCCGATGTCCGCCGAGGCGCCGTCAGGGCGCGAGCGAGATCGTGCCGAACGCTCCGCCGGCCTCGTCGTTCGGACCAGCCGCGAAGAACAGGGTGTTCGTCGGGCCGTTGTTCGGGCTGCCGCCACCAAACGCGATCGCCCACAGGCCGTCGATCACGACCGGCTTCTCATGGGCACCCCGCAGCTTGCCGTCGTGACGCCAGTGGTGGCCGTCCCAACGGAACGCGTTGAGCTTGCCGTCGCCGAAGTTGCCGACGATCAGGTCGCCGCTGAAGCGGCCGAAGTCGGCCGGAGCCCAGGCGAGCCCCCACGGCGCATTGAGGGAGCCGCGGGTGGCCACCCGGGCCAGGAACGTGCCGTCCGTCGCGTAGGCGTCGACGACGCCCCGGCCCCGGCCGGCGCGCTCGTCATTGCTGCCGGCCTGCTGCCTGGCGTAGGTCACGAAGATCATGCCGTTCAGGTTCTGGATGCCGAACGGGGCGTAGTGCTTCGGCAGCTTCGGGTCGACGAACGCGCCGGACCACGTCTGAAGGCCGAAGGAGCTGTCGAAGACGTCAACGCGAGCGTTGTGGAAGTCGGTCGCGTACAGGTAGTCCGCGCCATTCGACGTGCCGATCGCGAGGCCCTTGTAGACGGCGCCGGCCGTCGACCCGTCGGCGCCGATCTCCGCTGCGGTACCGAGGGTGGATCGCCATCCGGAGATGATCCCGGCCTCGCTGGCGAACAGGAACCGGTCGCCGTGGAAGGAGCTGCTGCTGCCGTTGAACACCGTGCCCGTCGGAGCTCCTCCGGGGATCGTCACGACCAGGCCCAGCTTGGCACCGGTCGCGTTGTACAGGGTCGACTTGTCCGTGCCGTTGTCGGCGACCCACCATGGAGTCGTCGGGCCGCGGCTCAAGCCCCAGCCGTTGACGAGGTCCGGGTCCCCGGCGGTGCTCGCGAGCACATTGACCACGTAGCCGGCGTCGTGCCGGTCTGGGCCGTGGGCCGCGACCGGGGCGGCCGCGGTGAGCAGGAGGCCGAGCGCGGCCCCCAGGACAAGGAGTCGACGGATCATGGGACGTCCTCCATCGGCGGGTACGACTCGATCGGCCGCAGCGCAGCCGTTCGCACCGATACACGTCGCTACGTTCACGATCCGACGCCGGTTTCCGTGCACGCAACCAGCACCGGCGGCCATCGTCGAGGACGAGCCACGGAAACCGGCCACGTGCCAGCGGCGTACAGGGGAGTGGAGGACCAACCACCGATGATCGCCATCCGCCCGACCCTCGCCGCGGCCCGCCGGCTGCTTCCTGGACGCCTGGTTGTCCTGCTGCCGCTGGTGCTCGCCATCCTCGCCGCATGCGGACCGGGCAGCGGCCCGGGCTCCGCCTACTGACCCCGGGGGTCAGCCTCGCCCACGCACGTTGCGCCGCACCGCCCGACCGGACCGGCGCTCGGGCCAGTCGGAGCAATCCAGGCCCCACCGGCCTCACCGCCTCACGGGCCTGTCACGCCGATGCGGGCAGCGAGGGCCGGCGCCCTACTGGTACCGGAGCGCCTCGATCGGGTCGAGCCTGGCCGCCTGGCGCGCCGGCCACACCCCGAAGACCACCCCGACCACGAGCGAGAACGCGACGGCGAGCGCGATCGTCTGCGCGCTGAGGTTGAGCCCCCAGCCCGCGATCGCGCCGATCCCCGCGGACGCCGCGACGCCGAACGCGATCCCGATGAGCCCGCCGGCCAGCGACAGCACCAGGGCCTCCACGAGGAACTGGAGCAGGATGTCCCGGTTGCGCGCGCCGATCGCCTTGCGGATCCCGATCTCGCGGGTCCGCTCCCGGACGCTCACCAGCATGATGTTCATGATCCCGATGCCGCCTACCACGAGGCTGATCGACGCGATCCCCGCCAGCAGCAGCGACAGGAACCCGGTGATCGTCCCGAACGCCGACAGGAGCTGCGCCTGGTCGATGACCGTGAAGTCGCTCTCGGTGCCCGCGGCGAGCTTGTGGCGGGTCCGCAGCAGATTCGAGATCGCGACCTTGGTGATCGGGATGGTCGCCGGGTCCTTCGCGCTGACCGAGATCGACTGGACGGCGTCGCCGGCGACGAAGTGGTCGCGCATCGTCGAGAGCGGGATGAACACCTGGTCGTCGAGGATGCCCTTGGGCTGGAGCACGCCGATCACGCGGAACGGCACGCCGCCCACCAGGATGTCCGCGCCGACGGCGGACTCGTCGAGCTTGAGTGCCTCGGCGGTGGCGGAGCCGATGACGGCGACACGCAGCCCGGCCCGATAGGCGGGCTCCGTGATGAACGCACCGCGCCAGATGTCGTAGGCGCGGACGCGCTGGTACGCGGGCGTGATCCCCGACACGGTGGTGGTCGTGTTGTGGTCACCCGCGACGACGACGGCGACGGTCGAGACCTGCGGGGCGACCTGGTCGACGTTCTTGACGGACGCGATGGCCTCCGCGTCGGCGAGGGTGAGGCTGTCGGCGCTGCCGGCGACCCCGCGGACGAACCCGGTGTTGTTGGCGCCCGGGCTGACGCTGATGAGATTGGTGCCCAGGCCCTCGATGAGGTTGGTGATGCCTGACGTCGCGCCCTGGGCCACCGACACGAGGGCGACGATCGCCCCGACGCCGATGATGACGCCGAGCATGGTCAACGCGGCGCGCATCTTCGAGGCCGCGAGGCGCGAGAAGGCAAGCGGGAGGAGCTCGAGCGGGTTCATGCGGCAAGCCTCCCGTCCCTGACGCGGACGCTCCGCTTGGCCGCGTCGGCGACGTCGGCGTCGTGGGTGATCAGGACGACGGTCGTGCCAGCGTCGTTGAGCTCGTGGAGGAGGGCCAGGACGTCGGCGCCCGACTGCGAGTCGAGGTTGCCGGTGGGCTCGTCCGCGAGCAGGATCGCCGGCTGCGTGACCAGCGCCCGCGCGATTGCGACCCGCTGCTGCTGGCCGCCGGAGAGCTCGGACGGCTGGTGGTCCATCCGGTCGCCGAGGCCGAGCCGTTCCAGCGCCTCGCGCGCCCGGGCGTTCCGGGCGGCGCGTGGCACGCCCCCATACAGCAGGGGCATCGCCACGTTCTCCAGCGCCGAGGTGCGCGGGAGCAGGTTGAACGACTGGAACACGAACCCGATCGTCCGGTTGCGCAGGCGCGCGAGCGCGTCGTCGTCGAGCTCGGCGACGTTCTCCCCGGTGAGCCGGTACGTGCCGCTGGTCGGGCGGTCCAGGCAGCCGAGCAGGTTCATGAGCGTGGACTTGCCCGAGCCTGACGGGCCGACGATGGCGAGGAAGTCCCCCTCGCGGACCTCGAGGTCGACCTCGCGCAGGGCGTCGACCTCGAGCCGGCCGGACCGGTAGACCTTGCCGATCCCGCGCATCTCGATCACGCGCGCCGGCGCCCCGACAGGAGCGGGCTGGGGGCCGGTCATGGCTTCGCCGTCGGGGTTGACGTGCCCGACGCGCCGCCGCCGGCACCCGGGAACTGCTGGACGAGGTCCTTCGCGGACACGGTTCCGGTCACGACCTCGGTGCCCGCCTCGATCCCGCTCTTGATCTCGGCGTACTCGGCGGTCAGGAGGCCGACCTCCACCGGGACGGTCCGTGCCTGACCGGGTCCCGTGGGGACCTGGACGGTGTACGCGCCGGGCTCGCCGCCCAGCGCCGAAGCCGGGACGGCGACGACGCCCGTCGCGAGCGCCGTGGTGACGTCGACGTCGACCGTCATGCCGGGAGCGACGAGCTCCGGGGCCGACGGCACGTCGATCGCAAGGTGGTACGAGACCACGCCGCTGGCGCTCGTCGTCGGGGACGCGAGGTCCAGAGACTTGACGGAGCCCGTGATCGCGGAATCCAGGGCGGAGACGGTGACGTCGACGGGCTGCCCGACCTTGAGCCGGGGCAGGTCGCTCTCGGTGACCGAGGCCGCGACCTCGACGGCGGCGGACCGCAGCCGGATGACGGTTCCGGACGCGACGTCGCCGGGGCGGATGTCCACCGAGGACACGATGCCGTCGATGGGCGCCTTGATGGTGGCGAGGTCGAGGGTCGTCTGCGCGTCGCGCACGGCGCCCTCCGCCCCGATCACGGCGGCCCGGTCGGCCTCCACGAGGGCGCTGGTGTCGACGCTCGTGGCGCCCTTGTAGGCGAGGTTGGCCGAGGTGACGCCAAGCTTCGCCGCGGCGACCTGGCTGGAGGCCTGGCTGTTCGCGCTGCTCGCCTGGCGCCGGACGCTCGCGAGCGAGCGGGTTGCCTGCGTGACCGCGGCCTTGTCGGACGCGATGACGGCCGCCGGGGCACCGGCCTTCCGGTCGGCGGTGAGGGCGCGCCTGGCGTCGCCGAGCGCGGCCGAGGCCTGCGAGATCGCCAGGCGGCCCGATGCCTGCGTCTGCGAGAGCGCCGTGCGCGCCTGGCTGAGCTGCTGCTGGGCCTGGGTGATGCCGAGCTTGGCCTTGGACTTGCTGTTGCCGGTGACCGGCTTCTCGTCTGCCGCCAGCCGCGCCTTGGCCGCGGCCAGGTTCGCGCTCGCGATGGCGAGGGCCTGGTCGGCATCGGAGGTGTCGGCCGTGGCCAGGACGTCGCCCGCCTTGACGGCGTCGCCCGCGGCGACGCCCACGGTCTCGACCGTCCAGGACGCGGTCCCCGCGACGGCCGCCGCCGCGGACGACGTGACGGGCGCCGTGGTCGTCGTGCCCTGGGAACGCACGGGTTCGGTGCCGAACGCGAGGGCGTAGGTGTCGACCGGGCGTATGGCGCCGCTCACCGCAACCGAATCACGGACGTCCATCGTGGTGGCGGTGGCAGTGAGGAACGTCGTCGACGGCGTCTGTGGCGCGATCGCGCGAGCAACGGTCGTGACGCCGATCACCCCGAGCACTACGACGACCGCCCCCGTGGCGATCGCCCTCCGCCGGCTCATCGTGCACCTCCGGCGACCGGAGCCGCCGAGCTGTCGGTCGCCGCGGCGGCGAAGCGCAGCAGCGCGCGCTCGAGCACCCGCAGGAAGGCGAGGAACATGCCGAGCTCATCCTCGTCCATCACGGCGAGCAGTCCGAGGAGCTGGCCGGCGCTGAGGTCCCGCATGCCGTCGATGAGCTCCACCCCGGACGGCGTGATCTCGATCGTGACGCGGCGCCGGTCGTCGGGCGTGCCGCGGCGCACCACGAGCTCCCGCTCGACGAGCCGGTCGACGATCCCGGTGACCGTGGGGACGGTGACGCCGAGCCGGGCAACGAGATCCGACATCGGGAGCGACCCGGTTGCCCGGACCACGTGCAGGACCTTGGCCTGGGCCATCGTGATGTCGAGCCCGAGGAATGTGGGTCCGCTGAAGCTGGCCATGCGGGCGTTGAGGAGCTCGTACTCCCGCAGGACCTCGTCCATCAGCGCTGATCGGTCAGCCATGACTGGCGGGTTCTCCTTGGTAAGACCTAATAGTTAGGCAAGCCCTAACTGTTAGGCCGACACAATACATGGAGGGTCCGGATCGCGCAAACGAGGGTCCTCCGGCCTGCGGCGCAGGATTGGGCAGCACCGCATCGCCACCGGCGCCGGCTGCCGGATGGCGACGGCGTCACCCGGTCGAGGCCGACGCCTTCGGCGTATGCGCACGGACTGGGGGTCGCGGTGCCAGGCAAGGTTGCACTGGCGCGCCCGACAGGTGTCGGGCCCGCGATTGCAGCCTGCGAGATCCCGATCGAGGGCCGCGAGGAGTGGGTGGCCGCGGCGAGGCGGCTCGCATGAGGGACCGCCCCGCCGCACGCGCGACGGAGCGCGAGGTCGGAGTCGTGGCGGCCGTCCTCGATGCTGGGCCGGAGAGGGCGGCAGCCCACCGGCTCGGCCTGTCGCACTCGACCGTCAAGCATCACCTGGCGAACGCTCGGTCGAAGCTCGGCGCGGAGACGACGGCGCAGCTGGTGTGGATCCTGGCGCCGCGGCTGCCGGAGCCGGAGGGCGGGGTTCAGGCGGACGAGTAGCGGCCCGATTGGAGGGGAGGCCCCGCCGGTTCCCACACTGTCCGTCGTCGTCTCAGGCCAAGTGGCGAGAGCGCTTCACGTCGTGGCGTGACGTCACGCTTTGCTTTGCGCGGGCGCCGTCGCGTAGCCCGGCGCTCGGGAGGCCCGCCCGAGGTTCTGGTCGCCCTCGGAATTGGGCCTGGGTAGCCAACCCGGGTGAGGCGGCTCGCACCCCGCCGTTCGTCGTCGACCGGCACGAGAACCGGTCGGATGCCCCGACCTCACCTGTACAGGGTTTCAACCGAGTGACGAGTGGAGGCTCCCCTCATACCCTGATGCGGTGACTCAGCCCGAGAACGTCCGTCCGCCAATCCGGGTCGCGGCCATCGACGACCATCCGGCGGTCCTCGACGCCATCGGCCGGGCGGTCAGCGATCGCGAGACGATGACCCTCGTCGGCGTCGCCCGCGACCGGGTCTCTGCCGCGCGCCTGATCGTCGAGCTCGACCCCGACGTCGTCGTCTGTGACGTGCAGCTCGACGGCAATGTGGACGGCCTGCGCCTCCTCGAGCAGTTCGCCGGGCGACCGCGGCCGATCTTCCTGATGCTCTCGGCGTACGACTACCCGAGCCTCTTCCGCGCTGCCCACGAGCGCGGGGCTGCCGGCTATCTCCTCAAGACCTCCGAGCTGGGCGACGTCGTCGAGGCCATCGAGCTCGTCGCGACGGGAGCGGCGGTCTTCACGAGCTCGGACATGCGCCGGGTCCAGGGCACCCCGAGACGGCCATCCGACCGGGAGGTCGAGGTCCTGCGCCTCGTCGCATCTGGCGCCACCAACGAGGAGATCCGCGAACGTCTGGGGCTGTCCTTGAAGACGGTCGAGAGCCACCTCCATCGGCTCTTCGACCGATACGGGGCGGTGAACCGCACGGAGCTGGCCGTCCTGGCGCTGCGGGAGGGGTGGATCGAGCCATGAACCGCCATGGCTCGCTCCTCTGGTTCGATCGACCCACGCTCGTCGTCCTCGCCCTGACGGCCGCGATGTACGTGGTGACGGTCCTCGCCGGGGGCGTGCGTGGCGAGTACATCCCTCAGCCGGCCGTCCTGGCAGTCGTCCTGGGCGCCCTGCTCGCCCGATGGCGCCCCGGGCTCGGCTGGCTGCTGGCGATCATCGGCATGGTGAGCACCGCGACCATGCTGATGAGCCTCGCTGTTGCCAGCCTCTACCCTGACGGCGCCGTCACGATCGACCTTCGCGGCGACCTCAGCAGGCTGGGCGAGTTCCGACCCGCGTTCGCACTTCAGCTGGTCGTGATCCTGCTCGCAACGGCCATGTCGACGGTCCTGGCGTACAGGGTTGCGAGCCGACGGTCGGTCCTGTTGGCCGGTTCGGCTCTGCTGCTTGCCGTGTCGGTCCTCGGGGGATACACGCTCGCGACCGGCGACTGGATGACCTATGCACTCCTGACATCCTTGCCGATCGAGCCGTATTCGGCCGCCTGGCCGGTCCTCGCGCTCCTGGTCCTCGCCGGCCTCTGGTGGGCGGCGGCCGTAGCGAGGCGGGTTCGGCAGCAGGCCGACGTGGCGCCCCGGGCCGACCGGTTGCCAGTCATCAAGAACGCGGTGCTCGCCGAGCTGGTCCCTGCGTTTGCGGGTGCCCAGCGCAGTGCGGCAACGGAGGAGCGCGCACGCTTCGCGACTGAGCTGCACGCCAGCGTGCTGCCGGCGATCCGATCGGTCGTCCAGACCGCCGACCGATCCGGCCCCGTGTCGCCGGACCTTCGCGCCCGCCTGACGGAGCTGGAGACCGAGCTGCGCCGGATCGCCGATGGCAAGCGGAACGTCCTCCTCGACGAGTTCGGCTTGGTGGGGGCGATCGAGGACCTCGTCGAGGGAACGCAGGAGGGTCACGGCATCCCCATCGAGTTGCAGGTGGACGGCGATGTCGATCTCGGCCGACCGCCCAGCCAAGTAGAGCAGGCCGGCTTCGACATCTGTCGATTGGCGCTCGACAACGCCGTCCGTCATGCCGAGCCCACGAGCATCCTCGTCGTCGTGGGAGCCACCCGGGCTTCTCTCGTCCTTGGAGTCACAGACGACGGTCGAGGCATCGGCGCTGATGACATCGATACCGCGCGGCAGGCAGGGCGGCACGGCGTCTCGGACATGCAGAAGGCGGCTCGGAGCGTGTCCGGGCGTCTCGTCATCGAGCGGTCAACCGCCGGAGGCACCCACGTGTCGTTCGAGTGGGGAGGTCCCTGACTGGCCTTGCCGCGGCGAGCCCTGGGCCGGGCCATCGAGACGTCGCAGTTGGCGGTCTGGCCTCGGCGTCTTTCCGACGCGCGCCTCGGCCGCTTGGTCGGCATGATCCTCGCGGAGCAGGATCACGAGCGGCAGGACGGCCGACGCTACTTCCGGCTCGAGACCCTCGCCCTGATCGACGCCGAGCCCGACATCGAGGAGGCGCCGATGCTCATGGCGAGCTGACGGACCTGACGCGAGCTGACGGCGTGGCGTCTGCCGTCACGCCACGCGCTGGGACTTGACCCGGGCGCCCCAGGTCTGCCCGCACCGCGCCGGCATGGCCCAAACGGCCAAGTAGTCGGCCGCCCGCCGCTGCCCGACGCTGCGGGGCATGACGGCGCGCTGGTCCGATCCACACCGGCTCGCGGGGCCCCCGGCCTGTTGCGACCTCGGGTACGCCGAATCCGCCGGGTCCAGCTAGGCAGGCGGCAGCTCCGCGGCGGCCGCGGGGTCCAGGATCCAGGTCGCGGTCCCGAGGCGCGCCGCGCGCACGGGGAGCTCGCGCAGGTCGTCCCCGGTCCACGCGCGCCCGAGGTTGGCGGCCTTGGAGGCACCGGCCGTGACGACCAGCACGGACCGCGCCGCCGGGATCAGCCGCGGGTGGAACGTGACCCGCTCCACCTGGGGCTCGATGTGGGTCGGCGCCGGGACCGGGAGGCAGGTCGCCGTCTCGTCCCAGGCCGCGGAACCCGGGAAGACCGAGAGCACGTGCCCGTCCGGGCCCACGCCCAGGACGACCAGGTCGAGGACCGGCGTGCCGTCGGCCGCGGTGGGCACGAGCACCGCCAGCTCTTCCGCGTACTGGCCCGCGACCCACGCGGGGCCCTCGGCGAGGGCGATGGCCTGCGGGATCGGCCAGCGATGGAGCTGCTCCACGGGCACCGTCACGCCGGCGTGCTCCAGGAGCGGGACGAGGATCTCCTCGAGCGCCAGCACGTTGGACAGCGGGTGGTCGTAGGGGACGAAGCGGTCGTCGCCCCACCAGGTGTGCACGCGGGACCAGTCGACGCGCTCCCGCAGCGGCGAGGCACCCAGCGCCCGGTAGATGCCCGGTGCGGCGGACCCGCCGGTGGTGGCCCAGTGCGCGACACCACGTGCCGCGATGGCCTGGGCGAGGACGCGTGCGATCGCATCCGCGGCGGCGCCCGATACGGCGTCGGCGCCTACCACGACGAGCCGCGGCAGGGACGGGCGCCCAGATGCCTCGCTGATGGGACTCACCGGTGTTCCTCGCCGATCAGCCGTGCCGCCATCCGCATGGTGTCGACGGCCACGGGATCGCGTCCGCCGACCTCGAGGGCCTCGCCCAGCAGGTCCACCTCGGTGCGCCGCGGCGCCTTGAAGGTGCGGTCCATCTCCTGGACGCCGTCGAGCCAGGTGTGGACATGGACGTTCTCCGCCTCCGCGGTGACGTCCGCGCGGAGCTCCGAGCCGCGTCGCTCCGCGAGGATCTCCACGCGCAGCGTCGTTCCGGCGGGCATCGGCGAGGCCAGCGGCCGGACCACCACCCCCACCTCTGAGGAGGACGTGCCACGCGCCAGCCGTGCCCCGAGCCCTCGGTGGAGCGGCGGCTTCTCGCCCGGGCGGAGCTTGGGGGCGGCCTTGCCGCGCGGCTCCACGGGGGTCAGCGGCGTCACGACCCGCATGCCCAGCCGGGAGGCCAGCCACGCGACGTGGTAGAGCGGCTTGACGACGTTGGTGGAACCCGGCGCCCCGGTCTCGTCGCGGGCCGCGTAGGTGACGGCGACCCTCCGGATCCCGGTGAGGTAGGGCATGAACTCCGGGACGTCGAAGACCGTCGCGATCGCCTCCCGCCAGCGCGACTGGCGCACGAGGGCGAAGTCGCGGATCGACAGCCGCCCGTAGCGGTCGTAGAGCGCAGCGAGCTGGTGCAGGCGCGCCAGGCCGTCGCCGGACCAGGACGATGCATCGACCACGAGGCGGTCCGTGGTCTCGAGCAGGTCCTGGGTGGCGTCGCTCCCCAGCGGCGGCTCGCCCGGCCACCAGACCGTGACCGGCAGGTCGTGGATCAGCAGCGGGGCGACCAGGGCGGACAGGTGCCGCCCCGTCTCGCCGCCCGCGGTGAGGAAGATCTGCTCGGAGCAGGTCTCGGGCGCGTCCGCGCGGGGGAGGACGCAGTGGGCCTGGATGCGCGCATCGAGCCAGGGCGGGCCGTCGGGGTCAGCGGACAGGACGATGAGCGTCCGCGAGGGGTGCCGGCCGGTCAGGCGCGAGATCATCTCGGCGGTGCGCTCTCCGGTCTCGGCCTGGCGCGCGATGACCACGAGGTTCATCACGGACGTGCGGGCCGCGATGTGTCGCCCGCCGCTCTCGCCGTCGCCCGGGACCACCAGGTTGGGCTGGGCCCAGATCCGGCCGAGCTCCTTCTCGATGTCGTCGATGGTCTGGGCGCGCGACAGCCAGCGCATCGTCGGCTCGCCGGGCTTGGGCGGCTCCGCGAGGTGGATGTGCCCGCCCCCGGCGGACCGCGAGCCGACCGCGATGATGTCGCCCGGTTCCCGGCCGTCTTCGTCGGGAACGCCGGCCACGGTCAGATCCTCCGCCACCGCCGCCCCTCCCGGGCGAGCAGGTCGTCGGCGGCCTCCGGGCCCCAGGTGCCCGCCTCGTAGTTGGGGAAGTCCGGGACGGTCTGCTCGGACCAGGCCTCGATGATCGGGTCCACGATGGACCAGGCCTCCTCGACCTCGTCCGCGCGCGTGAACAGCGAGGCGTCGCCCAGGAGCGCGTCGAGGATCAGCGTCTCGTAGGCGTCGGGCGAGTCCACGGAGAACGCGGACCCGTAGGTGAAGTCCATCGTCACGTTGCGGACGTCCACGCCGAGGCCCGGGACCTTGGCGCCGAAGCGCAGCATGATCCCCTCGTCGGGCTGGATCCGCATCGCGAGCAGGTTGGGCTCCGGGTCGCTGGCGCTGTCCTTGAACAGCTGGTGCGGGACCTCCTTGAACTGGATCGCGATCTCGGTGGCGCGCTTGGGGAGGCGCTTGCCCATGCGCAGGTAGAACGGGACCCCGGACCAGCGCCAGTCATCGATCGTGAGGCGGGCCGCGACGTAGGTCTCCGTCTCCGACGCCGGGTTCACGCTGGGCTCCTCCCGGTAGCCTTTGACCGGCTTCGCGCTCACCCAGCCCGGGCCGTACTGGCCGCGGACCACGTCGTGCGCCACCTGCTCGCGGGTCATCTCCGGGATGGCACGGATGACCTTGACCTTCTCGTCGCGCAGCGCGTCGGCCTCGAAGGTCGCCGGCGGCTCCATCGCGACCAGGGACAGCAGCTGGAGAAGGTGGTTCTGGAGGAAGTCGCGGCTGGCGCCGGTCTCCTCGTAGAACGCGCCTCGGCCCTCGATGCCGATGGACTCCGCCACGGTGATCTGCACGTGGTCGATGTGCCTGCGGTTCCAGATGGGTTCGAAGATCCCGTTGCCGAATCGGAAGACCAGGAGGTTCCGGACGGTCTCCTTGCCCAGGTAGTGGTCGATGCGGTAGACCTGCCGCTCCCGGAAGACCTTGCCGACCTCCCGGTTCAGCACGACGGCCGAGTCGAGGTCGTGGCCGAACGGCTTCTCGATGACGACCCTGCGCCAGCCGCCGTCCCGGCGCTCGTGGTCCAGGCCGACGCGCCCCAGGCCCGCCACGATCTCCGCGAACGCGGACGGCTGGGTGGCGAGGTAGAAGATCCGGTTGCCGCGGGTCCCGCACGTCTCGTCTAGCTGTTCGAGGCGCTCGGACAGGCGCTGGTAGGTCCCGTTGTCCGCGAAGTCGCCCTGGTGGTAGACGATGCGGCTCGCGAGATCGTCCCAGGTCTCCTGGTCCACGGGCTGGACGCGGCTGAACGCGTCGAGCGATTCCTTGATCTCCGAGCGGAAGGCCTCGTCCGTGTACGGGCGACGCCCGACGGCCACGATCGTGAACTCGTGCGGCAGCAGGTGCGTCCGCCAGAGCTGGAACAGCGCCGGGATGACCTTGCGATGGGCGAGGTCGCCGGTGGCGCCGAAGAGCACGAAGGCCGCGGGATCCGGGACGCGCTCCAGGCGCAGCCCCTCGCGGAGCGGGTTCTCCATGGGCTTGGGGGCTGCGGCGCGGCGCCGGGACTCCGTGGCGAGGCGGAGGTCCCGCATCGTGCGGGGCGGCTCCCTCTTCGCGGGTGCAGCCACGGGGGCCGGAGCCGCCTCGGCGGGCTCCTCCTTCGCGGGTGCCGCCACGGGGGCCGGCGCCCCCTCGGCGGGCTCCCTCTTCGCGGGTGCAGCCACGGGGGCCGGAGCCGCCTCGGCGGGCTCCTTCGCCGTGGCCGACGCCCCCGGCCTGCCCCTCGTTGCTGCCATTCAGTGCCCCTTGCGCGCGTCGCGCGTGCAGATGCGGCTCGCTCCGCCCGTGGATGTCGTGGTCCGGATCCGCAGAGCGTAGCCCGCGGTCTCGAGACGCTCGAGCGCCGACGCCAGCTCCACCGTTACTCGGTCTTGACCGCGTGCCCGCCGAACTCGTTGCGGAGCGCCGCGAGCACCTTGGCCCCGTACGAGTCGTCCTGGCGGGAGCGGAAGCGTGTGAGCAGGGACAGGGTGATGACCGGCGCCGGGACGTCCTTGTCGATCGCCTCCTGCACCGTCCAGCGGCCCTCGCCGGAGTCCGCGACCCAGCCCTTGAGGTTGTCCAGGTCCTGGCCGTTGGCCTGGAACGCGCGGACCATCAGCTCCAGCAGC
>Ga0302323_100002660_pt1 | contig 14535 bp, 27 predicted proteins | sample Fen_T0_3_FD_201950 | JGI IMG/M metagenome (GOLD analysis project Ga0302323, IMG submission 201950) | Peat permafrost microbial communities from Stordalen Mire near Abisko, Sweden - Fen_T0_3 | ecosystem: Environmental > Terrestrial > Soil > Wetlands > Permafrost | place: Sweden: Abisko... | reverse complement strand
ATCGTCAACAAAACACTGAAGTCCGCAAATCTCATGAGTCTGAACGCTGTAGCGGGTGGAGTAGACGTGGGAGTTGAACATATTGGACTGACACTGTGATTCGTAGGGAAGGGTTCGGTCCACTTCAGCACCGCATGCCAGGAGAACGGCAAGCCAAAGGCAGCGAATCATGGCAGGTTCCTTTGCGCTTCCACAAGCGCAGCGATGACGAAAGAAAGTTCACCGCGGTCCAGTCTAACACGGGCCAAGCTATCAGGCGACGAGGCGGTATTGAAAACGCACAGTCCAATTTCGCCGGTATCGCTGACTATCAGATAGATGTAACCATCCCTGACGACGACCGGGTTGAGGTGTTTCACGGCGTCACTTCCTGATTTAAGAGAGTACGGACGTGAAGGTAAGCCTTCTCTTCCGCGTCGCAGTATTCCCGCCAAACACGATTCGGATACTTGCGGGCGACCATGGCTAGACCCCTCCATTGAAGTCGACGTCCACGAAGCCGGACTCCAAGAACCCGGCAGTCAGGCGCGACTGGCCCACCCGCCCATCCTTGAGGTAGCACCGGCATGAGTAGGACGGGTGCGGAGCGCCAATCCGGCGCAGGACGCGCAGGTACTCGACCGCGGCCCAGGCCTGATAGACGGGGCTGCCCAGCATGCGCGAGCCGGGGCGGATGCGCTGATTGAGGCGGAAAGCGAAGTTGTAACCATCCCTGACGACGACCGGGTTGAGGCGTTTCACGGCGTCACTTCCTGATTTAAGAGAGAACGGACGTGAAGGTAAGCCTTCTCTTCCGCGTCGCAGTATTCCCGCCAAACACGGTATTTCTTGTCAGCGTTTGGCGAATTGGTATTGTCGGCATCCCGCCATGCCTGAAACGCTTCGCGGGAGTTGTCGCAAGCTATGGTCCAGTTATTGCGAGCCGTGCGAACGGCCTCCATCATTTCAAAGTAAGTCACCGTAGCACCCTGACAGGATGACGGACCGGAGAGTCTTCCGCTGGGAAGCGACGGGCGGGGAATGACCAATCGTGGGAGATAGGGGCCGAGTCGTTCAGGTTGCGCAGCTTGCCGCAAGCTTCGCAGCGCTGAAGGCGGGTGCGAGTGATGATGCGCTGAAACTTGGGACGGAGGGAAATGGCGCGTCCGTAGGAAATGGCGCGAGTCTTCCAGGGGTGGAGGTGGAGAGCGCAGCGAAGGGAGTAGAAGAGAACGGAAAGCCAGGCCAGGAAGCTAGTCATGTGTTCCTCTCTTTCTGATATGAATCCTAGCCCTGTTTTTAGAAGGCGTCAAGCCCTACTAAAAGAAAAGCCCCGCCTCTTTCGGGGCGGGGCAGGAAGGATGATTTTTCCTTCGATTTTGGTTTTAGGGGTTCCGCAGAATGTAGTTTCTTACCTACTTAGAGGGGTTCAACCCCTCAATGACACTGCCAGCCTCCCGCTGCTTAGCGCCGCGGGCGACGCGCTCCGCAGAGGCGAACTCCAGCGCAGCGACGCACAGGTCGGCACCCTTCGCAGCCTTCTGAAGTTTACCATTCGCGGCGACGAGGGCGGCGGAGGCATCCTTGAACGACATTTCACGAACCTTGACGGAACGGTCAGCCATGATTTTTTCTCCGAAGGAACAAAACCCGGCCTGTTTTTCCCTTAACGCGTACCGGACCGGGGCGGGTCGCGAGGGTAGAAGGAACCTTAGTCTTTCCTCCCGTCCTGTCAAGCTCCCTTTTTGAGAGGACTTGAAAAAATCGGATGGACAAGACAGCCAGTAGCGCCAGGAGCCCCCAAGGGGAGGTTACAAGCTTCCATGCCGCAACTGCTCCCGCGGCAAGAATGAGGAGCAAGGAAGCTCCCAGCGCGTAGGTAATGAAGGTCACAGGTTCTTAGGCGGAGTCGAGCTAGACGCACCTTCGGGCGCAGCAACGGTAGAGGCAGACCCCGGGAAAGTAGCAACCGCATTCCACAGCTTGTACCAGATGCGGACGCGATAGTTAGGGTCCCACGCCGACGGGAGGCTCTTCATACCGGCGGCAAGGGACTGAACGATAGGAACAAGAGCGAGAACGCTAGCAAGCCAAGCGGGCATTTTCTACCATCCTTTAGTAAACGAGTCCAAAAAGGACTGCGTTAGGTTTTGTGCGGTCGCCTGAGATTTCAGCCCGGCCACGGTTTTATTAAGGATTGTCGGCCAAGCAAGATACAGAATGACTCCGACAATGGCAAACGCTAGAAGCGAACCAATTACAATGTGCTGATAGGTTTTCAAAACTCACCCCCGGTACCCTCTGCGGGCTTACTTCCGAAGGCATAATTCCAAAGACCCTTTGCGCCATGATAGACCATACCGAATGGCCCGAAGGCGCCCTCGGTTAGAGTCATTGGGGTGGCTGTTCCTTGTGCCTCTAGAGAATCGCGCTGAGCTTGCTGGGATGGACTGGGGTTCACCATGTAGGTGGCATCGTCCACAATTTCGTCTTTGACCTTGACCACCTCATCCTTGACCGCGGTAAAAGCATCCTGCCCTGCGGTAACGGCCGCCCTAACTCCAGACACAACTTTGGCGATTAGGTATGCCGCGACTCCCACGACTGCGATGATGAGCCCGAGGTATAGCAGGTCGCGGACAGTTTCGAGCTTAGGCGTTTTCATGGCTACTGGAGAAACTTAGGATTAGTGGCCTTGGGAGAAACAAATCCACCTCCCGCGACCGGAGCGGCCTTGCCGGTAGTCTTCTGCTTAAGGACGGGATTGGTGTTTGTAAGCCCGCCCTTTCTTCCGCCCGCGGCCCTGTAATTCTCAGTGGCAATGCCGGAACGGGGAGCAAAGTAGGCACCACTTCCGGCGGTAGGCGGAGGGCCGAGCACGGGCGGAGGAGCGTCACCCTGCATCGCGGGGTCCTGAACGCCGCCCGTCGCACCCTGAAGGAAGCTAGGGATGCGGTGGTCTGAATTCGTCGCCACGTACCCTTCACTTCCAGTCGGAGGCTGTGAACCGACAAAGCCATAGGCGCTAGCAATCGCCGGAACCGACGGATTGGGGCCGAAATTAAAAGCTCCCTTAACGTCGTCCAAGAGATTGCCAACGAAACCCGGAGCACGATTCTCCGTGGTATCAATGGCTCCCTTATTCTTGCTGGCGCGGAACGCCTGGACCCGGATGTAAACCTTATAGGCAATGATTCCCGCGATTCCTGCCAAAACCCACTTGACCCAACGCATTAGAATTCGCCTCCCGTCCCTGCGGCCGTGCCGGAGCCGGGGCCGCCTGCGGTACCGCCAATCGGTCCGCCGACCTTGCCTCCGCCATTCTTGAATTGCAACCAACCCGGTTTGAAAACGTAAATCAAAACTGCCCCGCCGATAACGACCCACCACCACTTTTTGACCAAAGCAATCACGAGCGCGCCCTTTCCAGTGTAACGGGAGATTCGAGCAAGTTAGAGACTTCGTCCCCTTCGATTCGGATGGACATTTTGCTTCCGGCCGAGCCGACCACACCCACGGTAATCATCTGCGGGAGTGGGAGCGCAATCATACAATTGGGGCCGATTCCAAGGTACGTGCTAGCTCCGGCCACGGGCATAACAAGCGCCGCGGGAGTGGGAAAATTGTTAAGCACGTTACCGTCCGTGCGCCGCGTGTTGGTGGGGCAGAAAATCAGGGAAGTCGGGGCAGCGCCCGCGTCATCCGCGTTAATCCAGGTGACAAGCAGAGTCTCAAACTGCTGAGTCTCAATGTCAAATTGGAAAACGCCCGCACCGTTAAAAGTAGCTTCCTTGATAACCCTATGCTTACGGTCGGCCATTTCAATCACGCTTTCTGATTTCGAGGGTGCAATACTCTCCCAAATGTTCGGCATACCACTTGGCCCGGTCATCTGAAACAAGGATGGTTAGCGCAATCGCGCTAGGCGGGAGTCTCCTATCCTCCGGGATTTCTTCGTCCGTGACTGAGCGCATGCTAACGCGGCAAAGCCCTTTGTGATAGGCGAGCGAAGTGACTTCCTCAATGACCATTGTAGAAACAGATTTCATGCCGGATTCTCCTGAACGTAAGCAAGGTCACTGTAGACGGAAGCGAGATAGTCATTCTCCGTGCTACTAGCGGGGACCTGTGCCTGTGTTTTGTGGCCGCTATTCCACCAAGCGATTGCATCCTCGAAAGTCTGCGGATTCCCTTCCGCCATTAACTTTGCTGCCGCTTCACCGGCTACGTCGGGGTCCGAAGTGATAGCCTCAACAGTATAGCCTAGCCGCTCAATGTTCGTCTTGAGCATTTGCATAGGCCCCCACGCGCCTCCGTATTTTTCGTCTGTCGCCGAGGGAGGGGAACGGGCGTCAAGCTTCCAGCGCGATTCATACCGTGAAATAGCATCGAACCAATCGGGATTGAATCCGGCGATGGAAGCTTGATTTCGGAGAGCAACCCTAACATCCCGGCGAGAATAGGTGGCAGTCACGTTCAATAAACTCCCTGTCGCGGGCAAGGTCTCAATCATCTTATCCCGGAAAAAGTAGGCGATTGCTGCGCCAGCGATTGCGAGCAAACCAAAACCCTTTGGCGCATTCATTTATCTAACCCTGATTTCGTCGTACCAGCCTTGAATGCCGATGGTAAGTGACGACCCGACTACCGCTGGCATGGAATAAATAATCAAGTTGGGAACCATTGGCCAGGCTAGCATGTAATATTTTGTCATTGGCACCAAATCTGCTGGCATAAGCCCCACGAAACTAGCCTTCCCAAATGAAGCAATGACCTGTACCACAGTCGCCGCGGTTGGATTAAGGATAGGGAAACCGGCGGTTGGGTCAGCCCACTGACCCGAAACGTTAGGAATATTTGGTACCGCGTTAACCGCGACAAATACGATAATTCCATCGTACCCTGCCGTGGGAATCTGGGTAGTGGGCACGGCCGCTCCCACAACGGTAGTAGTAATTGGGAGTATGGTTTCAATATTCATTGGGCGTAATACTCCAATTGAACATTGTTAACGTTTCCGGCAGTACTGGGCACCCCTGTTATAGAGAATGTCACAGCCATTGCACTAGGCGGAACCTTCCAGATTTTGCTAGCGCCCGCGTTAACAGTGGCGAGACCCCCGCCCTTTCCGACACAGCTAAGACTGATTGGTGCATCCTTTATCCACTGACCGACATAAGGACCGTTCCCCGTCCCCGTGTTACTGAGCAGAAGACTATCAAGAACGATTGGCGGACTACCGCCGGGAGTAAAATCAACGGCGGAAATGTACCAAGGGGTAAGGGTCAGACTGAAACCACCAATCGCGCGAGTATTGATAGCAGTAATCGCCCCGGCCTGAATGCGAATAGCCTTGGTCTTACCAACCGCTATTACATGCTTGTCGGAGTTCGCCAGTCCGTCTACCGGTGGGTCAGTGATTGCACCGGGAAGGAAGTTGTAGGTATTGAAATGGACCAACGGGGAAACGTTAAGAACAGCATCGTTATCCGCGCTAGAATAGGAGGCGTTTTCTGTAAGTCCAATCAAGAAAGACGCATAACCAAAAGGAAAACAACTGGCATTAGTGGCCGCGTTTGGAGGGTAAGCGCAAACCTGCTCCAATCCGTCCGCGTTGAAAATCTTTACCTTCCTAATTGGTCTACCGAATCTTATCCCGTCGCCGGGCGTCAAGACCACGAAATCACCGCGATTAGAACCCTGCGACGCGACCCCAATCATCGCCCCGGGCGTTGACCAACGGGGGTCAAGCCAAATAGACCAAATCGGCTCAGGGAAAATTACAGTCAACGAGCGGGCGGTATCCCTGGGAAGGTTGTGTAAGGTGCGATTACTGGCACCCTCAGTAGGAAGCGCATTGAATATGCTAGGGAAAGTGGGCAAAACGTAACGGTGGAGTGCGTCAATATCCCGACCCTCTACCGTCGGGTCCATGGTCTCAGGCGTAAAGACCAACGGACTGAGGATTTCAGGCTCTTCTTTGACAGGAGTTTGCCCGGTAATCGCGTTCGCTATTTCATCCGCGATTATGTCAAGTGGATTACTCATTTTTCCCGGCCACGATGAAAAGAGCAAGCAAGCCAAGCAAACCGTAAACAATCAAACTCTTAGAATCCACCGCAATCGATACTGAAGGTGTGCCATCGCCAATGACTGCAACGGTGGGAACCTGCGTTGCGGGCGGGCCAGGGATTGGCGTAATACCGGCCGGGTTTTTCGGCGGCGGGCTAATGAGTTGTAGAATTTCCTTCTTACCAATGGCTACCGCACCCGCGGTAACAGTCCCACCAATAGACGCCAGAATACCGCCGCCACCCGCGGTAGCAGGGACGGCCGTTCCGGCTACAATAGTACCTGACCCGGCGACGGTTCCGGCGCTTGCGGCCGTCCCGACTGACCCGGTTTCGACGGACCCGATACCGACGCCGCCCGCAGCGGCCGTACCTCCGGCATTTACGGCTGTACCCACTCCCACACCCGCTACGGCCGTAAGGACAACCACACCCAAACCAATCGCGATATTTGCAAGGTCATTCGGAATTGGCCGTTCCAAATCCGAAATAATGTAACTCGCCTCAGTAGGAGTGAGCCCCGCAGACCCTACAACACTCTGGCGCCACTTCAGCCAGGCCCATTCATCAAAGCGTTCAGGAAGTGGACCGAGGGTTCCGCCATAGCCTGAAACTTTGACGCTGGGATAGTGCAAATGGTCCCAATCATCCCCGATGAAAGTTTGGCTATTTTGAGCAGGTCCGTAAGAACCCTGAGTTGGATAAGGATATGTTTTCTGAGGAATCGCCGCACGATTCAAACCGGAAAGCCCGCCGTACCTAGTCTGAGGCTCCATGGGGCGCAGATACTTGTCCAGAGGCTCCTGTCCGTTCTGATTCGCTGGATAACCATGTGGTGCTACCCCGGGGTTCGCGACCGGGGCAACATTCGGCAGTGTCGCGTGCTTATTCTGCTTAGTTCCCAGGTCTAGGATTGACATTTTATTTTCCTTAAAAGGTTGGTCTCCATTTAGGCGGTAGAGACCGACCCGCTACTAGCGGCTGTCCAGGCGCTAGAATTCGCCACCCGTTCCACTGTACGAGTCCGAATTGAAACTATCGTACGTTTCAAACAGGCCGTAACTTCCAGTGGAACCAGTATCCGCTCCGCTTGACCCACCCTGCCCGTAACCCTGAAGGGAAGTCGCAATCCCGTTCAGCAGGGTCCCGGTAATCTGCGCGACGTACGGCTGCGCCGCATTAGCAGCGGTTGCAATCGTTTGACTCGTGGCCGTGTTAACCGCACCGGCCGGAGTGGCCGGGCGGTTTACGGCTACCGACTGAGGTAGCGCCTTCTTTCGGAGGAAGGCATACCAAAGGAGAACCGCGGCCACGGCCAGGAGTAGAATTCGCTTGGTATTCATTTTCCTAGCCCCTTCCTTAGCTACCGCTCGAGAACGGTGGCGGGAAGGAACGGAGCAAGCTCCGGGTCATCCTTCAGCGGCGAATTCTGGGTCTTAGCTCCGAACCCACCGTTGGTGATTCCCAGACGCCGCGCCGCATTGCCAACACCCTGGTCCGGTCGCCGCTCAATCAGGCGGTACGCAATCTTGTACGCACCGAGCGTACCGGTCAGGTCAATGCGCATCCCAATCTTTGCCCGGGGAAGTTGACTGACCTTGTAATTGGTCGCCGGGAAAAGAAGAGGAAGGTAATTCATGGTGACGCCCTGACCGGCGCCAAAGCCCACGGCGGGCTGGTCATTGATAGACGCACCGGCCATGTGCGTCGGGAACGTGGCCGAAGTGGTGCCGGGAACGGGGTCCGTCTGCCCTTCGGACTCAAGGTTGGGGGAATGCGCCCGGTCCTGATTGTAAACGGCGATGAAATCCTGCGGGCGAAGATTGTTCACCAGCGGAATACCATCAACCGAAACAATCATGTTCGAAACGTTCGCGCTGGTAATGATACCAGCATCGGACGGCGCAGCCTCGCGGTAAAGCAGCGCGTAAACGTAGCAGCCGGGCTTGTTCAGGAACGCGGAAAGCGCGTTGTAATCGTCCGACTGGATATTGAGGGACGGAGGAATGGTCGCGCGCTTGCCATCCTTCGCGACGGACGCTGCCTCATGCTCCACAATGATGCGAAGCTGCCCGTTGGAGAACGTGGGAGCGGGAGTCGCGAAAACGCCACCCGTATTGAAACGGACTTCGATAGGGTCCGTCCAAAGTTCAGACGGGACACAGCCGTCCCCAGGGCGCAGCGCTTCCTGATCAATGTAATCCAGCGCCCAAACAACTCGGCGGCTGGCCGCATTGGTAACGACGCCCGCGGCCCAACCCGCGGGAGTCTCAGGCTCCTGTCCGCGCTGGAGCCAATTGAGGAAATGGAGACCAAGGCCAGTGATGGAAACGCGCCGAGAAATCTTAATCTGCGCAATCATCTGGTGAAGCGCGAAACCGGCCTGAGCAACCGGCGCAGCGGGCTGGGTGTAGTCCATGTCGAGCAAGAAAAACACTCGGCGGACCTGACGACCGGTCGGAAGCGCACCGGCGGTCTGAATGGAAACGGACGCGCCAGGAGAGAAAACCTGGGTCTGGAGCGGCGTCCACTGAATATTGTCGGGGGAAACGAAAACGGGCATAGGTTAGCTCGCAGCCTTCGTGAAAGAGGTGGGAATCAGCTTCGAAACGGTACCGCCACCCGCCTTGAGCTTGCCAAGCCAGGTCGCGACCATTGGGAAGAGAAACGCGGCAAAAAGCATCCCAAAGAAAAACAGCGCAACGGGGTGCTTGAGGCCGGACTTGATATCCGACTTGGTCTTGCTAACAACTTCCATTTGTTACTCCTTCTCTTCTGCGGGCTTGTTTTCCGCCGGAGTTTCCTCCGCCGGGGTTTCCTTGGACTCGGGAGGCTTTTCCTCCTTCGTCTTTTCCTTCTTTGGCTTCACTTCCTTCGGCGTTTCCTCCCTGACCACCTTTCCCCCGTGGATATGGAACACGGGACCTGGGGCAGAGTCCTTTTCCTTCTTTTCTTCCTTCTTTGCGCTCTTGCTAGGCCAAAGCGCAATCACCAGCGCAACGGCGGCAAAAAGAAGAATCAGGCCCCACTCTCGTAACCATCGCCGGAGCTTGGCGGCCTTTTCGTCAGTGGAGCTTTGGGGGCTGATTGCCCGCGCTGCGGGTCGAGATTGGGATTCCGGGTTGAGGGGCCGAAATTCGTCAGAGTCCATAGTGCGTACCTGTGCAATGCGAGGTTACTAACATCTTCCGCGTACTTCTCTCCATACCGTTCCGATAGCGCGTCAAGGTCTTCTATGTCCTCTTGACGGAACGAGTAAACCCGCGTCGCTATTCTACGGACCGTGCGCGGGATATCCATTGCGACCTGTGAAACGTAAATCGGAACTAGCCCGTTATGACGGCCGTTCCTGGCAAGCTTTTCCAAAACCAATTGAGCGTTTCGCTTGTAATCGCCAACTTCGTCCATGACCAAAACGAGGTTGCCCGCAGCCCGCGCAATAGAAACAACTTCCTCTAATTGCATCGCGATATCATCTTCGTCTGGGATGATTGCATAGCGAAAAGAACCCTTCGCTAGCACCCGCGGATTTTCAATCAGCGAATCTGCGGAAATCTCTTCCGCTCCCGCCGCTTCGTTGTAGTCATGGTACGGGTCAAAATAGAGAATTCGCGGAACGTTCGCGGTCAACTTGGCGGCGAGATAGGTTTTACCGGAAAGCGGGAGTCCGATGATTATGATTCGGTCCCCTGGAATAAAATCGCCTAGCGGTTTCTTCGGGAGCTTTTCCCTTACCAATGGATTAGGGACGCCGCTTACCCAAAGCAGGTAAGCGGCGACCACCACTAGAACGCCAATCACCGGCATTAGTTATCCAGTGGAAGGGGAGAAAAACCCGGGGGCTCAGAGATTGGAGAAACGTCAACGTTTGGCTCGCCAGCCTCGCCCGTTGCTGGCACGTCAACGCTAGAGGACCCCTGAGTCCCCGGGGAAACCGCTCCATTCCGGGGAGGGTCCCGGTTAACGGCGGTTTCAGGCTTCTTCTTTCGGAACGATTCGTTGACCTGAGTCAAAAGCCAAATCGGGAAAGAAAGGTAAAAAGCGAGTGTAGCAATGAAACCAATTTTGCTTGCAATCGGAATGAGGTAGGTTCCGCCCCGTTCCGCCTCGTCCATTTCCAGTTTCTTGTGATACTCGTAGCCGAACCAACCCAGAACAATAGCAAGCAGAGAAAACATGGCAATTAGCGCCCCGGCGAAGATGCGGCGCTGATTGGTCTCGTTCACCGGCTTTGACTCGCCGGAAGTCTTGTTTTTGCTGCCCGGGGGACGTCCGCGCTTCTTTCGAATTTCCTGCCCCACCTGCAACAGTTCGTCCGCGGACGCGGGTGAAGTGGTGGCGGCCTCTTCGGGTGTATCACTCATGGCAAAGGCTCTCCTGTAGTGGATAGCCTATGCCTTACGTGACACTACGTCAATGGTAGTGAGGGTATAATATAAGCCACACATCGGCTTTACCTAATTTGGAATGCTCAAAGTCTTTCCATCCAGCCTCGCGGTAACAATGGCCCGGCAAGTTATTCCTTCCCCGCCTTGACGCCGTTAATTTACTAGAGACCCCAGTAATAAGAGGCAAATTATAAGGGCGTTCTATTTTTAGGTATTTTTCTGCCAGTGGGTGCTCTAACAGACTAACCGCGTCCCTTACTAATGAGGAAGACAGCGCATCGCTTTCGTTTCTAAACATGGTGCATTCCAAAGCAATTAACTTATCGAAGCGCCCGACTCCAGCCTCCCACTTTGGGCGCCACCAGCACCATAGCGCCGCGCCTTTTGAATCATCGTAATACAAAACAAAATTGTAACCGGGTCTTGTCCAAAGAGTGGCACCGATAGACTGGCGAGTGTAATGTCTATCGGCCAAAACGCGTCCCAACGGGTCTGCCTTGCTTTTCAAAACGTCCCACATAATTGTCCTTTCAATGATGCTGAAAAACCCAAAGAGCCCAAGCAATCGCCGGAGTTAAAATAGCCACTAAGGCTAAAATTCCGGCGATTGCCATTAGCGCTTTTTCGTGTGGTTCCGCCGACTCAAAATCAAGATGCATCTTCATGAAGGCTCGGAATTTCATTCCGACACTTCATCGAGCCTAATCGGCATTGTCAAGTTACTATCAGTGGAAAGACGGCGACCGGTGTTAGGCGTCACAGTCCGGTGCTGTGGGATGAATTCAAAGAACGATTCCCCGTGCCTGGCTCGCTTGATTCCACGTACAGATTGAAATGGAATCGCTTTCCCTCCCGCCACTGCCAACCATGAAGGGTTAGGGATGCCCTTTGCGGCTGTCTCTTCTTTTCCGTCAAGAATCGCGTGGTAAGTCTTTGGGCCCAACGCTCTAAATCCCTCATAGCGCCCCTTTGGTTCCCACTGTCCTAGCTCAGAGCCAATGTCTACGGTCCGCTCGTTCTCACTCCAACACGAATCAGTGTCACAGTAAGTTGCGGATTCGTCCACTGTCAGTTGCTTGTGCAATTTGATTCGCGCCGCGCCTGTCAGATACGCGGCCCATTCAGCATGCGCACACGGCTCCAACTTTCGCATGCGCATTGTGGAAGTCCAAGCGCGGCATTCCATATCCATCGGGCGATACGCCCCGCATTCGCATTCCCACGGCGGATTGCAGTGGCAAACTTTCAGTGTGGACAAGTCAGGCCAAAGCTTGACAGAACGCCGTTCGTTTTTGGAGCCAAGCTTTCCCGTGAGTGAGTTACAAATCCACTTTAGCCAAGCTCCCTCCCGGCTGGATTTTCCGTATTTCATGCGAAGCGCAAACAAGCGTTCTACCCAAGGGCCAAAAATTAGTTCCTGTCCACTGAAAGCAACCGCTGAATGCACATTCTCCACCGTACATCCACAGCTTCCGATTGCGTATTCCAACTCAGGGCGCGGCCAGCTACCAGATATCCGCCCGTAGGGGAAGGCCAGGCCTGTTTTAACTCTAACAGGAAGTGGAGGTATGAAAGTCTCAGGAACTTTGACCGTTGCGCTGTAGACCCCTGGCTTGCCTTTATGCCATTCCCGTAACGCGTCTTGTCCATAACAGACCCTCTCGAATCCTACCGGAAGTGGAGTGGTGGCGAGTGTGAACGGATACATACTGTTTACATCACAGGCAAAACCGCTACTGGATTCCTTGCGGAAGATTTCGCATCTTCCACCGTGGTAACCATCGCGGGCTAGCTCCCAGGCCCGCATAGGCAAATCTGCTTTTGGTAAAGACAATTCGGAAAAGGCGGATTTCCAACTCGTAGAACCTAGTGTGGCACCGATAGTCAAGCCCCATTCCCCAGCCCTGGCCGAAAAGTAGTCTAGCGCGTGTGCTAGCTCCACCACGTCTCCAACACAGTATCCCTCTATCAATTTTAGCTTGGCTTCTGTTTGCCTTCGGTGAATGGCGCAAAACCCCCCGCAATCCTTTCCGCATTCGCATAACGCTTTCAGGTTGCCCTTTAGTCCCCCTGTGAGTTTGGCGAGACTCATAGGGAAGATAGCAATTGAATCGCGTAGAATCGTCTTACCGATTTTGGCCTTTATGATTCCCTGCCCGTTCATTACCAAATCAACTGAGGTTCCCTCGATTTGGTCTAGCAACCACAGGTGGTCATACCGGCGTCCATTGTGAGCGTAAACCTCTCCCTCTACCGCAAGCAACGCGGCGACCATGTCTTGTTCCCTATCCCAGCGATACGTTTCCGTTCTACAATCTTGGGGATAGTGAATCGCGCCTAAAACAAACGGCCCTCCTAGGCCGTCTGTTTCGATATCGTAAATGGCTTTAGGGTTCATTTGGTTTACCGAAGATTGCCCTAATGGTCGGATACACTCTGTCCACCTTTACCTTGATATCTCCCAGGTGGTGGAGGTCCGTCCATATCCTGTGACAGTGCGGACATTCGTAAAGTAACCGCCCCTCACTGTCCTTTTCTCCAACCGGTCCTTTGACGATGATTCCACATTTGCAAATCATCGGACGGAGCGGGCCCGCTTCGGGGGTTAGCATTGGCGAGTCTCCTAATTACAGTCCGTAAAATACGGCCCACTCTATCGTCTTAATATCCGCCGTTCCCCTGGCTCCGCTCTTCTGCCTGTCCAGCAGTAGCGTGCCATCCTCTTCTATCTCGTCAAAATAGCTTTCTGCTTTCCCTAACGTGTCGTCGTCAAGCTCTTGCACAGGAAGCGACGCTATAGTCTGGTATGGCTCGCTTGGCTCGCTCCGGTCATCGTCCGGCCAGTCCACGGCGGCTATCCAGCTACCTTCCGCATCGTCTGATACTTGCAGCCGCGCCGCTTCCCTAATCGCTTCCACTACATCCTTGACGGTTTGCCCTGGTAGCTTGTCCGCTATAAAAGCCGCTGGTATCACTTCTCCGTTTCGGAGTTTTTGCCTCCCGCGGAAGGTAACTACTATCCCTTCTTTTGCAGCCTTGGCTTGCTTCCTTTTTAGGACCCTTCCTCTTGCCGCGGTCTTCTGCGCCTTCTTAGCCCAAAGAGACCTAAAACGATTCTGCTCTTTCTTCGGTAGCTTCCCAAAGGGGACGGCCCGGCCACGCCAGGCGTACTTGCCTGACGGTAGCCGAGCCGCTTTGCGGACTCTAACTTTTTGTCTGGTCTTAGTCCGCTTTGCCACGGCTTACCCCGTGCTACAGGCTAGCCGCGCTTGACCGCGAACTTATAGTCCGTGATTCTCCCGGCCCCAACCTTGCGCTGGCCGCCGCGGAGAATCCAGACAAGGTCACCCTTGTGAACCGTGTCGAAAAACTGGTCAAGCTGCGCCGCCCCCAGAACCGTGAGAATCTTTCCATCGGCATTCTGCACCTTGTGCCGATGCACGGGCTTACCGCTCATGATGATATCTGGCGCGAGTCCCAGATACTCGCCAGTCACCGTGTCGCCCTCCTGCCCCAGCGCCAGCTCAAGCTCAACCGGCGTGAAACCCTCGGGCATCCCTTGCTTCATCAGCGCGCTAGCAACCTCGGAAATGTCGTTCTTAGCCATTGCGGTTACTCTCCTTGCAGTTGGGACAAATTTTCCAGCCTGTAACGTCTAGCAGTAGAAACGGACTATGAGGCGCGTACAGCCATTCCCCGTTCCAAATAGCCCCGCACTCTGAACATCCGTCTATTTCATCCCTCCTTTCTGGGGGGCACAAGCTCGCCACGGATGAAGGCAAACAGGACCCACCTGGCGAAGCTACCGACCCTGCGCTGCCTCGCTTCGCAAAAGTCTTTGAGATCGGCATATTCTCTCTCAGTCAACGCGAAACTGAACGACTTGGTTCTCTTCTCTTCCTCCGGGACCGGAGTATCCAGACCCGGCATTCTTTCCACGATTGAGCCAAGCTTTTTACCAGCCATGTTTCTCCTTTCTTCGACACAGGGTGAAGCATAGTCCCGGCTACACACCCCGTCAAGAGCCCGGTTAACCTTCCCTCTACGTCCTTCGGGCCCCCTATCTTCGGGGGGACCCGAAATGCATCAAGCGGCCC
>Ga0302323_100002658_pt1 | contig 14544 bp, 12 predicted proteins | sample Fen_T0_3_FD_201950 | JGI IMG/M metagenome (GOLD analysis project Ga0302323, IMG submission 201950) | Peat permafrost microbial communities from Stordalen Mire near Abisko, Sweden - Fen_T0_3 | ecosystem: Environmental > Terrestrial > Soil > Wetlands > Permafrost | place: Sweden: Abisko... | reverse complement strand
CGATGAAGCACTCGATGAGTTCCTTGATGTTCATCTGCTTCGGCCGCTTCTTGTCGAGGGCGAGCAGGATGACGCCGAAGGAAGATTCGAGCGCGGTTTTCTGGAAAAGCTGGTTGATGACGACCTTTGACTGTTCGCCGCGCTTCAGCTCGATCACGACGCGAGTATTTTCATCGGATTCGTCGCGCACGTCGCGAATGCCGTCGATTTCCTTCTCTGTCACGAGTTCGGCAATACGGATGACGAGGCTGGAACGGTTAACGTTATAAGGGATCTCGGTGATGACGATCTGCTCCATGCCGCCCTTGGTTTCCTCGGTGTGAGCCTTGCCGCGGACGCGGACGATGCCCTTGCCTGTCTTGAGGTAACTCAGAATGCCTTCGCGGCCGGAGATGGAGCCACCGGTGGGAAAGTCGGGGCCGCTGACGATCCCGCAGATTTCATCAATCGTGATCGACGGCTTGTCGATGATGGCGCAGGTGGCGTCGATAATCTCGTTGAGATTGTGCGGCGGGATATTCGTCGTCATACCGACGGCGATGCCGGTCGAGCCGTTCATCAACAGATTCGGCAATCCCGAGGGCAAGACGGTCGGCTCGGTTGTCGATTCCTTATAGTTCGGTATGAAGTCGACCGTGTCTTCCTCGATGTCCTTGAGCAGATCTTCGGCGACGGAAGAAAGGCGGCACTCGGTGTAACGGTATGCCGCGGGTGGATCGCCATCGATGGAACCGAAGTTGCCTTGAGGTTCGATCAAGGGATAACGCATCACCCAGGTCTGTCCGAGACGCACCAAGGCATCGTACACCGAAGAGTCGCCGTGGGGGTGGTAGTTTTTTAGGACTTCACCGACCACACCGGCGCACTTGTCGAACGAACGGTTATGCAACAAACCTTCGCGGAGCATCGCGTAAAGGATGCGACGATGGACGGGTTTGAGGCCGTCGCGGGCGTCGGGCAGGGCACGCGAGACGATGACCGACATCGAGTAGTCGATGTAAGCGGTCTGCATGATGTCGGTAATATTGGCCGACGAAAGTTTTTCAGAGGCGGTGTACATTCGTGAAAAGTAGTTGGTATCTAGTAGTTGGTAGTTAGTAAGCGGGAGATTTTAAGTGGCGAAAAACGGCAGTAGTTTTCTACCAGCTACTATCTACTCATTACTGTCTACTTCAGGACATCAGACGTCGAGGTACTGCACGTTGAGGGCGTTGTCTTCGATGAATTGGCGGCGGGGCGGAACTTCGTCGCCCATGAGGAGGGTGAACAGCGCGTCGGCCTTGGCGGCATCGGCGATGTTGACCTTGAGCAGGCGGCGCTTTTCAGGGTCCATCGTTGTCTCGAAGAGTTGCTCGGGGTTCATTTCACCGAGACCTTTGTACCGTTGAATCGTCAGGCCTTTGCGTCCGAGTCCGCGGATGTGCGAGAGCACTTCGAGTGGCGAGAAGAGCTCGGTCTTGGTCTCGCTCTTTTGGCCGAGGTTTTCCGTGACGATGTAGCGCGACTCCTCGGTGCGGCCGAAGCGGTTGATCTCCAGTCCGGTGGCGGCGATGGCTTTCAGCAGCTTCGCCATCTCGGTCGATTCGAAGATTTCGTGCAGGGTGATGCGCTTGGTACTGAACGGCGTTTTAGTATTGGCGTCTGGTTGTTCGAAGAGATCGGCGTCGAGGCCGTGCAGTTGCACAAACGCGGCGCGGGCATGCTCGTCTTTGAGAAATTCGTGATACTCCTTGTTGCCTTCGCGAATGCGGGCGAGGTAGCGGGGGAGCGCCAAGGTTTCCTTTTCATGGCGGTCGAGGTAATCGGAGAGAGAGGCACCGTGGCGGACCACGCCCGCACCCAGTTTTTCGAGCGTGGCGAGTGCTTCGACAATTTTGTCGATTTGCGCCGGGGCAAAGACGTGCTGGTCCTTGATGCGGGTGAGCATGACGTCCTCGGAACCGAGCTCCAGAAGGATGCGGTTGAGCTGCTCGTCGTTGTCGATGTACTGCTCGCGTTTCTTGCGCTTGATCCGGTAGAGCGGGGGTTGCGCGATGTAAATAAAGCCGCGCTCAACCAAACCCTTCATTTGGCGGTAAATGAAGGTGAGGAGCAGCGTGCGGATGTGGGAGCCGTCCACGTCCGCATCGGTCATAATGATAATTTTGTGGTAACGGGATTTCTCGGCATTGAAGCCGCCGACATTCTCGTCGCCCTCGCCGATGCCGGTGCCGAACGCGGTGATGAGGGTTCTGATTTCCTCGTTGGAGAGGACCTTGTCGAGGCGGGCTTTTTCGCAGTTAATGACCTTGCCGCGCAGCGGGAGAATCGCCTGGAACCGGCGGTCGCGGCCTTGCTTGGCGGAGCCACCGGCTGAGTTGCCTTCGACGAGATAAATTTCGCAGAGCGCGGGATCGCGTTCAGAGCAATCGGCAAGTTTACCGGGCAGGCCGCCGCCGGAGAGGGCGCCTTTGCGAACAGTTTCGCGGGCTTTGCGGGCGGCTTCGCGAGCGCGGGCGGCGTTGAGCGTTTTGTCGATGACGCGCTTGGCGATCGCGGTATTGGCTTCGAGGAAGAACTTCAGCTTGTCGCCAACGATGCGTTGCACGATGCCGTCCACTTCGCCGTTGGAGAGCTTGGTTTTGGTTTGTCCCTCAAAGCGTGGTTCGGGAACCTTGACCGAGATGACGGCGGTGAGGCCTTCGCGGACGTCGTCGCCGGTGATCGCTGGATCTTTTTCTTTGATGAGCCCGTTGGACTTCGCGAAATTGTTAACGACGCGGGTGAGTGCCGTGCGGAAACCGGAAAGATGGGTGCCGCCTTCGATGTTGTAGATCGAGTTGGCGTAGGCGAAGACCTGATCGTTGTAGCTGTCGTTGTACTGCATCGCCACGTCGACGACGATGTTGGAAAGCGCGGCGTTGGTTTCGTTGGGTACGCTGTCGCTGAAAACGATCGGCTTTTCGTGAACGACATTTTTGTTCGTGTTGAGAAACTTCACGTACTCCGCAATGCCGTCTTTGAAGAAGAACTTGTCGGATTTCTGCGAACGCTCGTCGACCAGCTCAACTCGGACGCCAGGGTTCAAGAAGGCAAGTTCGCGGAGGCGCTTGGCGATGATCTCGTATTGGAACTCGCGAGTGGTTTTGAAAATTTCGGCGTCGGGCTTGAATGTGATCTTCGTGCCGGTTTTTTTCGTATCGCCGATCACAGCGATCTTTTGCGTGGTTTTGCCCTGGGCAAAACGCATCTGATGGACTTTGCCGCCGCGCCGGACCTCGGCTTCAAACCATTCGGAGACGGCATTGACGCATTTCGCGCCGACGCCGTGCAGGCCGCCTGAAACCTGATAGGCGCCTTTGCCGAACTTACCGCCCGCGTGAAGATTGGTGAGAACGAGTTCGAGCGCCGGGATGTTGTAGGTCGGATGAATGTCGACCGGGATGCCGCGGCCGTCGTCCTCGATGGAGCAGGAACCGTCGAGATGGATGGAGACTTTGACCTCTTTCGCGAAACCGGCGAGACACTCGTCGATGCAGTTGTCGACAATCTCGAAAACGCAGTGATGAAGACCGCGCTCGTTCGTATCGCCGATGTACATATCGGGACGTTTACGAACACCTTCCAAGCCCTCCAGTTTTTGGATTTTCGACGCGTTATAGTCGGCTGCGCCGGCTTCAGAATTGGAGAGCTTTTGCGGGTCTTGGTCGTCGGACATATCTGGGTAAGAACGTTACTAAATTTAAAGGGAAAAACGTGTCTGAAATTTAGGGGAGGGACAATGGAATTTTACGATAATTCCGGTGATTTTTGCCGCGTCGATCGCAGTATTTGAGGTTGCGGACCAAAGATAACGTCGTACCTTCGCCATCATGAAGTTATCCGTAAAAGTCGACTACGCTTGTCGCGTTCTCGCGCAACTTGCGCGACTGCATGGCAACGATGGGCTCTCGCATATCGAAGAATTGGCCCGGATCGAAGCGGTGCCGGCCAATTATTTAGTGCAAATCTTAAGCGAACTTCGTAACGGCGGGCTCATTACCAGCCGGCGCGGAAAGCAGGGCGGTTATGCGCTCGCCCGCGCGCCCGAAGACATCACGCTGCTCGACATCGTGGAAGTCATCGAGGGTGAGCTTTTGGAGATCACGACAGCGGGTGCTGGGCATTCCTCGAAACACGTTAACCATATTTGGAAAGAAATTCGCACCGCGTTCGAGGCCAAGGTGCGCAGCTACACGCTGGCCAGGCTTATGGCGAAAAACGCTGACGAGATGTACTATATCTGAGCTTTTTCTCGCATCGGGATGCCTTGCGGAGGCCCGGCGAAAACGGCGCAAGTTGGGAGTTGAGCCGCGCGCGCGAAGCCTCAACTCTGGCACGGCATGCGTCACCCCGCTCTCGACAAACTCCTGATCCTGCAAGACCGCGATGGCAAGCGGCTCAACCTTGAGGCCCAGTTAAAAGCGACGCCGCGGGACATCGCTGCCGTTGAGCAAAAAATCGCCGCTGAGAAAGCCGCCATCGACTCGGCCCGGGCCGAGATGAAAGAGCTCGAGGTAAAGAAAAAATCTCTCGAAACCGAGATAGGTTCCGCCGATGAAAAGGTCCGCAAATACCGCACCCAGCAGCTGTCGGTAAAGAAGAACGACGAATATCAGGCGATTGGGCACGAGATAGAACACATGGAAGCTGCCATCGGTGCCTTGGAAGAACAAGAGCTGGCGGTCATGTATTCGATCGATGAGGCCAAAAAGAAATTTGCTGCGGCCGAGGCCATCCTAAAGCAAAATATCGTCGGCCACGAAACGCGTATCCGCGATCTGCGTACACGCGAAACCAGTCTCACCGCCGAGTTGCAAAAAGCGCTGGCTGCCGTGGCCGAAGTGCGCACGCCGATCGATGTGCCGAGTCTGAGGATTTACGACCGCATCGCCGCCCGCGGATTGCCCGCCTGTGTTTCCATCCACGATGGCAAGTGCAGCGGCTGCCACTTGAAAGTCTCGAGCGAATCTGACTCGGATTCGCGCAAAGGCGAGAAACTCGCCACCTGCGATCAGTGCGGCCGTATCGTGTATTTCGAAAGCTGATACGCGGAGCGCTCTCCGAAGTGGGGAGGCACCAAAGCGTCAACCTAGGTTCAATTGGTGGGATGCACACGTTTGCATCGCTGAAGCCGGGGAATACAGGGACCGGAGCTATGTTGCGGCCTGACGGTGAACGCGGGCGATTTTGGCGTTTTTTCGGATAGCGTCGAGCGTCCCGGCTAACTGCTTTTTTTTGATATATTTCTGCGGATCGTGATCCAGAACGCCGTGGCAATGCTCGCCCACATCACACTGTTGCAGACCACTTGGTTGAGCAAACTGCCATGAGCTAGGCGCGCAATCAAGATGAACACGAAGACCGGCACGAATATGGCCACGAAGCGTCGGATTCGAGAGGAAAGGGTGCTCTGGGCAGGTGCCATGGATCGAGCTTGCCCGGCGCTGGGCCGGGCGCACTGCGATTATGATAGGCGGCCAGCCCACAAGTTGATCGGCGTTTGGGCGGCGGTTTCTGGCCAATGCCCGGAGAGTCGGACAAGTGGAAGGGTTGCTCGCCCCCCCGCTAATCTAAAATTCCCTAACGCGAGATGTCGTGCTGCGTGAGCACCTTGAAGCCATGATGGCCGAGCGATTGAGCGGCGACGTCTGCATCTTCCATGTTGAAGGCGAGCGCACATTTTCCCTCGGGCCTTTTGATGAAGCTATAGACGTAGTGAATGTTAATTTCGGCCTCGAAAAGAGCGGCAAGCACGTCCTTGAACTGCGATTCACCCTCGATTTCGACGGCGAGGATTTCACACTCGGTATATGAATAGTCGTTATTGACGAAGAGCTCCCGGGCCTTGTCAGGATCGTCAACGATCAGGCGGATGATCGTGCTGTCGGTCGTATCGAGAATCGTACACGCCATGACGTGGACGTTGTGAAGTTTCAGAAGCGCAGTGAGATCGTACAGCCGGCCGACGCGGTTTTCCGTGAAGACTGAAAATTGCTTTACCGGGTCGCCGGCAGTCGAGGTACGGGCCATAAGAGAATGCGATTTCGTGCTAGCTTGGCAAAGCAGCGTGGAGCGGTCAACTCCACGCGTTAGCTAGGATTGCCGGATCCGCCTGCGAGGGGAGACCTAACCCCGCGGTCACATCGAGTGTTACCACTTATCCTTCCCCGGTAGCCCGCGCTCTTTGCCCTGCGGTCAGGCCGTGTTTGTCATCTATTAAATGACTAACCTCCGGGGAAACCTCCTGCAAAAAGCGAGTTGGAAAAAATGGCTCAGAGGCGTTTGTCATTTAATAGATGACAAACGGCTTGGCCGGAAGCTGGGTGGCATGACCCTTCCGGGGAGGTTTTCGCACTGACACGGCCTCAATTTCCCCCGCCCATATCCTGCTACGGGCCCGGGACGTGCGGCAAAAAGCACGGCCGGATGAATCCATCCCGAGAGTGCTGCCGGTAGGGAAAGGTTGCGGATTGGCGTGTGGACAGAAATCTCGTCCGCAACGAGCGGTGCGGTTCGCTGATGAGGTTGCGCGAGGCCGCGTGGGCCTGCGGCCCTGCCACGGTGTGATCCCCGCAGAGCTCGCTGCTTTGGAAACGGGCGGTGCCGGGTTCGAGGTAGGCGGACCGCTAACATCCATGGTTGCAAAGCTTGCTTAACGCGAAGACGTTCACGCTCTCAAATTCAACCATTATGCTGCGGAAGCTGTTCTCTAAAATACGTAAAACCATCGGTGCCGAGCCAAAGACCGAAAAATCCAAACCAGCGCCGACATCCGCGCAAAGCCAGCCGCGCGGAGCCACAGCGCCCGAGCGAAAGCCGCGCGCTCCCCGTCCCGAATATGAGCGCCGTGAGGGTCAGGGCGGTCGCGGTCCGAAACAAAGTGGACAGGGCGGGCGAGGTGCAGGTCAGCACGGCCAGTCCGGAGGAAGACCCCTTTCCGGCGGAAGACCTCGGTCAGGATCGCACAGCTCGCGCGGTCAAGGAGCTGCGCGGCATCAGCCATACCACGAGGCACCGCGCGCTCAACAGCCCCGCGAAGAGCCAGCGCTCTCGTCGCATGCTCCTTACGTTCCGCCGGCCGACGTGCCGAAGATGGACTCCGCTTTCACCAAGCTCGGTCTTTCTGACGCGCTTGCTTACGCCGTCCAGCAAATGGGCTACGAAGAGCCAACGCCCATCCAGCAGCAGGCCATTCCGCTCGTCGTTGCCGGTCGCGATGTGATCGGTTCGGCTCAGACCGGCACCGGCAAGACCGCGGCGTTTGCGCTGCCCATTCTCCAGCGCCTGGCCAGCCACGGTAAACTGCGCTGCCTTATCCTGGAGCCGACGCGTGAGCTCGCGCTGCAGGTTGAAGAGGCCTTCAAGAATTTCAGCAAGTTCACCGATCTGCGCGTAACGGTGGTGTATGGTGGCGTTGGATACGGCAAGCAGCGCGACGACCTGCACCGCGGCATGGACGTGCTCGCAGCGACCCCCGGCCGCCTGCTTGACCACATGGAACAGGGCGACGTACGCCTCGACACAATCGACATCCTCGTGCTCGACGAAGTTGACCGCATGCTCGACATGGGCTTCCTGCCCGACGTGAAACGCATCGTGCAGAAATGCCCGAAGGCGCGTCAGACCCTTTTCTTCACCGCAACGATGCCGCCTGAACTCGCTTCACTGGCCGGTTGGGCCCTCCGTGAACCGGTTGAGGTCAAGATTGGTCATCGCCGTTCGCCCGCCGAGACGATTGCCCACGCGTTTTATCCTGTGGTGGAATCGCAAAAATTCGACCTGCTGCAGGCCCTGCTCGAACGGACCGAGTACAAGAGCGTGTTGATTTTTTCGCGCACAAAATTTGGCGCTGACCGCATCGCGCGCCGGCTGCAAAAAGATCATCTGGTTGGCGTGATTCACTCCGACCGCAGCCAGCGCGAGCGCGTGGATGCACTGGAAGGATTCAAGAGCGGCAAGTTTGAGGTGCTCGTGGCGACGGATATCGCTGCGCGCGGCCTCGACATCGCCGGCGTGTCGCACGTCATCAACTACGACGTGCCGGAAAATCCCGAGGATTACGTTCACCGCATCGGCCGCACCGGGCGGGCGAACAATACCGGTGAAGCATTCACGCTCGTGACCGAGGACAACGTCCGCGACGCACGATCCATCGAGCGCTTTATCAACACCCCGATCGAACGCAAAAAGCTCGAAAACTTCCCGTATATTTACTCCGCGCTGTTCGACGAAAAAGCGCTGGCTGAAACGGTGGCCGCGTCCGCGAAACCGACGAGCCGCTTGCATCGTGGCGCGCGTCGGTAAGCCAGTCGATCGCGCCGCCGACAAATTCCAGATTCCGACCGGGCGTTCCGGCCTGCGGCTGGGGCACGGGGTGTTTCTGGTGGTTTTACTGGTGGCGCCGGGCATTGCCATGTATCGCGTACGCGAGATCATTGCACTTCCTTTGGCGGTGATGATTGTCTTCGGCATTTCAGCCGCGGCTTTTGTCGGGCAATGGATTGATAAACGCAAAGCGGCTTCGGGTGAATGGCGCACACCTGAGGCCACACTGCATTTATTCGAATTGCTCGGCGGCTGGCCGGGGGCATTTCTGGCGCAGCGCAGCTTCCGACACAAGATCGCGAAAGCCGGCTATCAGATTGTTTTCTGGCTGATTATAACTGGTTATGAATACGCGGCGATCGATTTTCTGCTCGGCTGGAAACTGGCGCATGCAGTCGGGCATCAGCTTGGGTTGTAGGCGGGATCCTGCTATTTGGGTGAGTTATCGGTGGTAATTGTTGGGCTTCCGACGGTTTGAAGACGAAGAGCACCAAGAACCGCAAAGGGACAGAGGAAACTGAATACTGCATCCCACAGGTAGATGGTTATGGATATATAATCTCTGCCTCAGGCATTTTCTCGGTGGCGAAATTTATGGGCTCATGGGTGCCTTGCTTTGAACACAAAAAAGCCGCGCATAACTGCGCGGCTTCTTTGGAAAAGCAGAGGGTTAATTATTCCGGGCCGTTGACGGATTTGAAGGCGAGGGCGGCGGCAGCGCCACCGGCGAGGTCGGCCACAACGTAGATCCCGAGTTGCTGGATTTTTTCGAGGCCCATCGTAAAGACGCCGAGGCCAACTGCGGGGTTAAAGGCGCCGCCCGAAATGCCGCCCACAGCGACTGCACCCGTCAGCACTGTGAATCCGATAGCGAGTCCGTAGAAAGAATTGCCCGACGTGCCTTTGGCTGTGGCGGTGTTGAGCACAACCCAGGCGAGGGCGAAGGTGAACAGAAACTCCACGATGAGCGAGGGCACGGTGCCATGCAGCGCGGGCGCGGCGGGTTTGCCTGCAAAGATCGCGGTAACGAGCAGGGCGGCGACGAGCCCGGCCGCAAATTGCGCGACCCAGTAAGGAATAAAATCCTTAGGTTCGGCCTTTCCTCGCAGCGTGACGGCGAGCGTGACCGCCGGATTGAAATGACCGCCGGAAATATGGCCGCCGGCGAAGATCATAACCATGAGCGCAGAGCCAATCGCTATCGGGGCGAGCGGCGCGCCGCTGCGGACGGACATGCCAACCGTAAACACGAGGAAGAAGGTGCCGATGAATTCGACGATGTATTTTTTCATGGGAGGGGTTAGTTTCGGTGCGTCGCGGAAAATTGCAAATGAACAGGCGCACCCCGCTGTGATGCCAGCGAATGGCGTCTCGGCATTAGGCCTTCGTTGGGTTTTGGCCAGAAATTCGGCGGAGGTTATCGCAGATGATGGCAGCGGCGACGGCAGCGTTGAGCGATTCGGCGGCACCGTGCCGGGGAATAGTGATGAACCGGCTCACGCGTTGACGCACGTTGGGTGAGAGCCCGCGCCCTTCGCTGCCAATGGCCACCACCGCGTCACGAAGCGGGGAGAGCGAATGCACCTCATCGCCGGCCAGATCACACCCGAGGACGGGCGCATTGACCTGGGCAAGCGCGAGGGGCAAATCGGCGGTGAAGAATCTTACCCGGCTAAAAGAGCCCATGCTCGCGTTGATCACCTTCTGATTAAAAACGTCGACGCTGTCGGTTGAAGCGACCACCCGGTCAAAGGCAAACCAGTCGGCGATGCGCAATAACGTGCCGAGATTGCCGGCGTCCTGAATACCGTCGAGCACCAGGGTGAAACCGTGGTTGAGCGCCCCGGGGTCGAGCACCGGCCGTTCAATCTGGCCCACGGCAAACACGTGAGAGGGTGTCGGGAAATGGCTGATCCGCGCCATTTCATCCACGGAGATGTTGTGGATGGCTGGAGGTTCGGCTGCTGGCGGGAAGGCTGGAGGGGTCCAGGCTGGCGTGGCGTAAAGTTCAAGCAGGGGATGACGCGCGGCGAGCAGTTCGGTCACGACCTTCTCGCCCTCGATGACGTAGAGCCCGGCTTCGTCGCGATGCTTTTTATCGCGCAGCGAGCGCAGTCGGTTGATCTCAGCCTTCGTCAACATGCGTCGAGCACACACAACAGCCCGACAAAGGCAAAACAACACCTCGCGTTTTTACTTTGCTCTGCCTGGAGGTCCATGAAACGGTGCGGCCATGAACGCCAAGACGCTCTTCCGCGGCATTATTTTTCTGCTGTTGTTGTTTGTCGTGCTCTACGTGGGCATGGAAAACACGCATCGCATCGACTTCTATTTTCCGGTTCTGCTGGAGAAAAAAATCTCACAGCCGGCGGCGCTTCTATTTTTCGCCATGTTCGCAGTCGGTGTGCTTGCGGGAATGACCCTCAACTCGGGGGGCGAAAAGAAAAGCAGCGGTGGCGAAGGCGAAAGCCGCAAGAAGAAGTAATCGCGGCGGAAAAAGAAAATGCAGCCGCTCGCCGGCCGGCAAGGAGCCGAACCGGCGATGTCGGGTCAACACCGCGAATAAACCATGTCACCGGCCGCCCAAAAACTCTACGCCTTCGCTCTTGCACGATACTTCGACGCGGTGCGGTTGGTGAAGCGACGGCCGGTGGTTTTGTTTTTCCGGGACGGCGGGATTGGCGATATTTTATGTACGTTGCCGGCGGCGGCGGCGTTGGCCGACCGGCACCGGAACTCCTACAAAATCTATTGCACTCACCCGGCGTTTATCAGCCTGCCGTCAATGCTGGGGCAGTTTGACCGCGTGCTCGGCATCAAGAGCAACGACCTCGTTGCCGCGGCGGCTCGCCGGCACACGGTTTATCGCTTTCGGTATCCCGATGAAGAACCGGGCGCTAGCTCTAAACATTATCTGGCCGATGAATTTTCAACCGCGTTTGGCCTTGCCGCCGGTTTGCCCTGGCCGAAGCTGGACACCGGTCCCCGTTCAGAAAGAGTTGATGCATTGTTTGCCAACGACGGTGGGCGGTCCACGGTTTGTATTCACACGGGACCTACGTGGGCGGTCCGTGAATGGCCGCGAGAATACTGGGCGGATCTCGTTGGGCGGTTGCAGGGGAGCCTGGGCTGCCGCGTCTTGCACATCGGCGCGAGCCGCCATTTCCGAGAGGGTGAGCGCAAGGAGCCCCCGGTTCAAGGTGCGGAGGATTGCCGCGACATTTATTCATTGATGGAGACAATGCAGATCGTCGCCCGCTGCAGGCTGCTGATCGGGATTGATTCGGGAATGATCCATGCGGCCGTGGCCTCGGGTTTGCCGGTGGTCGGTGTTTTTGGACCGACGTCAGCGGCGTTGCGGCTGCCGCAGCGTGAGAATGCGATCGGTCTCGCCGCTGATGTCCCTTGCCTTGGCTGTCATCATCGCCATCCACGCTTGCACTGGCAGTCTGGATGCCCGCACGACATCCGCTGCATGAAGGAGCTGAAGGTCGGGCGTGTATTCGAAAAGTCAGCACAGTTTTTGGCCGGCTAAAAAATTGGAAAACTTGGATGATTGAGGTGTTTAGCGTTTACGGATGAGGGGTTTTCCTGTTCTAAAATTTTGTCAAAGCCTGAAACTTTTCGAGCCACAAGCCGAATTGCAGGTCAGGCATGGCTCACACGCAAAAACTGCGCGCGAGCGTGCCACCCAACCAACATGAACTCATCCAGTATCTTCAATTGCCGTATCGGTGCACTTGCGTTTCTGAGCCTCGCACTGACGACCAGCGTTTGGGCGGACCCGAGCGCTACAATCGAGAAAGGTGGAGACGCCCTCGCTGTTGCTCAAGCGAAGGCCAAGCGGCCCGTCACCCCAGTCTATCCATTTGAGATGCTTCTGAGCGGGAAAGAGGGTTGGGCGGAAGCGAGTTTCGTCATTGATTATGCCGGACGCCCTTTGTTCACCAACCCTTCGGGTGCAAGCGATCCGGCTTTTGCCCGAGCCGTGGTTGCAATGATTGAGGCCAACGAGTTCATACCCGCGAAGAAAGGCAAGCGGGTGGTCATGACGCCTTCCAGCCAACGCTTTAAATTTAACGGCGAGGCCTCACTGGATGCCGATTCGCGCCGCGTATTGGCCGAATTGCGCAAGTCCCAGCCCGCCATTTGCACGGTTGCGGAGCTCGATCAACGCCCGAAGGCGATCAATCAGGATTCGCCTGTTTACCCGCGCGCTTTGAAGGACGACGGGCTAACCGGGCAGGCCGAAATTGAATTTGTGGTCAGCAGTGAGGGCAAGGTGCTTTTCCCGCGAATTATATCTGCGACGCAGGAAGATTTCGGCTGGGCTGCTGCCACCGCCGTCGCGCAGTGGCGCTTTCAGCCACCGACCAAAAATGGTCAGAAAGTCGACGCCCGTATGACGGTCCCGGTGTTATTTGATGCCCGCAAACTTGCGGCTGCGGATTAACGTTTTTCTGTGCAATTATCCCAGTGGTGGGGGCAAGGCTGTCCATGGAGAGCCTTGCCTTTTCATTTCCCTCGGAGAAATTCGTCATTCATGGCTATCTTGATTCCCGCATTAAAAAATCAAACGCCCGGAAGCTACAAATGCTGCTTTCGGAGCCATCTCCTGACGTGTGTGACAACGCTTTTGCTGGGCGTCGCATTAGGGCTCGCATCAGCGAAGGCGCAAGAGGGAGCTGGAAACGCAGGGGGTAGGAAAGCGGAGGCTTCCCGGCCCTATAATCCCGTTGTCCCTTACGATGCGTTGATCGCCGGTCGTGCCGGTTCCGCTGAAATCAGCTTTACCGTCGATTACTCCGGTCGGGCAATGTTGCTTAACTCGGTTTCGGCGACCGATACCGCGTTCGCAAACGCATTTATGGCCGATATCGAAGCGGTTGAGTTCAGTCCTCCCCGTCTCAACGGCCGCGCTTTGATGTCTTCGCTCAAAGAAAGGTTCGATTTCCCGGCACAACCGAAGCTCGATACGGTGGCGCAGGGAATTCTCGCTGATCTCCGGAAGCCAAAACCGTCCATTCTCTCGGTTGATCAACTGGACAAAGCTCCAAAACCAATCCGCCAGCCCCGCCCTGCTTATCCATGGGCTCAACGGAGCGACAGCGCTTCCGGGAATGCCGAAATTGAATTTGTGATCGATCGGAACGGCCGGCCTCTTTTTCCGCATGTTATTTCTGCGACGCACGAAGATTTTGGCTGGGCGGCGGCCACCGGCATCCTGCGCTGGCGCTACGAGCCACCGGTAAAGAACGGTGAGAAGGTCGACACTCGGATTAAAGTCACCGTGGTGTTCGACATCAATAAATCGGCTGACATGTGGTAAGCCGGCTTCCTGGCATGGTGCGTTGAGTACCTACTGGCTGGTTGTTGCCAGTACTTTATAACGAAGCAGGAGCTGTGATTTCTGCTCGCCGGTGACGTACAGGTCGCGGCCATCGCGGGAAAAGCACAGGGCTTCGGCCTGCGGCAGTCCGTGCGGCGCCAAAACCTCCGGATACCGGCTAAAGGCTTCCCTCCAGCTTTCACCGGGCCTGCGTCGAAAGAACAGCACGTCACCGTAGGTCAGAACCGCAGCACTCCGGCCGTCGGGCGCGATATCCATCGCGGTGGGGAACGCCCGAAAGCGGCCGGTCGGGGCCGGTAGTAATTTTTGTTCGGGGCCGGGCTGGGGAATGCCGTTTAGGTGTGTCAATAGGTTTGCGGCGGGAGTTTGATTATTTGAAGGCGGGCGGAGTGAGAGCGAGTAAAGGGCGGGCGGCTGGGTGCGTTTGGTGAGCAGGACAACCAATTCCTCGTTTGAATCGACCGCCACGGCCTCGCAATCGTGTGAGCTATCTGGATACACCACAGGCAGTCGCCAGGCAACGGTCGTCGTCAATTCGTGGTCGGGGGAAAGTGCGGCCGGATCGGGCTCGGCAATAACGTAGAGCGCGCAATCTTTACGGGTTCCTTTGTTGTCGCCGGTATCAGCGATCAGCAACCACGGCTGCCCGTCGAGCTCGAAGGAGGAGAGGTCCTCCCAGTCATTGTTCTTTATCCCGGCCACGCGAACCGTGCCGCGCAGCCGGCCGTCGGTGCCGATGGCATACAAGACGGGCTGGCCGGCACTGTCGTTATGAATCCACAGCAGGTCATTTGTGCGGTGAGAGGCGGCCAGACCGCTGGTTTCGGTGGCGGCGGCATGGACGATCC
>Ga0302323_100002657_pt1 | contig 14545 bp, 14 predicted proteins | sample Fen_T0_3_FD_201950 | JGI IMG/M metagenome (GOLD analysis project Ga0302323, IMG submission 201950) | Peat permafrost microbial communities from Stordalen Mire near Abisko, Sweden - Fen_T0_3 | ecosystem: Environmental > Terrestrial > Soil > Wetlands > Permafrost | place: Sweden: Abisko... | reverse complement strand
ATGCCAGGGTCACCCGCTGAGGTGCGTGGCTTGAAGGCGGTGATGGAAAAGGGCAAGCAGTGGATGGACAACCACGAGGTCCACGGGGCAAAGGTCGAAGGGCCCTGGCCAAACGGCGATCGCTTCGTCGTGCGATTCAGCTACGACGTGACGAACAAGCCGAGTGGTAAGCGCTTTCAGATGGAGGAAGCAGCGTTGTTCACGGTGGACAACGGGAAAATCGTGCGCGAAGAATTCTTCTATCCGACCAGCGGCTGAGTTCGAGGGTTGGGCACTCCACGGGCCCATTGGAGCGCGGGGTCGAACCAAGTTGGTACCGCGTTCGCGCGCCCCCGGACGTCGGTCGTCGGTTGTCCGGGGGCGGCTCAACTTGTGCCAACTTCGAACTGGCGCGAGTGCCCCTCGCCCTGTCAATTTCGCTAAAGAAGTCGAACTCAAGTGCCAAGTCGCTTTGGCATGCCCGATGCACTTCGAGCAGTGTCCCAACTCTAAACTGGACCTTGCCGGAGGTTTTCCCGTGAATGACCGCGAACTGCGATGGCTGCTCGAGCGCTTGGTGCTGCTGGCGTCGCCACTCCCGCTCGCTTTTGCTGGCAGCGCGTGCGGAGGGTCTGTCATTAGCGCCGATGCATCGGGTTCTGCCGGCGCTCATGCCGCGGGTAGTAGCTCGACGGGTGGTGGCGCAGGGGCTTTCGGGCTCGGCGGTTCGGGCGTAGCAGGATGGGTTGCCGGGGGCAGCGGCGGCGGCGGCACGAGCAGCGGTGGCGGCGGCACGAGCAGCGGTGGCGGCGGCACGAGCAGCGGTGGCGGCGGCACGAGCAGCGGTGGCGGCGGCACGAGCAGCGGTGGCGGCGGCGCCGGGGGTGTGAGTGGCAACGCCGGCTCGGGCGCGTGCATCGGGAGTCAGGCACCCGTTCCCTGCGGCGGAGGTCGCCAGGAGGCAGTCCCGAAGACATGCTTGGAACCAGCGCTGGAGACGGTTGGCACCGTGCTGCCGAGCGACAAATGTCTGATGTTCTGCAATAGCAGCGGCTTTTTCTCCGCCTGCTCGGTTGCGGCGGTCGACGACGCATCCGTCACCGTCCTTTGCACGTCCGGGTGTGCGACCGGCCGTCGGCCGGCGGGGCTGTGTAAGCCTCTCGCGTTCGACACGAGCAGCGTGGGCGCCTACTTTGCGTCCGTCGCGCGGCTCGAGGCCGCATCGGTCGACGCGTTTCGCATCTTACGCGACGAGCTACGCGCCCACGGTGCGCCGAAAAAGCTCGTTCGCGCCGCGGCACGGGCCGCTCGCGACGAAATTCGACACACGCGTGCGACCGGCGCTCTGGCGCGACGCTTCGGGGCGCGGCTCGAAGCAGCGACCCTCGAACGCCCGGCCGTGCGTTCCATCGCAACGATGGCCCTCGAAAACGCCGTTGAAGGCTGTGTGCGCGAGACCTACGGTGCGCTCCTGGCAACGTGGCAAGCCCGCACTGCGCGCGATCCCGTCGTGCGCGCCGCGATGACGCGCATCGCACGCGACGAAAGGAGACACGCGGTATTGTCTTGGAATGTCGGGCGTTGGCTAGAAACGCGCCTCGACCGGCGCGCCAAGTACCAGGTCGAAGCCGCCAAGCAAGCCGCGGCTCGAGAGCTCCTGAGCTCGCTGGCTAACGAGCTCGAACTAAGCTTTGCCGAAGTCGTCGGTCTCCCCGCTCCAGCGCAGGGACTACGCCTCGCCCGTGAAATGCAACATACCCTCTGGTCCTGACCGCAAGCGGGCCCACAGCCAGTCTACTGTAGTCAACGTGGAGCTCGTGGAAGTCGAGCATCCGGCTCCAGTGCTTGGAGATGAGTTTTCCAATTGATGGAGTCGTTGTGCGAATGGGTAAAGCCAATGCTGCGTTCGTATTCGACCGTCTTCTGGCTGCGAAACGCGATCACGTAAGTGCGGCGCCAACCGTCGCTGGTGTTGCCCGCTGAACCATGCACGATGCGCTCGTTGTGTACGGTAATGCTGCCGCGCCGTACCGGCAGCGCCACGACCACGTCCGATGGGCGCAGCTCGACGGTCAAGGTATGTGCTTCTTCTCGCAGTTCCGGAGACGACGACCAAGCCGAAGGTCGATGCGGACGGAGTTCCGCCTCCTGGTGCGAGCCGGGCACTACCTGCAGGCAGCCGTTTGCTAGCGTGGCTTCGTCCAGGGCAAGCGAGCAGGTGGCGGTACGGGTGTCCGGAGTGCCGGTGGGCCAATAGCCGAGGTCTTGATGCCACGCGAACACGGCTCCACCGCGTTGGGGACGCTTGGCGAGGAACTGATCGTAGTCGAGTGTGATGTCCTCGCCGATCAGTTGACATGCGATGGCCGCCGCCCGTCGCTCGAACACGTTGCCAGCCAGACTCGGCTCGTAGACCCGCGGCAAGACCGCGTTGACGAGGTTGAAGTCTTCGAACGCGCGCCCGTAGGGACCGCTCATATCGCAGAAATCGCGACCCATGCCCGACACTCGACCCTCGATGAAGCGCTGGAAGGTACTTTCCAGCGGCACGAGCTCTGGCTCGGTCACTACGTCGGATAGGGTGAGGTAGCCGTCGCGCTGGTAGCTTGCGATCTGTTCGGCGCTGAGCAGGTAGCCGTCTTCTCGTGCGCTCACGTTGGTGCTCATCGGTTTCGTACGTAGTCTACAGGTGGTTGGGTCATCACAATCTGGTCCTGCCCTTTTTACTCGGACGCATTGCGGTGCGCTCTCCCGACTGCGTTCTCAGCGCGCCCATGATCGCCGAGAGCAGGCCGGGGAAGCGCGTCTCTATCTCGGGGCCGCGCGATTTGCTTTGCATCTCGACACCGACCCGCTCCGAGTGAACCAACCCTGCGTCGCGCAGCACCTTGAAGTGCTGCGACAGCGTGGACTTCGGGACGGCCTTTTCTCCCACCGTAAGGAAACTCGCACAGTTGGCCGAGTGGCTCGAGTCCGCGATCTTCGCGAAGATCTCGACACGGGTTGGATCGGACAGCGCGTGGAGGATCCCCTCCACGCTGATGTCTTCCAGTGCCGGGTGAACGAGCGGTTTCATCGAAATCAGTCTAGCCACCCCTTGACGAAGTTCAATTGTTCCGTAGTTTAGAACTAACGAACCAAGTGGAGGCGTTCCGCCCCCGCCAAAAGGAAACGAAAATGAGCAAGCTAGACGGCAAAGTGGCTATCGTGACCGGGGCATCCAAGGGCATTGGAGCAGCGATCGCGGCCGCGCTCAGCGCCGAGGGGGCCTCGGTGGTCGTGAACTACGCTTCCAGCAAAGCCGGCGCGGACAAGCTGGTCGAATCCATCACGGCTCGAGGCGGAAAAGCCATCGCGGTGAAAGCCGACGTATCGAAAGCAGAAGATGCGAAAGCCCTGATCGAAGACACCCTGAAAGCCTTTGGCCGACTCGACGTTCTGGTCAACAATTCCGGCGTCTACGAATTTGCGCCACTCGAGGCAATCACGGAAGAAAGCTTTCACCGGCAGTTCAACACGAACGTCCTCGGTGTTTTGCTCGTGACGCAAGCCGCTGCCAAGCACCTCCCCGAAGGCGGTAGCGTGATCAACGTCGGGTCCGTCGTCAGTCGCACCACGCCGCCGAACAGCGCCGTGTACACCGCGACCAAAGGGGCAGTCGATGCCATCACCGGCGTCCTCGCGCGAGAATTCGGGGCGCGAAAAGTACGCGTCAATTCCATCAACCCCGGGATGGTCGACACCGAAGGGGCTCGTAGTGCGGGCCTGGTCGGCTCGGACTTCGAGAAAGTGGTCGCTGCGCAAGCCCCCTTCGGTCGCGCGGGACAGCCCGATGAGATCGCGGATATTGCGGTCTTTCTGGCCTCGAAAGACTCGCGTTGGCTGACCGGCGAAACAATCATCGCCTCGGGGGGCATGCGCTGAGTCGGGCGCGCCGGCGTTTAGCCGCTACTTGGCACGCGCGGCTCGCACATAACGCACAGCTTCGGCTCGGTTGTCGAAAATGTTGGGATTCAGGTGGTTTCGCATTGCCTCGGCCGCGATCACCATCTGCACGGTGCCTGGTTTACCGTAGCGGGCAAATGCCGTCGCGTACGAGACAATCTCCCTCGCTGCCTCACCGTAGAGCTGCGCAGCACAGGGCCGGATGGTCATTCCGTCGATGCAGATCACGAGTGGCACCTTTTCGTTGCGCGCCCGTAGCGCGGAAATGATGGCCTCTTTGAATTCGCGAACCGATTCCGCGTCCGAGAGGATTACATCCTGCGCCGAGATGAGCATGACTTCCTCCTCCACGCTCCAACGGACCTCCACCTTCATCGGGAACCGGCGTCCGTCGGAGGATCTGGGAAGGTGCCGCTCGCTGCGAGCCCGCTAAAACGGCCGAGCGCAAGCTGACGCTCTAGGGTTTCACGCAGTTGAAGGGCGTGCACGGCTTCGTTCGCATTGAGCCCCAGCAGGCGGTGCGCCACGGTGTCGGCATTCAGCGGTTGCGCCTTCATGTTCGGGTTGAACCAGTTGAGAATTGTAACGATGCCGCGCGCGATCGCGCTGTTGGTCATGACCACGGTGGGCACGCCGCCATAGAACGCATCTCCCATCAGTTCGCGCCGCTGATTGCCGTCGGGGCTGCCGCCGTACGTGCACACGAGAATACGTGGATCCCGCAGCGAGCGGTTGTCGTTCAAGAACCGCGACCACTCGAGCGCCGAGGGCGACGATTTGCCGTGAACGACGACCAGCAGCCTGCCGTCGTGCGCCCAGGCCATGGTTTCCGCTTTCACACCTTCTTTACGGCAGGCCAATGACCGGAGTTTAGGGCACCAACGATCCCGGCAAGCGCAGCGCCCGCGAAGTCAATCGAGGCGCCTGGGAAGGGCTTCGAGAAACGCTTTCAGGCGTGCGTTGCCGCGGAGCTCGCTGCGGTAAATGGCCCAGGCCGTGATGGGCAGGGACGACCAGTCGGGGAGCACCCGGCGAAGGTCGTTTTGGGCGAGCGCGGGGGCCACGAGCCAGTCAGGGAGAAAGGCGATGCCGGCACCGTCAATGGCCAGATCACGGAGGGCGCTCGGGGTATTGGTACGAAGGCGGCCCCGCACTTCGACGCTGGTTGCCACCTCCGGCTGAGTGGCGCGGGCAAGCGCCCAACGAACCACGTTGCCCGCGGGGGTCACCTGGATCAGGCACTCGTAGCGGGCGAGCTGCGCGGGCTCGCGTGGCGTGCCGTGTTTGCGCAGCCAACGTGGGGCGGCCACCAAAACCCGAGTCATCTGCGCGATGGGATCCGCGAATACCGCAGTGCTGTCGGGCGGCGGTGACCCCGCGCGGATGGCCACGTCCACCCCCTCGCCCACCAAGTCCACGATCTGGTCCTCCAAGCGCAGGTCGATCGACAGACCCGGATGTTGCTCGGCAAGGCGCGTGAGCCGAGGCACGATCACCTCGCTGCCGAAGGTGAGCGAAGCGCTGACCACGAGCGCCAGCGACATCTTTGCCGAGGCGCGAAGGTGGAATGCTCGGCATGCCCGACCACTCACGGCCCGAGCTTTACCGCACCGCAACGATCGCTCGCCCGAACGCCGGCTGCGCATCGGCTACGTGTCACCCGATTTCAAATCTCACGTCCTGTCGCTGTTCACGATCCCACTGCTGCAGAACCGCGACCACCTACAGTTCGAGATTTTTTGCTACTCGAGCGTGGACCAGCCGAGCTCAGAGACTGCGCGGATTCGCCGCTGCGCGGATGTTTGGCGAGAAGTCGGCGCTCTGGACGACGCGGCCTTGTCCGAGGTCATTCGAGGCGATCAGATCGATATCTTGGTCGATATCACCATGCACATGCTTGGCCACCGCTTGTTGGCGTTTGCTCGCCGGCCCGCTCCAATACAGATGTGCTGGCTAGCGTATCCGGGTACCACGGGTCTGGACTCCGTGGACTACCGCCTGTCCGATTCGCATCTCGATCCGAAAGGTGCCGACACCCAAGTCTACTCGGAAGAGACCATTCGACTTCCCGACTCCTTCTGGTGCTACGACCCGCTGACCGATGTCCCCGAGGTGAGCCCACTCCCGGCGAGCAAAAGAAGCGCCGTAATCGCCTCGGCAACGCTAGCGGAAAGGCGAATCACTTTCGGTTGCCTGAATCACTTTCGGAAGGTCAATGATGAGGTGCTTCGCCTCTGGGCGAGAGTTCTGAGCGCAGTGCCCGAGTCGCGACTGTTGCTCCTCGCCCCCGAGGGCAGTGCGCGGAACCGGGTGCGCTCGTTTTTCGAAGAGGCTGGCGTGAAGCAAGATCGCATCCGGTTCGTGGGTCGCAGCGCGCGGCTCGAGTATCTGAACAGGTACCGGGAGATTGACCTCTGCCTCGATACATTCCCTTATAGCGGGCACACCACCAGTCTAGACGCGCTGTGGATGGGCGTACCGACGGTGACCCTCGCGGGGGCTACCGTGGTCGGGCGCGCCGGGGTTTGCCAGGCGATGAACCTGGGTTTGCCGGAGCTGGTGGCAACGACTCATGAGGGATACGTACGGGCCGCGAGCTCGTTGGCGAACGACCTCGAGCACCTGAGCGGGCTGCGCCAAACGCTGCGTGCGCGCTTGTTGCAATCGCCGCTCATGGACGGCGCACGCTTCGCCCGCAATCTCGAGTCGGTCTACCGGGACGTCTGGCGACGATTCTGCGCCAACGCTACTCAATCAGGTCTTCCCTGAAGCGTGAGTTCAGCGGTTCTGGTTGGGGGGATTGATGGTCACGAAAAGCGTCGCAGGAGGCCGCAGCCTTCGGCGTCAGGGACGTCGCGCTCTCAATGGGACGACGAAGGCTGCGCCCGGCTCTGCCGCGTGCCACCGAACGGAATATCAGACGCGCGGACCGAACATTTTGGGTCCGTCGCCGAGGGATCCGCAAGGTCTCCTATCCGTTTCGAAACGCAGCGAGCGCGGACTTCGGATCTTCCTTGCGCCGTCGATGATTCAATATTCCTTTCTAAGCTGAAGCCCCGAAACGAATCTTTCGATTCGTGCCTGGACTCGAGCGGCGTAGGGCACTCATACTTTCTGTGAGACCGCGGAATACTATGGAAGTGGACATCGCCTGTCTCGAGTCGGTACAGAGCCGGACGAAGGTTTCGCGTTCTCTGGCACGAAATCGTTCGAGACCCTGCTTTCTCTCACTCTAAATTTTCAATGCCCGCGGTCAAATCGACTGCGGCCCGGATGTTCCCGGAACTCGACGCCCCAAACTTTAGACCCCGAACTCGGAGCGCCCCGTCCTCATGTCGCGTCAACTAAACTCCTTCAAATCTCGGCTTTCAGTCCTCCTGGTTTGCTTCGCTTTCACCGCAGCGTGTGGCGGCGCTTCTGATTCGCCCGACCAACCGGGCGCCGGCAGTTCGTCCGGAGGTGCTTCGAGCCCCGCCGCGGGTAGGCCCGGAGTGGCAGGAGGCAATTCTGTCGCTGGCGCTGCCCCGTTTGCAGGGTCCGGCGGTTCAGGCAACTCGGGAGCTGGCGGGAGTTTCCCGTTCGCCGGTGCAGGCAATCAGTTTGGCGGCAGCGGTGGGACGATCTTTGGAACCGCGGGCGGCGGCGCGGGTGGGGCGGCGGCGGGCAGGGGCGGCTTCTCGGCGGGAGGTACGGGTGGTGCCGCGACGGCAGGCACGGGCGGCAAAGCGTCAGGTTCGGGCGGCTCAGCTGGCCATGCCGGTCAAGCATCCGGCGGCGCGGGCGGGATGAACCCCACCTGGACCCAGATTTACACCCAATTTCTCACCAACACGCAATACGCCTCGAACTGCAACGGTTCCGCTTGCCACAATCCGGGCAAGCAAAAGGGCTATGACTTTTCCAGCCAGGCCAACGGCTACACCAGCGTGAAGTCGAACACGTCGCAGTTCGTCTCGGTCTTGTCGAGCGGTTCGATGCCCCAGGGCAAGACGAAGATGCCAGCTGCCGATCTTGCAATCGTCAAAGCTTGGGTATCGGCGGGCGCGCTAAACAACTGACGCGCTCCTGTTCGCCAGCTGGGAGCGACTGAAAACGAAAGCGGCCATTCGAGGAAACTCGGATGGCCGTTTCTTCTCTTGCGCGGTGAGCGCGCAGCCGCTTCTGAATAAGACGGTTCATGCGACCTCGGCGCCCCGAACAGGCGTGGTCGGTCTGGCCCGGATCGCGCCGATTGTGGTGGGGGAGGCGAAGCCCATCCACCTCGACCACCCCGTGCCCGTCCCCTGGAGTTCCCAGCTGCCGACCGCAAGATGGTCTCGGTGGCCAAAAAGAAAAGAGGGACACGTCGATCCAGCCAATCCCCGTTCGTCGACCGATAGAGTCGGGACTTCCCGCTCGTCACGAAAAGGAACTCACGATGCGTTTCATCATCACGTCCACCACCGCCGAGGCTGGGAAGTCGAATGCAGCCGAGGGGTTCGACGAGGCGACGTTCGTTGCCTACATGAAGTTCAACGAGGACATGCACCAGGCGGGCGTCCTGGTGGCCTCCGAGGGACTTCAGCCGGGCACGCCGGGCGCGCGTGTGGCTGTCTCCGAGGGGCGACGCAAGGTCGTGGACGGGCCGTTCGCCGAATCAAAGGAGCTGGTGGGCGGTTTCTACGTCATCGACGTCCCGTCCCTGGAGGAGGCCAAGGCCTGGGCGATGCGCTGTCCGGTGGGCATGGCCTCGGCCGAGATCCTCGAGATTCGTCAGCTCACCGGCGCGGAGGATCTCCCGCAGGCGATCTTGGACCTGGCCGCTTCGGTGGCTCCCACCTGGACGGCGACTTTCACCAACAAGAGGTGACGACGGCAGGCGCTCAATGAAGCAGTCGAAACGCTCGCTGGTGTTGGTATCTCTCACGCTACGCGATGGAACACACGGCGCAGCGGATGGGAGGAAAAAGTGATGCAGCGAGGCTCGCCAACCTGTCCGAATCGGTAGCTGATTCCCTCCGCGCACGCGTTGCGAGAACCGGGAACGCAGCCGTCGTTTACCGTGAACTCGGTACGTCGAGTTCGGTTCGACTGTTGCGTTTCGGGCTTCGCGATCGGTTACCGGATCGATTCGAAGCTCGACAGACTGGATAACTTCAATCGCGGCCCGGGGACAGAACTGCCCTCTGTCTCTGGGGTAGACCCGCGAGTACGATCCAGAATCGAACGACCAATTGATTGGGCTCGTTCCGAGCTCGATGACGACAAAGCTCGGAGCCCCGCTCCGGGCCCGCTAGCGACGAAATCGACGTCACTTTTGCGAACAGTAGCGACTTCCAGTGTCGCAAAGCACATTTGGGAGAACCAATGGCACTTCATCGTCGCGCATCCCGCGTTACCTTCGCCCTTGCCGTGTCGCTGCTTTATTCGTGCAGCGGCGGCCAAGCTCCGAGGGGGAACGGCGGGGATAACGCTGGGGCCGCCGCGGGCGTTGCGGCTAGCGCCGGAGGTGCAATCAGCGTAGGTGGCTCGCTAGCCGCTAACGTCGCCGGCTCAGGCAATGCCGGCGGGACCCCAGAACTCGGTGGCGGTGGGTCGGCGGCTGGAAGCAGCGGACATGCGAGCAGCGGTGGGGGCGCGAGCGGCGCCGGTGTCGCGGGCGGTTCGGGGACAGCCGCGGGCGGGTCAACCGTTGGTTCCATGTCTTCCGGCTGCGGCTCGGTGAACACGACCTCTCCTTGCGGCACGAAAGGCACGACGTGCAGCCTGAGCGTCAGCGGGACGGATCGGAAATATTACGTGCAACTCCCGAAGAGCTACAGCGCGTCAATGCCGTACCGGTTGATCTTTCAGTTCCATCCCTGGGGTGGCACGGCCGAACAGGCCCTGACCATGTACGGCTTGAACTCCGGCCTGTCAGACTCGATCTTCGTTACACCTCAGGGCTTGGACGCGGGGGGCAACGGTCCAGGATGGGCGAATACCGACGGGCAAGACATCGCGTTCACGAAGGCGATGCTGGCCGATGTCGAAGGCAAGTATTGCATCGACACAACGCGCATCTTCTCGGTCGGGTTCAGCTACGGCGGCATGATGTCGTTCGCGGTTGGCTGTGAAATGAGCGGTACATTTCGCGCGATCGCGCCGATGTCTGGCGCGCTCTACAGCGATCCGGGCTGCAAGGGGAACGGGCCTCACGTCGCGATGTGGGGCTCCCACGGCCTGAGCGACACCGTGGTGCCGATCGACAATGGCCGCTCCGCGCGCGACAAGATCTTGGCGCAAAATCACTGCGGGACGACGACCACTCCGGTCGATCCGAGCCCGTGCGTAAAGTACCAAGGCTGCGATCCCGGTTACGACGTGACGTGGTGTGAGTGGGATGGACCGCACGGCATCCCCAGCTTCGGCAGCAGCGCCATCACCGCGTTCCTCAAGCAATTTTAGCGAGTCATCGCACCCCCACTCTCGAACGCGGCCTACGCGAGCTCTGTCCCGTCACCTTTGGCAGAGGCGCTTAGAACCGAAAACACGCGATCGACCGGCCGGCGCTTGCCCGAAGCGAGGTCGTAAAGAACTGGTGACCGTGCGATGCTTCCGCGCGTGAGGCGTCAAAGGCTGTTCGTGGTGCTGGCCGGCGCCGCTATCTCTTGCCGGCCCGTCGCGGCGTCAGCGCCCGCGGTCGTCGCCACGGCGGCGCAGAGCGCCAGTGTGAGCGCGAGCGGGGGGGCGAGCGTGAAGTCATCGGCCGCCGCACCGTTACTGCCTCCGGTGAACGCGGTGCCGCTCGATCGGGAGCTGTTCGCACTTGCGCAGGCCGAGGTAGCCGCGGTCGAGCGCGACCTCGAACTGTTCGTGAACGTCGATAGCGGGACCGGCGATGCCGACGGCCTCGCCAAGATCAGTGCGCTGCTGGCAGCACGTTTGAACGACCTTGGCGCCCGAGTGGACACGACGTCCGCCGCACCGTCAGTTGGCAGTACGATTACCGGCAGTCTGCGCGGCTCGGGCACGCGCGACGTGCTGCTGATGATCCACTTCGATACGGTGTTTGCTGCGGGCGAGGCCGGGCGCCGGCCGTTCCGGCGCGAGGGCACACGCGTGTTCGGCCCGGGTGTCGCTGACGCGAAGGGCGGGGCGGCCATCATCCTGCACGCGCTCGCCATCGCGAAGCGACGCGGCATCACGGGCTATCGGACGCTGAGCGTGCTGTTCAATCCGGACGAGGAGCAGGGCTCGACCGGCTCTCGCGACGCGATTGGCAAGCTCGCCAGTAGTCAGGACTATGTGCTCTCCTATGAGCCGCCCGACGGCGAGCGCGTGATCGTCGCCACGAACGGCATCGGCCAAGTCGAGCTTGCCGTGAAAGGCCGCTCCGCGCACGCCGGCGCGGCGCCGGAACAGGGTCGAAACGCCGCGCTCGAGCTCGCGCACCAAGTCTTGCGGCTGGATCATCTCGGTGAACCGGCGAAAGGCACCACCGTCAATTGGACCGTGCTCGCCAGCGGCGAGCGCACCAACATCATCCCCGACCTAGCTCGCGCCACCGCGGATCTGCGTTATTCTGATCCGAGCGAGCTCAGCCGTGTGGAGCACGATGCGCAGCAACTCACCCGCGAACACCTCGTGCCCGACACGCAAGTGAGCGTCGCCGTGATCGATCGCCGTCCGCCCTTCATGAAGAATCCGGCCAGCGAGCGCTTGGCCGCGCTCGCGACGCGGGTCTACCTCGGCCTAGGTCGTGAACTCGGCACCGTCGCCGCGCGCTACGGGACGGACGCGGGCTACGCCTATCGAGCCGGGCAAGCGAGGCCCGCCGTCCTCGAAGGGCTGGGCATCGTGGGCGGCGGCCTTCACACGCCCGCCGAATGGGCGGACGCGGCCAGCATCGCCCCCCGCCTGTACCTGACGCTCAAGCTCATCGAGCTACTGGGCAACGTGCCGGATTAGCGGAGGCCAATTGGGTGACACGTCCAACGTTCACACATTTTCGCGGAATGTCCGCACGATGTTGGCGGCGCGCGCCGCGCTCGACTTGGCAGGCCGGTTCATCGCGCTGTAGCCGAGGCCTCGTTTGGACGGGCAAGGTCTACCTCACGGCGTTCACTGATGCGCGTCCGGATGCCCGCCCGTTCGAGACAAATTGACACGTCAGGTGTGACCATTTCCTGACCGAAACTTGCGGGCGCGAGCCGCCTCGACGTACAGAATGGCTGCTCGAGACGGCATGGATTCGAGTGTGTCCAATCTACGAAAGGAAGGTCTGCGTGCAGCATCCGAAACTGACTGACGCCTTTTGCGCCGAGGACGAGCACTTCTTCGGGAGCTACGAAGCCGAACGAGTCGACGCCGGAGGGTCCCTGACACTCGAGTTCGACGGCAGTGAGCCGCAGCCTCCGAGCGCAGAGCAGGTCGCCCACTTCACCCGCTTCCGTAGGCCCGTCGCCTGGGTCATGGCCGCCATGGGCTCGCTTTCGCTCGTGGCGCTCGGACAGCACGGCTTTCAACAGAACTCGCGACGCGAAGTCGTCGCCCACATTGGCTCGGCGACTGCGACCCGGAGTCCTGCTGCAGCCGAGAATTTTGCACCTGCCTCCGCGGTGCCCAGTGGGTCGATTCTCGTAGGTGCCGAGGAGCGAACTTCGGACGCGTCTTGGTCATGGACCGAGCTCGCCGAGAGCGCGATGGCTCTCGTGCTCGAGCCAACACGGTCACGCTCTTCTGATAGCGAGCTGACCCCGCTGGCTGATTCAGCGACTCCTGCGATGCAGGCAAGCCTGGTGAACGACTTCACCTCGGAGCTGCTGTCGATGTGTCGCGACGCACACTCCTAGTGGACAATATTGGGTTTGGGTAGCGGGCCCGGCGCTCCGCGAGCGGCGCGTAGCCCAGAGTGCGACAAGAACCAGGAAGCGCCTTCGAGCAGTCGAGAGAAATGCGACGGGCCGCGTGAGTCGCCAACGACGAGCTCGCTAACCGCTCAGCCCGTGGAGGCGGGCCACCTGGGCTACTGCATCTTGATCGAGCTCTTTTTCCGTCACAACCGCCAACTGACAACCCGCCGACGTGCAAGTTTCGTGGGCTATACGGAGCGGCGCGGCGCGAGTGGCCCAAACCGGAGTCGCGGTTGAGCCGTAGCAACTGACCACGCCCTCGGTGCTCGACGGCACCGGCATGCTGAATCTAGCGTTGATCCGGAAGGTCAGAAAATCATGATCGTAACAGCGCACGCGGACGACCGTTGCCTGCTCGGTGCGGCAGCCCGTCAGGTGGGGCTTCACATGCCAGCATCAAGCCGCTGACGACGCTTCAGGTACTCGAGCAACTCGCTGCGGTTCAACCGCCGAAGAGAAAGTGGAAGCCGTCGCTCAGGTGAAGTTGCGCGAACAGTCACACGTCGGCTGCCCGAAGGGGGGCGCGGCGTCGGAACAGCTACGGCATAGCTGGGCCTGTACAATTAGGCAAACGGCGCTATGCCAAGCGCCATGCCCCTCGACGCCGATCGTTCCGCGCTCCAGATTGTTTCGCTGGTCAAAGCCAACGGCGAACTCGAACTCTCGGTCGCAGCCTTCTGTGTTCCGCGGCCCGGACCGGAAGAGGTGCTGCTGCGAGTCGAGGCCGCGCCGATCAACCCGTCGGATCTGATGCTCTTGCTAGCAGGTGCGGATACGACCCAACTCGCAGCGATGGGCACGCCTGAGCGTCCCCGGTTAATTGGAAAAGTGCCGTCCACCGCGAGTCTTACTCTGCGCCTCGAGCAACCGGTGCCCGCGGGGAACGAGGGCGCCGGCACAGTCGTCGAAGCCGGTTCGTCGCCTGCCGCGCAAGCTCTACTCGGTAAGATTGTCTCCGTCGCACCGGGCGGCGGGATGTATGCCACATATCGCGTGGTGCGCGCGGACCAGTGCTTGCCGCTGAACGCCGGGGCCACCGCGCTCGACGGCGCTTCGGCCTATATCAATCCGCTGACGGCGCTCGGCTTCGTCGAGACGATGCGCCGCGAACACCACACCGCGCTCGTGAACACGGCCGCGGCCTCGAACCTCGGCCAAATGCTGGTGCGAATCTGCCTGAAAGACGGTATTCCGTTGGTCAACGTCGTCCGCCGCGCCGAGCAGGTGGCGCGGCTCGAGGAAATCGGCGCCACGCACGTATGCGATAGCAGTGCGCCGTCGTTCCTCAACGACCTTACGGACGCCATCGCCGCAACGGGCGCGACGATCGCGTTCGACTGCGTGGGCGGTGGCAAGCTCGGCGGTCAAATCCTGAGCTGCATGGAGTCCGCGATCAACCGGAAGGCGAGTGCGTACAGCCGTTACGGCTCCTCGACGCACAAGCAGCTGTACCTCTATGGTGGGCTCGACCCGAGCCCTACGGAGTTCGTGCGCAACTTCGGCCTTGCGTGGAGCATCGGCGGGTGGCTCGTGACGCCGCTCTTGCTGGCGCTCGAGCCGGCGCGGTTTGCCGCACTCAAGCAGCGCATCGCGACCGAGTTGACGACTACCTTCGCGAGCGCGTACACCGAGCGGGTTTCCCTCACCGAAGCGCTGCAGTTGAGCGCCGTGCGTCACTACGCAAAAAAAGCCACGGGGGCAAAGTACGTGATCACGCCGAACCCCGGGGATTGACCGGGGCTCGAGCG
>Ga0302323_100002654_pt1 | contig 14555 bp, 15 predicted proteins | sample Fen_T0_3_FD_201950 | JGI IMG/M metagenome (GOLD analysis project Ga0302323, IMG submission 201950) | Peat permafrost microbial communities from Stordalen Mire near Abisko, Sweden - Fen_T0_3 | ecosystem: Environmental > Terrestrial > Soil > Wetlands > Permafrost | place: Sweden: Abisko... | reverse complement strand
GGGTCCAGGAACGGGCGCTGGGGCCAGAAATCCCAGAAAAGCAGACTGGGGCCTGGTTGCGGGCGAGGACGGGCCTACCTGTTCTCGAGCCGTTCCCCATCGTCTTCGATCCATCGGATCTGGGATTCCGCACGCTCGAGGTAGGTCTTCCACCCCCTGGTCAGTGCCCTTCAGGATCAGGCAATCACGCCCCAAATGTCGGCGGTCGGAGTCTCTCGGCTCCTTCCCCCTGGAGTTGGCTGCCAGGGAGATCAGGGGTCCAGGTCTGGCCGCACCGCAGGCATACCCAGGCGGTGGCAGCGAAATGGTCCCTCTCCTCCCATCGGGCGAGGGCCTCTTCGTATTCGCTGTTGACTGACCGCAGCTTCACGAAGAGGGCGATTCCCCAGAACAGGAGCAAGCCAAAGAAAGCCGCGGAGAGCAAAAAGATCCCGTTGATCTCACCGCCATTCAGAAACAGATGGTTGAGGAGAAACAGAAGCGGGAACCCTCCTGCGATGCAGAGGACGGTGCCCAGGAAAGGGTATAGCAGGGTTCCAAATTTCATCGGAGGACTGCCCGGATCGAAACGCGCAGCCAGGTTGGTTCGCAGTGTCACCCCTGTTCCGGCAATACCGATCCCGCCGCGTCGGGAATAGGCGAGGGTGGCACCCCCTCCCTCCTGGATGCCGGTGGCCAGAATCATCCGAACGGCCTGGGTCTGATCGCTTCCGCAGGCAGTGCAGTTACATGTCATCGGGAACTCCATGGCTTCCATATGAAGAGGGACGAGGAGGGCAACCGTGTGTGTTTCCTGAACACGCCCTTCCGCTATCTCAGGCGGAACGGTAGCGTGAGATTGAACGTCGAGGCCGACGGCTTCCCATTGACGAGGGCGGGCTCGAACAGGCACTGCATGGCGTAGGATTCCCCATATTCCCGAAGTTCGTTCGGCCCTTCCACGACCTTGGCACTGATCGGAACACCGTCTTCACTGACCGAGATCTCGACCCTGACTGTTCCTTGAATCCGCTTCTCTTTGGCCTCGGAGGGGTATGTCACAGCAGGCCGGAACTTGAGCCTCACATCGGTGGTTTCGAGGCCCGCGGCCGCGCCGCCGTCATTGGGTTGGAGTGCCGGGCCGACTTCGGCCACCGGAGGGGGCGGACTCGGCAACTCGACTGCCGGAGGCGCTAAGACTCGAACAGGCTTAGGGGCATCCGGCCTTCCCTCCTCCTCGATTCGGATCACGTCCCGGATCCCTTCCTGCAGGATCTCGACGGTATGGCGCCTGCGCTCTGCGCTCCAGTTCCGCTTGCCCAAGGCTGTCTCTCGATACACCTCTAGGGCGACCCTGCAGGCGGTCTCGGGGGAGCACAGAGGCCCCAGGACCTTGTTCACCTGCTTGTCGAATTCCTCCAGCTGCCATTTCTCCCATCCGAGCCTCTTCAGAGCCCGGTGGCTGGCGAAAAGCGAGTAGGCGCCCTGCCTGAGGGCGAATGCCGTTTCAGGGCTCGACTTGATGCATTCCTGGAAGAAGGCTCCCTGGTCCTGAATGGCTTGAACCTTCTCGGCGGGGCTCAAAACAGGCGCGCCGTTCTTCTTCGCTCGCACTGCGTCTCCGCTTTTCACGGTTCTGGCGGGCTGGGCATCGGCCTTCAGGGCGGTCAGGGCGCCAGCGAGCAGGAGGCTGAGAAGAAGGCGACTGGTTCGGAACATAGGGCGAACTCCTGGCAGGGGACTGCTTCGTGTTCAGGGGCGGGGCCTCGTCTGCCCTGGATCGAGAACGATTTCGGAATGGGCCACAGAGGCGTTCCATAGAAGCCTTCTGATCGCTTCGCTGTGCTTCTCGTGGCTCAGGCCAGTATTCATGACACCCCGTATGAATATCAAAACATTTGAATTTTAAGCACACCTCCCACTCCACGCCACTGCTCATGGCCATAGAAATCCGCTAAATAGCCAGTCGGGTTCGGGTTTTGGCATTTCCCAGGAGGGTGGTGTCCTGAATCCATTACCATTCGGGTATGGCATCTTGCCTGACTTCTCGCTCCTGGAACTGGAGAGGGAGAAGCGGAAAAGACGTAATTCAAATTATTTTCATTTCGTGCTGGGGTCCAGCATGAAGCGAAAAGGCCCCTATGGCGTGAGCGCCTCTACCGCCCAAGCCGACTCCATTGGGAAGCGGGTTGCCAAGATCCGTAAAGCCTGGGGGCTCACTCAGGCTGAACTCGCCGCACGCCTGAGGGTGAAGACAGCCAGCGTGAGCGCATGGGAACGGGAAAAGGCCACGCCCAACGGCATTTCCCTCATTGCTCTGGCCAGCGTGTTGAATACCACTCCGGAAGCCCTGCTCGGCACTGTGGACTTCGAGACACCCGCAATCCCTGATGGCGTAACGGAGCCCTCCTGGAAGACCATTCACCTGCCACTGCCCTCAGACCCGGCCCAAGCGCTGCTGATCAAGGAAGGTAGCGTGCTCCGCGCCGTGCCTGCAAAGGAATTGAAAGCTCTCGCCGCCGAGGCCATCCAGGATGGACGCCCGGTCTGGCTCGTCATCGGGCAGGTCAAGGCGCCGTGAGTCATGCCACTGGCCATCTCAGCAATCATTGACGTTCGCTGAGGGGCTCCAGTCAGATGAAAGCCATTCAAATCCTGCTGCGCGCGGCCCGATACTGCCCATTCTGGGCAATATTCATCGTTCCGCCTCTGGGCCTGGAACCAGTGCTGGTGCCTGTCACCCGACAAAACAGCGGAATGGCAGCATGATCCCGGCCTGCCAATTACCCCCCCCCCGGATCCCGCGGTCTACAGACGCCCTTGATTCAGTCAGTGAGTAGCCAAATGAACCCGGCAATGCCAGAAACCCGGCCTCTTCCCCGGCGCCCCCTCCGAGGAATAATATTGGGTGTGCAAAAAGGACCGGCGCGGTCGCTCGGAAGGCTTCGCGGCGGGTTACTGAAAGATTGATACTTCGGGGGAATAGCCCAGTGTCGCCAAATCCCACCACCCCTTGCAGAAGGCCTTTGGGTTTCTCTTGATACCCAATATTTTGAACCCCAGTTTGGACCCCACGCCAGCCACAAAAACCGAACGATCCCATACTTGATAATCGGGACCGGCCCTGGCCACTCCGGTCCATCTCTCAATGGTGCAGTGATCGGAACCTGGGGGGTAATGTGAAGACAGTTGTGGCCCGCAGGAAGGACGCCGAGCGGATCGCCAAAAGGGCTGAAAACGTTGATATTGTCCGTGCTCGAGCCCGGGAGCGATACCCCTGGGCAAAGGCTCTGGACATGTTCCTTACCCCCCAGGTTGCAAGCCCCACTTCCGACCCGAAATGGCCGAAGCTGGCGGACGTGGCCTCGTCCCTCTCGATCCCTCTGAGCACCGTTGAGCATCGCTCAGCAATGTATGGGTGGCTGAAGCAGCAGGCCGAAGCCGAGGACCGCTACTGGTGTGAGCGAAACGACGCTATGCGGGCCTTCATGAACCGGCGCATCACCCAGATCCAGGGCGCTGCCTTCACGGTGGCTGGGAAACTGATTCAGGACTTCCTGGGGAAGCTGAACCAACCGGTTTCCGTCGCGGACGCTGCCAAGATCGTCCGCGCCAATCAGCAGGCCCTGGACACCGCCCTCATGGCTGCGGGGCTGGCTGCCTCGAAGATGCCCATCGCCGCGGGTGAACCCGTGGTGACTGCGGCAGAAACCATCGTGAGCGAGCAGGCCTTCGACGCCCAGGGGCATCTCTTGGCCTTCAACAAGACGCACTCCATGTCCATCTTCTCCCAGATCCTGGCGGCTCGGGAGGAGGTGGCGGCGATGGCCACGGCCCCCCGGCGGGAGGTTGGTCCTTCTGATCCTCCGCCGTTCGATCTCTCGAGCCTCGAGGAACCCTCCACCCTTCCTCCCCACCTCCAGGCGTGCCGTGGAGGACTGATTCCGTAAATTCGCAGCACCACCTGTGGCCATAGAGGTAACATCCGACCGGCGGCTGGATGGTCTGGAGGTGTCACATGGTGCAAGGGCAGTCCACCGAGGGCTTCTACCTGGACGAACAGGGCCAGCCGCAGGATGAGCTGCTGTTCGGAGACTGCGAGCCAAGCGACCCGGAAAGGTTCAATCGTTCCATGTGGGAGTGGGGCCTGGAGCGAGGCTATCCCGAAGCGGGGCTGGAATCCCTCTACGGACCCAAGCCCCACGGATTGGGCCAATAAACAGCATCCATGCCCACCGGGCGCCGTGAAATCAGGCAGGCGGCGTGTGGACCACTGATGTCCCAGACGTCCCAAACGGACCTAACTCAAGAGGAGTGCGGTTCTCAGCTTGGGACATCGAATGGATCGGACTGTCCCAGCGCTGGGGATTGTCCCCCACCCCAGAGTCGATCGATAGGAATCACGATGAACTCAGGGCGCCCCCCGTCAGGCAGTGAGCGCCTGGCCTTGTTGCGCCCTGGGCGCTCGAGCACAAGCCAGCCCGCTTCCTGCAGACGCTTCCATAGCGCCCGCTCCCCCACCCCCAGGGGCACCACCCGATTGCTTTCCTGGTGGGTGACCGCAGGGATCAACCACACTTCTCCTTTACGGGGGGCAAGGTAGCCGAGCCGGATGCCCTTAGGCTCAGAGTCCTGCCAACCGCAGCGGGAATGCCACTCCGGTGGAAAGTCTCCCAATTCCCCATTGGCAAAGTGCCCACGTCCCGAGGCAAGAAAACTTGTAAGTCCCTCCTTGAATCGTTCCACAGGATTCGCTTCAGAGATAATCGCAGCCTGGGCTCCGCTCATCGCCAGGATGGAGGCCCACAACCGCTGACCCAATGATTCCAGCTCAACCATAGACACGAGGTCGTGTTCCCGGGCGAAAGTAGCCAGGACGGGCCAGACGCTCCAGAGATCGGCGGCGATGTCACCAGTGCGATTGTTTTCCCCCGACTCCCGAAGTCTCCGGCAGGCCTCTGCATGTGCTTCCCGGCGAAGCTTCAACACCCGCTCACGGTCCTGGGCCTGCCATTGAATGAAAGCAGCCATCAGCCCCGCGTGGAGCCCCCTTTCGCGGTCTGCCTGGAGTCCAGACAGGATGTCCCAACGCATGGCTCCAGCGGGCCACTCCAGCATGAGCACACGGCTCTTCAGGCTCTCGCCATCCGGTAGGTCTTCGCCGGTGCTCAGAATCAAGCCACGTGCCCAGTAGGCATCTTTCTGCGTTCTCGCATCTGAAGAAAGTCGTGACCGGGAGGCACGGTTGTAGGCACCCCGTAAAATACGATCCGCCTTTCGGGACATCTCCTGGCGAGCCTGGCTGCTTTCCCCTGGACGGAAATCATCAACCACCCCCAGGGCATCCTTCGCTAGGAAGAGGGTCCGCTCCAGGGCACTGGGCGTGCTTTCCCAGGCTTCCAGGGGTGTCTTGGCTCCGAGGCCCGTCCCGAAATGCCCCGCGGCGATGCTGGCCAGTTCCGTTTTCCCCTGACTCATGGTTCCACTGATGTGGATCGAAAATGGGCATTCATCAACCACGGCCCTGAAGGCTGAAAGCCATACAGGCGCTGTCACGGCACCGGGGCCTAGATCCAGCATCCGCAGGCTGGATCTGAAGGCTGCAGCCAAATCTGAGCCATGAAGGGGTTCACTCAAACAGAAAAGAGACAAGCGGCCTCTGAGATCCATTTCCACGCCCGCCAAGGGACCATCCGCGCCAATGGCGCCACCGGCGTGAAGATACACCCAATGGCCGTTCACCTTCCGCCAGCCCGTTGCCAGAAAGGCCCGACGTGGGGATGGCCGGGAAAGATGCTGGATGGCGGCCCGGAGCTGGTCCTTTGCGTGAACCCCAGCGTTGACGATGGCACGGGCTCCCCAGCTAGACATGATCCACCGCAACCCAGGAAAAGCTGAGGCCGGGACGCGTGCCACAGGGAGGGATGTCCCGTCGCAGAGAGTCCCATCCACCAGGAATTGATAGTCTTCTGATTCACCATCATCCAGCACCAGCTCCTCCTGGATCCTCGCCACGAAATTGCACAGTGGATGGGGGATTTCTTGTTTTTCTACGCACATCTTGCCTTCATGAATCAGGTAGCACCCGACGCGGATTGGGAGGCTTGAGGGTTCCGTCGTTCCCGCTTGTGCTTGTGTCGCTCCCAAGTCCAAGACAACGGCGGCGTCCAGCAGGGCTCGAAGATTCATATCCAGGTTGGGAGGCACCGGGTCCGCCAAATCCCAACCCTCTGGCAGCCCTTGAGGCAGGATCATCCGGCGCAGGGAGCAAACTCCAACTTTTCGAGCCTGAGCCTCAACCGCCAGGGCATAACCTTGGCCTGGAACATCGGCGTCCGGACAAATCGTCACATCCCGGCCAGCCAATGCCGTCCAGTCGGCCTTCTTGGCGCTGTTGGCCCCACCGGATGTCACCGCCACCACTTCGGAGAAGAGGGCCTCAGCGGCGAGAGCAGTCTTCTCTCCTTCAGTCACCAAGACCGGAGCATCGGGTCTTGCAGCCAACCTATCCAAGCCGAAAAGGGGCCTGAGTTCATCAAGATCATGGCTGAGCCATGCAAAACGACCGGGCGCTGTTTCGCACCATGTGTAGGGTCGAATCACTTTTCCCCGTTTTGAATCTACGGTGCGAATCGTCACCTTGAGCAGAGATCCAGCAGCATTCCTCCATCCCCACCGAGCTTGCTCCCCTCGCAGCGGCGGCGGTGGAGGCGCATCTTCGGGCACCGGCACGACAGGGCGAGGGAAGCCAGAGGCCTGAGCCTTGCTCTTCGTCGATGCCCCATCATTTGATTCTGCACATTGAAGTTGCAGTCGCTCCATCAACCAGCGAGCGGCTTGGCGTTGGTTGTCGTGCCCCTGGAGGTAGGCCACCAGGGAGATGGGATCTGAACCGCCGTCACCGCTGGCGAAATCAGACCAGACGCCCTTCTCCAGGTTGATGCTGAAACTCCCTATCGATGCGTCTTCGCGGCGCGGGTTCCGGATCAGCAGTTCCCGGCTTTCCAAGCGACCCACTTGCCCTGTGATCTCCTCGACCAATGCACGCAGCCTGGGCATGGCTGCGGCATTGATCTGAGCGAAGTTCAAATTCGGAAAAGAGTTCATGGATTTCCTCCATGCCCTGGGACAGATGGGACATTTCCCAGAGGATTCAGAATCAGAGTGTCCCGCTGTAAACCGGCACCATTGCTATGGAAGGGACGATTGGGACACTTGGAACGAGAATTAGAAATGGTGGCCCCAATACCTATTTGAATGCCTCGCCACCGGCCCCATGTAGCTTCGGTGACCTGGGGGAGGTTCACGGACGCCTCCCTTGGCTATGTCCGAGCTGGCTTGAAATGCACTGGATGGACAGACCTCTGGCAACCGCGTTCGACACCCATGTGGTGCGCAGATCATGGAAATGAAGATCTCCAATTCCAATCTGCTTCCCCACCTTGTTCCGCTGTCTTTTCACATCGAACTGGAGCCAGCCACAGGGGACTCCATTGCCATCCCTCGAGGGCATCGGCCTGCCAGAACGCTTCAGGAAAAGCAGCTCCTCGCCGTTTCGCCCCAGAGACAAATCGCAGAAAAACTGATCCCCATCCTCAGTGAGCCCAAGTTCGCGGGCCTGTCCCGTCTTTCCTGGTTCGAGGTGAATCGTCTGTTGATAGGGGGAATAGTCCCTGACACGCAATCGTGCCAATTCCCCAAGCCGACACGCCGTGAGGAGCGCCGCGCGCACGAGTCGGCCGAGATCAGGAGGGCAGGCTTCGAGGAGCAGGTGCTGTTGCTCGAGCGTCAATTCCCGGGGGGAGGTTCTCATTGTCGCCACAGGTCCTCGCTCTTTTTGGCAGGGGGCATGCGAAGTCCTGCAGCTATCTGCGCTGATCATGAAAGCCTCCCTTGGCTGGACCGGAGCAGCGGGCTGACGCAAGCTGCAGTCCCAATCCGGGGGTGGTATGCGAGCCAGATCTTTGCAAGCTCAATCTGGAATTGGATGCGCCCATGCACTTTGAAGCGGGGAAGCCCGTAGGAGAGTGCCAATTCGTGCAGGGTCGAGATATCGGTGCGAAGCTGCCGCGCTGCCTCTATACCCGATCCCATGTGGCTGGGGTCAAGCCCAAGTGACAGAAGCACCTGATACTCCACCTCATCAAGAGTCCAGAGCCCAGGCCCGTTCCAATTCGGAATGCGCATGTCCATCACAGCACCTCCGCAGGCTGAGATCCGGCCTTGCCTGCAGGCAAAGCAGAGGGGTGGACAGATTCGGCGGGAATCCCACCCTGACCCTGGCTGCTCACAGAGGAATCCATGCGGGAATCCATCCATGAGCGAAGGTCCTCCACCCGCCAGGCCGTCACGCGCTCGGAGAGCTTGACCGGAGCGGGGAAATCCCCGCTCTTGACCATCCGCCAGAGGGTTGCGGAAGAGAACGGAAGAATCCCAGGAATCAGCTGGGATTGGCGAAGGTAGCCGGTTTTCGGCAGTTCGCCAGGTGAGAAACGGCCCAGGTTTGCCATCGTGTGTCTCCTTGTGGTGCCACGGCATGTGGCGGGAACACACGATTAGGACTGGGATCAGGCAGCTTACCTGTCAGCTGACAAACACAGCTGTCAACTTCTCAAAGCTGACAAAAGTTTCGAGGCTTATCCCAAAGGGTCAAACTATTGTATTTTTTGATTCAACACAGAAATAGCCTTTGTGATCATTATTCTGATAGAAGTATCAGAAAACCCGTATGGCTTATTGCCTTCAAGATTTTCTATTGCTATTGCGACCGCATCAGATATTTGCGTAACATTTGGCTTATCCCCATGTTTATATTTTGATACAGATGCAACAAATGCTTTGGAAATTAGACCTATCATAATGTAAAGTTTTTCATTTTCTTTTTTGATTTTTTTAGATTCGCTTTCACCACAATTTAATGTTGCCAATTCACCAGGTATATCCCAATCAGTTGTATTTATCCAATCAACAAATTCTTTCATAGAAATATAAACATTTATCGCATAATTATTGTTGTTTACTAATGAAATTATTCCGGCATTAACCACTCTTTCCAACACGAATCCGCGATCGAATATCAAACATTTTTGTGCCTGACTGAGTTCTTTATACCATTCTTGATACTCTTCAAATCCCCAAGGCTCAACCCCAATAGAAAGAGCCAGCGCTTCCCAAGTTCCAATATTTGGAACAAGTTTCCATTTTTCCCACTTTGGGGAGTTTCCCTCGGAAAGCATAATCCACCCGATTGCAAACATCCTTCGATTGGAAACAGATCCTTCGCGCTAACTGACCACGGCCATCAAGGGGAGCACTTTGGCCCCAGATTGCCAGAGATCGAGCATGTCGGCCCATTTTTGCATCATCTGGGCCCGGTCGGTGAGATAGGTCGCGTGATTGTAGGTGGCCCTGACGGTGTTGGTTTCCGCATGGGCCAACTGGCGCTCGATCCAGTCGAAGGAGAACCCCATCTCGTTCAGCCAAGTGCTACCTGTGGTCCGTGTCGCGTGGGGACTGAATTTCCCCGACCAGCCAAGGTTCTTCAACGCCTGTCGGAGAGTGGCATTGGCCATGGGTCTATCCCGATCATCCCGGTTGGGGAAGACGTGATCCCGGTGCCCAGTGATCCCCTTCATTTTCTTCAGCAGCTCGATTGCCTGGGAGGATAGGGGAACCGCATGCTCCTTGCGTTTTTTCATCCTGGAGGCTGGGATCCGCCATACGCGCGCCTCCAGATCTAGCTCCTCCCACCGGGCCCCCATGACCTCATTGGGGCGGCAGAGGGTGAGCCACATCAGACGAAAGGCCGCTACGGTCTGAAAGTTCCGGTCGTAGCCCGCAATGTCTCGCAGTAGTTGGCCAACTTCATCTGGAGAGAGTGGGCGCTTGTGCTGCGTCTTGTTCGCGGGAACCGATTTCCGCACGGGATAGACAGGGTCAAAATCTGCCCTAATGGTCGAAACAGCAAGATCGAAGACACCGGACATCGTGCGCTTCGCTTCCGCAGCCACGGTCGGCCCATTCTCCTTCGTGGCACGCTTGAGGATCTCCAGGATGTGAGCCGGGGTCACCTGCTTCACCGGCAATGCCCCGATTGAGGGGAACACTACACGCTCCAGCAGCCCCAGGCGCCGCGTCTTGGTGACCTCCTCCCAATCCTTCAACGCAAGCCACTCCTTCGCCACAGCCTCAAACGTGGTCGCGGATTCCTGTTCTCGCTTGATCTGGTCAAGCCTGCGGTTCTGCACAGGATTGATGCCCTGCTTCACCAGCCCTCGGAGTCTGCCCCTCTCGATGCGGGCCTCCCCCAGCGTGAGGTGGCCCCCGTTCCTCCGAACCTGCGCCTCTTCCACTGTTTCTACCTGGGGAGCTTTGCAATACTCCCCGATGGTGAAAATGCTCTCTTTGCGGGCGCCCTCCCGGACAAGCTCAAAGCGGTATCGCCAGACCTTGCTCCCATTGGGCTTCACCTCCAAATAGAGCCCTTTCTCGTCTACAAGTTTGTAGGGCTTGCCCTTCGCTTTCGCGTTACGGCATTGGGTATCGGCCAGCATTTCCCCACCTCCAGCCCATACCCGGTTTTCAACCGGGGCACCTGCGGGCGATACCCGGTAATATACCCGGTTTTCTTTGGGATGCCGAAAGATCAGACGAGGTGTCGAGAGACAAAAAAGCCCCGCTGTTGCAGGGCTTTTTGATGAAAACGAGATGAAGTGAAACGCGGTGAGAAGGCCTGGATGGTTTAGACGTTGAACAGGAAGTTCATCACGTCGCCGTCCTGCACGATGTACTCCTTGCCCTCGCTGCGCATGCGGCCGGCTTCCTTGGCGGGCTGCTCGCCGCCCAGTCGGACAAAGTCCTCGTAGGCGATGGTCTGGGCGCGGATGAAGCCCTTCTCGAAGTCCGTGTGGATCACGCCGGCGGCCTGGGGCGCGGTGGCGCCCACCTGGATGGTCCAGGCGCGCACTTCCTTCACGCCCGCGGTGAAGTAGGTCTGCAGCCCCAGCAGGGCGAAGGAGGCGCGGATCAGCACGTTGAGGCCCGGCTCCTTAAGGCCGGCCTCTTCCAGGAACATGGAGCGCTCGTCCGCGGGCAGCTCCTGGATCTCGGCCTCCAGCTTGGAGCAGATGGGAATCACCGGGCAATTGCGCTCCGCCGCGGCCTGCACCAGGCGCGCGTAGTGGGGGTTGGCGCCGGGGTTGGGGATATCGGTCTCGCTGATGTTGCCCACCAGCAGCATGGGCTTCATGGTCAGCAGGCAGAAGGGCTTGGCCAGCAGCTGCTCTTCCTTGCTGAGTTCGGCGGTCCTGGCCCAGCGACTATCGTTGAGGGCGGTGTTGATCTTGTCGAGCACGGGGGCCAGGGCCTGGGATTCCTTGTTGCCGGTCTTGGCAATCTTGGTATGCCGCTCCAGGGCCTTCTCGACGACTTCCATGTCCTTGAGGATCAGCTCCACGTCGATGATGCCCAGATCCCGCACAGGGTCCACACCACCTTCTACGTGGGTGATATCGCCATCCTCGAAGCAGCGCAGCACCTGCACGATGGCGTCGGTCTCCCGGATATTGGCCAGGAAGGCGTTGCCCAGACCCTCACCCTTGCTGGCGCCGCGCACCAGGCCCGCAATATCCACGAACTCCTGGGCCGCGGGCAGGATGCGGATGGGCTTGACGATCTCGGCCAGCCGATCCAGGCGCGCGTCGGGCACGTCCACCACGCCCGTGTTGGGCTCGATGGTGCAGAAGGGATAGTTGGCCGAGGCCGCCCCCGCCGAGGTCAGCGCATTGAACAGAGTGGACTTGCCCACGTTCGGTAGTCCCACGATGCCGCACTGAACTGCCATGATGCCTCCAGGCCCAATGCTCCAGTGTCCCAGAGGGAGCCAGGAGGTCAAGGATCAGAAGTCAGAATCAACTCTCGGAAATCACCGTCACGCTGTAGCGATAGGCCCGGCGGGCCCCCACAGGGATGAGCGTGACCCCGGGGCGCTGGGTGAATTCACCCTCGGAGTTGGCCGCCCCGGGCAGTCCGCGCCAGGGCTGGATGCACAGGAAACCCGCGCCGGGCTTGGTCCAGATGGCCAGGTTCTGGAAGCCCTCCCAGGAGAATTCCAGCACCGGCGAACCGGGCATGTCGTAGCGAATCTTGCGGCTGCGCAGCTGCTCGAAAACCAGGGTGTCCTCCCGGAAGAGGGCGTCATTGAGGTTCAGGGTGCGATCGTCCAGGGTGGCGGAATGGGGCGCTTCCTCCATGAAGCCATCCACCAGGCGGCGGATGGGCCCCGGCTCGGGCACCTCGAACTTGATGCGATACTTATCCTTGCGCGTGCCCGGCACCAGCGGCCAGCGGAAGGCCGGCAGGGCGCCGATATTGGCGGGCAGGGGTTCGTCGCCCTTGTTGATGAGCTCGTAGAAGATCCGCAGCGAGGGGCCTTCCAGGGCGATGTTGATGCGCAGCTCGAAGGCGAAGGGATACATGGCCCGGGTCGTTTCGTCGTCCCGCAGCACCAGAGTGCAGTCCTCGCGGGTGAGGCGGATCAGCTTGAAGTCCATGCCCCGGGCGAAGCCGTGGGGGGGCATCCGGTATTCCTGGCCGTTGTGCTGCAGGATGTCACCCTTCAAGCGGCCCACCACCGGGAAGAGATGAGGCGCATGGCGGGACCACAAACCGGGATCCCCGTCCCAGATCAGGTCAAGGCCAGACACGGTCTGGAATTCGCAGACCTCCGCCCCGCGCGCGCGAATGGCGGCCTTGAGAAACAAATTCTGGATCGTACAGGAATCCATTCCCTCTCCGGAGTGTCTCCATGGTAGCCAGTTTTCAGCGGCAGAACGCGCTTCAGCAACAACCCGAGCAGCCGGCGCCATCCAGAAGGGGAGCCGCGGCCTTCCAGAAGGCCACCATTTCCTCGGGCTTGCCCAGGGTCACCCGCACGTGATTCGGCAGGCCGTAGCCCTGCATGGGCCGCACGATCACGCCACGCTTGAGCAGATCCTTGAAAAAGGCGTCCGCTGGGAAAGCGGTCTCGAGCAGCAGGAAGTTGCCGGCCTGACCCGAGACCTTGCAGCGATGCTGGGCGGCTTCCGCGATGAAGGTGGCCCGCGCCTCGGCGTTCTTCTGGCGGGAATACGCCTCGAAGGCCAGGTCCCGCACCGCCACTTCGGCGGCCACCTGGGCCAGGTGATTGGTGTTGAAGGGGCTGCGCACCCGCTCCAGCAAGGCCAGGACCTCCGGGTGCCCCAGGCCGTAGCCGATGCGCAGACCAGCCAGGCTGTGGATCTTGGAGAAGGTGTGCAGCACCATCAAGTTCTTGCGCTGAGGCAGGAAAACCGCGGCGTCCACGTAGGTGGCCGGATCCACGAACTCGGCGTAGGCCTGGTCCACCACCAGCAGGATATCCTCGCGCAGTTCCTTCACCAGCTTCTCGAGGCCGCCCGGATCCAGCAAGGTGCCGGTGGGGTTGTTGGGATTGCCGAGAAACAGGATGCGCGTGTCCGGCCTGACCGCGTCCAGCATGGCCGGGGCCGAGAGTTCCAGATGGGTGGCGTGGCATTCGATGAACTGACCGCCAGCGGTCTGGGTGGCGATCCCGTACATCGCAAAGCTGTGCTTGGCAGCGATGGCGCTGCCTCCGTCCAGCAGGGCGGCCTTGGCGATCATCTCGATGATCTCGCTGCTGCCGTTGCCCAGGACGATCTGCTCGAGGTTGAAGCCGCGGCGCTGGGCGATGGCCTTGCGCAGGTAGTAGCCGTCGGAGACGGGATAGAGTCCCAGATTCTCGTCGGCGTTGCCCTGCACCGCCGCCATGACCCGGGCCTTCACGGCCTCGGAGGGGCCCCAGGGATTCTCATTGCTGGCCAGCTTGACGATGGAGGATAGGCCAAGCTCCCGCTGCACTTCCTGGATGGGCTTGCCGGGGATGTAGAGAGGAATGGCTTGCAGGTGCTCGAAGGACGGGTTGGTCATCTTAAGGCCGCTCCGTCAGCACGCGATCGATGAGGCCGTATTCCATGGCCTCCTCGGAACTCATGAAGTAGTCGCGATCCATGTCCCTCATGATCTTCTTGAGGGTCTGGCCCGTGTGCTTGGCCAGGGCCGCGGCCAGATTGTCCTTCAGACGCTGGATTTCCTTGAAGGTGATTTCGATATCCGAGGCCTGGCCCTGGGCGCCGCCCGAGGGCTGGTGGATCATGATGCGCGAACTGGGCAGGGCAAAGCGCTTGCCCTTGGTACCCGCGGCCAGCAGGTGCGCGCCCATGCTGGCGGCCTGGCCGATGCAGTAGGTGACGATATCGTTCTTCACGAACTGCATGGTGTCGTAGATGGCCAGACCGGCCGTGACGCTGCCGCCGGGGCTGTTGATGTAGATCTGGATGTCCTTGTCGGGGTCCTCGCTCTCCAGGAACAGCATCTGGGCCACCACCGCATTGGCGACGTTATCGTCGATGGCGGTGCCCAGGAAGATGATGTTGTCCTTCAGCAGGCGTGAGTAGATGTCGTAGCTGCGCTCGCCGCGGGGGGTTTCCTCGATGACGATGGGCGGGTAGTAGGCATGGGTGGACATGGGACTCCTCGTG
>Ga0302323_100002650_pt1 | contig 14564 bp, 15 predicted proteins | sample Fen_T0_3_FD_201950 | JGI IMG/M metagenome (GOLD analysis project Ga0302323, IMG submission 201950) | Peat permafrost microbial communities from Stordalen Mire near Abisko, Sweden - Fen_T0_3 | ecosystem: Environmental > Terrestrial > Soil > Wetlands > Permafrost | place: Sweden: Abisko... | reverse complement strand
GCGCGGATCGGCCCAGCCGGCCTGCTCGACGAGCGGCCGGTCGAAGCGGACGGCGCGGGCGCCGGTCGCCTCGTCGCCGGTCGTGACCAGGGGGATGCGCTGCTCGATCGGCAGGGTGCTGAAGCTCCTCCTATTCGACAAGGGCCTCGTCACCACCCCTCGCGATCATGATCTGGCCGGAGGCCTCGAGGGTGCGGATCTCGGCGACGACCTTGGCCTGCGCCTCCTCGACCTCGGACAGGCGCTTCGGGCCGAGCAGCTCGATCTCCTCGCCGAGGTTCTCCGCGGCGCGGGTCGACAGGTTACGCATGATCTTCTCGCGGACGGCGGTGCTGACGCCCTTGAGCGCCAGGGCCAGGTCGGCGCTCTGCACGTTGCGCAGCACGAGCTGGATGGCCTTGTCGTCGAGGGTGGTGATGTCCTCGAAGATGAACATCTTCGCCCGCACCTGCTCGGCGAGCTCGGGGCTCACCATCTCCAGGCCCTCCAGGATCATCCGCTCGGTCGAGCGGTCGGCCCGGTTGATGATCGCCACCAGCGGCTCCACGCCGCCGACGGCCGACATCTCCTGCGGGCCGAGGACCGTGGACATGCGCCGGTCCAGCTCCTTCTCGACGAGGCGGATGACGTCGGGCGCCGCCCGTTCCATCGAGGCGATCCGGTGCGCGACGTTGGCCTGCAGCCGCTGGTCGAAGCCCGAGAGCACGACCGCGGACTGCTGCGGCGACAGGTGTGCGAGCACGAGCGCGATCGTCTGCGGGTGCTCGTCGGTGAGGAAGGTGAGCAGTTGCCGGGCGTCGGCGCGGCGCATGCTCTCGAACGGCATCTCGGCGAGGGTGGCGCCCAGCCGTTCCATGATCTCGTCGGCGCGCTCCTGGCCCACGCTGTCGGCCAGCAGGGCGCGGGCCAGTTCCAGGCCGCCGCGCCCGGCGACGTCCGTGCTGGCCAGCTGGGTGCGCGCCTCGAGCAGGACGGCGGTCGCGTCGTCGTGGCTCACCTCGCGCAGCCGGACGATCTCGGCCGTGAGGTCCTCGACCATCTGCTCCGGCAGGCGGGCCATGACCTTGACGGCCTTGTCCCGGCCGAGCTGCACGAGCAGGATGGCGGCCTTGCGCAGGCCGGTCATCCCGATCGCGGTGACACCCCGGTCGTTCGCCATGCCCGCTCAGCTCTTCCGCTGTCCGAGCCAGCTCTGCACGATGATGGCGATCTCCTCGGGCTGCTGGTCGACGAACGTGGCCACCTCGTTGCGCAGCAGCTCACGCTCCAGGCTGGGGTCGAGGATCTCCTCGCCGTTCGCCAGGTCGCGGGCGCCGGAGCTGATCGCGAGCTGCTCCTCGGCCAGGTTCTCCAGGATCCCGCCGCCGCCACCGCCGATGCTGGTCACGGGGCCGCCGCCGCCGGCGCCCCCGGCCGGCAGGTCGCTCGCCACCGCCTCGACCTGCGGCGGGGCGTTGCGCTTCTTGCTGCGGCGCATGGCGAGCAGCAGGAAGATCAGGACGCCGAACACGACGGCGGCCTTCTCGCCCAGGCTGATGTACTGCGCCGTCCTCTCGGCCGCCTGGGCGTCCTTGAGCTCCTTCGCCGTGGCCAGCGCGGCCGTCCGGTCGAAGGCCATCTTGCCGACCTGCACCGTGTCACCCCTCTTCGCGTCGAGGCCCACCGCGTTGGTGACGAGGCTGCGGATCTGGTTCGGGTCGGCGGACGCGGCCGTCTTGGCGTCGAGGACGACGGCGATCGTCATCCGCTTGACGCTGCCGGGCGCCGCCGTGGTGTGGCTGGTGACCTCGCCGACGGCGTTGCTGCGCGTCCCCTGGACGTGGGCGTAGGTGCCGTACCCCGAGCCGCCGACCGACTGCCCGGGCGTCAGCGACGGGTACGCCTGGCCGAGCGCGCCGCCGTTGGCGCCGGGGGCCATGACGTAGCCCTCGCTGTTCGTGATCTCCACGAGTGGCGGAGCGGTGCTCGTCTCGTAGCTGTGGGTGACGGTGTCGGTGCTGTCATAGTTCAGCTCCGCGTTCACCCGGACGACGGAGCTGCCCGGCCCGAGCACGCCGTCCAGCAGCTTCTGCAGGGCCGCGCTCTTGCCGTCCTCGAACGCCTGGGTCTGCTGGTTGGCGTCCCCGGCCGCCGACGCGGCCCCGGCCAGGCCGTCCTCGGGCACCGAGAGCAGGTTGCCGCTCCCGTCGGTCACCGTGACGTCGGCCGGTTTGAGGGCCGGCACGGCCCCCGCCACCAGGTGCATGACCGTCCGGATCTGCGACCGGGTGAGCGACGTCCCCGCCTGCAGCTGCAGCAGCACCGACGCCGTCGGGTGGTCGGTGTCCGTGGTGAAGACGTCCTTCTTCGGCATCGCCAGGTGCACGATCGCCGTCTGGACGCCGCCGATGGCCTGCAGCGTCTTGTTCAGCTCGGCCTCCAGCGCCCGCTGGTAGGCGATGTTCTGCTGGAAGTCCGTCGTCGTCATGCCCTGGCTGTCGAGCACCGACCAGGCGTTGCCGTCGGTCGAGTTCGTCAGGCCCTTGGCGGCCATCGCCACCCGCAGGTCGTACACCTGCTGGGCCGGCACCATGATCGTGTTGCCGCTGTTGGTGAGCTGGTAGGGCACGTTCCCGGTCTTGAGCTGGTCGATGACGGCGCTGGTGTCGGTCGCGGACAGGCCCGTGAACAGCGGCGACCAGCTGGGCTGGGCCGCCCACCGGGCCAGCGCGACCGTGCCGAGCACGAGCGCGAGCACGCCTACGAGGATCACCCCGCGCTGCCCGGGCGTGAACCCCTTGAGCAGCTCGCGGGCCCGCCCGCCGAGCTGCGCCAGGCGCGGGTTCACCGCTGCGCCCCGGCGCGCGCAGGGCCCGTCACAGCGGCATCCTCATGATCTCGTTGAAGGCGTCCATGGCCTTGTTGCGGACCGTCGTCGTCAGCTCCGTCGCGGTCTGGGCCTTGGTGGCCGTGATGACGTAGTCGTGGATGTCCGTGAGGTTGCCCGTCGCGGCCTGCACGGCCTTGGTGGCGGCCGACTGGTCGAGGTTCTGCACCTGCTGCAGGCCCTGCCCGATCGCCGAGGCGAAGTCGGCGCCGCGCGCCGCCGTCCCGGCGTCGACCGAGCCCGCCGCCGCGGCCCGGGTCGCGGCGTCCGACGCCGACGACGCCGCCAGCGCCTGCTGGCGGTACGCCTGGGCGAGCTGCGCGGCACCGATGCCGCCCACCCCGCCGATCGGGGAGAGGGCCATCAGCCACGACCCATCTGGATGGCGGCCTGGTAGGTCTCCTTGACCCGGTCGACGTTGGAGATGTTCGCCTGGTAGCCGCGCTGAGCCATGATCATCGTGCTCATCTGCTCGCCGAGGTCGATGTCCGGCAGCCGGACGTACCCCTTGGAGTCCGCCATCGGGTGCTGCGGGCTGTAGACGAGGCGACCGTTCGGGTCACCGAGGGCGATGCCGGTCTCGGTGACACCGAGGCCGGTCGAGCCGTCCTCGACACCCGCCGCGACGACGTACCGGGCCTGGAAGGCCGCCTGGCTGGTGGGGCGCACGGTGTTGACGTTCGCGAGGTTGTCCGAGATCGCGTCCATCCACGCCTGGTGCACCTCCATGCCCGAGCCGGAGATGCCGAGAGCCTCGAACACGGCGCTCACGCACCCTTCGCCGCGGTGCGCAGCAGGCTGAAGCGGTCGCCCGTGGCGCGCAGCGCCAGGTCGTAGGCGAGCTGGGTGTTCACCGACGTGATCGTCTCGGCGTTGAGGTCGACGTTGCTGTACGTCAGGCCCACGGGAGCGGTCGACTGCGCGACGGTCGGCGTCACCGACGCCGGGTCGGCGCCGGAGGCGACCGCCTGGCTCAGCTCGCCCTCGAACGCGACGGACTTGGCCCGGTAGTAGGGCGTGTTCACGTTCGCGATGTCGTCGCTGACGGCGCGCTGGCGGGCGGCCAGCCCGCCCAGCGCCGCGCTGAGCACGTCGATGGAGGCGTCACCGAACATGCGGACCCCCAACCCGGTCGACCTGCGGACGCCCCTGCCTGACGGCAGGTCTGTCCCTTGGGTGTGCGCCGTTCCCTGGCGCCGCCGAGCGGTCCGTGCTCCCGATGGGCTTCGTCCGTCACCCGGAGTCGCTTGAGCGCCGGGCCTGCTGGACCGGACGCCGTCCACCGTCCGGAGCAGTCCCGGTGACGGTGCGTGGACGGCGTCACCTCCGGCGGGGCCCGTGCCGCCCTAGGCCCGGCGCCCGTGGCGCCCGTCACGCCCGTGCCCCCGACCGCGGGGCCCACGGCCCGCGCGGCGGGCGCGGTGCGCCGGTATCGTCGTGGCAGTGATCTTCCGGAGGGCGGGCCGGTACCGGCGGGAGACGGGTCCGGCGTCCGGATCGCCCGGACGGGCGCTGCACCCGGCCGCGCCGGACGCCGAAGAGGTGGCCATGGCGATGCCCCTGCTGGCCGCTGCCCTGATCGTGCGCGACGAGGCGGCCCGGTTGCCCGCCTGCCTCGACCGGCTGCGCAGGCTGGGCGCGCTGCTGCAGCGCACGGTCGTGCACGACACCGGCTCGCGGGACGACACCGCGCGGATCGCCCTGCGGGCGGGCGCCATCGTCGTCTCGGGGGCGTGGCACGACGACTTCGGCCTCGCCCGGACCGTGGCGCTCGACGCCGCCCGCTCCACGTGGGCCCTGGTGGTCGACGCCGGCGAGGAGGTCGTCGCCGACCCGGCCCGGTTGCGGGCGGTGCTGGAGGGCGCGGGCGACGACGTGGACGCGCTCGTCGTCCAGGTGGTCGAGCTCGGCCCGGACGGCGTCGAGCGGCACGCCACCCCCACCGCCCGCCTGGTCCGCCCGGACCGGGTGCGCTACGACGGCCGGATCGGCGAGCGCGCCGTGGGCCGCGACGGCACCCCGCCGCGGACGCTCGCCGTGCCGCGCGACGTCCTCGTGCTGCGCCACCACCCCTGCGCCGACCCCGCCGACCAGCGCCGCCGGGCCAAGCGCGACCTCGCCCTGGCCGACCTGCAGGTCGAGGAGGCGTTCGACGCCGTCCCCGACGACGACGCCGCGGTCGTGCGCGCCCTGTACCACCGCGCCCGCGCCCTGCTCGCCGCCGGCCGCCTGCCGGAGGCGCTCGTCGACCTGGAGCACCTCAACGCCCTGCCGGTGCCCGTCGCGGAGCGGCTGTGGGGGTTGGACCTGCTCGCCCAGGTGCGGCTCGGCCTCGGCGACCTCGCCGCCGTCGACGCGCTCGTGCCGCAGCTGCGCCACCTCGGGGCCGACGAGCCGTACGGCACCTGGCTGCGGGCCCGCTCGCTGCTGGGCGCCCGGCGGTACGCCGAGGCGCTGCCGCTGCTGCGGACGATCGAGCGGCTCGTCGACCCGGCCGGGCGGGAGCTCGACGTCGCGGCGGTGGTCGAGGCGCGGATGCTCACCGCGGCGCGGGTGGACGCCCGCGACGAGGCGCTGACCTGCTGCGTCCGGCTGATGGCGGAGCTCGGACGCGCGGAGGGCCTGGGACCGGTGCTGCTCGCCTTCTGGGGCGACCGGCCGGCCCGCCCCCTGGCGGCCCTGCTGGCCGGTACCGGCGGCGCCAGGGGCGCCGCCCACGTGCCGGCGATCGCGGCGGAACTCCGCGCGTGCGACGCACCCGGCCCCGACGTCGCCGACCTGCTCGTCCCTCCGTGCGCCGCCGCCCCGCCGGGGCCGGGTGCGTCGCACGGCGGCGCGACCACCCCGAACCGCACCGACGCCGCCCGCACCTGACCTCTCCCCCGGTGGGAGGGGAGAGGAGGGTCAGCCGGCGGCGTCGAAGAGGGAACCCAGGCCGGTCTCGGTGGCGGACGCCGTCCGCCGGGCCGCGCCACGGGAGGGCAGCGCGCGCAGCTCGGCCGCAAGGGCGTCGCGCTGCGCGCCCATCACCGGCTCCAGCCGGGCCAGGCGGGCCAGCACGGCCCGGGCCCGCTCCTGCAGGGCGGGGGGCACGGCCGGGACGGCGGCGCCCGCCGCGGGCGGGGACGGCGGGTCGGGCAGGGGGCCGGATGCCGGGCCCGCGAGCCGGCGGTCCAGCTCCCCGGCGTAGGCGTCGAGCGACTCCACCCATCCGGCCCAGGCCGTCCAGGAGGGAGCGGCGGCGGTCACGCGGCGCCGTCCACGAACGGGCGCGCCCGCGCCGTCAGGCCGTCCGCGGCCTGGTGCCAGGCGTCGCGGAGCGGCTCGACCAGGGCCCGGCAGTCGGCGATCCGCTGCGGCTTGCGCTGCAGCCGGGCCTGGGAGAGCTCCCCGACCATCCACAGGTAGAGCCGGCCGAGCGCCTCACCCTCCGGCCAGAGCGAGACGTCGAGCGTCGCGTGCAGCTCGAGCAGGATCTCCTGGGCGCGCCCGAGGCGCTCGCCGGTGAGGGCCACCTCGCCCGTGCGCAGCGCCGTCTCGGCGACCGACAGGTCCTGCGCGAGGCGGTCGTAGAGCATGGTGAGCAGGCGCGCCGGTGTGACGGTGGCGGCGGCGTCGCTCGCGTACCGGGCTTGCGCCAGTCCGTACGACATCGGGGTCTCCTCACCTGCGGTCGGGGCACGTGCACGGGTGGTGCGCCCCGCCCCGCGACGACCGGGGACGACCGGGGCGACCGGCGGGACCGGCGTCAGCCGGTGGAGAGGGTCCCGCTGCTGGAACTGCTCGACGTGGTGCCGCTCGTCAGGCTGGAGAGCGCGCTCATCGAGCTCTTCAGCTTCGACATCGCGGTCTCCATGGCGGTGAACTGGGTCGTCAGGGTCTGCCGGTACGAGGTCAACCGGGAGTCCCAGGCGTCGATCTGGGTCTGCAACTGCTTGACGCGCGCCGTCGCGCCGGTCTGCGCGGTGGTGATCGTGCCCGTCGACCCGTTGGCGTCGCCGATGAGGGTCACCAGGCGCTGCGCGAGGCCGGGGGTGAACGCCACCCTCCCGAGGGAACCGCCCGTGGCGGCCAGGTCGGCGGCCGTCGTGGTGACGGCCAGCGACAGGCCCACGGCGCCGCCGGTGCCGGTCGGCAGCGAGAGCACCGATCCGAGACCGCTGGCCGTCTGGCCGTCGATCGTGCCCTGGACGTCGGCGCCCGCCGTGACCTGGGTGCCCGCCTGGCTGTCCGACCCGACGGTGAAGCCCTGCGCCGACCCCGCGGAGTCGGCCGTGAACACCATCGTGCCGCCGTTCACGGTCACCCCGACGCCGAAGCCCGACGTCGAGAGCTGGGTGTTCAGCGCCGCCGCGACCTCGCTCGTGGACTGGCCGGCCGCCCACTGGTAGCTGACCGTCGTGCTGCCCCGGGTCAGGGTGATCCCCTGCCCGGACAGGTCGCCGCCGGTGTCGAGGGACCACTGCTCCCGGGCGGGCGCGGTCGTCACCTGGAGGTCGTAGCTGCCCGCCCGGGCACTGCTGAGGGCCGTCGTCAGCGCGACGGACGACGACGTCGCGCCCGCCGCCGGGGTCAGCGCCGCCTTGCCGCCGAACGACTGGGCGACCCCGGCGGGGTCGGCGGCGAAGGCGTCGAGGAACTTCTGCCGGTCGAAGGTCAGCGCGCCGTCACGGGTCACGTCGACGCCGGGTGCCCCCGAGAGGCTCACCGACGTCAGCAGGTTCTGCTGCAGCAGCCGCACCGCGCCGTCACCGGTGAACACGCCCGACGTCTTGGTGTCGAAGTTGTACGCCGACTTGGTGGCGATGCCCGAGAGGATCGTGTTGGCCTGCTGGACCAGCGAGCCGATCGTGTCGGCGACCGAGCTGCCGTCGACCGCCGCCGCGACGGTGACGCCGGTCTGCTTGGCCGAGACGGTGAACGACACCCCCGGGACCAGGTCCTTGAACGTGTTCGTCGTCGACGACACGCTGTACGCGGTGGCCGGGTCGCTGCCGACGGTGACCTGGGCGTCCGACCCCTGGGCCAGCACCGAGGTCCCGTCGAAGCCGTCGAGGCCGCTCGCGGTGAACGCGGTCGCGGCGCCCGTCGTCCGTGCGGTGAGCTGCAGCCGGTACCCCGCGCTGCCGGTCCGCACGGCCGACGCCGTGACGCCGGCCCCGGACTTGTTGATCGCGGACACGACCTCCGACAGCGTGCCTCCGCCGACGTCGACCTGGGTCTCGGCCCCGGACGACGACGTGAGGGTCACCGGACCGGTCGCCGCGACGTCCCCGAGGCTCGCCAGCGCGCTCGTCGTGATGAGCGAGTGCGCCGCGGCGACCCCGGTGACGTCGAAGGTCAGCGAGCCGGACGCCGTCCCCGCGGCGGTCGCGGTGACCGACGTCGACGACGAGGTCGCCGTGGAGCCCTTCCAGGCGCTCGTCTTCGCCAGCGTCGCCGCCGTCGACGAGAGCGCCGTCAGGGCGGTGGAGAGGGCGGTGTAGGCGTCGGTGCGCTGCTGGGCGCTCGACTGCTGGCCCTTGAGCAGGTTCTGCTGGTTGGTCTGCACCGAGACCAGCTGGTTGATCAGGCTGGCGGTGTCCAGGCCCGACGCCGCACCCGAGATCGTGATCTGGGACATCGCCGCCTCCGTGTCCGTCCCGGGTCGTCCCGACGACGGACCCCGTCAGGAGTCCGTCGTCATCCGTCGTGGCCGGGTTGAGTCCAGTCACCCTGCGAGGTCATCCGGAGATCACCTGGAGGGGCTGGAGAGGACCCGGCGGCGCCGACCCGGCCGTCGCCGCCGCCGGGTCCCGGCTCACTGCAGGAGCTTGAGGACGCCCTGCGGGGACTGGTTCGCCTGGGCCAGCATGGCGGTGCCGGCCTGGGACAGGATCTGGGAGCGGGTGAAGTTCACCATCTCCGAGGCCATGTCGGTGTCGCGGATGCGGCTCTCGGAGGCGGACAGGTTCTCGACCGCGACGTTGAGGTTGTTGATCGTGTGCTCGAACCGGTTCTGGTACGAACCGAGGGTGGCGCGGACGGTGGAGACGTCCTTGAGCGCGGTGTCGAGGAGGCCGATCGCCGTCGTGGCGTTCGTGGTGCTCTTCAGGTCCACCGTCGTGGTGTCCAGCTTGAGGCCGACGCTGTCGAGACCGGTGATCGAGACGTTGTTCGTGGGGCCGAGCGCGCCGTTCGCCGTCAGGTCGACGGTGATCACGTTGGCCGCGTTGGCCACCGACGACTCCGAGCCGACCTGGAACACGCCGGCGTACCCGGTGGAGCCGTTGACGCCGACGTCCAGCAGCGACTGCGAGCCGAACTTCGTCGTCGACGAGATCCGGTCGAGTTCCTTCGCGAGCTGCTTGAACTCGGTGTCGGCGTCGGCCTGGGCGGTCACGTCCTGCGAGCCGCCGTTCGCCGCCTGCACGCCCAGCTCGCGCATGCGCTGCAGGATCGAGGTGGTCTCGTTGAGCGCACCTTCAGCGGTCTGCACGACGCTGATGCCGTCCTGTGCGTTGCGCACCGCGACCTTGAGGCCGCCGATCTGCGAGCGCAGTCCTTCGGAAATGGCGAGGCCGGCGGCGTCGTCGGCCGCCCGGTTGATCCGATAGCCGCTGGACAGCTTTTCCAGCGACTTGGACATCTGCCCGTCAGTGACCGAGAGGTTGCGGTACGCGTTGAAGGCCGCAATGTTGTTGTTGATGCGTAGACCCACGGTGTCCTCCTTGGTCCGGGTCGCGCCCCGGTCCGTCCGTGGACCGGTTTCGAAGTACCTATCGGCGGGTGGCGGGGATTGTTGAGCCTCCGCTCCTGCGCCGAGCGGGTGATCCCCCGCTCAGGCGGTGCCGTCCGCCCGTTCCTGGCGGGCCGTGCCGTACAGGGCGTGCAGGGCCGCGCCGTCCAGGTAGGCCTGGACGTCGACCCGGTCGCGCACCGTCGAGCGGCGCGACACGGCGGCGACGTACGCCTCCCGCCGCCGCGCCCGGACGCCGTCCGCCTCGCCCGCGGCGGCGCCGCCCGCCGGGTACCCCGCCCTCGCCGGGCCCCCCTGGGTCGGGTACCCCCCGCCTCCCGGGGATCCGGTGCCTCCCGGGGACGGCGCCGCCGCCCCCGGGACGCCGGCCGCCCGGCGGGTGTCGTCCGCCAGCAGGCGCGACAGGGCCTCGTGCAGCAGGTCCAGCCCCTCCGACCGCAGCTGGCTCGCCCGCGACTGGGTCACCCCGAGCTCGGCGGCCAGCTCGGTGAGCTGCCGGTTCTCCAGGTAGTACCCGGTCACCACCAGCCGGGTCCGCTGGGGCAGCTCGGCGATCGCGTCGCGCAGGTACCCCAGGCGCTCGGCCGCCACCAGGGCCTCGTCGGGGCGCGGGGAGGAGTCCGGGATCCCGGCGCCCAGGCCCTCGCCGTCCGGGGTGAGCGGGTCGAGGCTCAGCAGGGCCGCCCGGTCGGTGCCCTGCTCCACCTCGCGGACCGCCTGCAGGCTCAGGCCGCTCGCCGTCGCCAGCTCGACGTCGGTGGGCCGGCGGTGCAGCGCCGCCGTCAGCTCCTCGGTGACGGCGGCGAGCGCCCGGGCCCGCGACCGGACCGAACGCGTCGCCCAGTCGCGCTGGCGCATCTGGTCGATCATGGCCCCGCGGATGCGGGTGCCCGCGAACCGCGCGAACGGCACCCCCAGCTCGGGGTCGAAGCTCCGCGCCGCCTGCACCAGGGCCAGCGCGCCCGCACCGTAGAGGTCGTCGGTGTCCAGGTGGCGGGGGAGCCGGGCGGCGGCCTCGCGCACGAGGTGGCCGACGAGGGCGAGGTTCTCGCGCACCAGCACTTCGACGGCGGCAGGGGACTGTGGCACCGGACGGTTGTCGGCCGTCCGGGGGCAGCCCTTTCGGGTTCGGGTCGCCGGCGGGGCCGTCGCGGTGGCGCAACCACCCGATCGGCCGAAGTCCGGGCGGGGTCCGGCGCCTCAGGTCGGCGGCCGGCCTGCCGACATGACATCCGAGGACCGCCGAACCTGGAGCCGTGATGAGCATTCCCGATCTCGCCGCAGTGCTGTGGCGTCAGCGCGAGCTGCTCGAACGCCTCGTCTACCGGCTGGAGTGCGAGCAGCTGCTGATGGCTGCGGGGCGCACCCGGTTCCTGGGCCTCGCCATCGCCGAGGTGGAGGGGCTGATCGAGGAACTCGCCGTCGTGGAGCTGCAGCGCGCGGCCGTCGCCCAGGAGGTCGCCCGGGAGGCGGGCCTGGACCCGGCGGCGCGGCTGGAGGAGATCGCGGGCAGCGTCTCGCCGCCCTGGACCGAGGTGCTCGTCGAGCACCGGAACGCGCTGCTGGGCCTCACCGGCGAGCTGGCGGCGCTCGCCGAGGCGAACCGCCACCTGATGGCGGCCGGCCTCAAGGCCGTGGAGCAGGCCATGGCCTCGCTCGGGCTGCGGCAGGGGACGACGTCCCTCGGCTACGACGCCCAGGGGCGCAGCGAGGTCATCGCCGGGCACGTCCGCACCGTCGTCGACCGGTCGCTGTGAGGCCGGGATGAGCATCTTCGGGTCCCTCAACACCGCGAACCGCGGCCTCTCGGCGGCCCAGCGCGCCCTCGACGCGACCAGCCAGAACATCGTCAACGCCAACACGCCCGGCTACTCCCGCCAGCGGGTGCTGCTCACGTCGGTCGGCCAGCCGGTCACGGCCACCTTCCACACCGGCAACGGCGTCGTCTACGGGGGCGTCGACGTCGCCGACGTGTCCCGGATCCGCGACGCCTTCCTCGAGGCGACGCGCGCCGCCGCGGGCGGGCGGCAGTCCTTCCTGGAGTCCCAGACCGACATCCTGACCAGCGCGCAGCAACTGCTCTCCGAGCCGGGGGAGACCGGCCTGCAGTCGACGATGGACAGCTTCTACGCCTCGTGGCACGACCTGGCCAGCAACCCGCCGGACACCGCCGCGGCCGCCGTCGTCATCCAGCGCGGGCTCGCCGTCACCCAGCAGGTCCGCACGGTCAGCAACGGGATCGCCGCGCAGTGGACGACGGCTCGCGACACCCTCGCGGACGTCGTCAACCGCGCCAACCAGGCGACGTCCGACCTGGCCAAGCTCAACGAGGCCGTGACCGCCGGGCAGATGGCGGGCAAGCCGGTCAACGAGCTGCTCGACACGCGGGACACCCTCGTCCGCTCCCTCGCCGACCTCGTCGGCGCGACGTCCAGCCTCGATGCCGAGGGCCGCCTCTCGGTGAGCGTGAACGGCGTGAGCATCCTCACCGGCAACCATGCCGACCCGATCACCCTGATCGGCGCGAACGACATCTCCACGTCGGCCGCCGATCCGCCGGGCCTGAAGGTCGGCACGTTCCTGGTGCCGGTCGAGGCCGGGCACGCGGCCGGCCTGCTGGGCACGCTGCGCACCGACCTACCGAGCCTCTCCGACCAGGTGGACGCCGTCGCGACACGCCTGAGGGACGCCGTCAACGGGGTCTACGGCCAGGGGTACGCGTCCGACGGCTCCACCGGCAACGCCTTCTTCTCCGGGACGAACGCCAAGGACCTGGCCGTCGTCCCGGTCGCCGGGTCCGCGCTGGCGATCGCGGCGGCGTCGGGCAAGGTGGACGGTACGGTCGCGGGCATGGTGGGCGATCTCGCCGACGACCAGCGCTCGGCCACCGCGCTCGGCGGGGTCGACGGCGCGTCGGCGACCTGGCGGAAGCTGACGTCGTCGCTCGGGGTGCAGGTGCAGAGCCTGAAGACCGCCCAGTCGGTGCAGGACGCCGTGGTCGCCGCCGCGGACGGCGCCGTCCAGTCCGACGCCGGGGTGAACCTGGACGAGGAGATGACCAACATGATGCTCTTCCAGCGGGCCTACCAGGCGTCGGCCCGTGCGATCACGACGGCGGACGAGATCATGGACACGCTGATCAACCGCACCGGCAAGGTCGGCCTGTGACGAGCTCCCGGATCACCCAGCGCACCATCGCGGACACCGCGCTGCGCGGGCTGCAGGGCAACCTGTCCCGGATGCAGACCATGCAGCAGCAGCTGTCGAGCGGCCGCCGGGTCTCCCAGCCGAGCGACGACCCGTCGGCGACGGTGTCGTCGATGACCCTGCGGTCCCGGCGCCAGGCCGACGAGCAGTACCTGCGCAACATGGACACCGCGAGCGGCCGGCTGACGGTCACCGACAACGCGTTGACGTCGCTGAGCGACCGGCTGCGGGAGTTCCGCAACCTCATCGTCACGTCGCGGAACGGCGCCCTCGGCCAGGAGAGCCAGGTCGGCATCGCGGCGAACATGAACGCGATCCGCGACGAGGTGCTCGACCTGTACAACACCACCTACCTGGACCGCCCGATCTTCGGCGGGACGATCCAGGGGGTCACCGCGGTGGACGCGGGCGGCAGCTACCAGGGCGACGACCAGCCGATCCAGGTCCGGATCTCGACCGACGCGCTCGTCCGCATCGACGTCACCGGTCACGATGCGGGCGCCGACACGGTACCCACGGCCTTGACGGCGATCGCCCAGAACGTGACGACGTCGGGCGCCACCGACGCCGATCTCGACCTGCTCGACTCGGCCATCTCCACGGTGGCGCAGGCGCTCGGCGACGTCGGCGCCCGGTCGGCCCGCGTCAGCCAGACCCATGACCTGGTGGATTCCCACCGTCTGGACCTCACCTCGCGGATCTCGGTCAACGAGGACGTCGACATGCCGGAGGCCATGATGAACCTCTCCGCCCAGCAGGTCGGCTACCAGGCCGCCCTGCAGTCAGCGGCCAAGATCCAGCAGACCTCGCTCGTGGACTTCCTCAAGTGAGCGGCGCGGCGCCGTCGGCCCCGGGCCTGCCCGTGGTCGGGCCGCAGAGCGCGCCCGTCACCGTGGAGGCCGACCTGCCGAGGATCCGGCTGGTGCGCCCCCTGCCCGGCTTCCCCGACGTCACGGCCTTCGTACTGGTGCGCCTGGGCGGCCCTGCGGACGGCGCGGACGCCGGTTCCAGCGGTTCCAGCGGTTCCAGCGGTTCGGACGGTTCGGACGGCTCCGACGACGAGTCCACCGGGACGATGTTCGAGCTGCGCGGCGCGGACCGGCCGGAGGTGCGCTTCCTGGTGGCGGCGCCCACGGTCTTCTTCCCGGACTACGCGTTCGACCTGGACGAGAGCCACTGCGCGGAGCTGGGCCTGCACGACGCGTCCGAGGCGCTCGTCCTCGTGGTTCTGACGATTGGTGATGACTCAGCGTCCACGACCGCTAACCTTCTGGCACCGGTCGTCATCAATGCCAGGACCCGAGCGGCCGCTCAGGTCATCCTCTCGGGGACGAACTGGCCGGTACGAGCCGCTGTCGTCTGACGGTCCGCCGGGCCTCCCGCCGCGGCGGGATCCACGGAAGGAGCCCGAGTGCTGGTCCTCACGCGCCGTGCCGGCGAGAGCATCGTGATCGGCGACGAGGTCCGGGTCGTCGTGCTCGACGTGCGGGGCGACACCGTTCGCCTCGGCATCGACGCGCCGCGCAGCGTCCAGGTGCACCGCGCCGAGGTGTACGCCGAGGTCCAGGCGGCCAACGCCGCCGCGGCCAGCACCACGGGTGATCTCGGACCGGTCGCCGACCGGCTGCAGCGCCTCGCCCGCCCGGGCCGCCACGCCGACCGCCCGCAGCGACCCCCCGCCGCACCCGCCGCCGCGCCGGAGTCGCAGGCCCCGCCGCCGGATCCCGCACCCCCGAACCAGGTCGCGTCCCC